>OGII01000233.1_pt1 | contig 56928 bp, 41 predicted proteins | sample 1571701 | NCBI WGS metagenome assembly OGII01 (sample SAMEA2581950, study PRJEB24529) | metagenome | biome: Human gut stool | place: China | collected 2011
TGACATAAAGCAGGGCTACCGCCCAGCAAAAATATTTGCTAATGCGACAGCCCCAAGTCTCAAAATGAAGTATTATTCAAAGTGAAAAAATACTGTTAAACTATCCTCAGATAAAAAAACAGAAGAAGAAAACCGATGACTGAATAAACAAATCATTGGGAAAGCAATTACTAAAAAACCAATGATTAACAAATCAATGAAAAAAAGCGCATTAACAAATTGATTGTTAGAAAAAATAGTTCTTGGATTTTTTATTGACAAAGACGGAGGATAGGACAATGGCAGATTTGAGAACCCCATTTCGTTATGATTTTGTAGGTAGCTTTTTAAGACCGGAAGTATTAAAGCAGGCAAGAAAGAACTTTGACGAAGGTAAGATCACCAAGGAAGAGCTGACAGCTGTGGAAGATGATTGCATCCGTGATCTGGTAGCAAAGATCAAGAAACTCGGGTATCATGTGATCACGGACGGCGAATTCCGCAGATCTACCTGGCATCTTGATTTCATGTGGGGATTTGAGGGCATTGAGCACAAAAAGACCGTACAGGGAAATACGACTTTCGATGCAGAGGCAGCGATGATTGATGATACCTATATGGTAGGCAAGATTTCTGTAAAGGATCATCCGTTTGTAGAACATTTCAAATTTGTGAAGGCATTGGAGGATGAAAATACCGTAGCAAAACAGACGATTCCTTCTCCGGGTCAGTTCTATGCATACTTTACTGGTGCAGAGCTTCTCGGAACCACACTTGATATTTATAGAACAGAGGAAGCATTTGCAAAGGATGTGATCAAGGCATATGTGGAATTTGTAAATGAAATCTACGAGGCGGGTTGTCGCAACCTTCAGTTTGACGACTGCGTATGGGGCGGTATGGTAAATCCAAAGCTGGCAGTTGCATTGACGGGCAGAAAGGGTCAGAAATTAGAGGATTATAAGGCACTGCTTCTTCAGTTAAATAACGAAGTCGTAGCACAGGCTCCATCAGATCTGGTGATCAACACTCATGTGTGTCGTGGTAACTATCATTCCACGTTTTTCAGTTCCGGTGCTTATGACGGTGTAGCAGATCTGCTTTTTGGCGAGGAAAATGTAAACGCCTATTATCTGGAATACGATGACGAGAGATCAGGTGGCTTTGCTCCGTTGGCAAAGGTTTCCGGCGACAAGAAAGTGGTTCTTGGTCTTGTGACCACGAAGTCTCCTGTTCTGGAAGACAAGGAGGCTGTGATTGCAAGAATCCGTGAAGCGGAGAAATATGTTCCGCTGGATCGTTTATACTTGAGCCCGCAGTGTGGTTTTGCTTCCTGTGAGATCGGTAACAAGCTGACTGAAGAAGAGCAGTGGGCGAAATTAAAATTAGTAAAAGAGATTGCAGAGGAAGTTTGGAAATAAGAGTTTGGGTGTCGTCCAAAATTTTTTGCAATCTGTAAAATGCAATGTAATGAAAACAAGGACCTGCCACAAATTGACAAGTCCTTGTTTTCGTATGATTGAAATTTTGTTCTATGTTATTTAGGTCAACATTTGCGAGCTTTCAGATGCAGTAATTCATATGAAAATAAATATGAATGCTAAGTACAGGAATTTCGGCTTGAGATCATTAAATGCGAAAAAGTGGTAAGAGGACATATGGACACTCGATAGTCTTTGCTTGTGAAAATATACGGTATACTATATAATAAAAACAAAGAGAAAAGAGATTAAGAAAGAAATGCGATAGATATTTTTGAGTAAAAATCCATGAGTTTATTAGGAGCTTTATCAGGAAACTAGAAGACAGGGGACAGAAGTAGGTTAGGAGATTAGAAGATACGAGACAGGAGATAAAGACAGGCATGAACGAAAAATGCGATCAACACAACTATGATCAGTTGGATAAAGAATTGAATCATCTGGTGCAGGTGATTGCCAGACTCCGGGCGAAGGATGGATGCCCCTGGGATCGGGAACAGACACATGCTTCTCTCAAGTCAGCCTGCGTGGAAGAGGCAGCGGAAGTCATTGGTGGAATCAACATTCTGGAATCAACTGGAAATGCGGAGAATTTGAAGGAAGAACTGGGGGATCTGCTGTTGCAGGTGGTTATGCATGCACAGATTGCAGAGGAAGAAGGCTTATTTGCACTGGAAGATGTGATTCACGGAATTACAGAAAAAATGATCCGCAGACACCCTCATGTGTTTGGAACGACAGATGTTTCTGGTTCCGAACAGGTACAGGCGAGTTGGGCAGAGATCAAGAAACAGGAAAAAGAGGGAAAAGAGTGGATGGAAAGTTATCTGCCGGGAGCCTTTGAAGAGGCGGAAGAACTGATTGAGGTCGCAAAAAAGCGAAAAGGATTTGATAAAATTAGCAAGTAGTAAACCAGAATCCATTAGCTAAGAGAGAAGATGTAAAATGAGACTCTTTTGGGACATCTAAGCGGGAATACTTGGTCATTCAATAACTGTCACAGTGATACGTTCCGTGAGTGTCGACTTGAATGATATAAGTAAGTGCTTGGGATAGCATGATAATAAATTTCAGAAAGGAATTTCTTAAATGGAATACTTAGGACAAATTGATGAGGCATCGTACCTTTCTGTTTTGAATGCACCTGTATATCGCAAGATTATGCGTTGCTTTTACCGGGAATATGAGAAGATGAATTTTCAGTTGTATAAAGAAGACATTTTTGATCTCCTGAAGAAGGATAACGAATTTGAAAATTATACGATGGAACAGTTAGTTTTGGATTTAAATGCTCTCGTTAAGTGGAAAAATCTTACACCGATTCAGGATCCAGGCAGAGTTTATACGATTGCAGATTATAAAAACAAGCAATATCAATATACAATGTCCGAATATGCAGTAGAAATTGAACGTTTGACGGTCAGGCTTGAAAATATTTTTGTAGAATCTGGAAATCTTTCCACAAATTTCTTTTTACGTTTAGAAAAAAGTCTGAATGAAGCTCCGGAAATGAAGACAGCTACTTTGAAAGAAGTAAATGAATGGTGGCGTCTTTTGCAGGAAGACTTCAAAAGATTAAATCAGAATTATCAGGATTATCTCAGAGATTTTTATTCAGGAAAAACAGAACAATTGATGAAATCCGTAGAGTTTGTTGTTCATAAAGATAAATTTATCAAGTATCTAACGGAGTTTGTGCAGGAAATACAGCGCCATTCCCACAGAATAGAACGGATTTTGAAGACGAATCTGTCTGATATAGAAGAGCAGATTCTGGAAAAAGTAATACAGAGCGAACTGGATATTCCTCATGCACTTCTTGAGATTCATGGAAATGCAGAACCCAGCATACGGGAAAATGTATATGGAAAATGGACCTCTCTCAAACATTGGTTTATTGGTTCGGACCAGCATGAGTGTGAGTGCAAAAAAGTTTTGAAAGTTACAAACGATGTCATCCGGAGTATCATTCAGAATGCAGCGCTGATTGTACAGATTCAGAACTGGGGAATCAGCAGAAAGGATGATTATAAAAAATTCTTACAGCTTTTTCTTAACTGTGAAGATATGAATGAAGCGGGAAAACTTTCAGCACATGTCTTTGGAATCCAGAAAATTCAACATTTTAAGACAATTCAGCCGAGAGAATCGGATTCCATTAACAGCAGTATCTATAAGGAAGAACCGTGTGAGTTTTTGTTGAAACCTCATACTCGTAATTACCGTGAAAAGAAAGAAAAAAGCGGATTTAGAGATAAGACGATGGAAAAGCGATTGCAGAGGGAAATGTATCTGTCACAGGCAAGAAGCCAAAAAGAGATTGTGAAGCGATATATTAAGAACAATAAAATTATTTTCTCTGAGATTGATGAACCGGTGACGGAGGAGATCCGAATTGTCTTTTTACAGTGGATTGCTCAGGCCAATATGAATTCACAGAAAGTGGGAAGAACGGAGTATGGACAGGAATATCGGCTGATACGAAAAAAAGAAAACTGTGTGTTAAAGTGTCAGGACGGAAATTTGATTATGCCATGTTATATATTGGAGTTTAAACAGTCATGAATGAGATAAGAACATTGTTTGAAAGATTTTGGATCTGTAAGGATACAGAGAAAGAACTGTATTATAAAGTGAAAAGAGAGATGCCAGAATTTCAGCGGTTTGTCAGAGAACAGCTTGGATGGAAATTGATTTATACGGATAATCTTCTGAAGCTGGAAAAAAGACCTGCACATGCGGAAGCCTTTATGGGAATCACAGAGTTTACGGAAATCAGGGATTACTGTATTTTGTGCGTAGTTCTGATGTATCTGGAGGACAAGGAAGAACAGGAACAGTTTTTGCTCTCAGAATTGATCACTTATGTGGAGACTCAGTTGAAAGTCTTTATGGAAGTTGACTGGACTTCTTTTGCTCAGAGAAAATCTCTTGTCCGTGTGTTACAGTATATGGAGAAATTACAGATGCTGCGCGTGTATGAGGGAAAGAGCGAGGCATTTGGTGCAGAAGTCGGGCAGGAAGTGTTGTATGAGAATACAGGGTATTCCAAATATTTTGCGACAAGTTTCCCGACGGATATTTCCGAATATCAGTCATGGGAGGATTTTGAAAAGGCAGATTTTGAAGAAGTTCAGGAAGATCGGGGGTCTGCGCGTATTAATCGTGTTTACAGACAGCTTTCGGTATGTCCGGTTATGTACTGGGAGAAAAATGATGATGCAGATGCGTTGTATTTGAAAAATCAGCGTCAGTGGATCTCAAAATACCTGAGAGAAAATCTGGGTGGAAACTTGGAGATTTATAAAAACATGGCATGCCTGACATTGGAGAATGATGATTGTTATGGAACTGTACATCCGAGGGATGCAATGCTGCCGGAGGCAGTTCTTCTCGTTTGTCAGAAGATCCAGGATGACCTGGCTATAGGAAAGCTGGAAAAGACAGAAAATGAACGGATTTTTATGAGTCGAAAAAAATTTGCAGATCTGGTACATGAATGTCGCGATAAATGGCTGGCCGGATGGAGCAAAGAATTTCGTGAAATGGACGAGAAAAAATTACTGGAAACCATAGTGAAATATATGGAAGACTGGCTTATGATTCGGTGCGAGAACGAACAGATTGTGATATATCCGGTAACAGGGAGGCTGTCAGGTGTTTATCCAGATGATTTCAAGGGGGATGTGAAAAAATGAGTGACCGTTGGAAAATGAATCGAATTGGATTTGTCAATTTCTGGTTGTATGATGAAGAAGATTTTGAGTTTGTGGATGGAAAGCTTCTGCTGAGAGGTCAAAATGGTTCCGGAAAATCTATTACTACGCAGAGTTTTATCCCATTTGTATTGGATGGAGATCGTACACCCAGCAGACTGGATCCATTTGGCTCCAGCGATCGAAGAATGGAATATTACTTTTTAGGTGAGGAAGAAAAAGACGAATCGACGGGATATTTATTTCTCGAATTCAAAAAGGAAGGCACAGAGGAATGTCGAAGTATTGGAATCGGTCAACGGGCGAAACGTGGAAAACCGATGGATTTCTGGGGCTTTGTAATTCTGGATGGAAAGAGAATCGGATATGATCTGTGGTTGTACAAAACAGTTGGAACAAGCAAAATTCCTCTGGACAAACGTGAAATGAAGACTCTTCTTGGAGAGGAGAACTTTTTCACAGACAGCCAGAGTGAATATAAAAAGCATGTGAATCAGTATATTTTTGGTTTCCGCAAAGAAGAGCAATATGAGCAGTTTATCAGGCTGCTTGTAAAAGTGCGGGCACCGAAACTTTCTAAAGAATTTAAACCTACAAAAGTATATGAAATTTTGAATGATTCGCTTCAGACTCTGACGGATGAAGATTTGAGGGCTATGGTAGATGCCATGGAGAAAATGGATGAGATACAGGACAGTCTGGAAATGCTGAACCGTGCATTTGCGGACATCAAAATCATCCGAAATGAATATACGCGCTATAATCAGTATATGCTGGCAAAAAAAGCTCAGGCATATTTACAGAAAAAGCAGGAAGTAGAAGAAGCGCAGAAGGAATTGGATCAACAGGAACGGGAACTGCATCAGACAGAAGATTCCTGTCAGAAGAAAACGCAATATCTGAAAGAACTGGAAGAACGGAAAATTTTGGCAGAAACAGAACGAAACGGGCTTTTAGATATGGATCTGGAAGGAATTGACCGTAAACTGGAAGATGCAAAAAAACAGAGAAACACAGCATTTGAAGATGAGACGCGTTGGAATGGAAAAATTCAGGATTATAATACAAAAATATGGCAGGGAGAACAACAGCTGAAACGAATTCAGGATCAGTTGGAGGAGAGAAGAGAGCATCTTGCAGAATTCAAAGAGGAGTTAGAAGAAGAACAGAGAATTTTACAATGGGAACAGCACGGACAATGGACGCAGGTATTGGAACAGGAAAATCAGGAGTATGCAGAGGAACTTGCAAAAGGACTTGAGATACGAAAAAAACTCATGGAAGAATGCCAGCGGGTGATAAGGCAGTATGAAGATATAGCCGGACGATATGACAGAGTGCTGGAAGAACTGGAGTCTCTGAAAAAAGAAAAAGAAAATAAGAGTCAGGGACTGTTGGATGCACAGAATCAGGTCTTGGAGTGCATCGATCAGTGGATTACAGATGTTTTTGAACTGGAAAAACAATCTGTTCAGTGGCATCCGAGTTCTGCCCTTTTGCAGGAAGCAGAAGAAAAAATGAAAGAATACCAGTCGGTAGAAGACGCAGGGAAAATTCAGGAACTTTTTCGGAAATCGTATGAGGAACAGAGGCAACAGTTACTTGACCGGAAAAACAACAGAGAGAATGAACGGAACATTCAGTCGGGAATCCTGAAAAAAGCGAAAGAAGAACTTTCAGAGGCTTTCAGGCAGGAGGAATTGGAACCGGAACGTTCTGAAGATACAAAGACATCGAGAATTGCTCTGGAAAAATGGGGCATTACGGCAGTGCCTTTTTACAAGACCGTAGAATTTTCGGAAAATCTGGATTCTCATTCCTGCGCAAGATTAGAAGCTCAATTACAACATTCGGGAATTCTGGATGCGTTGGTCGTATCAGAGTGTGATTTAGAGCGAATTCGGACACAGTGTCCGGAGTTTCTTGACACGGTGCTTTATGCGGAAAAAAGTGGAATGTTCAGATTTGATTCCTTAGTCGTCAGTGAAGAATTGGAACCACAGTTGCAACAGTCCGTCAGACGGATTCTCAGCAATATTTATGAAGAGGAAAAATCAGAAACTGGAAATTATCTTGGGACAGATGGATGGTTTCAGCAGGGGATGTTGCTTGGTCGGGCAGATAAGGCGGGTGATGCAGAATTTGTGGGATTTTTGGCGAGAAAACGGCGGAAGGAACAAAAAATCCGTGAGTTGGAAGAGATGATCCGAATTCAGACAGAAAAATTAACTGAGCTGGAACAAGAGATAGAAGAATGGAAGAAAAAATTGGAAATTCTTCAAAGGGAATATCAGAACTTGCCTGGATTTACGAAGATTAATATGGCACTGGATCAGGAAAAAGACGGTCGGTTATTGCTAGCCCGGATAACGGATGAATATAATCAGAAGGAAGTACTGGAAAAGAAGATTGCTGAAGAAAAGAACAGTCAGTATCAGATCGTGTTGCATACATGTAAGTCGTTTCCGTATGGAAGAACGGGAGAGGCATACAAAGAGGCAATGGATGCACTGGAAGCATACAGAAGCCTCTGTCAGGAAATTTGTCAGTGCTTACTGAAACTTGAAAATGAGAAGAGAGCAGGTATTTCTCAGGAAGAAGCAATCGAAGAGAATCAGGCTCGTATGGATGATGCTTTTTTTGAACGAGATAAATACAGCACAAAAGTTAAGCAATTTGATGTCCAGATTCACCAGTATGAAGAATATTTAAACCGTCCGGACATTGTAGAAAAAGCAAACAGACTGAAAAAACTTCGAGAAGAAATTACGTTTATTACGGAAGAATGTGGTACTGTAAGAGAAGAACTGGCGGTTCTGAGAGCAAACAGAGAAAGAATGGTGAAGAATGAACCGATACAGAAGGAAAATCTGAGACAAAAAATTTCTCTTGAAACGATGCTGAAAAATTATTTCGAGGAAGAACTTTCTCTGAATTTGCTTATGGAACGTGAAAATCGTTCTTTGGCAGACTGTGCGAAAACAGCGGTTCAAATGATGCGTGAGAACGACAGAAACCGCGAAGCAGCAGATCTGTTCCAGTCCTTATATCAGGTATATCAGCGCCATAATGGAAGTCTGACGAATTATGGAACTTCGATTGAAAACTGTTTTGAATCGGGTTCTGTTATGGAAACTCAAAACAGTAGTATTTTGCGAAATCGTGTGCGGATTGTATCTACCTGGAAAGGGAAGAAAGTTTATCTGGAAGAGTTTTATAAAATATTAAAGATCGCCATTGATGAGACAGAATTGCTGATTCAGAAAAAGGACAGGGAACTGTTTGAAGATATTCTTTCTCAGACAATCAGTCAACAACTTACGGATAAAATTGCGGAGAGCAGAAAATGGGTTGCAGATATGTCAAAGTTGATGAGGGAAATGGATACCTCTATGGGACTCAGCTTCTCACTGGACTGGAAACCTTGTAGGGCAGAAAATGGAGAAGAGCTGGATACCAATGAGCTGGAAGAAATTTTACTTCGTGATCGGGAACTTTTGACGATTGAGGATATTGAGAAGGTAGCAACTCATTTCCGCAGTAAGATCCGAGCAGAAAAGATGAAGCTGGAAGAAAGCGATGGCATGATCAACTACATGGAACTGGTGAGAGATGCGCTGGATTATCGAAAATGGTTTGAGTTTCATATGTATTTCAGGCGCGGTGAAGAACAGAAGAAACCTCTCACCAATGCGGCATTTAACCGTTTCAGCGGTGGAGAAAAAGCGATGGCGATGTATGTCCCGTTGTTTGCAGCCGTAAATGCGCAGTATAAAAAAGCAGAAAAGCAGGATCATCCACGCATGATTGATTTGGATGAAGCATTTGCCGGAGTAGATGACAAAAATATCAGCAGTATGTTTAAGCTGGTTCATAAACTGGACTTCGACTATATTATTAACTCACAGGCGTTGTGGGGGTGCTTTGAAACCGTAAAAGGTCTCAGGATTGCAGAGCTTCTCAGACCGCAAAATTCCAAAACGATTTCGGTGATTCGCTATACATGGAACGGAAAAGAGAGGATTCTTGATGAACAATAGCCAGGAATGTGTGGAGTATTTTCGATGTCGCGATGCGTATCATCGGTGTTTCCAGGAATTGTGGAAGAAATGGCGTTCTTACGGAAGAGTAGCCGGAAGAATCACGTTAAAAGATACTTCGGAAGAAGAACGAAAGGCAATCAGCAGTATCATTGGAAGGAGATTTCTTGAGGATACCATTCATTTTTCCTTTGCTGAATTTGAGGCAGGATTACAAAAAACGCGATACGCACCTGTTGAGATGAAAGAAGTTCTGGAAGCATATTTTGGAAAACCATTGCAGACAAATCAGATGGAAGCAGAACAAAATCAGAAGCAAAAAGAGATGTTTCTGAATAAAATCCAGGAATGTTTTTCTGAAAAAGCTGGAAAAGATTCCATCGCTGTGAAATGGCTGGAAGCAGTAAGGAGCTCTAAGAAATATGGGTATCAAATAATTATAAGAGAATATGGCAGAGATCCCCAATCAGCAGAAGTGTTGATAAGCCAGGTGGGAAATGCTCTTTTGAAACTGGAGAAAATGAAAGCAGAAGCGACGGAGAGTCCTCTGGCAGTTTTCTCTGCTGATGTATCGGATAATCCTCATTACTTTGATCGCGGAAGTGTGGGAGGAATCCTTTTGACACATGGGATCAGTTATTGCAAAGGTGTAAACTTTCCTTCAAATGCCCATAATTGGAGAGAACTTTTGCAAAGTGCAGGAATCATTCCGGATAATATATCTTCTATGGTACACGCATATGGATTGCAACTGGAAACAAAAGAAGGATGGCATCCTGCATATGTAGCTTTTTGCAGAAGAAAAGAACCATATGTGATTACAATGGAAAACATGTGTGGAGTGATCGGTGTGCGAGCTTCAGGGAAAAAGGTGTATATTGTAGAGAATGAGATGGTTTTTACGTATCTGATTCACCATTTACGGAATCGGGACCCTATATTGTTGTGCACAGCAGGGCAACCACGTTCTGTTGTACAGATCCTGATTCCGATGATCTTGAAAAGTGATATGCAAATTTATTACAGTGGAGACATTGATCCAGATGGAATCCAGATTGCAGAGCGACTTTGGAAAAAATTTGGAGATGGAATTCATATATGGAGAATGTCTCCAGGAGATTATGAAAAAAGTTGTTCAGGAGAAAGAATTAGTGATCTTGGAATTAGCAAGCTAGAATATATCTGTCATCCACAACTGAAAGAGACAGCTGAAGTTGTGAAAGAGAGACGATTGTCAGGATATCAGGAGAATATTTTGCAGGAATTGCTGGAGGATATCAGTAAGCAGGATACTTGAATGGTTTATGAAAAAAGATCCTGCAATTGGAATTAAACTATTGCAAGATCTTTTTTCCATCTCTTTTTCTTAAAAATTCATCCCCACATTCACGAGCGTTTCTTTCTTCTGTACCATCAGTCCAACGATCAGTCCGATCAGCGCCGGGACGATCCAGCCGAGATTCAGATCAAAGAATGGCAGAAATCTCTCTGCAAATTCCACAGCAAGGTCGAGGTGAAGCGCCATTTGGAGCTGTTTTGGAAGTGACCCCAAAAAATCAAACAACGAAGCTGACCAGGTGAATACAGTGACCCAGAGATAAACATTTTGATTATGTTCAAAATATTTTCCAAACAGTGCAAGCAGGATCAGCGTGATTGCCGGTGGGTAAATCAGCATCAGCACGGGCACGGAGTAGCGGATGATCGTCGAGAGCCCCATGTTTGAGATAAAAAATGAAAACGCGGTAAACAGAATCGCCCAGGCAGTGTAGGACAGGCGGTTTGGAAACATTTTTTCAAAAGTCTCAGCGCAACTTGTCACGAGTCCGATTGAGGTCTTTAAGCAGGCAAATGTGATTGTGATGGCGAGGATCAGCATGCCAGCTTTGCCAAGATAATGGCTTGAGATCTGGGAAAGCGCGATTCCTCCATTCTCAGAAACGGCAAACAGTCCGAGTGACTGTGCGCCGATCAGGATTGTCAGCATGTAGATCAATGCCATCAACAGTCCGGCGAGGATGCCGGAGTGCAGGACTTCTCTTGCGACAGCGTCATCTTCGTTCACACCCATCTGGCGAATCACATTGATGACGACGATACCGAAGGCGAGACCGGCGATCGCATCCATTGTTCCGTATCCTTCAGACAATGCGTGAAACAGAGCACCGCTTTCATAAGAGGCATCCGGAATCGCGGAAGCGATCGAAATACTCGGATGAAGCAGGGCAGAGAAAATCAGGATTGCGAGGAAAAATAAAAACAGCGGGTTGATGATTTTTCCGATCCAGAGTGTGATATTTCCCGGTTTTAAGGAGAAAAACAGTACCAGTCCGAAAAAGATGGCGGAAAACAGAAAGAGAGCGAAACGCTCCGAAATCTGAGTCCCAAGCATCGGAGCAATTCCGGTTGTGAAGGATGTCGTCGCACATCTTGGAATCGCAAAGCACGGACCGATCGTCAAGTAGAGCAGACAGGTAAAAACGTAGCTGTACCGTCTGCCGACTTTTGACGCGAGCGATTGAAGTCCGTCGGAGTGTGTGTTGCCGATCGATGCAACGCCGAGAATCGGAATTCCCACCGCAGTGATGATAAAGCCGATCATAGAGGGGAAAAGATTGCGTCCGGAAAGCTGTCCGAGATGAACCGGGAAAATCAAATTTCCGGCACCGAAAAACATGCCAAACAGAGTGACAGCCACCAAAGTGCGTTGACTGAAGGAAAGATGGGAGAGTTGTCTTTGTTCTATCATAAAAATCACCTCATTATATTCGTTGTACGATTCGTTACATATTAAATCTTTATATAATACTCATTGTAAGCTCCAACTTGCAGTTTGGGAAATCCATCTTTATAATAGAAGTATGACAAAGTGTAATATCCATTGTCATAGCGATAAATGCACAGAAGAACACGCAATAACCCAAACAGAGCAGAAGGAGGCGACAAAACAAATAGATGGATGCAAAAAAACTGGAGATTTTGATGACGGCGGTGGATTTAGGGAGCTTTTCCAAGGCCTCGGAAGTTGTGGGATACACGCAGTCGGGACTGACTCATCTTGTGAACAGCTTGGAGCGGGAGATCGGATTTCTGCTGATTGTCAGGAGTCATAACGGGATTTCTCTGACGGAGCAGGGGCGGGAGCTTGTGCCGGCGATCCGACAGTTTTTGCAGGCGAATGCGAATCTGGAAAATCGGATTCAGGCGATCGCGAAACAGCAGATGGAGACGATCCGCATTGCGGCCTATGCGAGTATGGCGATGTGCTGGATGCCGGAAATTCTTTATCGGTTTCGACGAATCTGCCCGAATGTCGATGTGGATCTGCGCATGGTGGATCACGCGCTCGAGCCGTTTGAACTGCTTGAGGAAGGAAAGACCGATGTGATTTTTGCAAGTCGGCAGGACGTGGGAAAATGCGAATGGACACCGCTCTATCAGGAACTTCTCTATGCGATCCTGCCGAAAAATTATCCGCTTGAGGGGCGGAGAGAATTTCCGCTGAAAGAATTTGAGGGAAAAGATTTTCTGATGCCCTACGGTCGATTTGACATCGATGTGCACAGGACATTTGGGGAAGCCGGGGTCAAGGCAAAAGAGCAGACCGTCTATGTCGATGATGAGACGGTGATCCGTATGGTGGGAAAAGGACTTGGAATCTCGATGATGTCAGAGCTGATGATCCGTGGAAATACGGATGATGTCTGCTGTGTCCCGGTCACGCCGAGAAGCCTTCGCGAACTGGGAATGGGGACGGAGAAAGGCGTAGCACTCTCAGAAAATATGCAGAAGCTGAAAGATTGCGTCTTGGAATATATTCGGGAGGCAGAGCAAAGAAAGGGAGTTGGGACAAACTGTTTTACAGAGTTGTAGAAATCCGGTGGGGAGAAAAAATCAAACAGTGAAATGAGATGCAGACAGGGCGGATCGCAAAAAAGGGGCTATGCTGATGGGACGCTGAAAAAAACTTGACTTTTCTGACTGAAATGAGTAGAATGAATCATAGACTATGAATTGTTTCGAACGATGTGAGGATTGAAGCGTAAAGAATGGTAGGAAAATCAGGATACCAGGATACTCATATTAGTTTCGGACAGTCATATCTGCAATCATAATTTATTTTAAGAAAATATTTAAGAAAAGCGAAGATCGTGTTTTTAAGATACTGTTTCCGGTCAGAGAGAAGAGGTCGTCGGCTGTGAGCCCCTTTCCGTTCAGACAGATATCCGAATTTCCCACGGGAGCTTCATTGCTGAATACCGAGAGAAAGAGTGGTTGGGTAGGCATTGACGTTTGGTGTACGTTACGCACCGGAAAGTGTCTGTGACAGAGTAGGGTTTATCTGTTTGCAGGAAGCTGGGTGGTACCGCGGTAGAATTATTGTCTAATCGTCCCTTTGCACATTTGTGCAGAGGGATTTTTTTGTTTCCACAAAGTTAAATTTCCACAAAGTCAAAGCCGGATGTGCGGATTGCAGAACATGTTTCACAGTGATAGAAAAGGAGAGAAATCATGCAGGATTTAAAAGAGCTGAATGAAGTGATCGCTTCGATCAAAGAAAAAATCCGTGAGGGCGCAGATGATCTGACGACTTCGAGAAGTGTCTATGAGTTCAAGAAGACCTTTTTGGACAACAAGCAGGGTAAGATCGGTCTTCTGATGAAGGAGATGCGCAACGTTCCGAACGATCAGAAGGCAGAGTTCGGTAAGACGATCAACAGCGCAAAGGAGTGGGCAAACGAATTCTTTGACGAGCTGGATCAGAAGCTGAAGGAGAAGGAGCAGGAGATGAGATATAAGTCTGAGAAGATTGATATCTCGATGCCTCCGGTAAAGATCCGCTACGGCAACCTGCATCCGGTAACGACCGTTCGCAATCAGCTGACCGACATCTTCGCATCGATGGGATTTGAGGTGTATGAGGGAACGGAGATCGAGACCGATTACTACAACTTCACTGCACTGAACACCCCGCAGGATCACCCGGCGCGTGACATGCAGGATACGTTCTATCTGTCTCCGGAGTTCCTGCTTCGTACCCAGACTTCCGCAGGTCAGGTTCATGTCATGGAAGCAAAGAAACCGCCGATCAAGGTCGTTTCCCCGGGTAAAGTATTCCGTTCCGATGACGATGCAACCCATTCTCCGATGTTCAGCCAGATGGAGGGTCTTGTCGTTGATGAGGGCATCACGCTCTGCGATTTGAAGGGCATGCTTGATATGTTCGTTCAGAGAATTTTCGGTGAGTCCACCAAGACCAGACTTCGCCCGTCCTACTTCCCGTTCACGGAGCCGTCTGTTGAGGTTGATGTGAGCTGTTTCCAGTGCGGAGGCAAGGGATGCAGACTGTGCAAGGGAACCGGCTGGATTGAGGTTCTCGGCGCAGGCGTTGTAAACAAGAAAGTGCTCGAGAACTGCGGAATTGATTCCGAGAAGTACAGCGGATTTGCGTTCGGTCTGGGTCTGGAGCGTATCGCAATGCTGAAATATGGCATTAACAATATCAAAATGCTGTTTGAGTCTGATCTGCGTGTGCTGGATCAGATCGATGACTGATCAGGACAGGAGGATTAGAAATGCTTGTACCGTTAAGCTGGTTAAATGACTATGTAGATATCAATGTTTCCGCAGATGAGCTGGAGAAAAAATTGTTCGACTGTGGATTTGAGGTAGAAGAAAAATGGCAGGTGGGAAAGGACATCAGCGGAATCGTTGTCGGCTATGTGGAGTCCTGTGAGCCGATTCCGGAGACTCATCTCCATGTATGTCAGGTAAATATAGGCGGACCGGAGCTTCTTCAGATCTGCTGTGGAGCTGACAATGTAAAGGCAGGCGAAAAGTATCCGGTTGCAATGATCGGCGCGAAAGTTTATGCAACTGCAAAGGATCATGTCACGATCGAGGGCGTTGTGACGATCAAGAAGGGCAAACTCAGAGGATATGAGTCTTACGGTATGCTCTGCTCCGGCGTGGAGATTGGCTTAAATGAGGATCTGTATCCGGGCGCCGGTTACTGCGGACTTCTCGTTCTGCCGGAGGATGCCGAGATTGGTGCAGATGTAAAAGAGATCACCGGACTGAACGACTGGATCTTTGACGTTTCGATCACTGCAAACCGTCCGGACTGCCAGAGCATCTTCGGTCTGGCAAGAGAGGTTTCTGCGGCTCTCGGTCAGCCACTCAAGATGCCGGCACTCGATTACACCGAGACTGAGGTGGAGAAGGAAGGCTTCGAGGTTACCGTTGAGGCACAGGATCTGTGCCCGCGTTACCTTGCACACTATGTATACGATGTAAAGCTGGGTCAGTCTCCGGCATGGATGAGAAGAAGACTTGCTCTTGTCGGCAACAATTCGATCTCAAACATCGTTGATATTACAAACTACATCATGAGAGAGCTTGGTCAGCCTCTTCACGCATTTGACTGCGATTACCTTGAGGGCAATGCAATCTGCGTGAGACGTGCAATCGAGGGTGAGAAGATCGTGACTCTCGATGAGAAGGAGTTCACATTAAATCCGAACAACCTTGTAATCTGTGACGGCAAGAAGCCGGTTGCTCTTGCAGGAATCATGGGTGGTCTGAATTCCGAGATCCGTGACACGACGACTGAGGTTATGTTCGAATCTGCAAAATTTGCCCGCGACAACATCCGCAGAAGCTCCCGTGCACTTGGTCAGTCTTCTGATGCAAGCCAGAGATACTCCAAAGGTGTCGATGAGTACGCAACTGAGATGGCAATGAAGCGCGCCCTGCATCTTGTGGAAGAGCTTGGAGCAGGAAAGGTTTCCAAGACTCACAGGAATGTGAACACCGGAAATTCCTTAGAGCCGGTTACCTTCAAGACCAGCATCAAGAAGGTAAATGGCGTTCTCGGAATCACGGTTCCGGACGAGGATATTCTTCGCATTCTGACCGGTCTGAACTTCCAGCCGGAGATCAATGGCGATGAGCTGACGATGCATTTCCCGGCATACCGTGAGGATATGGAGGATTACCCGGATGTCGCTGAGGAAGTTATCCGTATGTATGGCTATGAGCACATCAATTCTACCTTCCTTCCGACTGCAAAGGTAACGATCGGTGGAAGCAATCTGCGCCAGAAGACGATTCTGAAGGTGAAGAGAGCGCTGTGCAGTGTTGATGCTTTTGAGGGAATCCATTATTCCTTCTTCTCCCCGGCAGACCTTGATGAAATGGGATTTGCAGAGGATGCACCGGAGCGTCACGCAATCCGCATCATGAATCCGATCAACGAGGATCTCTCCCTGATGAGAACGACGCTTGCACCGCAGATGATTCATGCGATGGGACGCAACCAGAAGAGAGGAATTTTCGAGGGTCGTATTTTCGAGATCGGAAATGCATTTATCCCGAAGGCACTTCCGCTGACGGAGTACCCGGAGGAGCGTGAGACGCTGTGCATCGGTGCATTTGGTAAGGACGAGTCCTTCTTCACCTTAAAGGGAATGGCAGAGACCGTTGCAGATGTTCTGCACATCTCCTTCACCTATGAGAGAACCGAGAAACCGTTCCTGCACCCGTATCAGACGGCGAGCATTCTCTGCGAGGGCGAAAAGATCGGTTACTTTGGAAAGGTAAAATATGAGATCATGAAGGAAGAGGCAATGCGTGAGGATGCCTACGTTCTGGAGATCAACATGAAGGCGCTTGAGAAGTGGTATGGCAAGGCACCGGTATTTGAACCGCTTCCGAAGTTTGCTGAGGAGAAGCGCGACCTGGCTCTTGTCATGGATAAGGACATCACCTGTGGACAGGTTGAGGAGTGCATCTACCAGGCAAGCCCGTTTGTAAAGGATGTCACCCTCTTTGACGTATATGAGGGCAAGCAGATCCTTTCCAACAAGAAGTCTATGGCATTTACCGTTCTGTTCACTCCGAAGGATGAGGCATTCGGCGCTGATACCGTGGACGGATATGTAAAGAAGATCTTAAAGCAGTTGAATAAGACTTACGGAATTGAGCTGAGAAGCTGATCGATCGTTGAGTCGATGATCGGGAAACTTGTAAACCATAAATCGAATTACAAGTTGACATAGATGGCAGTTCGTGATAAAGTTTATTATTATTGTAAAAAAGAAATCATAAGAAGACTATGAAGAAATAGAGAAAAGCGAGGAATTTGTTCATGACTGCCGAGAAAAATTCTGTAAATAACGAGGAGATCTATGCAAAGGTTTTTGCTCAGGAGGAACCGAATCTGACGAGAGATGAGGCGATTGCACTGATTAATTTGCCGGATGAGAGACTTGGCGATTTGATGCGCGTCGCAGGAAATCTGCGGACGAAGTACAAGGGAAATCGCGTGAGCATCCATATTTTGACAAATGCGAGAAGCGGAAACTGTTCTCAGAACTGTGCGTACTGTGCACAGTCGAGCCGTTCTCAGGCGGATATTGACAAGTACAAGTGGGTTGCAGATGAGAAGCTCTACCGCGACAATACGTTTGTTCAGGAGAATCATCTCTCCCGCCACTGTATTGGACTGAGTGGAATGGGATTTAGCGATGCTGAGATCGAGGAACTTGCAGAGAAAATCCGCGTGATGAAGGCGGAGGGAACTCATCTTTGCTGTTCAATCGGGTTCCTGACCGAAAAGCAGGCCCTGATGCTCAAAGATGCCGGTCTTGACCGAATCAACCACAACTTAAACAGCAGTCGCTCCTACTATCACAATATCTGTACGACACACACTTACGAACAGCGCGTGCAGAATATTCGCATGCTTCAGAGACTTGGATTTGAGATTTGCAGTGGTGGAATCATTGGAATGGGAGAGAGCAAGGAGGATGTTGTCGACATGCTTCTCGACCTTCGCGAGATTCGCCCGCAGGCACTTCCGATCAATTTCCTGATCCCGATTCCGGGCACCCCGCTTGAGGGGATCGATACCTCGATTCTGACACCGGAATACGGTCTGAAAGTGCTCTGCCTTGCGCGCCTTCTCGTTCCGCAGACCGATATCCGCTGTGCGGCAGGACGTGAGATCTATTTCAAGGGAAGAGAGAAGGAGCTTTTGAGCGTTGTCGATTCGATCTTTGCATCGGGATACTTAACTGCCGGTGGTCAGGGAATTTCCGATACTGTGAAGGCAGTCACGGATGCCGGATTTACCTGTGAGATTGAGTCCTCCGGTGTGTAGAAGATTTTGAGGATTTACCGGCATTCTGAGAGGAATTTACCCGTTTTTGAACCGACTTAACATGACGATGTTTTTGCGCTGTGCTGGCTTGTGTGCATGGATAGAGGAGCTTCGCAATCTGAGAAACCTCTTCTGCACTCAACGCATAGCGCTTTTTTGATGCGATCGGAGCGACGATTTTTGGCAGAGTGCGGTAAGTTGCCGTGACACTCTCCGTCGTCCGTCTGGGAACGGATTTCAAATCACAGTGATCAGAAAAGACGATGACCGAGTGGATGGGTACCTCTTTTTTTGTTGTCTTTTTGCTTGTTTGCGCAAAAATTTCACGGGCTTCTCTGGACAGAAGCTCTTTTAAACAGGAAATATGGGAGTGGTTTTGCAAAATTGGGTTAAAAAAAGTGTTCTGCGTCATCGAATGTCCCTTTGCCGGCAATGTCTGCGTCCAGTATTCGTCGGCTTCCTTTCCTGCGATTATGCCTCCGTAATTTTTACTCTCAAACACATAGATTCCGCTGTGATGAATCATCAGTGCGTCAATCTCGGTCGTCTCCCCGGAACGCCATGGGAGATAGCAGTTAAAGAGAAAATGAGCGCCGTCTCTCTCGTAGGAGGCGAGATTCTGATAAATCTGATATTCGCCGTAAGCACCCTTGTCCTTCTGGATTTTCCGATAGGAATTGTGCGTGATTTTGTGGTAGGTGGTCTTGTAAAACTGTCCGGCAGGGCTGTTTGTAAAGCGATGCCATAAGAGTGCAAGAACACCCGCAAGGACAAGGATCAAAATGAAAACAGACAGGTTGTTGTTGAGTAATTGCATGATTGGTTGTATCCTCCGGTTTTCTGTTATCTGAGTGTTATTATACGCAGAGATTTTCTCTTCGACAAGATTGATTTTATTCGTTTTCGGCTTTTTGTATAGTCGGAAAAAGGTCGGTTTTAAGGGGCGTATCGCCGGAAAGGCGGGAGCATGCGAGACGGGAGACAGAATTTTTTATGGAATCCGCATATAGACAAAGTGGAATTCTCCTCGTATAATAGGACTTGCAGTGTCATATATAAATACTATATATTGATACATGAACGTGAAAAATAACTATATATAGTTGGGAGACGAGCGGGGATGAAAGTACAGAAACGGGATGGAAGAATCGCGGTTTATGATGCCAACAAGATCCGGGCGGCAATTCGCAGAGCAAATGAGACGGTAGAGGAATCTGAGCAGGCAGATGCAGGGCTTGTGGAGCAGACGATTCGCTGTGTGGAAGAGCAGGCAGAGGATGTGATTCCGGTTGATACAATTCGGGATCTGGTCGAGAGACAGATGATGGGGCACAACAAATATATGCTGGCGAAGAAATATATGCTTTACCGTTATCAGCGTGCACTGCTTCAGAAGACCAACACAACGGATGAATCGATTTTGAAATTGATTCGCAATGAGAATAAGGAGCTGGCGGAGGAGAACTCCAACAAGAACACCGTGCTCGCGTCAACGCAGAGAGACTATATTGCGGGAGAGGTGTCGAGAGATGTGACGAAACGATTGCTTCTTTCGGAGAAGATCACTCTCGCGCATGAGAACGGGGTTCTGCATTTCCATGATGCCGATTATTTTATTCAGCCAATTTTTAACTGCTGTCTGATCGATATTGCGGACATGCTCGACAATGGAACGGTGATGAACGGAAAGATGATTGAGACGCCGAAGAGCTTTCAGGTCGCATGCATCGTCATGACGCAGATTATTGCAGCAGTCGGAAGCAACCAGTACGGCGGGCAGTCTGTGGCAGTCAAGCATCTCGGAAAGTATCTGCGCCGGAGTCGCGAGAAATTTGAGCGGGAATTGGTCGAGGAGTTTCACGATGAGATGAGTGCCGAGGAGCGCGAGCGGATTGTGGGAATCCGTCTGCGGGACGAGCTTCGCTCCGGTGTTCAGACAATTCAGTATCAGATCAATACGTTGATGACGACGAACGGTCAGGCGCCTTTTGTGACCCTGTTTTTGCAGATTGATCCGGATGATGAGTATGTGGAAGAGAATGTGATGATCATTCGTGAGATTCTCAGACAGCGCATTCAGGGCACAAAGAATGACGCAGGAGTCTATGTGACCCCAGCGTTTCCGAAACTGATCTATGTGCTTGACGAGTGCAACTGCTTAAAGGGTGGTCCGTATGACGATGTGACTCGCATGGCAGTGGAGTGCTCGGCAAAGAGAATGTACCCGGATTATATTTCTGCAAAGAAAATGCGCGAGAATTATGAGGGAAATGTTTTCAGCTGTATGGGATGCCGGTCTTTCCTGTCTCCATGGAAAGATGAAAACGGAAATTATAAGTGGGAAGGTCGATTCAATCAGGGAGTTGTCAGCATTAACCTTCCGCAGATCGGAATTCTTGCACGAGGCGATGAGGAAAAATTCTGGAAACTTCTCGATGAGAGACTCGAGCTCTGCCGTGAGGCGCTGATGTGCCGTCACAATGCGCTTCTTGGAACTCTCTCCGATGTGAGCCCGATTCACTGGCAGTATGGGGCGATTGCGCGCCTGAAAAAGGGAGAAAAGATTGATCGCTTCTTAAAGGATGGTTATTCGACCCTCTCACTTGGCTATATTGGCATTTATGAGATGACGTATCTGATGAAGGGTGTCAGCCACACAGATCCGGTCGGACGGGAATTTGCGTGGAAGGTCATGAAGTACATGCATGACAAGACTAAGGCGTGGAAACTCGAGACGGGTCTGGGATTTGGACTCTACGGAACACCGGCGGAATCTCTCTGTTACCGCTTTGCGCGGATTGACCAGCAGAAATATGGTGTGATTGAAAATGTGACTGACAAGGGATATTACACGAATTCCTACCATGTCGATGTGCGTGAGAAGATCAATGCATTTGATAAGTTCCGCTTTGAGAGCGAGTTTCAGAACCTCTCGACAGGTGGTGCGATCTCTTATGTTGAAGTTCCGAACATGATGAACAACCTCAAGGCGATGGAGACGCTTGTGACCTACATCTATGACAATATCCAGTATGCGGAGTTTAACACAAAGTCAGATTACTGTCAGGTCTGTGGATACGAGGGCGAGATCAAACTCAATGACAATCTGGAGTGGGAGTGCCCTCAGTGTGGAAATAGGGATCACAGCAAGATGAATGTGACCCGACGCACCTGTGGATATCTCGGAGAGAATTTCTGGAACACCGGAAAGACGAAGGAGATCAAGAGCAGAGTTTTGCACCTGTAACTTTTATTTGTGAAAAGAATGACAGGTGAATGTTCTGCCATTTGAAGATAGGGAATTTCTGTACTAACCGAAAGGATTATCGTTTTATGAATTACGCAACAATCAAGTCAGTGGACATTGCAAATGGACCAGGTGTGAGAGTGTCTCTGTTTGTGAGCGGATGCCCGCACCACTGCAAGGCATGTTTCAATGAGGAGGCATGGGACTATCAGTACGGCGAGCCATTTACAGAGGAGACGCAGGAACATCTGCTGAGTCTTCTGGCACCGGATTATATTGAGGGAATGACTCTGCTTGGTGGAGAGCCGATGTACCCGAAGAATCAAGAAGCTCTGCTCCCGTTTGTGAAAAAAATTCGCGACACCTATCCGAACAAGACGATCTGGTGCTTCACCGGATATGATTTTGAAAAGGAAATTCTTGCAAAGATGGTGCCGGAATCAGAGACGACGAGAGAACTTCTCTCACTCTTTGATGTGATGGTAGATGGACGCTTTGTGGAAGAAAAACGAAATCTGAGCCTAAAATTCCGTGGTTCTGAAAACCAGAGGATTCTTAATGTAAAAGAGTCGCTGAGAGAGGGCAAAGCAGTTTGGGTCGAGGAATTTCGCTAAGAAATAGCAATAGCCTGGTTAAAAGATAATTGTTCAATCGAAAACCAGAACATGGTTTCGGAAAACTAGAAAGTACGAACAGAAACTTAAATAATCAGAAAAATAGAGAATTATGTGAGGCGCTTTTTATATATTCTAAGTTACACCATGCGAATCATCAGCTGGTAACTTCTTGCAGTGTGCGCCGCGAGTCTCTGAACCTGATATTTGTGAATGAATTCATCGTCCTCGTCCATTCGGATCGCACATCCATTCCACGGTTCGATACAGAGAAACGGAGCATGTTTGCCGTTTGGAGTCCAGAATCCGATTCCGCTAAAATCCGGGTAGGCAACCTCGACACCGTGACCACTGTTGCGATTGATGAGACGCACCACATGGGAAGCCGTTTTCTCAAAGTAGACGGCATCCTGATCGAAGAGGTCATAGCAGAGCGGTATTATGGACTCGTTTTCAAGAGTGATCGTTCCGTGTCTTGCAGGATCAAATTCCAGTTTTTCCAGATCGTAGAGCATGGAGAAGATGGATTCCTTCTTCTCAAATTCCAACTGATAATCTTCAAAGACAGCGCCATCCTCCATCGGGCAGAGAAAGCCCGGGTGTGCACCGATGCAGTAGCAGATCTCATGGTTCATTGGATTTTCTACCTGATAAGTCATCGAGAGGGTTCCATTTTCAAGACGATAGGTCAGAGTCAACACAAACTCATACGGGTAGTGAACCCTCGTTGCCTTATTTGCGCGGAGTGTAAAGCGCACCTCACAGTCAGAGACCTGTTCTGCCCCGAATTCAGAGGTACGGCAGAATCCATGCTTGGCAAGCTCGTACCATTCGCCGTCAAATTTTGTGCGGTTGTTTCGGCTGTTTCCAATTGCAGGAAAGAGCAGGGGAGAGCAGAATCCCCAGACTGCCGGATCTCTCTGCCAGATGTGTTCTCTGCCGGAGGCGTCTTTCAAGGAGATTAACTGCGCGCCGAGGGAGTCGATCGATGCAGATACAAACATTGCGTCATTATGAGTGTTATCATGAATCTTATCGTGAATTGTGAAAATCATAAGCCGAAATCCTCACTTTCTCTTTTGTGTTCTTGAAGTTATTTTTATTTATCAATATCTACCAATATCCATCAACTATCTCAATCTTATTATTCCCTCTGGCGCAGAGGATGTGCAGGTCCACAGCTCTCCCGGTTTGCAATGTAGAAGGGAAGATTGATTTTCATCGGGAGGGAATGTCCGCCCTCGATCCGGTCAATCAGAGTCTTGGCAGCCATCTGTCCCATCTCCTCAATCGGGATGTGGACGGTTGTCAGCATCGGATTCAGGTACTGAGCTGTCTCAATATCGTCAATACTTATGATCGAGATGTCCCCGGGAATCGAGTAACCGGCTTCCTGGATTGCGCGCATTGCTCCGATTGCAGTCATATCATTCGGGCAGAAGTAGGCGGTCGCGTCACAGTTTTGCTCAAGCAGTTTTTTTGCGCCGAGGTATCCGCCCTCGGAGGAAAGCGTCACGTTGCTGACATAACCCTTATAGACAGTGATATTTTCCGCGGAGAGAGCATCGAGATATCCACGATAGCGATTCTCCCGTTCTGTCTCCCCGATGTAGGCAATTTTTCGATGACCGAGCTGGATCAGGTGATTGATCGCTGTGACTGCGGCCTGATAGCCATCACAGATGATCTGATCGTAACGAGCGTCGAGGCTGTTGAGTCCAGCGTAGACGACGTATTGAAAATACTGTTTTAAGAATTTTAAGAGTTGTTTGTCACAGCGCCCAAGCACGGCAACTCCATCGACGTGATTGTCGGAGATCAGCCGATAAGTGCCTGGATGATGAATATCAAACGCGGAAAACGTATATTTCAGAATATAATTGTGGCGAAAGGCCTCCTTCTCAATACTGCGGGCGAGCGGGGAGAAGAAATTGTCCGTGTTGGTGTCCTCAACGCGGGCAAACAGGCAGGCGAGTGCGTGACAGCGCGAAGTGTCCGCATGCTGATCGCCTTTTTTGAGCTGACGGGCAGAGCTGTTTGGTGTGTAGCCAGTCTGGCGGACAATCTCCCAGATTCGATCCTGAACTTCCTTACTTGCCGGACAGCGCCCGCTCTTGTTGATTACGCGGGATACAGTAGAAATGGAAACTCCGGCCTGAGTCGCAATCTCTTTCAGTGTCATCTGGTTTTTTTCCTCCTTTTCTTTTTATGTCTTCTCTTTTTCCTTTTTTCTTTTTCTCTTTTTTCCTTTTCTTCCGTTTGCGTTTTTTTATATCTTCATAAATTCGGAAAACGTTCTTTATTTACCTAAGAGTATAACGGATTTTTGAGAAAAAAGACAGAGCGGATTACACAAAAAAGAAAGGAAAAAATTAGGCAAAATAAAGCCAAACGTTTGCTCAAAAAGAGCGTGCTTTTATTGTGAAATATGTTATAATAACATTACAAACTCAAATTAAAAAAGTCAAATTATACAAAATAGAACGGAAAATGCAAAAAAGAGGAGGTTTATTAAACGAAAGTTAAACAAAAAAAGAAGTCAAACGGAAAATGAGAACAGGATGGGAAAACAATAAGAAAAAAGATGGGGAAGAAAGCGTAAAAAAGTAAGTAGACAAAAACAAATTAAGAAATAAGTGGGGAACAAACAAGAAAGTAACAAAGAAAAAGAACTATAAAAAAGAGAAGGAGGAAACGAGATGTCTTCTGATGCAGGGAAGCAGAAAAAGAAGGAAAAAGATCTGATCGGACAGATTCCGAATGGGGGATGGCTTCTGATCTCATTGCTCGTCGCGATTGGACTGTGGAAATGGTTGTCGATCAATCCAAGAACATCCCGCAGTTTTCCATTTTTACCGGAAGTATTAGAGGCACTTAAGACGATGGTTGGGCGCGGAGTGCTCTGGAACGATTTTGCAAGCAGTATGATCTCGGTGGTTCTCGGATTTGTACTTGGATTTGTGACTTCCGTGCCGGTTGCATTTTTGATGGCATGGTATCGTCCGGTTCGCTACATTGTGGAGCCGTGGATTCAGTTTATCCGAAATATCCCACCGTTAGCTTATGTACCGCTCGTAGTTATCTCTGCGGGTGTTGGACGCAGACCCCAGGTCATTGTCATCTGGCTGGCGACCTTCCTGATTATGACCGTGACGATCTATCAGGGCGTGCGAAATGTGGATGAGACGCTGATCAAGGCGGCGCGCGTGCTCGGAGCAAAAGACAATGATCTGTTTGTAAAAGTGATTTTCCCGGCAACGACTCCGTTTATTATCACAGCGGTTCGTCTCGGTGTTTCCGTAGCGCTGACGACTCTGATTGCGGCAGAGTCTACCGGCGCGACCGCAGGACTTGGAATGAGAATCCGGTCACTGAACAACAGCTTTGAGGTGCCGCCGATGTTGCTCTACATCATCATCATCGGTATCATCGGACTTACAAGTGAGAAGGTAATCAAATATCTGGAAAGGAAGTTTACGGGATGGCAGGAGACGAGAAACGTGTAAAAGTGAAGATTGACCATGTCGAGAAGATTTATGAGGGCAGAAAAGGAAAAATGGTCGCTCTGAATGGGGTGGATCTTGACATCATGGAAAATGAATTTATTTGCGTGGTAGGACCTTCCGGATGTGGAAAATCTACTCTGCTCAACATCATTGCAGGACTGCTTGAACCGACTTCCGGCGCAGTGTATGTGGATGGAAAGAAAGTAGAAGGAACCGGAACTGAGAGAGGCGTGGTATTCCAGCAGTATGCGCTCTTCCCGTGGCTGACGGTTCTCAAAAACGTCATGTTCGGTCTGAAATTAAAGGGCATGAATGATAAGGAAGCAAAAGAGATTGCAATGAAATACATCCGCATGGTTCAGCTTGAAGATTTCGTGGATGCCTATCCGAAGGAGCTGTCCGGTGGTATGAAACAGAGAGTTGCGATTGCGCGTGCTTATGCGGTACAACCGGAAGTGCTTCTGATGGATGAGCCGTTTGGAGCGCTCGACGCACAGACGAGAACCCAGCTTCAGTCCGAGCTGATTCGCACCTGGCAGGAGGAGAAGAAGACTTGCTTTTTCATCACTCACGATGTGGAGGAGGCAGTCATTCTTGCGACGAAAGTCATCATCATGAGCGCGCGTCCGGGACGAATCAAGAAGATCGTGAATGTCAACCTGCCGTATCCGAGAACGCAGGAGATGAAGATGGAGCTTCCGTTCCTTGATCTCAAGACTTATATCTGGGGCGAGGTTTACAAGGAATATCTGGAAGTGCGAAAGTAGGACGAGAGTTAGGTTTTAAATAAAAGACGGAGACTTGAATTGAGAAAAGAAAAAGATCAAGGAGGATCTTATTATGAGAAAACGAAGAATCTTATCAGTGGCACTGGCATCTCTTCTGGCAGTATCTTCTTTAGCAGGATGTGGAAGCAGTAAACCGGCTGAGACAAAGGCACCTGAGATTACGGCGACCGCTGAGACGAAGGCGGAAGAGACCACAGCAGAAGCAAAGGCAGAGGAGAGCAAGACCGAGGAGACCGCACAGGAGCCGATCACGCTCAACATCGCTTACATGCCGAACTATGGAAGCCTCTGGTCAGTGACGACGGCTATTGAAAAGGGATATATGGAGGAACAGGGAATCACGGTAAATATGATTGAGTTCGCAGACGGTCCGACGATCATCGCATCACTGGAGTCCGGAAGCGTGGATATCGGATACATTGGACAGGGTGCTCATAAGCTGTGTATCAATGGTCAGGCAAAGATCATTGCTCTGTCTCACATCTCAAACGGTGATGCCGTGATCGGTGGACCGGAAGTCAAGACGCTTGAAGATCTGAAAGGAAAGAAAGTGGCATACTCCTCTGGTACCTCGAGTGAGGATATTTTGACGAATGCGCTCACAAAGGCAGGTCTCTCAATGAGCGATATCAGCGCCGTTGATATGGATGCCTCCGGTATTGTGACCGCAATGGTTTCCGGTGGTGTGGATGCATGTGCAACCTGGTCTCCGAACAGCTTAAAGATTCTTGAGGAAGTGAAGGATTCCACGAAACTTGCAGATAACATGACTTTCTCCGATACGACGGTTTCTCTGGGAAGCTGGATCGTAACCCCGAAGTATGCAGAGGCAAATCAGGACAAGATCCTTCGATTCACCAAGGCGCTGTTCAAGGGAATGGATTATGCGGCAGACGGAAATTATGAGGAAGTTGCAAAGTATGTGGCAAACCAGACAAAGACGGATGAGAACAGCGTTTACGAACAGCGCGGTGATGCAGACTGGATGACCGGTGCAGAAGTTGCAAAGGGCGCAGAGGACGGAACTGTTGAGAATTACTATAAGACCCAGCAGGAGAATTTCATCGCAGGTGGTCAGGTAGAGAAGGAAGTTCCGATTGCGGATTATGTAATGCTTGACAATATGGTAGAAGCAGGAAAATAATAGAAAAGAACCTAAAAGAATCTAGTAGAAAAGAATCAAAATAAAAATGAATCAGTAAAAATGAATCAAAAATAGGGAAAGTATAACAGCTTTAACTGTGTGGAGGCTGCCATCATCTGGTGGCAGTCTCTTGTCGTTTTAGATGGATTCAGATGTTAGATTGATTCGGACAAGAGGGACAGGAAAGGAAATAAGATCATATGCGTCATGAGTATTATCAGTACACGAAGGAAGAGCTTTTGAGCAATCCGAAGATTTCTCTGAGCTGTCTTCCGGATAATGAATCTGTATTTCGCCAGATGGCAAATCAGATGATTGAGGAGATTGAGAAGAACAATCGTGCGGAGAAAAAGACCGTGTTTATCTGCCCGGTCGGTCCGGTGGGGCAATATCCGTATTTTGTGGATATGGTGAATGAACGCGGGCTGAGTCTGAAAAATGTCTGGTTCATCAACATGGATGAGTATTTAGACGATCAGAAGCAGTGGGTTCCGATTGATCATCCGTTAAGTTTCAGGGGATTTATGGAGAGAACCGTTTACTCAAAGATTTATGAGGAACTTCTGATGCCGAAGAGACAGAGAGTTTTCCCGGACCCGAATAATGTGGGATATATTCCGAGACTGATCGAGGAGCTTGGAGGTGTCGATATCGCGTTTGGAGGAATCGGTATCAATGGTCATGTGGCGTTCAATGAGGCAGACCCGTCTCTGACAAATGAGGAGTTTTTAAATCAGAAGACGAGAGTCCTTGCGATCACACCGGAGACGCGCACGGCAAATGCGATCGGAGATTTCAACGGTGCGCTTGAGGATATGCCACATTACTGCATTTCGATCGGGATGTATGAGATCTCTCATGCGAGAAAGATTCGTCTTGGATGTTTCCGCAACTGGCATCGGGCAGTGGTGCGGAGAGCTTCTTATGGGGAGCCAACCTCGGCATTCCCGGTGACACTTCTTCAGGGTCATCCGGATCTGACGCTGACATTTACGGATTTTGTGGCAAATTTAGAGTAGGAAAAACGGACAGAATAGCAGGGACAGACTGGAGGGAAGCGTGCTCATGGAACTGATTTTGAAACATGGCAAAGTATATCAGAATCATGGATTTGCAAGGAAGGATGTCCGGATTAGAGACGGAAAAATCATAGAGGTGGGAGAGAATCTTGACATATCGGCATCACCATCAGCAATAACATCATCAGATGTCAAAGTGCAGGTGATAGATGTGAGAGGACTCTCGGTAATTCCGGGTTTGATTGATATTCATACGCACGGTGCGGTCGGTGTGGACGTCAATTCAGCGAAGGCGGAAGATTTTGAAAAGATCTGCCGTTTTCAGGCGAGTCAGGGCGTGACAGGTTGGCAGGCCTCGATCTTGACGGATACGAAGGAACAGACTCTGTGGGCAATCGGAGAATATCGCCGTTGGAAACAGTTTTCCCACCAGGGAGCCACACTGATCGGTATCCATTTGGAGGGACCATTCCTTGCAAAGGAGTACAAGGGCGCGATGCCGGAACACCTCTTAAAAACCCCGGATCTCGAACTCTTAAAGGAGTATCAGGAGAGCGCCGAAGGGGATATCCGTTACATCACGGTGTCTCCGGAGGTTGAGGGCGTGGTTGAGGCGATCCCCCGGATGAAAAAAATGGGAATGGCAGTCGCAATTGGACATTCCGGAGCAGATTATGAGACAGCGCGTCGGGCGATTGCAAATGGGGCGACAAGTGCGACCCATGTGGGAAATGCGATGCGACTTCTGCATCAGCATGAACCGGCGATTTTTGGAGCAGTGCTTGAGGATCAGGATGTCTATGCAGAGATGATCTGCGACGGACGCCATCTGCATCCGGGAACGGTTCGTTTTATCCTCAAGGCGAAGGGAACCGAGCATGTAGTGGCAATCACGGATTCCATCATGGCGGGAGGACTTCCGGATGGATTTTACCATCTCGGTGTCAATGAGGTTGTCGTGAAAGACGGGGACGCAAAGCTTGTCAGTGATGGGACGAGAGCGGGAAGTACACTGACTGCAATTCATGCGATTCAGAATCTCGTTCAGTTTACGGGAAAATCCCTTGCCGAAATTGTACCTTTGATGACGGAGAATCCGGCAAAGCTGATTGGAATCTATGACCGGACAGGTTCGATTGCACCACAGAAAGATGCAGACCTGACGATTCTCGACGAGAATCTGGAGGTTGTCTACACGATTGCAAGAGGAAACCTCTGTTACTCGCGGGGTAACCAGACGGAGAATCGGACTGAGAATTAAACTGAAAATCGAACCGAAAAGTAGTTGGAAGAAGAACGAAAAGTAAGAGGAATGACTAAAAAACGAATGGCAGAAGGCGAATCAGAGAAGGGAGCGGATCGGAAAATGGAAAAAAATGTGCTCGTGATCCACGGTGGAGGTCCGACAGCGGTGTTGAATGCGTCTCTTTACGGGGTGATTCAGTCTGCGAAGGAGAGCGGAGAGATTTCTCATGTATATGGAGCGATCGGAGGCAGTGAGGCAATTTTAAAAGAACGTTTTCTGGATTTGATGCAATTCCCGGAAGAGACACTCAAGCGTCTTCTGACGACACCGGGTACAGCGATCGGTTCTTCGCGGTATGCACTCAGCGAGGAAGATTATGCGAGGATGCCGGAAATTTTTGCAAAGTGGAAAATCAAATATGTTCTGCCGACAGGTGGAAACGGGACGATGGATACCTGCGGAAAGATCCGGCGGGCGTGTGAGGGCACGGACATCCGTGTGGTTGGGATTCCCAAGACGATTGACAATGATATTGCGGTCACCGATCACACGCCGGGATATGGAAGTTCGGCGCGCTATTTAGCGGAGACTGTCGCGGAGATCGGAGCGGATGTGAAGTCTTTGCCGATCCATGTCTGTATCGTTGAGGCGATGGGACGAAATGCTGGATGGATCACCGCCGCCTCCGCACTTGCGCGAGAGAAAAAGGGGGATGCCCCTCATCTGATTTATTTGCCGGAGCGACCATTTCGGGAAGAAGAATTTCTCGAGGATGTCAAACGCCTGTATGAAGAGCTCGGCGGAGTCGTCGTGGTCGCAAGCGAGGGGCTGAAAAAGGAAAACGGTGAGCCGATTGTGCCACCGATCTTTCGCTCAGGGCGTTCGGTCTACTACGGGGACGTCGGCGCATATCTGGCGGAACTTGTGATTCGCAAACTTGGAATCAAGGCGAGAAGTGAGAAACCGGGCATCTGTGGAAGAGCGTCGATTCCGCTTCAGTCGGCAGTTGACCGGGAGGAAGCGGTGCTTGCGGGGCGAACCGCCTTGGAGTCGGCACTGGCGGGACAGACCGGTGTCATGGTCAGCTTTGTGCGTGAAGCGAGTGAGGATGGCAGTTACCGGATGCATCCGGGCACGGTTCCGATCGAGGAAGTTATGATGTATGAGCGAAAAGTGCCGGAATCCTACATCAATGAGCGGGGAAATGATGTGACGGAGGAGTTTGTCTCCTGGTGCAAACCGCTTGCGGATGTCCATCATCGGGAATTTATTGATTTTCAGGAATATTACTGGGAACGGAAGGGGAAGAGGGAATGAAACATATTTATCTGAATCTGAAACGGTTTGATATTCCAAAAGAAGCCGGAGGCGTGAATTCGCTTGCGCCGATCCGGGAATGGGGAGCAAAAATCGTTCGGGAGACGCAGGATGCCCTGAAGGAATATGACAGAGAGCGTGTGGAATTTGCGATGTTTTTTCCGGAGGCTCATTTGATTCCGGCGCTTGAGGCGCTTGAGGGGGACAGTCCGATTCAGGTTGGATGTCAGGGCGTCTTCCGTGCTGATACCGTGTGCGGAGGAAACTTCGGAGCATTCACAACCGGGAGAACCGCAAATGCGATGCATGCCCTCGGCTGTGAGAGTGTGCTGATTGGTCACTGCGAGGAGAGAAGAGACAAGAGTGAAATTATGAGGGAGCTGATGAATGGCAATGCAGATCCCTCAGATTCTTCTAATTTCACGGAGTTTGCAGAGCGTTTCGTGGTTTCTGATCAGGCAGTGCGCAGTGCAGTGAATCGAATTCTGAACAGGGAAATCCGGGAGGCGGTGCGTGCAGGAATGAAGGTGCTGTACTGCATCGGAGAATCCTCTGAGGAACAGCCGATCTGGAAAGAAGTTTTGAGAGAACAGCTTGAGGTTGGACTCGCGGATGTGGATCGATCCAAAATCACGATTGCCTATGAGCCGATCTGGGCGATTGGACCGGGGAAGATTCCGCCGGATCAGGCATATATGGAAAAAATCGGAGCTTACGTTAAGGAAGTGACCGGGGGGATGGATGTCGTTTACGGGGGCGGCTTAAAGAAAGAAAATGCGGAAATGCTTGCGAGTGTGAAGTCAATGGATGGCGGTCTGATTGCGCTGACGAGATTTTCGGGAGAGATTGGATTTTACCCGGAGGAGTATTTAGAGATCATTCGTTTGTATCTGAACGCAAATCAGAATTAGACCTGGTAGACCAGACATAGACAAAAATATGAATTTGACTGGAATCAGTGAGCTGTGATTGCGTGATTGACGGAAGCAATCAAACAGATTGACAGAAATAAAAATATTCAGGAGGAATGGAGAATGAGATTATCGTTTGAATATGGACAGGGACTGATGAGTGCAGAATTGCCGGATACGACAGACGTCTTTATTCCGGGGGAGACGGTGCCGGACCCGCCGTGTATTCCGGAGGATCAGATTGAGGCAAAAACGCTGGAATCCATCCGCAATCCGATGGGAATGCCACCGTTGTCTGAGCTGGCGCACAAGGGCTCGAAGGTCACGATTGTTTTTCCGGACATTGTAAAGGGCGGTACTCAGCCGACTTCCCACAGAAAGGTATCGATCAAGCTGATTTTGCAGGAACTCTACCATGCGGGAGTGGAGAAAAAGGATATTCTCCTGATCTGTTCAAACGGTCTTCATCCGAGAAGCACAGAGCAGGAGCTTCGCCAGATCCTCGGTCCGGAACTGTTTCAGGAATACTGGTACAGCCATCAGATCATCACGCATGACAGTGAGGACTATGATCACATGGTAGATCTCGGAACGACGGATCGCGGAGATCCTGTTCTGATGAATAAATATGTGTATGACAGCGATGTCGCAATCCTGATCGGTCACACGCAGGGCAATCCTTACGGCGGATATTCCGGCGGATACAAGCACTGCGCAACCGGAATCACCCACTGGCGCTCGATTGCTTCCCATCATGTTCCGGAGGTTATGCACCGTGCAGATTTCACTCCGGTAAATGGAAAGTCCCTGATGCGCACAAAGTTTGATGAGATCGGACAGCACATGGAGAAATGTATGGGTAAGAAATTCTTCTGCTGTGATGCGGTTCTGGATACTTACTCCCGTCAGATTGAGATCAACAGTGGATATGCGAAGGTCATGCAACCGCACTCCTGGATCATGGCGGACAAGCGCACCTATGTGCCGTGGGCGGAAAAGAAGTACGATGTGATGATCTTCGGTATGCCCCAGTCTTTCCACTACGGAAATGGAATGGGAACGAACCCGATTATGCTGATGCAGGCGATCTCCGCTCAGGTTATCCGTCATAAGCGCGTGATGAGCGATCACTGTGTGATCATCTGTTCCTCGATTTGCAACGGATATTTCCATGATGAGCGCTGGCCGTACCTGAGAGAACTCTATGAGATGTTCCAGAAGGATTACATGAACACCCTGCCGGATCTCAATCGCTATGGAGAGTATTTTGCGACAAATGAGGAATATATCCGCAAGTACCGTTTCTGCAACGCCTTCCATCCATTCCACGGTTTCTCGATGATGAGCTGTGCTCACATTGCGGAGATGAACACCTCTGCGATCTATCTCTGTGGCGCTCAGGAGCCGGGATATGCGCGCGGAATGGGACTCAAGACGCGGGCAACGATCGAGGAAGCTCTCGCAGATGCGATAAAGAAATACGTTGGACCGAACCCGAATATTCTTGCACTTCCACAGACGTTCAAGCTCGGGGCCGTTCATCTGATGATGAAGGATGAGACGCCGGATGGAAAGGGTGCACAGGACTGCCACTGCGCCGGTCATATGCATCACATGTAAAGAACCTATATAAAGAACCTATGTAAAGAAAAGGAGAAAAAAATGCCACTGATTCCTTTGCGTCCTCTTCTTGAGGCGACGGTAACATATGGATTTGGGCAGGGTGCATTTAATGTAAATGCGGTTGCCCAGGCGAAGGCTGTGATTGAGGTGCATGAAATGTTCCGTTCTCCGGCGATTTTGCAGGGAGCGGATCTTGCAAATGGATTTATGGGCGGGCGGACGGATTTTGCGAATGCGACGATTGAGGATAAGAAGATCGGAGCAAAGAACATCGCCAATGCCGTGAAGAAATATGGAGCGGATTCTGAGATTCCGATCGTGCTTCATCTCGATCACGGACGCAATTTTGAATCGTGTGTCGCAGCGATTGAGGGTGGATATACCTCCGTTATGATCGATGGCTCGTCACTCCCGTTTGAACAGAACATGGAGCTGACACGCGAGGTTGTGAAGTATGCGCATGCGAGAGGCGTCAGCGTTGAGGGCGAGCTCGGTGTTCTCGCCGGAGTCGAGGATCATGTCTTTTCGGCTTCCTCGACGTACACGAATCCTCTTGATGCAGTGAAATTTATTCAGAATACCGGAGTCGATGCGCTTGCAGTTTCCTACGGCACGATGCACGGTGCTTCTAAGGGAAGGAATGTCAAGCTCAGGAAAGAGATTCCGATTGCGATTCGGGAGTGCTTAAATCACCTTGGAATTTTCTGCGCGTTGGTTTCCCACGGCTCTTCGACGGTGCCGAAATACATCGTGGATGAGATCAATGCACTTGGCGGAAATTTGAGCAACACTTATGGCATCTCGATTGAGGAGCTGAAAATGGCGATTCCGTCCGGCATCAGCAAGATTAATGTCGATACGGATATCCGTCTTGCAGTGACGCGCAACATGAAAGAACTGTTTGCGAAATATCCGGAGAAACGCACGAGCGCCTCGATCGGTGCGATCTATGAACTGCTTGAGACGAAGCGCGACCAGTTTGATCCGCGCGTCTTCCTTCCGCCGATCATGGATACGGTGATGTATGGCACAATTTCGGATGAGGATGTCGCAGAGATCGTTGCCTGCATTGAGCGAGGTGTCAAGGAGGTTGTTGGAACTCTGATCGTTCAGTTTGGCTCATTCGGAAAGGCTCCGCTTATCAGGCAAAAATCTCTGGATGAGATGATTGAGTTTTATAAAGGTTGATTGATTGCGTGCCCCCAATTGTTAGATTTTCAGGTCTGACTTTTGGGGGCATCTTATTTCTGATTGATGGGGGATATATTGATATATTTGTGTTGAAACTGTGTTGAAAACCTGAAGATCGATTCTAAATCTTGTAATAAATCCGTCAGAATTTTCCAAATATTGTCATAAAGTATAAGAGATTGGTAAAGTCTTACCGCCCTTCTCCATGCTAGAATAAGATCATCGATAGGAAATTATAAAATACGCGGAAGGAGCGGTGAACATGAGACTGAGAAAATTAACTGGATGGATGACAGCGACGGCGCTGACGGTGATGAGTTGTACCGGGTTCACCGTTCTGAAGGAAGGATATGAGACATATCAGACAGCGGTTGAAGCAGAGAGTCTTGACGAAAAGATTGCTAAGATTCAGGCGAAAAGAGGATACACAAAACTTTCGGAACTTCCCGATACCTATGCACAGGCGGTTGTCTCTGTGGAGGATCATCGGTTTTATAACCATTTTGGACTCGACCCGATTGCAATTGGGCGGGCATTGGTTCGCGATTTGAAAGCCAGACGTTATGTGGAGGGCGGAAGCACGATCACCCAGCAACTTGCAAAGAATTTGTATTTCAGTCAGGAAAAACAACTCTCAAGAAAAGTGGCGGAGGTCTTTTTAGCACTCGATCTTGAGCAGAAGTATTCCAAGGATGAGATTCTGGAATTGTATGTGAACAGCATTTATTACGGGGATGGATACCAGAATATTGGACAGGCAAGCCGAGGATATTTTGGAAAAGAGCCGTCGAAGATGAGCGATTATGAGTGTACGCTTCTTGCAGGTGTGCCGAATGCACCGTCCCGATACGCGCCGTCAAAGCATCCGGATCTCGCCTCAAAGCGCCAGCAGAAGGTGCTGAGTCGGATGCAGGTTTGTGGATACCTGACAAAAGAGGAGACAAGTGAGGTGAACGCGCAGATTCTGGCGCTGAATTTACACTTTGTGGGAGCGAATTAAGGTTGTGAAGGGGCAACATCAGAGAAATCCAGAAGTGACAATGACAAAATAACGTGTCAAGAGATCTGTTTTTTATGACCTTGTGACACGTTATTTTCATGTGAGTGGATATGTACGATGTAGGTTACTGAATTTCACGGATCAGACAATACTGCTTGAGAGGAAAGTTTCTCTTCATCACGCCGTAGGTCTTAAATCCTAAATGATGATAGAAATCCAGATTTTTCTCGTTGTGTGTCTCGAGAGAAATCATCATGCGGTGCTTTTCCGCATAGTCAATCGCCTCTTCCATCAAAGAAACAGCAATGCCGTGGTGCTGCATCTGAGGATCGACTGCCAGATAGATGATGTGAAGGCGCTGATCCTGGTGCAGCTGGTCTGTCCAGCTGGAGTTGAGGTAGTCATTTCCCTTCAAAAAGTTCTGAAATGTTTTGAGAGAGTGATCTTCCTTGATTAAGTAGGTGTCTGTCTGAAGCTTTGCCTTTGTCTCTGCCAGATAGAACTGGAAGATGTTGTAAGGCTCTGCCTCATCGGAGACAACGAGAACTCCGTTTAAGTCCGGACTGTCTGCAAAGATTTCGCAGGTCTCATAAAATTCGTCCATGTCGCAGTGAAACAGTTCCGGCATTAAACGCTTGCGCACATCCGGATCAGGAATCAGCGTTTCATAAAGAGGATCGTGTGCAAAACATCGGTTTAAAAGCTGTTCAAGCTGTGGCAAATCTTTGCGCTGTACGCGGTATAGTTTGTTACTGTCCATAATTGATTGACCGTATAGTAACGGCTGTCATTCCTTTCGTGAATATTCCTCGTAGTATTAAAAAAGACTGTTAATTGTCAGTTGTTAGTCTAGGCTCTAAGAGAGTTTATACTTATTCAGTCTGCTCTATTACATTATTTATCTCACTATACTTTATCTATCTCTTGCTCTATACTCATCTCTTACAGAAACACCGTTTTAATAAGTCGGGAGAGTTCTTCCAGCGTTTCCGCAAGTAATTTATGCTGGTTATCCCGAATTTCAGTGAGTCGGCGAAGCTCATCCTCGTAATCTGTCTCACCGGTTTCCTGCTTTTTCAACAGGCTCTTGACCAGACCGTAGAGGTTCTCATGAGGCATCAGGCGACCATATCCCCATTTCAGACGTTCCTTCGGCTGGTGGAGCACATAGTTGGTGAAGTGGTTGTAGACATCCTCATCAAACATGAAGGCATATGCATTGTTGTCGACCTGATAGAGACGTCTGAGTGCCGAGGAGAGCCTTCTGTTTTGCAGGGCATGAATTGAACCGGACACGAGCTTTAAATTCTTGAGAAGAATTTCATGCGGGTAGAGCACATTGCCGTACCAGTCGATTCGCACGAGTGCATCCTGGGTTTTCTTGAATCGCTCGAGCAGAAGTTTTTCCGTCTTTCGAGCCTTCTCAAAAAGTTCCTCTGCCTGTGCATTCTCACCTTCGTTTAAGAGGTGGCGATAGAGATTGTTTGACACCTCAAGATCATCATAATCTCTCCAGGCCTTCTGCTCAGCGATCCGAAGCAGATCGCAGAGGGAGGAGATCTGAAATTCCAGATCCATGCCGAAGGCATCTATCCCAGAATGAAGACCGTGCTTGCTGTTCTCAGAGAAATCCAGGTCGTTGTCGTCGAGACCGTGGAAGGCGTGATGCATAACCGGAGCAAAGCAGAGCGGGACAACAGCTGTCTCATCAAGAGCCACGATCAGCAGGGCGAAGAGTTCGTGGTGCAGGCGGTAAACCTGAGCATCGTAGAATTCGTCATTGTCAAACTGGGAGTGGTAATGAGTCTCCATGAAACTTCCACCGGTGAAATCGTTGACCATCGACGGAATTCCGGAGATTGCAATCGAGAAATCGTCCGACCAGGTTTCGATCGGAGCTGTGATTCTCGTCTCCTCCGGGTAGGCGCGGGTCAGCTCCGGAAGTTCCGACAGGTAGTCCTCAAGGAACTGCGTGTACTCGTAGCAACTGCGGATGCGCGCACGCGTGCCGTGTGCGAGAGCCGGAAGCTCAAAGTTCAAGTCTGCAATGACTTTGCCGACCCACTCCGGATGAGCCGTGAAGACCTGCTCGTAAGCGCCGGTCGACCAGTCAAAGTTGGAATCCGCAACCCCCCATTCTTCCGCTGCCATCGCACAGAAGATGATCGTGTTGCGCGGTTTGAATCCGCTGTCGACGAGAGCCTTTGCGATGCCAAGCATCATTGCGATTGCGGTGTTGTCATCCTGAAAACCGCTGAAATAGGAATCATAATGGGCAGAGAGCATGATCATGCGGTCCGGATGAAGTCCCGGAATCCGTCCGACAATGTTGTAAGTTGTGCAGTCGCGCATCACGCGAGTGTCGGAGTCGAGCAAAATTTTAATGCTCTCGTTTCCGGCAACGCCTTCCTCGACGTGAAGAAGTTGTTTGAGCGCACTCGCATCCTTGCGTGAGATTGAGAAAGCGGGTGCATTCTCCGGTCCGGCAATATCCTGTGCATTGAGCGCCTCATCGTCGATCTCGCCGTATCCTCCGCACTGAACGGCGATCAGGGCGCGCGCACCCTTTAAGTGCGCCTGATAAACCGGATAGTTGATCCACCACTCGTCGCGCTGGTTGATGTCGACGAGGACAAGTTTGCCGGTGACATCCTTTCCCTCGTAGTCGGAAGCCGTTCCTTTGCCGAGATACATCAGTTCAAATTCTTCCGGACCATCCGTCACGAACGTTGTCTGATAAGCACCAAGCTGTACTTCGTGGGCGGTTCCATCCTCTGCCGTGAAATGAAGCACAGCCTTCTTAAATTCCCATCCGTCGACTGTAATGGCATCCTTTGTCACATCAGAGAGACCAATGGATTCCATTTCCTTTTTGAGCATCTCGCCGGTCTCAAATTCTGCCCGGGAACCAGCACTGCGGTATCCGAGGATTTCGTTGGAACGAAACTGTTCCATCCGTTTTGCAAGACGGTAAGAATAGTCGATATCAATATGTTTTAAAATCGTTTCCTGAATAGTCATTAATCGCTTTTCCTCCTGTCAAATTCAGATTCATTATAGCACCGGAACCGAAAACTGGCTACACCTCACAGTGAGGAATTTTTTGAACAAAAAGTGATGGAGTTACTGTTTGCGCAATGCGTGAACAGTAATTCCAAAGTGCCGCAAGACATGATACAAGAATAAGATCTGATTGACAGAAAACGGAGAATGATGATATAATCGCGTTTGCTAAAACCCATGAGGATGTGGATTTTTCTAGAGAGATTCTATTTTCGCCACACAGTTTCCGGTCGTTCCGGTGACTGCGTGGCGTTTTTTTGTTTCAACCGCGCCTCGGCGCGAGAATGTGCCAGGGCAATTTCTTTTAAGAAAAAAGCCAAACAAAAAAATGGAACAGAAATAAAAAAGAAGGGCAAAAGAAAAACAGAAAAAGAAAAGAACAAAAAGAAGAACAGGAGGAAATAAGAAAATGGAACAGACACAGATGAAAGAAAAGCCGGTTCTCGGGCTCTTGCTTTCGATGGCACTGCCGATGGTGATTTCCATGATGGTGAATTCGCTTTACAACATCGTCGACAGTTTTTTTGTTGCAAAGATCAGTGAGAGTGCGATGACGGCTCTGTCGCTCGTCTACCCGCTTCAGAACCTTGTGAACGCATTGATGATCGGATTTGGAGTCGGAATCAATGCGGTGATTGCATTTTACCTTGGAGCGAGAGATTTTAAGAAAGCAGATGATGCAGCTTCGCAGGGATTGTTTTATAATGTTGTGCAGGGACTTCTGATGACGGTGGTGTGCATTGCCGTGATGCCGTCGTTCTTGAGACTTTTCACCGGCGATGAGGAGGTGATTTCCCTCGGTGTGCGCTATTCAAACATTGTATTTCTGTTTGCTGTTGCCGTTGCTGTGGAGCTGGCATTTGAAAAGACCTATCAGGCAGTCGGAAAAATGGCGGTCTCGATGCTCTGCATGATTGTGGGTTGTGTGGTCAATATCATTTTAGACCCGGTGTTGATCTTCGGACTCGGACCCTTCCCAAAACTTGGAATTGAGGGCGCGGCACTTGCGACCGGACTCGGTCAGACCGTAAATGCAGGCTTATATGTGATTTTTTATCTGATCAAGCCGATCTCGGTTCACATAAGAATCCGCCAGATGAGACCGACGCGCGATATGGGAATTCGTCTCTATGCGATCGGAATTCCGGCGACACTGAACCTTGCACTCCCGTCCCTTCTTGTCTCCGCGCTCAATATCATTCTCGCAGGATACGGTCAGATCTACGTCTTTGTGCTCGGCGTTTACTATAAGCTTCAGACGTTTTTGTATCTTCCGGCAAACGGAATCATTCAGGGAATGCGTCCGCTGATGGGATATAATTATGGAGCGGGAGAGAAGAAGCGCGTGCGCCAGATTTATGTCACAGCACTCGTACTCTCAGCAGGAATCATGGTTGCAGGAACAATTCTTTGTCAGCTGATTCCAGGCTCGCTGATTCAGATGTTTACGACGAGAACGGAGACGGTAGAAGCGGGCGCAATGGCGCTTCGAATCATCAGCCTTGGTTTCCTTGTTTCCGCACTTTCCGTGGTCTCCTCGGGAGCGCTTGAGGCACTTGGAAAAGGGATTCCGTCTCTGATGATTTCTCTGTGCCGATATGTGATGATCATCATTCCGGTAGCGTGGATTTTGAGTCATTTCTTCGGCGCAGTCGGTGTCTGGCATGCATTTTGGGTGACGGAGGCAATTTCCGGAATCATTTCGGTTCTGATTTATCAGGGAGTCCACAAAAAAGAGGAGCGATAAAAATTTATGAAATTGATGCATCTGTCCGATCTCCATATTGGCAAGCGGATTTATGAGTATTCGATGTTAGAAGACCAGAGACATATCTTGAGGGAAATACTTGCGATCGCCAAGGAGGAAAAGCCGTCGGCGGTGATTCTTGCGGGAGATATTTATGACCGTGTAGTGCCATCTGCGGAGGCGGTGAGTGTGTTTGATGAGTTCCTCAGTGAACTGGCAAAGTGCTGTGAGGCAGTTTGTGTGATTTATGGAAATCATGACTGTGCCGAACGGCTTGCGTTTGGCAGTTCGTTGATGGAAATGAGTAAGGTCTATGTCTCTCCGGTTTATGATGGGACGCTTAAGAGTGTTTGCTTAAACGATGAGTGGGGCTGTGTTCGGATTCATCTGCTCCCGTTTTTAAAACCGGCAGTCGTCCGTCATGTGTGGGAGGATGAGCCGGCAGATACGACGGAGGAGGCAGTGCGGACAGCACTCACGCATTTGACGTTTGATCCGGATGAGAGAAATGTGCTTGTCGCGCACCAGTTTGTGACAGGTGCAAATCGCTGTGAGTCAGAGGAGCTTGCAGTCGGCGGAGTCGACCAGGTTCCGGCAAGTGTCTTTGAGGGTTTTGATTATGTGGCACTCGGTCATCTTCACGGTCCTCAGAGCGTGGAGCGAGAGACGATCCGCTACTGCGGAACTCCGCTCAAGTACTCATTTTCGGAGATGCATCAGAATAAGTCGGTGACGATCGTGGAGCTTGAAAAAAAGGGCGAGGTCTCCGTTCGCACGCGTTCGCTTCACCCGCTTCGCGATCTTCGGGAGATCCGAGGGACATATCTCGAGTTGACGGCAAAGTCATTTTACAAGGGAACGAATACCAAGGACTATATTCGAGCTGTTTTGACAGATGAGGAGGATATTCCTGATGGTCTGCAAAAGCTCCGCGTGATTTATCCGAATTTGATGCAACTGCTCTACGACAATCAGCGGACAAGAGAAGATCAGACGGTCGAATCGGCTGAAAATGTGGAAAAGAAATCGGAGTTGGAGTTGTTTGAGGAATTCTATGAGATCCAGAATAATCAGCCGATGAGCGAACAGCAGAGAACATTTTGTCAGGAACAGCTTGAGAAGATTCTTTTGGAAGGAGGCAGGTGACTTTGAGACCGGAGTATCTGATTATCAGTGCGTTTGGACCGTATGCGGGGCGGACAGAACTTGATTTTACAAAATTTGGACGGGGAAGTCTTTACCTGATCTGCGGGGATACGGGAGCGGGAAAGACGACGATTTTTGATGCGATCACATTTGCGCTTTACGGGGAGGCAAGCGGGCAGGTGCGCGACGCAGGAATGTTTCGGAGCAAATATGCGGAAGCCACAGCGGACACGTTTGTGGAGCTTGTATTTTCCTGTCAGGGAAGTACCTACACAGTAAGAAGAAATCCCGAGTATCTGAGGCCGAAGACGCGCGGGGAAGGAATGACGGTGCAGAAAGCGGATGCAGTTTTGGCATTTCCGGACCAGAGACAGCCGATCACAAAGGCGAGGGAGGTAACGAAGGCGGTGACGGAGCTTGTCGGTCTCGATTATCGCCAGTTTACGCAGATTGCGATGATTGCGCAGGGAGATTTCCAGAAACTTCTTCTGGCGGGAACTGCGCAGAGATCCGAGATCTTTCGCCAGATTTTCCACACCGGACCATATCAGGATTTGCAAAATCGCCTGAAAACCTCTGCAAAAGAATGTTGGAAGACCTACGATGAGACGCGAAGAAGCATTGTGCAGTATCTCGATGGGGTTCGCATTTGGGAAGCAGAGATCGAAAGCGGATCGAGAGAAAAAACAGATCGTCAAAACATGATTGCGGAGTGGGGTGCGATTCAGTCTGCGCAATTTCAGGGATGTACGGTTCGAGGAATTGAACTGCTCACGGAATTTTGTGCAGTGGATGCAGAACGTTTAAAAGAATTGCAAGCGCGTCTTGGAGAGTGCCGTGAGCACTTGCAGAGAGAGCAAAACCGACAGGATCGGATAGAAGAGTGTCAGCGCCTGCGCGCAGAACTTGAGCAGGATGAGGCGAGGATGGTATCTGCGTTTGAGGCAAGGAATCAGGCAGAGCGAGAGTATGAAATTTGCCGTGCCGCGGCAGAGCGTGGAAAGAGCCTTGATCAGGAAATTTTACTGCTTAAGGAGGAAGAAAACCGGCGAAACCGTCAGAGACTGAGAAAGGCTCGTCTGGCAAACCTTCAGGATATGATTCAGAACGAGGAGTATGATGGGAAACGTTTTCAGGAGGAGCTTGCGAGATATACAGAGCTTCTCAAGCAGGAGTCTTCTTCGGAACAGATAAGAGAAAAACACAGCGAGAGAATCCGACAGCAGGCAGAAGGGAGACAGCTTTTGCAAAACGGTGCTCATCTTCGCGTATTGGAGACGGAGATAGAGAAACAACAGGCTTCGTATCAGATGCTTGCAAAAGAGCGGGCACAGGCAGAACAGGGATATCTCATTCTCGAACAACGGTTTCTCGATGCACAGGCAGGAGTTCTCGCACGCCATTTAAGTCCCGGAGCTCCGTGTCCGGTCTGTGGTTCGCTTGAACATCCGCATCCGACCGTTCTCGCAGAGGATGCCCCGGATAAAGAAGAGCTGGAGCGGGAGAAAGCGCAACTTGAGAAAATTCGCCAGAGCGCACAGAGTGCAAGCGCAAAGTCGGCACAGCTGATGAAACAGAGGGAGCTGGAGACAACGGAATTTATTGAGACAACCGGGATTTTTCTGGGAGAATTAGGAACTCAGACAGAGGCAGAAACCTGCGATCTCAATGAATGGCTGGAGCGGATTCGAATTTCTTTAGAGACGTTAGAGGCACAGGAAAAGGAGTATCAGCGATGGGAAGCACAGATTCAAGAGTGCGAGAAGAAGAGCCTTGAGATTCGCCGGAAGATTCAGGAGGCAGAAATTGCCCTTGCCGGTTTGCGTGCCGAACAGAGGGAGTTGATCCGACAGGATGAGGAGGAAAGCTCCAGTCGCGACAATCAGAAAAAGAGTGATAAGACGGAGACAGATTCCTGGGAGAGCGAAGATCTGAATGCCTTGATTCAGAGAAAGCGAGAGGAAAAGCGGACGTTGGAAACTGCCTTAAAACAGGCGGAGGAAACCCGCAGAAGAGCCGGTGAGACATTTGCACGCCTGGAGGAGAGTCTTCGTTTGCATAAGGAAAGACTTTTCAAACTGCAAGAAGAACTGGAAGAAGAGTTTGATAGAACCAACGAAGCCAATAAAACCAATAAATCCAAAGAAACCAATAAGACAAACGAAATCATCAAGATGAACGAAATTAAGGGGGAGTTTGAGACTCTGCTTTTTTCTCTCAGAGAACAGATTGGTCGGTTGAGAGAGGAGGAGTGCGAGTGGAATCAGCGCGTGCAGGATCAGTATGCGATATTGAAAAACAATGAGGGGATCCTCACACGCGTTCGTCTTCGCCAAAAAGAGCTTGAATCCGCGGAACAGAAATATACCTGGATCCGTGCACTTTCGGAGACCGCAAACGGAACACTTGCCGGAAAAGAGAAGATTGAGCTTGAGACCTATGTGCAGATGGCGTATTTTGACCGGATCCTGCGTCGGGCAAATCTGCGTCTGATGACGATGAGCAGTGGTCAGTATGAACTCAAACGGCGAAGCATCTCGGAAAATCGAAAAGAAAAATCGGGATTGGAGCTGGATGTCATCGACCATTACAACGGCTCGCAGAGAAGTGTCCGGACACTCTCAGGCGGAGAGACGTTTCAGGCTTCGCTCTCTCTTGCGCTCGGTCTCTCGGATGAGATTCAGGCGCGGGCGGGGGGGATTCGCCTTGACGCAATGTTTGTGGATGAGGGATTTGGCTCTCTCGACGAGGATGCACTCTCGCAGGCGGTGCGTGCTCTCGAGAATCTGACGGAGGGAGATCGGCTTGTTGGAATCATTTCCCATGTTGCAGAGCTCAAAGACCGGATTGAGAACAAAATTGTTGTGACAAAAACCCGGCAGGCGGGAAAGACCGGAAGCCGGGCGAAAGTTGTCTGCTAGAAAATTTTGCACAGATCGTATTTGAAAAGCGTTAAATCCTGATGTCTGACAGGAACATTCCGTGCAAAGTTAGAAGTGCAGAGTTAGAAGTGCAGAGTTAGAGCAAGATGCGAGATTTCAGCTCAGAAAACGGGATCATCGCGGGCTGATCGGTCTGATGGGTTCCGATGTGCTTTTCCATCCAGACCATGTTGTACCAGCGGTGAAACTTGTACCCGCACTGATAAAACTCTCCGACAAGGCGGTAGCCGAGTTTCTCATGAAAACGGACGCTGTCTTTTGTCAGATGGGGATCGTTATCCTCAGCTGGATAGGCAATGCAGGCGTTGAGATTCAGGATGTTTTGAGTGGAGAGTGTGCGCTCCAGGGCATTGTAGAGGAGGCGACCAATCCCGTTTTTGCGGTGGGAGCGGTCGACATAAATCGAAGTCTCAACAGCCCAGTCGTAAGCAGGGCGGTCATGAAACGGACTGGCATAGGCGTAGCCGACCGGCGTACCGTTCTCCTCGGCAATGAGATAGGGGTATCTCTTTAACGTGTGTTCGATTCGGTTTGCGAATTCTTCGACAGACGGAATTTCATATTCAAACGTGATGGCAGTGTCTGTCACGTAGGGGGCGTAGATGTCTAAGAGGGCAGATGCGTCCTTTTTTTCTGCAATGCGAATGGTAGGAATTGTGGATGAGTTTTGAATAGAGTCCATAATCGTTGACCTCCGATAAATGATAATAGGGATATTTTTTAATCTGTTTTTTAGCCCCACTTTAGCACAAAGTGAGAGGAAAAACAAGAAATTCTAATACGGTAACAGCCGGTCTGTGAAATCTCTGTGAAAACGTGGAAATACGAAAATAAATCTGATACAATGCAGATAACAGGGACCGAAGAGATACCTTGGCAAAAAGCCTTAAAGGTCTTAAAAAAATAAAAATAATTAAAATACGATGAATATGAGATAGGATGGATAGTCAGGAGGATGAGACGATGGATGGATTAAAAGTGCTTGTCGTGGATGACGAGGCGAGAATGAGAAAGCTGGTGAAGGATTTCCTCACCGTAAAGGGATTTCAGGTTTTGGAGGCAGGAGATGGCGAGGAGGCAGTCGATATTTTTTTTAAACAGAAAGATATTGCGCTGATTATTCTCGATGTGATGATGCCGAAGATGGACGGATGGGAGGTTTGTAAAACAATCCGCCAGTACTCCAAGGTGCCGATCATTATGCTGACGGCACGCAGTGAGGAGAGAGATGAGCTTCAGGGATTCAAGCTCGGTGTGGACGAGTATATTTCCAAACCGTTCAGCCCGAAGATTCTTGTCGCCCGTGTCGAGGCGATTCTGCGCCGGAGCAATATGACTGTCAAGGAAATCTCTGATGTCGGTGGCATCTGTCTGGACAAACCGGCGCATCAGGTGACGATCGATGGAAAACCGATTGATTTGAGCTACAAGGAGTTTGAGCTTTTAAACTATTTTATCGATAATCAGGGAATTGCGCTCTCGAGAGAGAAGATTCTCAACAACGTATGGAACTATGATTACTTCGGTGATGCCCGCACAATCGATACCCATGTAAAGAAGCTGAGAAGCAAGATGGGTGAGAAGGGCAATTATATCAAGACAATCTGGGGCATGGGATACAAGTTTGAGGTGGATGATGACAGTCAAAAAGATTGAGAAACAGCTCCAACAGGATAAGCGGATGCAACATTCAATCCGTCACCGGATTATGTTGATTTACGTGGGACTGATGGTGGCGACAATTCTTGCGATTCTCGTTGTCAACAACTGGTGGCTTGAGCGCTATTACGTCAATCAGAAACTCAAAGTGATGGAGGAGGCATACAACACCGTCAACCATAAAGTGATGGAGGAAGCGCAGGATGGCGAGAGCATCAGCAGTGTGATCAGCCGGGAACTTGAGGCAGAATGGCAGCAGTGGGGACAGATGCCGTTTGATGAAAACGGGGAGGATGCGGATACTCAGACGGATGATTCTGAAAACTCGGGAAGTTTTCGAAGTTATTGGAAGCAGAAAAAGAAGAATCGGACTGCGACAAATTCGGATCAGGACAACGATACGATTCTTCGAACAATCCGAACATTCGGTGAGAGAAATAACCTGACGACGGTTCTGATTGACAGCTCAACGGGAAAAGCCTTCTTAAGTTCCGGTCGGGAGAGCGATTTCCTCGCACAGAAAGTACAGCGCTATGTGCTTGGAAAGGGCGGAGGAGATGCCCAGATTTTAAAAGAACATGACAACTATATCGTGGAGACAAATTACGACAAGCGGTCGAATGCGAGCTACATGGAAGCCTGGGGATTTTTCTCGGATAACAGCACGCTCTTTATCATGTCGATGCCTCTTGCAGGAATCCATGACAGCGTGATGCTCGCAAACCGTTTTACGACGTTTGTCGGATTTGTGGCGTTGATTCTTGGAACGATCATCATGTACTTTGTCGCCAACCGCGTAATAAAGCCGGTGCTCGCGCTCGCGGCACTCTCGGAGAAGATGTCAAATCTCGACTTTGACGCCCACTATGAGGCGGATGCTCAGGATGAGATCGGAATTCTCGGACGCAATATGAACAACCTCTCGAGTCGGCTCAAGGATGCAATCGGAGCGCTTCAGGATGCGAACCGACAGCTCCAGCACGACATTGACGAGAAGACCCAGATTGATGAGATGCGAAAGGAATTTATCGCAAATGTCTCCCATGAACTCAAGACTCCGATTGCGTTGATTCAGGGCTATGCCGAGGGTCTGACCGAGGGAATGTGTGAGGATGAGGAGAGTCGGAATTACTACTGCGAAGTCATCATGGATGAGGCGGGAAAGATGAACAAGATGGTGAAACAGCTTCTGACGCTGACGGCACTTGAGTTTGGAAACGATGCTCCGTCGATGGACACGTTCGACATCACAGAACTAATTCAGGATCTGATCCGATCCTCATCGATCCTTATTCAGCAGAATGAGGCGACGGTCTGCTATCAGCCGGATGGACCGTGTATGGTATTTGCGGATGAGTTTAAGATCGAGGAGGTTGTGACGAACTATCTGACGAATGCGATTCATCATCTCGATGGAGAGCGACGGATTGAGATTCGCATTGAGAAGATCGGGGAGACGGTGAAGGTGACGGTCTTCAATACCGGAAATCCGATCCCGGAGGCAGATCTTCCGAACCTCTGGACGAAGTTCTACAAGGTTGACAAGGCGAGAACAAGGGCTTACGGAGGAAGCGGAATCGGACTTTCGATCGTCAAGGCGATCATGGATATTCATCACCAGAGTTGTGGCGTTGTAAACGTTGAGGGCGGTGTGGAGTTCTGGTTTACGCTTCAGGCGCAGAAATAAATCCCGGGTTTTTGCAAACGTCGACTTGGATAATCTCCAGTGAAAAACCAGGAAAAAAGATACAGAAAATAGTTGACAAGCACTGGAAAAAGTCTTGAAATGTGAAAAAATAAAATATAAATTCAATCAAACCGATGAAGCGGAGATAAAAACAAGTCGTGCACTTACAGAGAGACGGGATGCTGAGAACCGTTAGAACGCAGTTTGTTAAATGGACCGCCGAGGGCGCAGCCAAAGGCTGGCAAATGAGATAAATCAAATGGTAAATCATAGACAGCTGAGTATTCTGCGACGTGAGACACGCGTGAGAGGTCAGGAATATGATGGTATTCCGTAAAGCGCACGGAAGCCGGAGTGATACAGACAGAGCGGGCAGTTGAGAGATACCCGATTGAGTCAGAGCTTCCGGTGAAGTGAATCAAGGTGGCACCGCGGGAAGCGTGAATGTAACAAGTCCCGTCCTTGGCAGACTTTCTATATTTGAGAGTCTGTCATGGACGGGACTTTTTTATTATTTCATAGGAAATTTCGTTCCATCCATATATTCCACATTCTATCAATCGATCAATTAGAAGGAGGATAAGAGAGATGATGACGCTTGAACAGGCTAAGAAACTCGCTGAGGAAGGCAGATACGGAAGAATTCCGCTGACCAGGGAGATTTATTCAGATATTCGCACCCCACTTGAAGTTCTGAGAATTTTAAAACAGGTGAGCCGTCACTGTTATCTGCTTGAGAGTGTGGAGGAATCGAAACAGTGGGGACGTTACACGTTTCTCGGATTTGATCCTCTTCTCGAGATCAGCTGTCAGGATGGGACGATGACAATCAAGGGTGCGACGACAACGACCCGGAAAGTCGATCATCCGAAGGAGGCGATTCGCCAGATTCTTGAGGAGAATCGAAGCCCGCGCCTTAAGGGTCTCCCGACATTTACCGGTGGTCTTGTGGGATATTTCTCCTACGATTACATCAAGTATGCAGAGCCGACGCTGGAGTTAGAAAAAGCCGATGAGGATTCTTTCAAGGATGTCGATCTGATGCTGTTTGATAAGGTGATCGCCTTTGACAATTTCCGTCAGAAAATGATCCTGATCGTCAACATGAAGACAGATGCGATGGAAGAAGAGTATCACAAGGCAGAATTGGAACTTGAGCGACTCGCCTATCTGATTCGGAATGGAAATCCGGCATCCAATCAGCCTCTGAAACTTAAATGTGAACTTCAGCCGACGTTCTCGAAAGAGAAGTACTGTGAGATGGTGGAGAAGGCAAAGCATTATATTCGCGAGGGAGATATTTTCCAGGTTGTGCTATCGAATCGTTTGGAGGCAGAGATGGAGGGAAGTCTTCTCGATGCATACCGGGTACTTCGGACGACAAATCCATCCCCGTATATGTTTTACTTCTTCAGTGATGACATTGAGATTGCGGGAGCATCCCCGGAGACTCTTGTCAAACTCACAGACGGAAAACTTTTTACTTACCCGCTTGCGGGAACGTGACCGAGAGGTGCTTCTAAGGAAGAAGATCAGAGACTCGAGCGGGAACTGCTCGCAGATGAGAAGGAGCGAGCAGAGCACAACATGCTCGTCGATCTCGGAAGAAACGATCTCGGAAAGATCAGTCGGATTGGAAGTGTAAAGGTAGAAAAATATATGGAAGTTGAGCGATATTCCCATGTGATGCATATCGGATCGACCGTGAGCGGAACGATTCGTCCGGAGTGTGACGCCGTTGATGCCGTTGATGCGATCCTTCCGGCAGGAACACTGTCAGGAGCACCGAAACTTCGCGCGTGTGAGATCATTCAGAAACTTGAGGGCGGACGTAGAGGAATCTACGGAGGTGCAATCGGTTATCTTGACTTTGCGGGAAACCTCGATGTGTGTATCGCGATCCGCATTGCCTACGCAAAGCGCGGAAAAGTGTATGTGCGCTCGGGAGCCGGAATTGTGGCAGACAGCATCGCAGAGAGTGAGTATCAGGAGTGTCTGAACAAGGCAAAGGCAGTTGTGAGTGCGATTGATACGGCACGGAAAGGAATGGAAGAATGATCGTTTTGATTGATAATTATGACAGCTTTTCTTATAACCTCTATCAGCTTGTGGGAAGCATTGATCCGGATATTCGCGTGATTCGCAATGATCAGATCACGATTGAGGAACTTGAGGGATTGAAGCCTGAGGCGATCATTCTCTCGCCGGGACCGGGAAGACCGGAGGATGCCGGAATCTGCATCGAGGTTGTACAGAAGCTCGGGTCAAAGATTCCGATCTTTGGAGTCTGTCTCGGACACCAGTCGATCTGCAAGGCGTACGGGGCGAATGTGACGTATGCGAAAGAACTGATGCACGGGAAAGTCTCAAAAATTTCCATCCATCCGCAGAGTCGCCTGTTTGCAGGACTTGAGAACGGGATGCAGGTCGGTCGTTATCATTCGCTGTCAGCAGAAGAAGCGACAATGCCGGAAGAATTGCTTGTCACAGCGAGAACGGAAGACGGGGAGATCATGGCGGTCGAGCATCGAACGAGTCCGGTGTTTGGCGTGCAGTTTCATCCGGAATCGATCTTGACTCCAGATGGAAGAGCGATTCTGGAAAATTTCTTTAAAGTATTTCGGAAAACAATTTGAGAAATTAAGAAAAGGAGAGCACGAGGATGATTAAGGAAGCCATTTTAAAAGTATATAGAAATGAAAATCTTACCTACGAAGAGGCAGAGCAGGTGATGAATGAGATTATGGAGGGCGAGGCAACTCCGGTGCAGATGAGCGCTTACCTGACAGCTCTTGGCATGAAGGGAGAGACGGTCGAGGAGATCACGGCATCAGCATCTGGAATGAGAGCGCACTGCGTTCGTCTGCTTCACAATATGGATGTGCTGGAAATTGTCGGAACAGGCGGAGACGGAGCGAACTCTTTCAACATTTCTACAACATCCGCACTTGTGATCTCAGCAGCAGGAATTCCAGTCGCAAAACATGGAAATCGTGCCGCTTCGAGCAAATGCGGGGCAGCGGATGTGCTCGAGGCACTTGGCGTTGACATCACGATCTCTCCGGAGAAGAGCCGGGAACTTTTAGAAAAGATCGGAATCTGCTTCCTGTTTGCTCAGAAATATCACGGTGCAATGAAGTATGTCGCTCCGGTCAGAAAAGAGCTTGGAATCCGGACAATTTTCAACATTCTTGGACCTCTCGCAAATCCGGCAGGTGCAAATATGGAGCTGATGGGAGTCTATGATGAGACCCTCGTAGAACCGCTTGCCCAGGTTCTCGCAAATCTCGGCGTGAAGCGTGCGCTTGTCGTGTACGGAACGGATCATCTCGATGAAATCTCCATGAGTGCGCCGACAAAGGTCTGCGAGGTGCGTGACGGTGCATTTACAAGTTATGAGATCACACCGGAACAGTTCGGTTTTTCAAGATGTAAGAAAGAGGATCTCGCGGGTGGAACACCAGAGGAGAATGCGAAGATCACGATGGAAATTTTAAATGGAGAGAAGGGTCCGAAGCGTGACGCTGTGCTGATGAATGCAGGATCAGCGATTTATCTGGCAGGAAAGGCAGGGACGATTGCGGAGGGAATCGAGATTGCCGGAGAGATTATTGACAGCGGAAAGGCAAAGAAACAGCTTGAAGCCTTTGTAAATGGTTCAAGAGATCAGCTCGGAGAATAAATAGTTCAATCGTTCGGACAGGAGAGGAAAGACATATGATTTTGGATGAGATTGCAGAGAAGACGAGGGCAAGAGTTCAGGAAGAAAAGAAAAAAGTGTCTGCACAGACCATGAGAGAGCTTGCAGAGTCGCATCGATGTCCGGAAAACAAAAAGTTTTTGTTTGAGCAGGCACTTCGGGCACCGGGACTTTCCTTTATCTGTGAGGTCAAGAAGGCATCTCCGTCAAAGGGTGTGATTGCGGAGCATTTTCCGTATCTTGAGATTGCAAGAGAATATGAGAAGGCAGGGGCAAGTGCGCTCTCTGTCCTCACAGAGCCGTTTTATTTTCAGGGAAGCGACGTTTATCTAAAAGAAATTGTGGAGACTGTTTCGATTCCGATTCTGAGAAAAGATTTTACGGTTGATTCCTATATGATCGATCAGGCAAGCGTTCTCGGTGCTTCGGCAGTGCTTCTGATCTGTGCAATTCTCGGGGACGGACAGCTTAAGGAATATTTGGCACAGGCGCAGGAACTCGGACTTTCTGCTCTCGTGGAGGCTCACGATGAGCGCGAGGTCGAGCGGGCCTTGCGTGCCGGGGCTAGGATTGTCGGCGTCAACAACCGAGATTTGAGAACGTTTGAAGTCGATGTCAATAATTCTGTGCGCTTGAGAAGCCTTGTGCCGAGAGAGATCGTGTTTGTCTCAGAGAGCGGAATTCGGGGAGCGGAGGATACAAATAAACTTTATGAAAATGGAACGGACGCAGTGCTGATCGGGGAGACACTGATGAGAAGTGCAGATAAGGCGGTGACGCTTTGCGAGCTTGGAAGAAGAGAAGAATTTTGAGAAGAGAAGGATTTTGAGAAGACGATGGACGATAACAAGATGGATGCCGAAAAAACAGATGACAGAAAAGCCGACGACAGAAAATCCGACAACAAGAAAGCAGACAACAGAAAAGCAGACAACAGAAAAGCAGATGATCGAAACATGGAGATCAGGCGGACAAAGATCAAAATCTGTGGGCTGACTCGATTGAAAGATATGGATGTATTGAATGCATGCAGACCAGATTTTGCAGGACTGGTGTTTGCACAAAGTCGCAGACAGGTCAGTGAGGAGCTGGCAGAGAAACTGCGTGCGCACCTGAGTCGGGAGATTCCGATTGTCGGGGTGTTTGTGGATGCACCATCGGAGCAGATTGAGCGCCTTGTGGAAAGAGAGATCATCGATGTAGTTCAGCTTCACGGGGAGGAGACTCCGAGCAATCTTGAAGATTTGCGGGAGCGTCTGAACCGTCTTGGCAGAAAGGTTCCTCTGATCAAGGCGATTCGGATGAGTGAAAAGACGGATCTTGCGATCTGGTATGAGAGTGAGGCAGATTATTTGCTCTTGGATGCGATGCAGGCGGGAGCAGGGAAACTGTTTGATCATAAGCTGTTAGAATCACATCTTCCGATTCAAAAGCCGTGGTTTCTTGCAGGCGGGATGAATCCTGAAAATGCTTCTTTTGCGATTGATCGTTTTTCTCCGTCTGGTGTGGATGTCAGCAGTGGAGTCGAGACGGACGGAAAAAAAGATCCTGAAAAGATTCGTCGGATGATCGCAGAGGTGCGTTCCCATTTTTTTGATTAAGTGCTATAATGATCGCAGGAGCAGTGTACTGACAGTTCAGTAGTAGTGCAGGAGCAGTATAGTAGCGCAGATTTGCGAGTATTGATTTGAAAACATGCGTATAGGACACTTATAAGTCGCATATAAGATGCATACAAGATACGGGAGAGGACTGGGATCATGGAACTTGGATCAGAAGAAAAATCGTATATCAGAGAACATGCAGGCGAGGGATATGAACTCTTAAAAGAGCTGGCACAGATTCCGGCACCTTCGAATCATGAGGAACGTCGAACCGAGTTTTGTAAAAACTGGCTTGAGAAAAATGGGGCAAAAGGAGTCTATGTGGACAGTGCCGGAAATGTGGTTTATCCGCATCATGTGACGGCGACAAATCCTGTGATTGTCTTTATGGCACACATGGACGTTGTATTTCCGGATGAGACCCCTCTTCCGTGGAAGGAGGAAGGGGGACGTCTTTGTTGCCCGGGAGTCGGAGATGACACCGCAAATCTTGTTGCGCTCCTGCTTTCGGCAAGATATGTTGCAGAGCGGGATTTGAAGCCGTCAGATGGATGTGGTGTCTTGTTTGTGTGCAACACGGGCGAGGAGGGACTTGGAAATTTAAGAGGTTCCCGGAAAATCTGTGAAGATTATGGAAATCGGATCAAGGCATTTACGAGTTTTGATTGCACAATGGACACGATCGCCTGTCGGGCGGTAGGTTCCGAGCGCTTTCGCGTGAACGTAAAGACTGAAGGAGGACATTCTTATAGTTGCTTTGGCAATCCAAATGCGATTGCAGTCATGGCAGATCTGATTCGGGAAATTTATGAAATTTCTGTGCCGGAGGGCGGAAAGACGACCTACAACGTCGGTGTGATCGAAGGTGGAACATCAGTCAACACGATTGCGCAGGAGGTCCATATGCTCTGCGAGTATCGCTCGGATGATGCGGACAGCCTTGACTGGATGAAGGCGCGTTTTGCGGAGATTTTTTCAAAGAAGAGAGAGGGTGCTGTGGTATCGGTGGAGGTTGTCGGGCTGCGCCCGTGTGAGCGATTAAATGAGGAGCAGAAAAAGGTTCGCGAAGAGATGCTTGATTTTGCGAAAGAGACGCTTGCATGCATAACTGGAAAAATGCCTGCGCTTGTTCCGATTTCGACGGATTGCAACATTCCTCTTTCGATGGGAATTCCGAGCGTGTGCTATGGAACGTGTTTTGGCGCGGGTGCGCACACGAGGGAAGAGTATGTGGAGCGGGATTCGATTGGGCTGGGCTATGAGGTAGCACTGAGCGGGGTGTTGAGATATTTTTCAAAATAAAGTTTACAATTTATAAAGCAGAAAAACCTCCATTGCCAGAAAACGGGGTACATATCAGGGTGTCCATCAGGCAGTGGAGGTTTTTTGTTGCGTATGAATCTTGAAATCTTGTCTAGGGGCGTTTACTGTTCGTCCATATCGTCTCCGAGTTCATTGTAGCGGGAGGTATCGTAAGGGCGAATCAGGTTTGGATCGACATTGTTCTGGACAAGCGTGATCAGATCTCTCATATTCACATGCTGATCTTTCATTTCTTCACGGGTCGCAGGAACGTAGTGCTCGAGGATCGGCAGAACAATCAGGATTGTGATTCCGGCGGTGAAACCACCGTTGTAGAGAACGAAGCCACCGTGAAGTGCGCTTGTCGCCGTACAGATCGAGGCACACAAGAATCCGCAGGCGATGCCGGCGCGAGTGCCGTAGCGTCCGACAATCGGGCTCATTCCCGTCGCGAAGGCAGCTCCGTTTAAATAGCCCTGCATCGAGATTGACCAGGTGAGCTGTCTTTCGTTGATGTGGCAGAAGAACAGTGTAAAGAGGTACAGGCACTCGTAGCCGAGAAGGATCGGCAGGATGTTGCGCGGATGCTGTCCCATTGCAGTGAACGTCAGAGCGGCGAGCACGATTCCGAAAGTCGGACCGGTAAATCCAGCGCCCTCGGAAAATTGAATGGCGAGATTTAAATAAATTAAGAAGATACACCCGTAAAACCCGATGTTCATCAGGCAGATCGGCATTCCGTATTTTTCCGCAAAGTCACTGCGAAATCCCGTGTCCTTGAACAGATGTTTCAGTCCGTGGAGACTTTTTCCATTTAAAATATATCCGCTCAGGATGCAGATCGCAAAGATCGTTAAGTAAAAGCAGTTTCCATACAGGCGGAAGCTGTGACCAAACTGCTCATAGACTGGCGTATCCACGACGAGGGAGGTTGGCACTTCGATTCCCATCGTGCGGTACATGAAGTTGAACACGAGGAAGCCGAAGATTCCGAATGCGAGACCACCGTTGTACAGGTTATATCCCTTATGCCATGCGTGTGCACCGGGCAGGATTGCCGGAACGACAAAACCGAGCATCAGGCTGAACAGGATGGCGAGGATCACTCCTTTGGCAGTGAGCTGTACCTGACCGAACACGAAATTGTCCCCGATTGTGTAGCGGAACAGGAATTCGCTGATGAAGGGAGCAAACGAGGTCGTAAACATGCAGACATGCAGGTTGCTCTTAAAATTCAGGTGCTTTAATTTTAAATAGATGAAAGGGGTAAAGAGGCAGGGCAACATGTTCAGGATATTTAATCCGTAAAAACAGTGTGCCACAACGAGAAAATATCCCGCCATTGTGTTGGCGCGGGACTCGCCTTTGAGACTGACCATGAGAATGGCGCACAGAAGACCGCAGGCTCCAGCGTTGAGCATAGCGCTTGAGAGACCGCCGACGGCGAAGTAATCGGTCACGAGGGGACATGGAGTGATCAGAATCAGATACCATCCATATAAAACCGCAGAAATCGTTTTTCTCGTGTATAATGTAGCGATTCCTGCTGAGATAAGAAATGCGGTAGAAAAACCGAAAGCGATGCCGTTGATGATCCGACTGTTTTGTTTGGCATTCATAAATGAAGAAAATCCCCCTGAATCATATAAAATAGTAGTTGCTTCTTAATATATAATCATAACATGATTTATTGAGAAAAACCTGTTTTTTTATAAAAACAATAAGAAATCCCCAAAAACAGGAGGGGATTTGGTGAAAATGAGCATAAAAATTGGAGTTTTGCTCTTATGTGGGGGCTGTGTGGGTGAGGCAAAGGGGGGAAAGAGGGGGAAAGAAAAAGACTTGAAAAAGAAAATGTAAAAAAATGTAAAATAGTGGTTGACATTTTGTAAAGGGTCTGGTAATATAATGAACGCACCGCAAAACGGAGCAACGATCTGAAAAATGATCGAAAAAATAAAACAAAAAAGTGCTTGACAAGTTCACAACACTCTGATATAATGAATGAGTTGCTGATGAGAAACAAGCAACAAAAGAAACAAAAACTGAACCTTGAAAATGAAAGATTGAACAGTGTTTAAAACCCTGAAAAT
>OGII01000259.1_pt1 | contig 53580 bp, 69 predicted proteins | sample 1571701 | NCBI WGS metagenome assembly OGII01 (sample SAMEA2581950, study PRJEB24529) | metagenome | biome: Human gut stool | place: China | collected 2011
AAGAGAAACCGGAACATCCCAGAAGCAATCTTGCAAGTATGGGTATTTACATATTTAACTGGAAGACATTGAAGGAAGCACTGATCGCTATGGCAGATCAGCCGGCACTGGATTTTGGTAAGCATGTCATTCCTTACTGCCATGAAAAGGGGGCTCCGCTGTATGCGTATGAGTTCACCGGTTATTGGAAGGATGTAGGTACTTTGAGTTCCTATTGGGAAGCCAACATGGAACTGATCGATATCGTACCGGAATTCAACCTGTATGAGGAATACTGGAAGATCTATACAAAGAGTGACCGGATCCCGCCGCAGTATATTTCCGCGGACGCGAAGATCACAAAGTGTATCATCGGCGAAGGTTCCGAGATCTACGGAGAGGTAACGAACTCTGTGATCGGATCCGGCGTAACGATCGAGAAAGGCGCTGTAGTCAAAGACTCCATCATCATGCAGGACAGCGTGATCGGTGAAGGCGCGGTGGTAGAAAAGGCGATCGTGGCCGAGGACGTAAAGATCGGCGCCGGGGCACATCTTGGTGTCGGTGAATATGCGCAGAGCAAATATGACCAGAAAGTATACCAGTTTGATCTTGTGACGATCGGCGAACACTCCGTGATCCCGGAGAACGTAAAGATCGGCAAGAATACAGCAATTTCAGGCGCGACGGCTGCGGAAGATTATCCGAATGGCGAGCTTGAGAGTGGCGGCTACATTATAAAGGCAGGTGGAATCGTATGAGAGCAATCGGTATTGTTTTAGCAGGCGGAAACAGCAAGCGGATGCGCGAACTTTCCAATAAGAGAGCGATCGCGGCGATGCCGATCGCGGGCAGTTTCCGAAGCGTGGATTTTGCGTTAAGCAATATGAGCAACTCTCATATCCAGAGCGTTGCCGTACTGACACAGTATAATTCCCGCTCCTTAAATGAACATTTAAGCTCTTCCAAATGGTGGGATTTCGGAAGAAAACAGGGCGGAATGTATGTATTCACTCCGACGATCACGGCGGAGCACAGCGACTGGTACCGCGGAACAGCAGACGCGCTCTACCAGAATCTGGATTTCTTAAAGAGAAGCCACGAACCATATGCAGTGATCGCTGCCGGAGACGGTATCTATAAGCTGGACTACAATAAGGTCCTGGAATATCATATCGAAAAGAAAGCCGATATCACGGTTGTCTGCAAGGACATGCCGGGCGATGTGGATGTGACCCGCTTCGGTATGGTGAAGACGAACGCGGACGGACGGATCGTTGAGTTTGAGGAGAAGCCAATGGTGGCTGATTCCCATACGATCTCCTGTGGTATCTATGTTGTCCGCCGCCGTCAGCTCATCGAACTTATCGAGCGCTGCGCGAACGAGGACAGGTATGACTTCGTACAGGACATCCTGGTGCGCTACAAAGGTATCAAGCGGATCTATGCGTACAAGTTAAATACATACTGGAGCAATATCGCATCCGTCGATGCTTACTACCAGACAAATATGGACTTCTTAAAACCGGAAGTCCGCAATTACTTCTTCAAAGAGTATCCGGATATCTACTCCAAGGTGGATGATCTTCCTCCTGCAAAATACAATCCGGGCGCGTCCGTGAAGAACAGCCTGGTATCCAGCGGCTGTATCTTAAACGGAACGGTAGAGAATTCAGTTCTGTTTAAGAAGGTCTATATCGGAAACAATTGTATCATCAAGAATTCGATCATCTTAAATGACGTGTATATTGGGGATAATACCGTTATTGAGAACTGCATCGTTGAGAGCCGTGATACGATCCGCGCGAATACGACGTATATCGGAAAGCCGGACGATGTGAAGATCGTGATTGAGAAGAACGAGAGATATACCCTGTAAAAAGGGTGCCGCAGTTCGGAGACGGGATATTCCGGACGGTGCGGCAAAGGCAGAAAGACAGGCATTCAAATATTGACTGGCCAGTGATTACATAAAATCTGCGGGGAGCGCAGATGGGGGAGGTTATTATGCAGGTAACAGATGTACGTGTGAGAAGAATTGAGAAAGAGGGAAAGATGAAGGCGATCGTGTCCATCACACTGGACAACGAGTTTGTGATCCACGATATCAAGGTCATTGAAGGGGAGAAAGGCCTGTTTATCGCGATGCCGAGCAGAAAAGCTGCTGACGGCGAATACCGCGATATCGCCCATCCGATCAATTCCGGAACACGGGACATGATCCAGAGAGTGATCCTCGACAAGTACGAGACAACCACACTGGAGGAAGCGCAGGCAGTTTAGTTCTCCGGGAAACTTGTCCGGAGTGATTTCCTGACGCAGGTCCTGCAAAAAAATATAGCCGCAGAGAGCGGCTTGTGAATGGGGAAATAGAAAGTCCGCCGAATCGAAAGGTTTGGCGGACTTTTTTGCGAATTAGAATCGACGAAGTGTATGCAGGAACCGGTGTCGCGCTGCATTTGAGTTGAGCAGAATGATAAAAAAGACCTCCAGAAACCGGTATGATTCCGGAACTGGAGGTCGTAGATTTTTATGATTTCTTATACGATTACATAAGTCCCGGAATCAGAAGCGGAACATATACGATCATGAAGAATACGATGATCAGTCCGATCAGGTACGGGATAACAGATTTGGAGATCCGCTCGATCGGAAGTCCCGTGATACCGGAAGCAACGAACAGGTTGATGGCAACCGGCGGTGTGATCATACCGATGGCGATACCAACTACGAAGAGGATTCCAAAATGTACGGTGCTGATGCCCATGGCCTTGACAAGCGGCAGGAACACCGGGGAAAGAATGATGATCGCGGAGGAGGTCTCCATGAAGACTCCTGCGAGCAGGATGATCAGGGAAATCAGGAACATGATCACATACTTGTTTGTGGAGATTCCCAATACTCCGCTTGCGATGGCTTCCGGGATCTTGTAGTTTGCGAGAACCCAGCCAAACGGACCGCTGCATGCGATGATGATCATGATAACAGCGGATGTCTTTGCACTTCCCTTCATGATCTCAACGAGACCCTTGAAATCAAGGTCGCGGTAGATAAAGAAGGAGACGAAGATCGCGTAGATAACCGCTACGGCAGCCGCCTCAGACGGTGTGAAGTAACCGGAGAAGATTCCGCCGAGGATGATCAGCGGCATTAAGATTCCCCAGATCGCTTCCTTGAAGGTGTGGAGCACGTTTCCGACAGAGAACGCTTTTCCCTTCGGGTAGTTGAACTTGCGCGCCTGATAGAGGGAGATCGCAACGAGGATCACGCCCATTAAAATTCCCGGGATAAATCCGTTTTTGAAAAGTGTGTTTACGCTGTCCTCAGAGATAACGGCGTATAATACCATCGGAACGGACGGCGGGATAACGACACCGATGGTTCCGGCAGCTGCGATCAGGGCAGCGGCGGAATCTTCACGGTATCCACGTTTCTTTAACTCCGGGATCAGTGTTGCACCGACAGCGGCTGTTGTGGCGGCACCGGAACCAGAGATCGCCGCGAAGAACATGCCTGCGAGGACGGATACGATGGAAAGACCACCCTTTAACATACCAAGTAAGGACTCGGCGAACTCAACGAGCACCTTGGAAACTTTTCCCTTTGCGAGAAGGTCGCCGGCAAAGATAAAGAAGGGGACTGCGATCAGGGAGAAAGAGTCGGTGCTGGCGAACATACGCTGCACGAGGATCAGGAGCTTTACATCGCCTTTTAAGAGGACGAGGAGAGCTGCCGCCGCGATCGCGAATGCGACCGGAACGCCGATCAGAAGCAGAACGATAAAGGAAATGAATAATAATGCTGCCATGTTATGCCTCCTCCTTTCCAAATAAAAGTCCAAGAACCGCGTCAACCGCGTGTACGAGCATGAATCCGCATCCTACCGGAATGCAGAGGTAAATATATTTCATGGGAAGACGCATCGCTGCAGACAGCTGGTTTCCCTGTTTTCCGAAGTATTTCATACCATAGATGATCACGACAACAAAAAGAACTGTGCAGACCACATGGACGAGAAGTTTTAAGACTTTGCTTAATGCGGCCGGAACCATATCCTGAACGAATGTGATGGAGATATGGCCGCTGTGCTTGTATACACAGCTTGCGCCTAAAAATGAGGACCAGACTAAAAGGTAACGGGTCGCTTCCTCACTCCAGGAGAGTGCGGTGAATGCCATACGGCAGACGATCTGTGCGCCGGTGATAACGACCATGGCGCCGAGCATGACAACGATGATGTAGGAACAGATGGTGTCCAGAATATCGCTGAGTTTGTGAAATCCCTTAACGAAAGCCAACGGTGTTTCCTCCTTTGAAAACCGAAACAATTACATGGAAAGTGCTAAAGCGGTTCTGATTTACAGTACGCGAGTAGGAATTTTCTGAACTGAAAATTCCATACAATACATCAGTGGTAACAGTTCCGGCTGCCCGGGTTTCCCTGGGCAGCCGAAGAACCTGCTTTAAAAATCCCATTGCCGGGGCAATGTTAACGGATTTTAGCACCGAACTTTAAAATCAAACAGCTGCGAAATTACTTTAATGCGTCCTGGATTCTTTTGATGTAATCAGCGTAATCCGGGTAAGCGTCATATACGCTCTGAACAGCTGCACGGAAGCTGTCTACATCCGGGTTCTCGACGACTTCCATACCATGATCCTTGATCTCCTGGAGCTGGTCAGCTTCCTGATCTGCAACCCACTGGCGCTCGTACTCAGCAGCTTCCTGTGCGGATTCCTCGAAGATCCTCTGAACATCTTCCGGTAAGGACTTGAAGAGGTCGTTGCTCATTGTGATGATCGCTGTGGAGTAGGAATGACGGTCAAGGGTTACATACTTCTGGGACTCCCAGAGCTTGTAGGAGTAGATAACGTTGATCGGGTTCTCCTCGCCATCGATGGTGCCCTGCTGAAGAGCTGTTAAAGCGTCGGACCATGCCATCGGAACCGCGTTTACATCAAGAGCCTTGAAGGTAGCTGTGTAAACGTCGTTCTCCATGACACGGAGCTTTAAGCCTGCAACGTCAGCCGCGTTTGTGATCGGCTTCTTGCTGTTTGTGATGTTACGGAAACCACGCTCTGCGTATGCGAGACCCTTTAAGTCAGCATCCTCAAGTGTTCCAAGGAGCTCTTTACCGATCTCACCGTCGAGGACTTTGTAAGCTTCCTCGTTGTTTGCGAACAGGAACGGCATATCGAGAACACCCATAGCGCTGGAGAAGTTTACGAACGGACCGCTTGTGATGATACCCATATCAAGAGTACCCATCTGCATGCTCTCAAGCATGGTGCGCTCGTCGCCGAGAGCTCCGTTCGGATGGATCTCGATCTCGTAGGCGCCGTTTGTGCGCTCTTTTACGAGCTCAGCGAATTTCTCAGCACATACCTGGAAACTGTCCTGCTCGTTTACGGTCGTACCAAGCTTTATTACGGTTGCGTCTGTGTTTGAAGTCGCTTCCTTGCTCTCAGCAGCGGAAGAATCAGCGGCAGCGGCTGTTGTCTCAGCGGAAGCAGCAGTTGTCTCTGTGGAATTGCTGGAAGAGCCACAGCCTGCCATGGAAAGAACCATAGCGCCTGCCATAACGGCGGATAACAATTTTGCACTTTTTTTCATAATGACCTCCTGAAGTCTTTTAAGAATAGATTGATGATAAGTATATATCTTAACTGCCCCTCGCAGATAAGAAACTAAGGAATTGATGGTGGTGTTGGCAAAGTGTGCGAAAGGAGATTGCTCCGCACGGTGTGCGAAAGGAGATTGCTCCGCACTGCGTGCTCCCGCAATCTCAGCCGGCATTCGTAATCCGGGCTTTCGCCCTGCTTACTCATGCTGGCTTGGTTGTCAGATGTACAGACAGCTCTGCGTGCAAGCACGCGGTCTGTCTGTCCGCCTGACAACACTTTCGGGGCAAAAAAAAACTCCTGTCTCTTATTTTTAAGAGACAGAAGCGAAACTTCTGCGGTACCACTCTTATTGCTGTCAAAAAACAGCCTCTCGATCCCGTCGTTTTTCAAATATGAAAAATTAACAGGCAACACGTTAACGGGTGTAAACCGAACCAGCCTACTTGGAACACTTTCAGTGGTTAGCTCCGGGAGGATTGTCTGTAACGCGGTGTCTGCAGCTTTTCACCAGCCAGCTGCTCTCTGAAAGACCTTCGTTAAGAGCGTTCCCATCATCGCAAGGAATATTTAAAACTGCCCTTTATTATAGTCACAGATTTTCAAAAGTCAAGAGAATTTCGTGAAGTAATAAGATAAATGCGAAATGAGTGATATAACTCACTTCGCATTTTTAATTTTTATAAGAAATTGATAAATGCGTTAGAGTGAATAATCACTCTGGCGCATTTATTTTTTTGCCTAAAAACAGAGGAGGTGGAGAGCAATGGCAACCAATAAGCGACCGAGAAAAGCGTATAAGCGCATCGGATTCGAGGACAGAAAGAAAATCGAAGCACTGAACGCACAGGGCAAAACAGTAGATGAGATGGCGATGGCAATCGGTGTCCACTCGGCTACCATGTACCGTGAACTCGCCAGAGGTGGAGAACCGTACAAGGCAGAGGTCGCACAGCATTCCATCTAACAGAGAGGAGCAAGTGGAATGGAAGAACTGGATATCAAGACTGCCATACAGATAGCAAAGATACTGGCAGCGGCCCCGGATGAAAGAATCCCCATGATACTGGATGTGTTCAGCAAGGCACAGGTTGATATAGGCGGCCTTGATGAACTGGCAGAATGGAGAGCACTGGACAAGCAGGCCGCACTGATTGATACCGACACATTCGTGCAGGAACTCATCGCAGGCAGAGATGCAGCAGACGGAGAGTACCGAATCGAAGTACCGGAATTCAATCACTACTGCAACAGCAAGGGAGTGAGTGCCAGATACGCAAGGAAGCACCTGTATGAAAAAGGACTGCTCCGAAGCAGCACTGACAATGGCAAAACAAATTATACCTGCCCCGTACAGGATGCAGGGAAAACCAAACGATGCGTATGCATCACACAAAACAACTGAATAAGAGAGAAACACACTGGCAAGCATCGACCAGAATAAAAACCGATAGGTAGGAGCGAGCCGCCGCAGTAAATCGCTCCGGCAGCAGGACATGAGCCTGTATGAATGGCTGTCGTAATTGGGGTAGGGAACGCAGACCCAAGTAAAATAACAACGGTTCGGAGGCAGATGAGAAACACGCAGAGAGAGAATACCGAGAGCATGGATGCGTGGGTGCGATTTAACACTCGGTAGCGGGGAATGAAAAAGACCGCACTGCAGGCGACTAGTACAGCTACCCCAAAGGATACTCAGGGAGCATGAACGGAACAGTTACTCTTCAAAGCCTTGGAGAACCTGTTCCATGCCAGACCCAAGAAGCCTAGAGAGCATAATGAGGTACTGGTAAAAGTCAAGTAAGTATAAAGGAGAGAGCATATGAAACAGCCAAAGAAGCTGACAAGGAATCAGAAAGAGATACTGGTCAAGAAGGGTATGAACCCAGATGACTATATGCTCCATTCAGAGGATGAGAAAGAGATGATTCTCTACAACAGAAAGGAAAAGAGACTGGAAGCAGTCGAGAAGTAAGCAGGAGGTGCATGACGATTTGAAACTCAGTAGGAGACAGAAGCGAATTCTGAAAAGAAAGCTGAAGCGCATAGCAGGGGATGTAGTAGCGGTAATAGTGGGAGCAGGAATGTTTGTCGGATTGTTTGTCGCATGGGCAAACGAACCGATGCCGGACTGGAGCGAGTATATAGAGGAAAACCACATAGGCATGGTGCAGGTGGAAGGCTCGGACACATGGCTGACGCAGGAAGAATATGAACAGATGTGCAAAGAGCGTGACGCATACAAGGCAGCAGAGCAGGCAGAGGAACAATCCTACTACAACGCAATCCTTCAGAGCACTGAGACACCAGTACCGACAACGACCGCAGCAATCGGCAGTCTGGACTGGGATGCAGATGACTCCTACAGATTAGCGAAAATCGCCATGGCGGAAGCAGAGGGCGAAGATACCGAGGGGAAGGCACTGGTCATACTGGTAGTGCTGAACCGAGTATGGAGCGATGAGTTCCCAGATACCATCGAGGGAGTGATCACGGAGGACAAGCAGTTTGCAGCATACGAAAATGGAAGATACGACAGAGTAGAGCCGGACGCAGACTGCTACCGGGCACTGGAAATGGTGCAGATAGAACATTGGGATGAAAGCCAGGGAGCGACCTACTTCGAGAAAACCACGGATGAAACCACATGGCACAACACCACACTGAAAAAATTATTCACACACGGCAACCACACATTCTACACGGAAGAATAGATGAACGGTCGCAGGAAGGGGAAGCAAGCATGGACAATATAACAATGTCGCTCGGAATTTACTTCGAGGTAAAGGACGCAGAGATATATGGTGGAGAAGGCACGGTCGGATACGCAGCAACGATTGTAGATATTTCACTCAGCGGATTACAGAAGGCTGATTTCACGAAATACGCAGAGAGCCAGAAGGAAGGCATGGCGCAGTTCTGCCACGTCCCGGTTGAAAAGGTAAGAGTAATATTCAGAGACGAATACGAAGAAAACACGGACTAACAGGAAGGAAGTAACCAACAATGAAAATGGCAATGAAGGACGGACAGATACTCATAAGAGAAGCAGACAATGTCCAGTTCACAATCATAAAGAGTTGGGGAAAGATGAAGTGGAGCAGGCAGACGCAGACACTAAGCGGACCGGCTGACATCGAACTGCTGAACAGACTGGCAGGACTGGTAAACTTGCCACCGTCCATCGAAGCAGAGCGAAAGAAGCTGAACGAAGTAATGGCAGCAGTTGACCGGGAACGCATGAACCCGAAGCCAGAGCCGCTCATCCCACCGCCAGTCAAAGTGTCGCCATTCACGCACCAGGTGCGAGGATACAACATGGCACTCATGACATTCGGACTGGTAGACCCACCGAAACCAAAGGAGGCGGAGAAGTGATACATATCAAGGAAACGGAGATCATCCCACTTCTTAAGAACGCACAGGCGGAATACTCACAGAAGATAACTGAGGGAGATCCGAAAGATGCGGAGATGGCAGAAAGAATAGAGGAAGCACTCACACAGGCGATGGACATCGTGTACGACTACCAGAGCATGGCAGATGAGCATAAGCGGATGGTCGAAAAATACGAGACAGAAGCATCAGTAATCAAGAGAGGTATGGACTTTTACTGCTGCCCTGCCTGCGGAAAGAGAACCTCCCGAAATCATACGCACTGCCACTGGTGCGGAAAGAAACTGGGGTGGAGCAGATGAAGCAGGAAATAACAATGGGGTCTTTGTTCTCCGGGAGCGGTGGCTTTGAACTGGCAGGATCGATATTCGGAATAAGACCAATATGGGCAAGCGAGATAGAGCCATTCCCGATACTGGTAACCACAAAGAACTTCCCAGAAATGAAACACCTCGGAGACATCAATAAATTAAACGGCGCAGACTTAGAGCCAGTGACCATCATCGCAGGCGGCTCTCCATGCCAGGACATGAGCATAGCCGGAAAGCGTGAGGGTCTGGACGGTTCACGAAGCAATCTGTTCCGTGAGCAGATACGGATCATAAAGGAGATGAGAGAAAGTGACAGAGCAGCAGGCAGAACAGGAACGCAGATCAGACCGAGATACATGGTCTGGGAGAATGTGCCCGGAGCATTCAGTAGCAACAAGGGCAAAGACTTCCAGGCAGTCCTCCAAGAAATCGTCAGCATCACAGACGAAGAATCCAATGTACCTTTCCCTCCGAAGGGAAAATGGCAGACAGCCGGATGCATCATGGGCGACCATTTCTCCATCGCTTGGCGAGTGTTTGATGCCCAATACTGGGGAGTGCCCAAAAGAAGAAAGCGTATCTACCTTGTCGCAGATTTTGGAGGAAACACCGCACCAAAAATATTATTTGAGCGAGAAGGCTTGTCTGGGGATTTTGCGGAGAGCCGAGAAGCGTGGCAAAGAACTGCCGGAGATATTAAGACTGGCACTCATAAGGCAGGCACAGATGATGTCGAGTGCTATGACATCAGCGACAGACGCAGGGTAGCTGATAAGAGCGAGGTATCGCCCACGCTCACAACAAAGATGGGGACCGGCGGTAACAATGTACCCATCGTATTAGAAAACCACCCACAGGACAGCAGAGTGACGATAGCAGAGGACGGCAATGTACCAACGCTAACCAGTCGCATGGGCACCGGGGGGGGGGGCAATGTACCACTCATCCTCAGCCAATCACATTGCAGATCAGAAGCGGATGTGAGGGAGGAGGTAAGGGAGCATTGATGCAGACAGATAAGAGCGCAACGCTCAGTACACACAATACGCAGACCTTATTCGACCCAATCCCGATAGCAGATAAGGCAACCCGATACAAGGGCGGCGGAGATACCAGAAACAATGACGGCTCTGCCAATGGACTTGGTATCGGAGAACCGGGAGCACCTGCCAACACACTCACGGCCGCAGACAGGCACGGAGTAGCCTGCTTCGCACAACAAGCAATCGGGGAATATGAGGAATCGGAGAAAGCCTCCTATCTGAAACGCAGGGATTATAAGGACAGCACCGACCTCATTCTCTGGGAGTACATCATCCGCAGGCTCACACCATTGGAATGCTGCAGACTGCAAGGCTTCCCAGATAACTGGGCAGAGGAACTGGGGATAACAGAGCCAACGCAGGAAGATATCGATCACTGGCGAGAGGTGTTCCGAACGCAGATGGAAGCCATGGGCGAGAGCAAAAAGGAAAAGACAGACAACCAGATCTGCAAATGGCTGAAAGACCCGGAGAGCGACTCAGCCAAATATAAGATGTGGGGCAACGGCATAGCACTTCCGTGTGCAATGTTTGTGATGGAAGGCATTGCCATGATACTAAGCGAGGAGGATGCAGATGAGCAGAAATAACAGAGATTACATATCCTGTCGCAACCCCGCAGCAACCAAGCAGCAGGAGACAGGTTGGAACAGGATGGTGCGAGATTTGGAGCACCGCAAAGCAAAAGAAAATCACAGGAAGGAGGTAAAAACCAATGGCAGAAACGCATAAAGGCTTCGGTCTGCTTTTTGAAATGGGATGTGGAAAGACGCTAACAGCAATCATGATCGCAGGCACGGCTTACCAGATGGGTAAGGTGGAAAAGGTACTGGTGGTAGCACCAACCTCCGTCTGCTCCGTATGGCCCAAGGACTTCGCAGAATTTGCAGACTTCAAGGCAAACATCAAGGTACTGCTCGGAGACAAGAACCGCAGGCTGAAGCTGTTAAACGATCTCGACAACTTCCCATTCAAGGCATTAAAGGTAGCCGTTATCAATTACGAATCCACATGGAGAGAAGGCATCTTTGACGCACTGTATGAATGGAACGCAGACATGATCATCTGCGATGAGAGCCAGAGAATCAAGAGCCACGATGCAGAGCAGTCCAAGGCAATGCACAAACTGGGCGACCAGGCAAAGTACAAGCTTATCCTGTCCGGAACTCCGGTACAGAATAATGCAATCGACCTGTATAGCCAGTACCGCTTCCTTGACCCGACAATCTTCGGAACGAACTTCTATCAGTTCCGAAACAGATATGCCATCATGGGCGGATTTAACAGACACCAGATCGTGGGATACAAAGACCTCGACCAGTTAATCCAGAAAGAGCACTCCATCGCATACCGAGTGACCAAGGACGAAGCACTCGACCTGCCGGAGCAGACATTCCTGCAGAGATATATAACGATGTCGGCAAAGGAAAAGAACATCTACGACCGCATCAAGCGTGAGAGTTTCGCAGAACTGGAAAGCGGCGGGCAGATCAGCGCAACGACCGTGCTGACAAAGCTGCTTCGCCTTCAGCAGTTCACTGGTGGATTTTTAGTGGCAGACGGAGAGGAAAAGCCGGAACTGGTCAGCAAGGGCAAGCTGAACGCACTGGAAGAAATCGTGGACGATTATGTGGTGGACGCAGGAAAGAAACTGGTAATCTTCGCACGTTTCAGACCGGAGATAGACATCATCGGGCAGATGCTGAAAAAGAAGAAACTCCGCTACGGAGAAATCTATGGAGATGTGAAACTGGAGGACAGGGGCGACATCGTCAAGGACTTCCAGACGAACCCGGAAACGATGGTGTTCCTTGCACAGATCGATACCGCAGGACTGGGAATCACACTCACGGCCGCAGACACCTGTGTGTATTATTCGGTCAACTTCAACTATGCAGCATATAGTCAGAGCCTTGCCAGAATCCACCGTATCGGGCAGAAGAATGCCTGCACTTATATCCACCTCATCACAGAGGGAACGATAGACGAAGTGGTGCTGAAAGCACTGGCGAAAAAAGAGGATCTGGCAAAAACAGTCGTGGATACATGGAGGGATTATTTTTAATGAAGAAAGATATAGATGCAAAATGCTATGAATTAACACTGACACCAAATTATGTGTCAGATTGGACTTTTAATGATGCACTTAGAGAATTAATCCAGAATGGCACAGACCAAGAGGTACTGGATAAGGAGAATAAGTTCCAGATCGTTTACAACGGAAAAGAAAAAACACTCAGACTTGTAAATCAAAAATCTGTCCTTAAGATAAATACCCTGCTTTTAGGACGAAGCAGCAAAGCAAACAATGAGGACACAGTTGGACAGTTTGGAGAAGGGTATAAAATTGCTGCTCTTGTTTTGAACAGACTGGGGAAAACCTTCACGATTTACAACAATGAAAAGGGGGAAATCTGGGAGTCCAGATTTAAAAACTCTGAAAAATGGTTGGAAAAGATCCTCGCATTTTATGTGTACAAGCATGATACAGATAACTCTGGTTTATGTATCGAAGTTGGAAATGTTACACATGAGGAATTCAATAATTTATACAAGGTGTGGCTTCATTTGGAGAACTGCGATTATAGCAAAGCCGAGACAGGGTACGGCGAAATTATCTTGGATGAAGAATATGCCGGAGAAGTATATGTCAATGGATTGTTCGTGGATTGCAACAGTGATTTGAAATATGGGTACAACTTCAAGCCTAAATACATACGACTGGAGCGTGACCGAAAGACTTGCGATAGTTGGAATGTTGAAGAAATTACATCTCTTATGATTGCTGAAGCAATGGTAAAGGGAGACATTCCAATAGAGCAGGTTAGGAAAATGATTGAGGAACGTGCGGATGATGTATATCATTTTGAGTTCAATACTTATAAAAACGATGTGAAAAAAGTACAGGAAATGCTAATAGAATCGTTTGATAGTCAAAATCCACAGCCATACTCCATCCCAGTAGACTCGCAGGAAGATGTGAAAAAAGTCAAAGCATATGGTGGAAATCCGGTAGTAGTTCCATCCGGAGTAGCGAAGCTGCTTAAAGAGGAAAAGGAAAAGCGTATTAAAACACTTATGGAAATACCATGCGCCAGTGTTATGACCTTAAAGGATAAATTCAATAGATGGTATGACATTTACGCTGAAAAACTTCCGCCAGAAGCGCAGGTGGAAATCAGAGACCTCATCGAAGAATTGGAGTGATTGATATGGACAAAATCGTAATCTGCAAGCAGTGCGGTAAGCCAGAATACTGGGGAGAAATGAGATGGCTGTCGGGAAGATGTACTTGCAGGAATTGTTACAAAGCAAACTGGCAGGACGAGAATCATTGCTTATACACATGGGATGATTTAGACGGAAAACGTCCAACAATGAAAGAGTACCAGGAACAGCAGGACGAGAGGTATCGCAATGGCAAAGATTGATATTTTTAACCCAGAAAGTAAATACGACATCCTCTACACGGACCCACCTTGGCAGCAAGGCAGGGGCGGAAAGAAAGCGGCCAGACCGAACAGTACCGGAACGACAGTACCATACGAGACAATGGACGTCCCCGGAATTATGGAACTGCACCGCTATGTCACAAACGAACTCATGAATAAAAAGCACAATGTATTCATGTGGACGATAGACAAGTACCTGCCGCAGACAGAGGAAATCATGAGCCTGCTTGGATATAAACTCCACGCAAGGCTGATATGGGATAAGGGCAACGGCCCGGCACCCGCCTACACGGTGCGCTTCGCACATGAGTACCTGCTATGGTTCTACAAGAAGGGAAACATTATCCTCCCGGACAAGGACAAGCGTGGAGCATTTTCCACGGTACTCAGAGAGAACAGTAAAAGGCATCACAGCCAGAAGCCGGAATGTGCCTATCAGATGTTAGAAACATTCTTCCCACAGGCAAAGAAACTGGAACTCTTCGCAAGGACGGAGCGTGACGGTTGGGACCAGTGGGGAAATGAATTATAAAACCAAAGAAGGAAAGAGCAAAGCAATGAAAACAGAACAACGGCTTCAGTCAGTCAATGAAATTTTAGACAAAAAAATTCGAGAATATAACAAATTTCTTGAAGAAAAAAAGAGACTAGAGAAGCAAACCAAAGAAAACAATGCTGCAAAAGAGAAAAAGGAACAGGAGATAGCACAGATAATGGTGGATAACGAGAAGCCAAGTACTATCGTGGATGGATATACCTACTCTTTACAGGAAACCAAAATGTATTCCAAGAAGGCGGAAGAAAAGCTAGAGCAGTTAAAAATAGAGGAGGGGATAGAATTCTTCGAGGTATTGAGAGAGCAGGGACTTGGTTCAATCATAAAGGAAACAGTCAATGCGAAAACACTACAGTCCACAATGAAGGCTCTTGATGATGAATTACCAGAAGGCGAAGATTTACCAGAGGATTTAGCAAAATGTCTCAATATTTACTCGAAACTTGGAATCAATAAGACAAAAGCAAGCAAAAACGCACAGCAGGCCTTAAGCAGAGCAAAGAAAGCACGGGAGGTATAAGCCATGGCAGATTATGAGCAGATGGAAATTGATGTAACACTGGAAAGCGACCGTGACCTCAAAGAGAATATGCAGGCAACAGCCAAATTCGCACTGGGTCAGATCATGGAGTATCAGCACCCGACCAAGGTAAAGAACCGCCATGAGGGATACGGAATCGCAGCAGAGGGATATGCGTCTCTGCAGGGCAAGATGAAGTCCACCAAGACGGATATGGATGACCTCTTGAAACTCCTTCCGAATGGAGATGGCGATGTGCTCAATGTAATCGGCAGCCTTTACAACTCAGCGGTCGAGGTAGCCGTGGAGTCCATCAAACTGGCAGCGCAGGCACAGAGAATCATGGACGACCTCTACTATGGAGAGAGCGGAAAGCCGACACCAGTGGAAGAATATCTGGATGAGCAGGAAGCCGGAGAGCAGACGGACGATGGCTTCGAGGAAGCCGACAACAACAAAGAAAACGCAGAGGAAATGGAGGATTAAACTATGGCAAAGAATGAGGTAGCAACCACAGAAAAGAATTTTAATCTGGTCACATTGACCGGAGAACTGAAGGAAGCAGTCGCAGAGGAAATGGACGGACTGGGCAACCTTCCGTTTGACAGAGCAAAGATTCCAAGCGGTGGCGGTCTTGCATTTGAACTGCCGGGAGAAACTGAGGACGAACCTGTCATGAGCACGGATATCACATGAGTCATCCTGTACCACCACCCAATGAATTCCTACTGGGCAGAGCAGTACAATGGCGGAAATGCACAGCCGGACTGCTCAAGCATTGACGGAAAGCAGGGAATCGTGAGAGAAACCGGAGAGATCTGCGACTGCAGCAGATGCCCGCATAACCAGTTCGGAAGTTCCGGAGCAGGAAAAGCCTGCAAGAACATTCACAGATGTTACATCCTGCAGGAAGGAAACCCTGTGCCGATCATCCTTGCACTTCCTCCGACATCCCTCAAGTATCTGAGAGATTACATCGGAAAGAGAATTCTGCTCAAAGGACTCCGCTGCTATGATGCGGTAACCAAGATCACTCTGAAAAAGGAAAAGTCCGCAGACGGAATTACATACTCCAGAGCAGCGTTCTCCTTTGTCGGAAAGCTGACGGATGCGCAGAGAGCAGAAGCCAAGGCAATGGTAGAAATCGCCAAGGCATTCGCAGGAAACCTCACAGAGGTAGATGAAGCCGACTACAACACCGGAGCGGTAGATGCGTCAGAGTTCCAGAATGTGGAGGGAGACGCAAATCTGCCATTCAACTAAGGCAGACAAGCCGGGAGCAGAAATGCTCCTGGCATTATCCAAAGGAGGCACAGTATGCAGATATTATTTGATAACTGGACCGGCAGATACGATGACGAATGCTTAATGCCGGGAGATATCGTGGAAGCGGCCATGATTTACAACTTTAGAGAGAATGCGGGCAACCAGAACGACCTCATGATCCAGATGAGCGAGGTCGCAGACATTGTCGGTAACGCACCTATCTATGACACCATATACAAGGAAAACAGATACTCTCCATGGAGATATGCAGGACAGTGTTATCCGGGAGAGTTGAGAAACAGAAATCCGGCACTCATGCCGATGTGCTATGTCTGCAGCAGATACAGAGCAGACACCAGGGAAGAACTGGAAGAAAATATCACGATTGCAAAGTGGGCGGCAAATAAACTGGTCAGCGAAGGAAAGATACCGATCGCACCGCACCTTTACTTTCCACGATTTATGGATGACTCCATCGCAGAAGAACGGTACTTCGGAATGGAAGCAGGCAAGCGTCTGATGATGCAGTGCAAAGAATTCCTCGTAGTAACCGTGGAAAATGTGATCAGCGAGGGGATGAATGAAGAAATCGACTACATGACGAACAGGCTCATGATGCAGGGCAAGTCAATCAACTTTACAAGGCTTGGACTGGAAACGGTAATACATAGTAGATTGGAGCGATAATATGCAGCAGACAGCAGAGGTCGACTTAGACCGACTGGTAGATTATAGAACTGAATACTGCTCCGTTATCAAGAAGCATAAGATCACAGGCGACAACCTCACGGGACTGTGCCCATTCCATGACGACAGGGCAAACTCGTTCTCGGTAGACCTAAAGACAGGAAAATGGCATTGCTTCGCAGAAAATGATGGCGGAAACTTCGTCACATTCTACGCAAAGCTGCACGGACTGGACACCAAGGAAGCCTATAAGCAGATACTGGAAAAGTATGGAGCATTGAGTGAGCCGCAGGAGAAGCCAAAGGAAAAGAAACCAGGACTGGATCATTACACCGTATCCCAGTATTCATTCGAGAAGCGTCTCCCAGAAGAATGGCTGAAAGAGCAATGCTGTCTGCAGACAAAGAAAGACCGAAACGGAGTCCAGTATTTATACATACCATATTTTGATGCAGAAAAGAATCTGGCACTGCACCGCAAGAGATATGGCGGAAAGCAGTTCCGGTGGGAATACGGAAAGACCGAGAAGTTGTGTATGTATGGACTGTGGCAGATAGAAGCCATTCGGAACATCGGATACGCAGCACTGGTAGAGGGCGAGAGCGACTCCCAGTCTATGTGGTACATGGGAATCAGCACACTGGGAATACCGGGGGCATCCATGATGCGTGCGGACTGGGCAGGAGTCCTGCAGGATTTGAAATTATATATCCATGTAGAGCCGGACAAAGGCGGGGAGACATTCCTCGCCAAAGTCACAAGGGCACTTCGGGATGGACGATTCGTAGGCGAGGTTTATAAATGGAGCTGCCGGACACTCGGATGCAAGGACCCATCAGAAGTATATATGAAATACGGCAAAGAGGAAGCGGCCGAGAAGATCCGAAAAGCAATCGCCAATGCGGAGCAGATAGACATAGATGAGGAAAATATCCCGGAAGCAGTCGAGGGAGCACCTGTGAACTTAAGACAGCCAGAAGGGTGGATTTACTCTGAAAAGGGAATCAGTGTGATCGATGAGAAGAAATACGCACCAGTCATGGTATGCAGGACACCGATCATCATCACGCAGAGACTTCGGAGCATGGAAACAGGAGAGGAAAAGATAGAGGTAGCATTCAAAAGGGATGGGCAGTGGCACAAGGCAATCTATCCACGAAGCACTATCTTCACATCCAGAGCCATCACAGCACTGGCGGACTTAGGATGCACCATTACATCGGAGAATGCAAAGCACGTAGTAAAGTTCCTTGCAGCACTGGAAGCAGAGAACATAGACATCATAAAAAAAGCAGACTCCACAAGCACATTCGGATGGCAATCCGGAAAGAGATTCGTACCGGGGCACGATAAGGATATCGTACTGGATATTGATCCATCGCAGAGAGGAATGGCAGCGGCATACTGCCAGAACGGAACAATGGCGGACTGGCTCAAAATGATAAAGCCACACAGGAGCAGGGATAAGTTCCGCTTCATACTGGCGGCCAGTTTCACAGCACCGTTACTGCGGATTATAAAACAGAGAATATTCTTCGTTTACAACTGGGGCGGTTCAAAAGGCGGAAAGACCGCAGCATTAAAAGCAGCACTCTCCGCATGGGGCGACCCGGAAAGGCTGATGGTAAACTTCAACGCAACACAGGTAGGCTTGGAAAGAACTGCATCCTTTTACTGCGACCTCCCACTGGGAATTGATGAGCGTCAGCTTGCAGGAAACAACCAGAACTCACTGGAAAAAATCGTGTATATGATCGCCAGTGGTACAGGAAAGATACGAGGTGCAAAGAGCGGTGGTATCCAGGCAACACAGACATGGAGAACCGTGGCACTGGCAACCGGAGAAGAACCACTATCAACGGAAACATCGCAGACAGGTGTCAGCACCCGTGTGCTTGAGATATATGGCGGACCGTTTGACGATGAAAGAGAAGCCTCCATCATGCATCAGCAGTCTGGAATGAACTGCGGATGGGCGGGGCCGGCTTACATCGGAATGCTCATGCACACAGACGAAAAGAGCATCACGGACAAATACGATGAAATGATGCAGTATGTGTACCAGATCAGCCGGGGAAAGAGCGGAAGCCACATCGCAGGCATAGCAGCGGTGGCACTGGCAGATGCAATCATCGACACTTGGATATTTAATAACGGAGAATGGCTGAAACGGTACGAAAATGGAGAATTTGATACGGAATCAGCCAAAAACAATACGGAATGTCTGCAAATTGATCCGGTTTCATGGGAAAGAGCCAAAGAGATGGCAAAGAACATCCTGCAGGAGCAGATGAACGCAGATACCGGAGATGTAAACGAGAATGCCACGCAGTACATCGTGGACTGGATACTGTCAAACAAGGACAGCTTCGGGGAGAGAGCATTCGGAACGTGCCTTGGCATGATCCAGAACAAGAACGCATACATCTTCCCATCCATGCTGACGCAGGCACTCACGAAAGCAGGGTACTCATCCAGAAAGACACTGAAATATCTGGCAGACAAGGGTCTCATCGGAGTATCGGTCTTAAAGGACGGAAGTACCAAGAATTCAGTGACCAAATGGTTCAATAACCGAAACTGCAGGTTTGTGGAATTCCACCTGGGCGACCTCGCAGAGGAAAAGGACCCATTGATGGAGGAGGAAGAAATCGCAGAGCAGATGAAACCGCAGCAGATGAGCCTGCCGGGAACATCGGACGGATGGCAGACCATACCCGATGAGGAAGCAGATAAGCTGCCGTTCAATTAGTCACAGAAATTGCGATTTAGTCACAAAAACCATGGAGCAGAAAAAATTGTGTGACTGAAAATTGTGTGACCAAAATCGCCAAAAAGTTATAAAAAACCTTAAAAAACCGCACACCTAAAATTAGGTGTTTAGTTAGGTGTTCGGTTAGGTGTTTAGTAAAAAACCCAGTAAAATCAAGGCTTTTAATAACATCTAAACACCTAAAACACCTAAATCACTATTTTTATTGTATTTACGGAAAATTGTGTGACTGCATGAAGGCTTAGTCACACAAATCACTAAAAAAACATGGTGTATATAAAAAATTAGGTGTTAGGTGTTTAGTAACCCCGACAAAGCCAGTAAAATCAAGGGTTTCACACTGAACACCTAAATGAGCACTTAGGTGTGCGGTGGAAAAATCGGGCATTAGGTGTTCGGAGAAAGGAAGGGTGGTGCGAATGGACAACGAGAGCAATCCAAACGATGAAGAAAAACTAAAATCGCTACTGGAGACACTGAAAAAGAATGACGAGAATGTGCCAAAGGAACTCCTTCAGACAAAGTACAAGAAACCGTACCGGGAGCTGAAGGACAGCATCAAGGAAGTGGCTGACCGGATATCCGGCAACAGACTACGAGAAGGAATCGTCATAAAAACAGATGAAGCCGGACAGGTGCTTATAGGGCAGATCCAGATGATACTCAATCAGAAAAGGGATGCAGGAGCAGGCAAAGAACTCGGCAGGACGCTCTATAAGGAATACAGTCTGGAAAAGTTTCTGCAGGCGGTGGAAGAAATCAGAATAGCAATCTGGAATCTGTGGATACCTTACTGGCAGAAGCACTGCTGCTTATATGCAGCACCGGAATGTTTCGAGGAAAACGGACCGCCACCGAAGATTTACAACGATCTGACAAAAGAGTTCCTTGTAGACCAGGAGCGAAACATCTGGGAGAAGAAACCAGAGTGGGAATCAGAACAGAGAATGATCATCACAGCCGGAGCGTGCCACATTCTGGCTGAGGGATTAAAGAATAAGGAGGAGCAAGACAATGGATAACAGACAGGCAAACATCAACAGATTTGAAGCAGAGATGGCAAAGGTAACAAGAGACGGAGTGGACAAGCTGATGGCATTTATCAGAAAGAGTGATATGTACGCAGCACCTGCAAGTACCAGATTCCACCTTTCAGTGATAGGCGGACTGCTGCAGCACTCACTCAATGTACTGGATGCACTGAGGGCGAACCTCACAAAGAACGATGACGGCACATACTCATACGAGGTCGCAGGAGTTCCGGCAGCCAGAGTGACAGAGGAAAATGTGATCATCATGGCACTGCTCCACGACCTCTGCAAGACTTACTTCTACACAACAGAAATCAGAAACCGTAAGGTTAATGGAAAGTGGGAGCAGTACGAAGCATTCGCAGTGGACGACAAGATTCCATACGGTCACGGAGAAAAGTCTGTAATGATGATCGAGGAATATATGAAGCTTCAGCCAGTAGAAAGATATGCAATCAGATGGCACATGGGATACACCGAAGCCGACACCTTATCATTCAACAATGCAATCGACAGATACCCGATGATCTGGGCACTGCATTCCGCAGACACACAGGCAAGTCACTTCATGGAAAACAATGAGGGGAACAAGCCGGCATACGCAGACAACGGATCAGCGGAATACGCAGATCAGCCGACCATGCAGGAGGCAACCGCCCCAGTATTTGAGGAGGCGACACCAGTATGAGCATGATGGAGCTGTTATCCCAAATGAGGGAGAGAGCCAGGGCGAAAAAGGAAAAGAAGAAAAGCCTGCCATGGTTCTGTATCATCATTTCGGATAGATGCGTAGAACCGGATAAGCCTTGCACCGAGTGCAGGGTTTATCTGAAACACAAAGATGAAATCGAAAAGGAGATGGAACGACATGATCATCAAAGTAATACCGAAACCGGAACACGGAAAAGAAGCAGCACTGATCACTGATAAGACTGGCAAATATGTACGAGCCGTCACAATGGCAGGCGACCTCGCAGAGGAAGTCGCAAAAGGAAATATGTACTTCAATGCCATAGAGAAAGACGGAAAACTCCACATCACAGGGAGAGTGTCCGCCAGATTTTAAGGAGGCAGACGATGACAGCAAAGAACGCAGAAGGGTATCCAGACCCAACAGCAGAGGAAGCAATCCGCCATGTAATGCGTGGCGGAAAACTGGATTATACCTCCTTCAGAACCTACGAGGAACTGCAGGACTACACCATAGAGCATAACAAGGGCATAAGCACCAGGGAAGCAGCCGACAAATTCATCCGGGAGAAGATGCCAAAGGAAAGTTACTTCCAGAAGAAAATCCTTGACTGGATAAAGGATAACGCACCAAATGCCATCGCATGGAAAGAAGCAGCCGGCCCGTACTCCAGACAGGGAATCCCAGACATTACCTGCATCATCAATGGCAGGTATTACGGATTCGAGGTCAAGCGGCCATTTATTGGGGTGCTGAGTAAGATGCAGGAACAGACCATAAAGCAGATCCGCAGGGCAGGCGGAAGGGCGGAAGTTGTCACTTCAGAAAAGGAAGTAGCAGAAATCCTGCTGCCGGAACTGACACAGAAATAGCAAGGGAGCAAATAGAATGAGAGTAGCAATCGAACCGAGAAAAGCAACTGACCGTGGCGGATATTACTGTATGCCGCTGAAGGTAAATGTGCCGACAGGACGCAAGGACTGGAAGCTGACCAAGTGCCCGGAGTGCGGTGCACAGTGTTGGGAACTGCCACTGGCAGAAGTAGCCAAGGCGCAGGGAGCAAAAGGACTCTGCACCATGTGCGCTTTAAAGAAGGGAGTGAGCGGAAGATGAGAGTAAAAATAAAGCCAGTCAATGATATGGCGGTGTCTGACGAACACCTCAACATCATAATCCTCAAAAAGCCAAAGCGCAGATATAGACAGATTATCAAGGCATATTACAGAAGAATGCAGAAGAAGGAAGTGAAAGAATCGTGAAAGCAATAACAGTATGGCAACCATGGGCAACGCTATTGGCGACTGGGCAGAAACATAACGAAACACGGTCATGGAAAACAAGCTATCGTGGAGAAATCCTCATCCACGCAGCCAAAACAGACCACAGTGGAATCCTGCTACATATCCCGATGGAAGAATTGAAGCACTTCCAGGACGCAGGTGTAGTAAATAAACTACCAACAGGAGCAATCATCGGGAAAGCAAATCTCGTGGATTGTTTCCAGATCGATGAAGCCTATCGGAGAAAACTGCAAAGAGAGAATCCGGCAGAGTTAGCATTCGGAGATTATACCATCGGCAGATACGCATGGGTAATGGCAGATGCAATATTATTCAATAAGCCAATTCCGGCAAAGGGAAAGCAAGGACTGTGGAACTGGGAAGGAGAGATACAGGATGGACAATGAGAATAAGTGCTGCGGCACCTGCTACTGGCACAAAAAATGTTGTGGAGAGTTTCAGTGTTTCAATGAGAGTGCAGAAGGCTTCGCATTAGAAACGGCATACGATGACGGCAAGGATTGTGAAGAATGGGAGGAGCGATGATGGAGCAGAAACCATTGACAATCGAAGAATTAAAGGAAATGGCAGGACAGCCAGTGTGGTGTCCGGATGAGGAAGCATACGGAATCGTGATGTGCGACAAAATCGGGCAATGGGCAGGAATTCCGTTCTTGCACGGAGTATGGTACAGCGATGATGACGGAGTGGGTGTGGAATTTAACCACAACATCATCGGGCGAAAGTTGAAATGCTACAGAGTGATCAGCGAGAAAGACGTCCCGAAACCGCTAAAGCAGAAATCGGATGCATTCGGAGATACCACGATGATCTGCCCGAACTGCGAAAGCGCAGCCGTTATCAATCCATACAGAAAAGGCAAGGAATTATATCCGCACTGTCCATGGTGCGGGCAGAAATTAAAGGAGGAATCAGAAGCATGATCAATGTAAAAGATGTAGAAAATCTGACAAAAGCATATTTGCATTCGTTCAACACTGCACTGAACGAAACACACAATCCAAGTCTGGCGGGGCAAGCGGCAGCAACGGTATTGATGTCAATATGCAGTGTAATACTGCCGAGAGAACAGCAGACCGCAAGCCCATTGGAAGCACTCATGGCCGCAGTAATGCACAATGCAGTGGAAGCGAAGAAAGGAGCAGAAGGCGATGATCCTGAGAAAAAAGATGAGAAAGCAGACGAAGATATTCAAAAAGGCAATTAATGCAAAGTGGGCATTCTACTGGGCAAAGTTCATGACAGAAGCAGCGACCACCTGCAGGAAGTACACGCATGAGGTAATCGAAGGCAAGGGAACGGATCATGAATATACACACCCCTCATGCGATGGCTGCCCATTCAATGTAGAGAAGTTCGGAGAGCATAAGATATGCGGGTGTATATTGAGCGCACCGGACGACTGGGATGAGCCAAAGGTAATCGGTCATATCGTCCGCACAATAATCCATGAAATGGCAGGTGGTAAGAAATGAAGAAGGTACAGAGACAGATCCTCGAAAATCAGTTAGCAATCATGGAGGCACTTAACTACCTAATGATGCCACAAAGACCGAAGCAGAAAGAATATTGGCTTAACGAAGCCAGAGCAGAGATAGATATCAGACGCAGAGAGACTGGGATACTGATATCAGAGGACAACAGAAAAAAGGGCATAAAAGCGGGATGCGGTAGATTAATATTTACAAGACAGCCGCTTGGGGAGGTGGTTCGATAATGGCAAAAGGAAAACCAAAGCGCAAGCCATTCGGGATGAATTCCAGTCTGGCGGATGCAACACAGGTAATGAGACAGCTTCCGGTGTCGGCAATGCTATCGTCCATTGAAATGCAGATTAATATCCTGCAGGAGCGTGGAGTAGAGATACGAGACTGGGAGAACAAAGACCGGGTACTTAAGCAGGTAAGAATACTCGGCGGAAAAGCATACTTCCTTGCAGAGGACAAACCCAGGGATTAGAAAGAAGGAAAACTATGACACCAGACAGCATGGCAAATGAAGTAGAAGAACAAAAACTGCTTCTCAAACAGTACCTCGGACAATATTATTATGCCAAGATGAAAAAGAAGCAGTTAGAAGCCAGACTTCGTACTTTCAGAGAAAATATGCTCGGCACAAAGGGGATGCAATACTCCCCAGTGCCACGCAGCCAGACCAACAGCGTAGGAGACGGACCGGCAACGCAGGTCATCCGCGCGATGGAGATCGAGGACAGAATCGAATCACAGAAAGCAGAGATGGCAAAGACCATGCTGAATGTGATGAAGATCATGGATTTTTTACCAACGGATTCCACGGAACGAAGCATACTGGAATACAGACACATTGACTGTTTGAGTTGGAAGCAGGTGTGCAAGGAAGCAAACATGACAAGGACTCCTTGCAACAAATACTACAACGCAGGAATTGACAAGCTGCTTACATACAAAAAAGTACAGTCAATTTTACAGGAATTCGCCTCCTCCCAAGAACCCTCAAAGCCTTGAAATTGCTTGACTTCGGAGTAGGGGGGGTAGAATTGTACTGACAAAATAGCTTATTGTCAGATGATAAATTCTACCCCTTAAAAGGAGGAGCAATATGGGATTGAAAGATTACACAGATACAAAAAACGGGCCGCAATTGGCGGTATTAAAACACGCAGTCATCGGAGACAGAATCGGAGAGGTTAAGATAGAAAAAGGCTTCCTAAAATTCAAAGGAACGATGACGGACAAACATACCAAGGAAGTGCATCATTGCACCATGGCAGGATGCGACTGTGAAGATTATAAGAAAAACAAGCTGCCATGTGTGCATATGTACAAACTGGCATTGGAGTACGGAATGTACAAAGACATTCAGAAACGAGGATTTGCAGGAAAACTGGCAGGACTGAGTGATGAAGCCTTCGCCTATTTTGAAAGCGCAATGTATGGCGGATACTACGATAAAGAGAGAGACATCGAAGATGGATCATGGGAAAAGATAACTCAGAAGATTAAAAGCGAATTATCCAGAGAAGGACTACTGGAATTTCATCGTGGATATTTTGTATTTACGAACCATGTCCAGAATGAAATCATCGGGTATATCCTGGCGACTTTTTCAGACCCACGCAGTATAGAGCGTAGAAAAAATCAGTAAAAATAATCACGGAAATATCAAGCTGGAAATTTTACTGGGAAAAATTCCGCAAAAGAAAAAAAAGAACATCGAAAATTCAAGCCGACTTTTGGAAATCCACATTCGGAATCCAAGGGCCGGCTTTTACTGTGTGTGCAGAACGGATCATAAATACCAAACCTAAAAAATAGGGCACGCATATAGGGAGTGTATAAGGCCCACATATAACACACCCATATATGGGGCAGGTATTATGCCCAGAAAAAAGACAGGAAAAGCACAGAGGTACAGGGGCGCACCGTAGCACACACCCACAGGGGCAGGGAGAGCAGGGGCAGGACGCACCCACACACCACAGCCACAGCACTACGCAGACGCACCACAGGCAGGGCAGGCAAGGCACAGGGCACACCACAGGACAGGGGCACAGCACCACACAGAAGCACAGCACACAGAAGAAAGCACAAGAGAGTACACAAGAGTACATCGAGGTGTGCTATAGTAGTAGCGTGGAGCACAAGGGGACAGACCACACGGTCGCACCCAACCACTCCACTTGCTCCCCTCAGAGAGGACATGGCACAAGGCATCAGAGCCTGCGCTGTGTCCTCTTTTGCGTGCAGGCGGGGCACGGCATCGCCGTAGGTACTACCCAGACCCAAAATGCAATGCGGGGCGAGGAAGGCGCGGCTTTTTTGCCGATAAAATATAAAAATTTTTTACCATTTCGTTACGCAAAGCAGGGAAGGAGGCTTGGAAATGGATCAGAAATTGAGAACTGAACGCAGAAAACTGGCTGATTTAAAAGCAGCAGAATACAATCCAAGAAAAGCACTGACCCCGGACGATGCGGAATACCAGAAAATAAGGCGGAGCATTGAAGAATTCGGATACGTTGATCCCATCATCGTAAACGAGGATGGCACAATCATCGGAGGACATCAGAGGGCAACCGTCCTCGCAGACCTCGGATATGAGGAAGTAGATGTGGTCGTAGTTGACCTTGACAAGCAGAGGGAAAAAGCTCTGAACATCGCACTGAATAAAATCACAGGCGAATGGGATGAGTTGAAATTAAAAGACCTCCTGCTTGACCTCGACCTCGGAGATTACGACATATCACTGACAGGCTTCGAGCAGAACGACCTCACGGAACTGGTGGACAAACTCGCTATCGAACCGGAAGCAGTGGACGATGACTTCAACGAGGACGAAGCACTGGAGCAGGCAGAGTCTGAACCAGTAACCAAACTCGGAGATGTGTGGATACTCGGCAGACACAGACTCATGTGCGGAGATAGTACATCGCAGGACGACATGGCAGTTCTGATGAACGGAGAAATCGCAGACCTTGTTGTCACAGATCCGCCATACAATGTCAACTACGGAGATAAGGCAGAGATGCTCGATGAGTACCTCCCTGCCAAAGGACACCGCAACATCAATCACATCAAGAACGATAACATGGACAACCAGAGTTTCTATTCGTTCTTACTGGCAACCTATCAAAGTGCCTATGAATTTATGAGAGCCGGGGCAGCAATCTATGTATTCCACGCAGAGAGTACCGGGCACATATTCAGACAGGCATTCCTTGACGCAGGACTGAAACTCGCCCAGTGCTTAATCTGGGAAAAGAACGCATTCGTCCTCGGCAGACAGGACTACCAGTGGAGACACGAACCGTGTCTGTATGGATGGAAAGAGGGTGCGGCGCATTACTTCATCAATGACAGGACACAGGACACCGTCATTCTGGAAGATGACATAGACTTTAGTGCCATGAAGAAAAATGACCTCGTGGCATATTTGGAAGAACTCCGCAGGAAAAACAGAGATCAGACCTCTGTTATTTACGAGAACAAACCGACAAGGAATGACATACATCCGACCATGAAGCCAATCGCACTGGTCGGAAAATTCATAACCAATTCCAGTAAGTCCGGATGGAATGTACTGGATCTGTTCGGTGGAAGCGGCAGCACCCTCATGGCCGCAGAACAACTGGGAAGGACGGCATTCATCATGGAACTGGATGAGAGATTCTGTGATGTGATCGTGAAACGGTGGGAAGATTATACCGGGCAGCAGGCAGTCCGAATCCCGGCAGAGGATGTAAAGTAGAATGGCAGAGGAACAGCAGGGCGGCTTCTACCGTGTAGAGGTCATCGCTTCTCTGTTCGGAGTAACGGTGCGAAGGGTGCAGCAGCTTACTCAAGAGGGCATCATATCAACAACCAAGACCAAAGAGGGGAATCGGTATGAATTAGCACCTACCATTCAGAGGTATGTCAAATACCTTTCAGACAAGGCATACGGAAAAAGCAAGTCCGAAAAGGAAGCCGAACTGAGGGAACAGAAACTGCAGGCAGAGATCGCCCTCAAGGAATCCCAGGGAGAAATGCATAGATTAAAGACAGAGATTGCATCGGGTAAGTACATCGACATCGAGGAAGTGAAGATGGACTATAGCCGATTTTTTGTTTCATTCAAAAAGTTCGCATTATCCCTGCCGAGCCGACTATCCGGCAGAATCAGCGGTCACTGCGACCCGATGGAGATTCGCTCGATAGAAAAGGATCTGAACGCAGAAATCATCCGGTTATTAAACAGCTTTGTGGTGGCAGGCTGCACACCGGAAGAAATGGAAAAGAAAAAGCGTGGCAAGAAATCCGTATCGTAGATACGAGGTCACAGAATACCAGAAGGAAGCCTTAAAGTTCCTACAGCCACCAGAGGACATCACGGTATCGGAGTGGGCAGATAAGTACAGGGTACTGGATGCCAAGACCTCTGCAATGCCGGGACCATGGCGGACAGAACACACCCCATACCTTAAAGGCATCATGGATGAGTTCAACAATTATGAGACAGAGGAAATCGTCTACGTGAAGCCTACGCAGGTAGGTGGAACAGAGTGCCTCCAGAACATGGTAGGTTACATCGTCCAACAGGACCCTGCGCCGACCATGATCGTATACCCGACAGATACGCTCGCCAAATCCATATCGGAGAACAGACTGCAGCCGATGTTCAAAGCGGCACCGGAACTCCGAAAGAGGTTTGATGAGAACTCGCAGTTGCAGGAATTACAGTTTGATGGAATGTATCTGACACTGGCAGGCTCGAACTCCCCATCAAGCCTTGCGAGTAAAGCAATCCGGTTCCTGTTTCTCGATGAGGTGGATAAATATCCGGGGGCATCCAAAAAGGAAGCCGACCCGGTCAGTCTGGCAAGGGAACGAACCAAGACATTCCACAACAGGAAGATATTCATCACAAGCACACCGACACTGAAAACAGGGCATATCTGGAAAGCCAAGGAAGATGCAGACATAGAGAAGCACTACTTCGTTCCATGTCCGCACTGTGGGGAATACATCGAACTCAAGTGGAAGCAGATACACTTCCCAAAAGAGGAGGGGATGAGTTACGCAGACCGTGCAGAATTCGCAACCTATGTATGCCAGGAGTGCGGATGCGTAATCACAGACCAGGACAAGCCGGAGATGCTCCGCAAGGGAGAGTGGCGGACGGTCAAGGAAAACACCAAGTTCGTCCGCAAGGTAGCGTTCTGGATGAACACCCTGTACTCTCCATTTGTTCGCTTTTCAGAGATTGTAAAGGAGTTTCTGGACAGCAAGGATGACCCGGAGAAGCTGCAGAACTTTGTCAACTCATGGCTCGCAGAGCCGTGGGAGGATACCAAGTTAAAGACTAACGCAGACCTCGTCATGGAAAGACAGACCGAGTACGAGGAACTGGTAGTGCCAGAGTGGGCAAAACTGCTCACGGCAGGAGTCGATGTGCAGGAGAACTGCCTATACTGGAGCATCAGAGCGTGGGGCAATTACCTCACAAGCCAGAACATAGCACATGGGCAGGCTTTCTCATTCCAGGAAGTCGAGAGAATCATGAACCTCGAATACCAGATGCCGGATAGCACACCACTGGTCGTAGCACTGGCACTGATTGACTCCGGTAATGACGCAGATACGGTGTACGATTTCTGCGCCAACAATTCAGAATGGGCACTGCCAAGTAAGGGTTCATCAAACCCGATGCTGTCACACTACAAACTGTCCAAGGTAAATAAGAGCGACAGCAAGGCATACGGCATGAATCTGGTACTGGTAGACACCGGAAAATATAAGGACATGATCGCCGGACGAATGCAGAAAAAGAACGGCAGCGGATCATGGATGGTTTACCAGGGATGCGACAGAGAGTACGCAGAGCAGGTAACTGCGGAACATAAAGTGAATGTCAAAATGGGAAACGGCAAGGTCAAACAGGAATGGCAGCAGAAAACCTCCCACGCAGACAACCACTACTTGGACTGCGAGGTATACGCAACAGCAGCGGCAGACATCCTCGGAGTACGAACCCTGCATCTGAATGAGATACAGGAAAATGAGCAACCAAAGAAACAGGAAACAACCCAGTACACCCCGGAAGAACACTGGATCAGTCAGAACGAAGGGTCATGGGTATAAAGGAGGCAGAGCATGGCAGCAGTAGAATCCAATTACAATGCTTCGGAAATGCTGACCGAAGTAAATAATGCCATTTACGCAGTGCTCGTAGGCGGCCAGTCTTACAAGATTGGTACGAGACAGCTAACCCGTGCCGACCTTAGCCTGCTCTACAAGTTAAGGAACGACCTCACAGCACAGATCGCAGCAGAGGGTTCAACCAGTTTACTGGATGATACCTATGTCGCAGTATTTGATGGGAGGTAGGACATGAACTGGTTAGACGGAATTATAGGTTTTATATCCCCGGAGTGGGGAGCACGCAGGGAAGCATGGCGGCAGAGTCTGACTGAGATGAGAAACTACGATGCAGGCAACTATGACAGGGGCAATGCAAACTGGAGGGTACTCAACCAGTCGGCGGAATTTACGGACCGGTACAGTCGAGACAATGTCAGAGCCAGAGCCAGAGACTTGGAACGAAACTCGGACATGATGAACTCAGTCATCGGAGCGTACAAGCGAAATGTTATCGGCGGCGGATACGCACTGCAGGCAAAAACAGGAAGCGACAAGACAAACGAGATCATCCAGACAGCATGGAAGAAATGGTGCAAGAAACAGAACTGCGATGTGACCGGAACGCAGTCCTTCACGCAGATGATGAGAATGTGCGTGAAACGAAAAAAGGTTGATGGCGGAATCCTTATCGTAAAGAGATACACCAAGGACGGATACCTTCCATTCAAGCTTCAGACATTCGAGGTGGACGAACTGGACAACTCGCAGATGCTCCCGAAGAAAAAAGGAAACAAGGTAGTCGGTGGTATTGAAATGAATGAGTATAACAAGCCGATGGGGTACTGGATCAGACAGTATTCCGTGGACGGAATGGCACTCTCAAATCCCGTATATGTGGATGCGAAAGATGTCATTTTTTTATACACAAAACACCGCCCATCGCAGGTGCGTGAGATGTCCGATATGAGTCCGACAATCACAAGAATCCGAGACGCTAACGAATTTATGATAGCAGTATCGGTCAAAGAGCGAATAGCAGCCTGTCTTTCGGTATTCATCAAAAAGCAGTTACCGACAACCGGAATCGGTCGTCAGAACGGCAGCGTTCCGGGACCGCACCAGGACTACCAGGGCAAATCCATCGCCCCCGGCATGATAAAGGAACTGAATGCCGGAGATGAGATACAGGTCGTAAACCCGACCGGACAGGCAACGGATGCAGCGAGTTACATCAAGCTGCAGCAGAGACTTGTCGGAGCAGGACAGGGTATCAGTTACGAAGCCACAAGCCGTGATATGTCAGAGAGCAACTACTCCTCAACCAGACAGGGCATCATCGAAGATGACATGACCTACGCAGAGGAAAAAGAGATGCTGATGGAAGTCATGGACGAAATATATGAAACCTTTATTATTTCGCTGTGGCTCGCAGGGGAACTGGACGCAAAGGACTTCTGGGATAACAAGGATAAATACTTCGAGCACGCATGGATCACAGCACCGAAGAAATGGATTGACCCTCAGAAGGAAGCAAACGCAAACAAGATCGCTCTGAACACAGGACAAAAGACCTTCAAGCAGATTGCTGCAGAACAAGGTCGTGACTGGAAAGAGCAGATAGATGAAATGGCAGAGGTACTCGAATACGCAAAGGATAAGGGTATCGACTTAGGAGGTGTGATTTTTGACCAGACAGCAGCAGAACTCTACGAGGATGAGGAAACACCTGCCGACAATCCTCAGCAGACAGACGGAAACCAAACCGGAGAAGAAACAGGGCAGGAATCAGAAGAAGGCGATGGAGCAGAGGAAGAAGGAGAAACAGACAACCAGGGAACTGACAGTTAATTCTATCAGAGCCATGGAAGGCGAGGGGAATGAGCGAAAGTTCATTCTTTCCTTTTCCTCTGAAGAACCATACGAGAGATGGTGGGGAACAGAAATCCTCGACCACTCAGACGGAGCAGTAGACCTTACACGATTAAATGAAATCGGTGTGCTGCTCTTTAACCACGACCGCAACCGTGTCATTGGAAAAGTAAATCGGGCATGGATTGAGGACTTGCGTGGAATGGCAGAGGTCGAATTCGACAGCGATGAAGATGCAGACCTCATCTATCAGAAAGTCAAAAGCGGAACGCTGAAAACAACATCCGTAGGCTATCAGATAGATTCATGGGAGGAAGTAATGCCAAACAAGCAGTCAGCAGATGGCAGGTTCACAGGACCGGCAGACATCGCAAGAAAGTGGACACCTTACGAAATTAGTATCGTGAGCGTGCCTGCGGACCCAACGGTCGGTGTAGGCAGGGAACTGGAGGAAGAAACCGAGCAGGGAACGCAGAGCCGCTCTACAGACTGGTTCGAAAGGCAACTTCAAATAAATAAAAATATCATCAACCAAGGAGGTAACAGACGATGAACAAAAAGCAGCAGAGACAGCAGAAAATGCTCCGTCAGCAGGAAATCGTAAATGCCGCCAAAGAAGCAGGCAGAGATCTCACTGCGGAGGAGCAGACAGAGTTCGACTCCCTTCAGAGAGAAATCGAGAGATTGAACGGAGAGATCGAAGCAGAGGAACAGCAGCAGAGAGGTATGAACCCTCAGCCAAACGCTCCTCCGCAGAATCCGGTAAATCCGGAAGCAGACACCCAGAGGGCAATCCAGGAAGAAAGAGCCAGAATCCGCTCCATCACAGAACTCTGCGGAGAGTTCGGAATGGAAGCCAGAAGCTACATCGAGAGCGGTGCGACACTTGACTCCGTGAGAGAAGCAGCACTGGAGCACGTAAGACAGCACGGCGCACCGATTCCGGCAAACGGTAGAGTGAGTATCACAGAAAGTGCCGAGGACAAGTTCAGAGCGGCAGCAGCGGACGCTATCGTGATGAGAAGTGGAATGGAACTCCAGAACCCGGCAGACGGTGCAAGACAGATGATGGGAATGACACTCCGTGACTTAGCCATTGAGTGTCTGACCAATGAAGGACAGTCCGGACTCAACAGAAGATCCTCTGACGAACTCTACGGTATGTTGCAGAGACAGTTCTACAATCCGACAGCAGCGTTCCCTGCTATCCTCGACAATGCCATCAACAAGGCATATGTGGAAGGACACAAGACTGTAGCCGTAACATTCGACCAGTGGACAAAGAAGGGAACTCTTAAGGACTTCAAGACCCACGACAACAACTACTTAGCAGGACCGGTAGGCGAGTTCCTCGAAGTGCCGGAGGGCGGAGAGTTAAAGCATGATGTGTTCGGAGATGAGAAACTCCCGACCAGAAAGCTGAAAACATACGGCCGCCAGTTCACACTTACAAGACAGGCATTCATCAACGATGATATCGATCTCTTAACCAGAGTTCCTGCCAAGTACGCAGCGAGCGCAAGAAAGACCCAGAACAAGCAGTGTTACCAGATCCTCGTAAACAATCCGGCGATTTATGACGGTACTGCATTATTCAGCAGCGCACACTCCAACTTACTGGCAAAGGGCACAGGAATCACGAAGGAAGCCGTGCAGGGCATGATCCTCGCACTCCAGAACCAGACAGACCAGTTCGGAGAAGCAACTATCATCAGACCTGCAATCATTATCGTGCCGAGCGGATATATGTTCGATATGTACACGCTGTTCTACAGCCCGACAATCAGCACGTCCGGCAACACGCAGGCAGTGAACCCGCTCTACAGATACAAGGACAGCATCACGGTAGTGGAAGATCCGACAATCAACGCACTCTGTGGTGGTTTTGGAAATGTAATGCCTTGGTGGTTACTTGGAGCAAAGGACGACACAGACTTCATCGAGGTTGACTATCTGAACGGACAGGAGATCCCGACAATCAGAAGAATGGAGACTCCGGGCACATTAGGATTTGTATGGGATATCTACCTCGACTGGGGTATCAGCGTCATGGATTACCGTGGAGCAATCAAGAACCCTGGTATCGAAGTAAAGAACCCGATCGAGTTAGCATAACAGAAGGAGGATGCAGCCATGAGCAAAGCAAGTTACTGGCAGAGAGGGGAAACCCTCGATTATAAAAACACCGGAGCGACTACCATCGAAGCCAATACGGTCATTGAACTGACTGGCAGAGTTGGTATCGCAGGAACAGACATCGCCCCTGGTGCAGAGGGCGACCTTCACGTATGCGGTGTATTTGAGTTTGACAAGACAAGTCAGAACGAGATCACATTCGGACAGCCTGTTTATTTTGATAAGACAGGCATCACAGAAGCAAGCAAGGACGGAAGTTCCAACGCATACACACCTGCAGGCTTCGCAGCCAAGGCAGCGGCCGCAGGAGATAAAAAGGTACTTGTAAAAATCGGATAAGGAGGTGCAACCATGGAACTGGTAGCAACATACCCTATCCTTTACAGATCACACCAGTATGAAGTCGGAGACAGCCTCCCGGCAGACGATGAATCAATGGTGCAGGCATGGCTTGACGCAGGAACAGCCGTGTGGAGCGAAGGTAAGCAGGAGAAAGCGAAAGCGACTCCTGCCACCGCCACAGCAGGACTGGCAGGGGAGTCCAAGAATGGAGAAACCCCGGAGAATGTAGTCGGCAGAGTGCCAAAGACACCGACCCGAAGCAAAGGGGCGAAAAAGAATGGTTAGAAAATCATTCAAAGAAGTCATGAAGGACGATGTGAATAACACCTTCATGAATGTGGATGAATTCGCAGATACGCACACCGTGGACGGAAAAAAAATCCCGGTTCTCGTAGATGACAATGAAATCATCGAAAGAGAAAAGAAGATGAAATCCAACATGGACGGTGTATATGTGAAGCAGAAACTAATCTATGTCAAGGCGGATAACTTCGGACCACTGCCCGCCATCGGTCGGCAGATTGTCTTTGATGGAAAGAGGTACATGGTAACCGATTCCACAGACGAGGGCGGAGTGTACACAATAACCATGGAGGCTAACAGGACGAAGTAATGGGATTGCAGAGCGGAATGATAGAGTTTGAAGTCGACCAGACTCAACTCCAGAGGATAGAACTGAAACTGAAGGACATGAAAGCGAAAGCGCCGCAGGCATTGAAGAATGCCGTGAATGCTACCGCCAGGGATGCCAAAAAGGATCTGGCTGACAAAGCCAAGGAAACCTATGCGGTAAAGAGTCCGAGGTTTAAGAAGGCTATCGCTCAGAAGAACGCAACGGCATCCAATCCGACAGCCACTCTGAAAATTACAGGGGCAGTGAATGAGTTGGCGGACTTCAAGTACAAAGACAATACTTCAACAGATGCGGCCAGAGGTAAGGTACTGAAAGCAAGCGGACTGAAAAGCCTGCAAAAGGGCAACCTTAAGGCTTTTATTACCAAATTCGGAAGTGGTCATGTTTCTGTAGTTCAGAGAAAAGGAACATCAAGGCTACCGCTTAAGAAATTACTCAGTCCGTCCATTCCTACCATGGTGGGGAACGAAGCCAAGGTATATGGCATCGTGAAGCCGAACATAGAAAAGAACCTGCAGAAGAACATCCAGAAGCAGATCGACAAAATACTGGGAGGCAAGTAAATGACGGCGCAGATTTTACAGGAAGAACTTGTAAAGGAAATAGGGGTTATTTTTAAGGATGACCTCTTCAAGGATTCCGCAGGGGAGTACATCAAGATGAATGTCTATGAGCAGAACCTCCCCATCAGACAGGACGAAGATGCACCGGACCCGATTCCGTATGTGATCGTCCGAGTGGAAACAGGGCAAGCCAAGGGCGGTGTAGAACCGCAGGAAGTGTTCGTCACACTGCTGATCGGATATTTTGACGATGACGCAGGAAACAACGGGCACAAGGGTGTCCTTGGAATCATCCAGAAGATACAGGAACGGTTCATGAAAGAACCAATGCTCGCAAAACAATTCTATTTTATGAATGATGAGCAGCACCCATTCGACTGGGCACTGCAGGACGAAGAATCATTCCCTTACTTCTTCGGAGCAGCGAGCATGACATTTGCAACAGCAGCAATAAGGAAGGAGGATAGATTCGCATGAGTGAAGCAAAGACAAAAGCAGTGCAGGCGGAAGCCAAGCAGGAAGCAAAGACGGTAGCCAAGACACAGGAAACGATGGTATATGCCGGCCCGACAATTCTGGGAGTGGCAACACATAATCAGTTCTTCAACAACGGACTGCCGGACGGATTGAAAACCGCAATGGAGAAAGAACCTGCGATTTACAATCTGGTCGTGCCGATCAGCAATCTGGCGGCCGTGAACGCAGACATCGCATCACAGAGCGGTGCCGCTTATGTATTTTATAAAAAAGCAGCCGAGTATAAGGCTTAAGGAAGGAGAGAAAAGCAATGGCTTACAATCATGGAGTAAGGGTAAAAGAGCAGGCAACGAGCCTGGTCGCACCCGTTACAGGAACAGCCGGACTGCAGGTAATCATCGGAACAGCACCTGTGAACCTCGCAGCCGACCCGTACAAGGCAACCAATGTACCGATGATCGCCTACAGTTTCAGTGAAGCCGTGGAGCAGGTTGGATACAGTGACGATTTTAAGAATTACACGCTCTGCCAGAGCATGGACGCTTGCTTCCGTGTTCTCAATGTCGCACCGATTATCTTAATCAATGTGCTCGACCCGAAGAAACACAAGAAAGCAAACGAGGAACAGACCGTGAATGTGGAGAAGATGCAGGCAACAGTAAAGGTGGCAGGCATCCTCGCAGATACCGTAGAGGTAAAGGCAAACGAAGCCGCACTCACAGCCGGAACGGACTACATCACAACATTCGATGATGACGGATACCTTGTGATCACATTAACCGCAGGAGGCAAGGGTGCATCAGCCAAGACCCTCACAGTCAATAGCACAAGCATCGACCCGACTGCCGTAACAGAGAGCGACATCATCGGTGGATACAATGCAAGCACCGGAGCAGAGACTGGTATGGAGTTAATCCGCCACATCTATCCTAAATTCAGCATGACACCGGGTTTGCTCTTAGCACCAGGATGGACGCAGAAGCCGAATGTAGGTATCGCCCTTGCAGCAAAGTGCGAGGAAATCAACGGAGTATTCACTTGCGAATGCATCCTCGATATCGACACCGCAGAAGCAACTAAATACACAGACTGCAATGACTGGAAGAATAAGAACGGATACACCAACAAGCATGCAGCACTTCTCTGGCCGCAGGTAAAGGTCGGAACGAAGCAGTATGCATATTCCGCTATCTTCGGAGCATTGACAGCGTACACAGACGCAAGCAACGATGATGTGCCGAACCTCTCCCCTTCCAATAAGCTGATTGGAATTACTGGTCTCTGTCTGGAAGATGGAACAGAGGTAACACTGGATCAGCCGCAGGCGAACCTCTTAAACGGACAGGGAATCATTACCGCAATCAATGATTCCGGATGGAAGTCATGGGGCAACAACACAGCGTGCTATCCGGCGAATACGGACCCGAAAGACAGATGGTTCTGCTGCCGTAGATTTTTCTCATGGTGGGGCAACAGCTTCATTCTGACCTACAAGCAGAAGGTCGATGAACCGGGCAACTACCGTCTCATCGAGTCCATCGTAGACAGCGAGAACATTAGAGGAAACTCCTATGTATCACAGGGCAAGTGTGCAGGGGCGAGAATTGAATTCAGCGAGGACGAAAACCCGGTAACGGACATCCTCAACGGCAAGATCCAGTTCCACCAGTACCTCGCACCGTATGTACCTGCAGAGGATATCCTCAACATTTTGGAATTTGACCCGGATATGTTATCCGCAGCATTAAACGGAGGTGAATAAGAATGGGCGCATTAGGTATTCCCGGAGTTATTAATAACTTCAACCTTTACAACAACGGAACAGCACTCGTGGGTCTGACAGGGGAAATTTCTCTGCCGGACTTCGAGGGAATGACCGAGACACTGAGCGGTCCCGGTATCCTTGGAGAAATCGAGGAAGTAATCATCGGACAGTTCGGAAGCATGGAACTGGAGATTCCGTTCCGCATCCTCGATGAGGACGCATTCAAACTCATGTCCCCGGCAACTTCGCTGAATCTGACACTCAGAGCCAGTGAGCAGTTCACAGTCAAGAGCACAGGTGGTATTGACTACAAGGGAATGAGAGTAGTTGTCCGTGGACGACAGAAGAAACTCACAGGCGGCACCGTGAAGCAGGGCGGAGCGATGGACGCAGCAGTGACAGTGGAGATCACATACATCATGATTGAGTTGGACGGAAAGCAGAGAATCGAACTTGACAAAATCAACAATGTTTACAAGGTCAATGGTTCGGATTTACTGGCAAAAATCAGAAAGCAGTGCTAATTAAGGAGGACGAGCAAGATGGAAAAAGAAGCAAAGAAAACAGAGGTAGCAGTAGAGGTATTGGACAAAGACGGAGAAGTGATCGAGAACGAGTATACGGTAGTTTTTAATAAGCCGTACACATTCGAGGGCGAAACCTATGACAAAATCGATCTGAGCGGACTGGACAATCTGACAGCAGCGGACATGATCGCAGCGAATAAGATTCTGGACAGAACCGGATCATTTACATTCCTCCCGGAAATGTCCTTGGAGTATGCGTGCATCATCGCTGCCAAGGCAACCAAGCTTCCGGTGGAATTTTTCAAGGGATTACACCCGAAGGAAGCAGTCAAGGTCAAGAACCGTGTGACAGCTTTTTTCTACGGAGCGGAATAAGTCCAACTGACGGTGCAAACCTCCGAAAACTCGCAATACAGTTATCAATGGCATTACGGACCGGGATAGATTTCTTTCTATCTCTGTCTGTTTTTGAATTGCGGGAAATAGCCGAGGAGGTGGCAGACATTGGCAAGCAGCAGCAAAGAGCAGGAACTCGCCATTAAAATCGCAGGCAAGGTCGAAAACTCTTTCAAGCAAAGTCTCGGAGTAACCGAGGACGGATTAAACAAAATAGCGAGCGTTGCTAAGAAAGCCGCAGCAGTGGCGGCCGCAGCATTCGCAGCCGTTAAGGTCGGAGACTTCATATCCGGTGCGGTTGATGAGTATGCGGAATTTGAACAGGCAATGGCAAACACCTCTGCTATCGCAGGGGCATCTGCGGACGATTATGCGAAACTGTCTGCTGCGGCCAGAGAAGCAGGTAAAGCGACAACCTTCACGGCTTCGGAGGCGGCCGATGCCTTGGGATATATGGCACTGGCGGGATGGAATGTGGAAGAAAGTACCGCAGCCTTAACACCAGTGCTTAAACTTGCAGAAGCAACGCAGGCAGACCTTGCTACCACCAGTGACCAGGTAACAGACTCCATGAGTGCCATGGGAGTTGGAATAGATGACTTACAAGGATACCTTGATGTTATCGTAACGACCAACAACAAGGCGAACACCACGGCGGCAGACCTTATGGATGCATTCATCGGATGCGGTGGTGCAGCCAGAGCCGCAGGTATGAACTACAAGGAAACCTCCACAGCACTCGGAATCTTGGCGAACAACGGTATCAAGGGCAGTGAAGCAGGTACAGCGTTGAACTCAATGCTTGTACGAATCAGCACCAAGGATGTAGCGCAAAAGGCATTCAAGGATTTAGGTGTCGCAGTTTACGACAGTTCCGGGGAAATGAGGAACATGAGGGATATCCTCGTGGACTTAAACGGTGCAATGGCAGGAATGACGCAGGAGCAGAAAAACTCCTATATGTCAGCAATTGCCGGAACGAACTACTACTCACAGTTTGGTTACTTACTGGACGGAGTAAAAGAGGGAGTGGACGGCTCTGCATCAGCATGGGATGAACTCGCCGGAGCAATCGACAATTCGACTGGCGCACTGGATGCAATGGATGCAACAGCGACCGGAACATTACAAGGCGCACTGGCACGATTCCAGTCGGCAATCAGCGACCTAAAGATAAGCATGGTAGAGGACTTCGGACCGTATGCGATGCAGATCATTGATGCGGTGGCATTGAAGATTCCGGACATTACGGCAGGGTTCAGCGAACTCATTCAGAAACTACCAATCCAAGAATTCATGAACGGAGTCGGTCAGATGGCAGACGGTGTTCTGGATTTTGTCGGAAAGATAGTGGACGGTCAGAGTTTATCCGAAGCATTCTCGTCAACACTGGCGGAAGATTTCGGTGTGGAACTGCCCGGAAGCGTACAGACATTCCTTGGAGTGATCCAGAACCTGTGGGATGATTTCCAGTCATTCATTGGATGGATAGGAAGCACCGCCGAAGCAACACTGGGCGGATTAAAAGATACAATTGCAGAGCATGAGCCACAGCTACAGGCAATCATGGATTTGTTATCAGATGTGCAACAGAAATTCTCGGAAGCCTTCGGGGGCGCAAGTGATGATGCAAGCAGTCTGGTAAGCGGAGGACTTCCGGCACTGGTCGGGGCACTCTTGGATGTACTGGGAGCAGCGGCAAATGTACTCGACAAATTCGTGGAATGGAAAGGTTTTATACCTACCGTAACCACACTGGCGACAGCCATCGCAGGATTTAAACTTGCGAAAACAGCGATAGAGATCGCAAAGGTTACCAAGGCAATGACACTGCTTCGGGTAGCCAAGATAAAGGATAAAGCGGAAACATTGTATCTGAACGCACTATATGCCAAGGACGCAATCGTGAAAGCAGCATCCACAGCAGCAACATGGGCACAAACAGCAGCCACAACCGCATGGAACGTGGTCTGCACGGCGGCAACAGCGGTAACGACCGCACTGGGTGCAGCGTTTACATTCTTAACCAGTCCGATTGGCTTAGTAATTCTGGCAATCGGAGCAGTAATCGCTATCGGTGTATTACTGTATAAAAACTGGGATACGGTAAAGGAAAAGGCAGGGCAACTCGGAGAGTGGATCTCCGCAAAGTTCTCCGCATTGAAAGATGCGGTCTGCAATGCGGTGGACGGCTTCAAAGATAAATTCCCGGTAGCCTTCGAATTTATCAAGGGTGTATTTGATGGATGGTGGACAACCGTCAAGGGAGTAATTGACGGAGTGAAACAGGTATTCCAGGGAATCATTGACTTCGTAGCCGGGGTATTTACCGGAGACTGGAGCAGGGCACTGGATGGACTGAAAAACATCTTCCTCGGAGCATTTAATGCCATAGACACAGCCACAGGCGGAAAGCTGACGGCAATTAAAGAAAAAGCGTCCGAATGTTGGAACAATGTGAAGCAGACGGCAGGTACAGTATTACAGGCAGCCAAAGACACGGTAAGCGAAAAGCTGAATAACATGAAAACCGCATACGAGCAACACGGTGGCGGAATCAAGGGGGTAGCGGCCGCAGCGGTCGAGGGTGTCAAAGGATATTACACAGCCGGATACACATTCATAGACAATCTGACAGGCGGAAAGTTATCAGCCATCAAGGATAAGTTCGCATCCAAGATGGGCGAGGTAAAGGCGAGCGTTTCGGAAGCATTCAACAATGTCAAGGACACAGCCGGAAACCTCATGGAAACAGCCAGAGCAAATGTAGGGGCAAAACTCGATGCCATGAAATCTGCGTATGACAGTGCGGGCGGAGGTATCAAGGGAGTAGTCGCAGGAGCAATGGCAGGAGTCCAAAGCACCTTCTCCAGTGTGATGAGCACCGTGGATACATTGACAGGAGGAAAATTATCCTCCATTACAAGCGCATTCACAAACAAACTGAACGCAGCCAAAACAGCCGTCACGAATGTCCTTGGGAATATCAAGCAGGCATTCAGTGACAAACTGGAAGCAGCGAAAAGCGTGGTAACCGGAGCACTGGACAAAATCAAGGGAGCATTTAACTTCAAGTGGTCACTGCCGCACCTCAACCTCCCACACATCAGTGTAAGTGGAGGACAAGCACCATACGGTATCGCAGGAAAAGGCTCACTGCCTAAGTTTTCAATCGAATGGTACAAAAATGGTGGTATTATGACGCAGCCTACCGCATTCGGAATCAATCCGGAAAGCGGAAACTTAATGGCAGGCGGAGAAGCAGGACCAGAAGCAATCGTGCCTCTTTCCCAGTTATGGGAGAAAATGACGACCATCCTAAAAGGCATTCTCGCAGAGAGCCAGAACGGTGGCGCAGGCAACGCACTGTCGGCACTGGTGGATAAGGTCGGGGCAGCAATGCAGGGAAGCACGCAGACACCAATATCCGGTCTGCTCGACAGACTGAGTGGCGGTGGAAACGAACCGCAACCTGCGACAGCAAACGGAGCACCAATAAACTACGCACCAGTATATAACTTCAACGGCGCAGCACCTACGAAGGATGATCTGGTGGAAGCAGAGCGTATGTCACAGGCAGAATTCAATGAAATGATGGAGCAGTGGCAGCGTGACAACGACAGAAAGAGGTTCTAAGGAGGCGAGAGAATGGCAGGCACATACGAAACGGTGCAGGGCGACACATGGGATAAGATAGCGTACCAGGTCTACGGAGATGAGAAGTACGCAGGATACCTCATGGAGAACAACCGTCTGTTACTGGAATACCTGGTATTCCCGGGCGGGGTCACTCTCGCCACACCGGAACTGGCAGATGAGGTAGACGAAGATCTGCCAATATGGAGGGATTAAGCATGGACCCAAGGAAAGCAACCGCCTCCGTTTCATATAACGGAAAGCGGATCGATACCAAACTCGCAGAGTACCTCCAGTCATTCAGTTACACAGATGTTGCATCGGGAGAGAGCGACAGCCTCTCCCTCAACATCAATGACAGAGACAGGAAGTGGATCAAGTCATGGTTTCCAAGCAAGGGAGACACTATGGCGGCCACGATTATTATGAAAAACTGGAGCAAAGAGGGAGATACGCAGAAATTAAGTTGCGGGTCCTTTGTGATTGATGATTTCAGTTTTTCTGGAACACCAGTCAAGCTGAAACTGGAAGCGTTGGCACTTCCGGCAGACAGCAGCTTCAAGGAAACACAGAGAACAAAAACATATGAGAAAACAACCTTGGAGAATATCGGACAGGAAGTCGCAAAGCGGGCGGGCATCAAACTGTACTATGAAGCACCAAGGATACCAATAGAAAAGGTGGAGCAGAGCGAGAAGGATGACTGCTCATTCTATAACGAGTTGGTAAAACTCTACGGCTTCGCCATGAAGATATATAAAAACAAAATCGTGGTGTTTAACGAAGCCACCTATGAGAAAAAGAAATCAGTGGCAACGCTGACGGAACAGAACATAGAACCGAACTGGTCATGGAACACAAAATTGTGCAGAACCTACACTGGGGCGAAATATGAGTACACCAACAATGATAAGAACCAGACGATAAAGGTCGAGGTCGGTGGCGGAAACAGGATACTGAAGGTCACGGATGCAGCGAGCAACGCATCGGAAGCAGAGCGCATTACACTGGCAAAAATCAATGAAGCCAACAAGGGCGACACAACCATGTCGGTAACAATGACTAGAGCCAACAGGAAGATCATAGCGACCTCCTGCGTGACCATAAAAGGCTTCGGAAAATTGGACGGCAAGTACTATGTGGAAAAGGTCACATGGGATATCGGAAGCGGATGTAAGCAGAAACTCGACCTTCGGAGAGTGGCGGATCGCTTCACAGATGCCAAATCATCGACCAAGGCTGTGGCGAAGAAGTCAAAGACGGAGACAAAGTCCTCCACAGCGACTACCACGGCAACGAAGTCCACAGGAACGCAGACACCAGTAAAGGGCGGAAAGTACACACTGACCACTACGAAAAAGGGTTACTACACCGCAGCCGAAGCACTGGCAGGCAAGGTAACTGGAGGACACCCGACAGGTACAAGACGACCTGGAACATATACGATATTCAACATTTCACAGGGCATGCTGAATCTAACGACCAAGGCAGGAGTGCCGGGGTCATGGATAAACCCAAACTAAGGAGGTGGAGAGCATGGCAGCAGCGACAATCAGACTGGGGAAGATATCCTCAATCAATTACAAGGCAGGGAAAGCCAGAGTGGTGTATGAGGACAGAGACGACTCCGTGACAAGCGAGCTTCCATTCCTCGCCCTGCAGTACAACATACCAAAGGTAGATGACCTCGTGGTCGTGGCTTGCTTTTCCAACGGCACGGTGTCCGGGGTCATACTCGGACCGGTGTATAATTCAGCGAACACACCACATGAGGGTAGCGCAGGCATCTTCCGGCAGGAGATGAGCAACAATGTGAATGAAGCAGTCATGTCCTACTCAGAAAAGAAGCAGACGATGATCCTGCGTGCCCCGAAGATAGAACTCGAAGGGTACGGATACGAGGACAAGCCGTATGTGACACTGGAACAGATAAACGATGCGTTCTCGGACATTGATAATAACAAGACCGGGATATCCAACCTGCAGGATGACACAGCCAAGACAAAAGGAAAGCCGTCCCTGCAGTCGCAGTTGGACGCACTGGAAAAAAGAGTAAAGGCACTGGGAGGTTGATGAGATGGGAAGAATAGGAAACTTCGGAAAACTGATCGTCTTTGAAACGAGCGACAGCAGAATCCTCAATTTCACGGACTACCAGAGAACCATATCAGCAAACTGGGCGAAACATGAGCGCATCGGGAAAAAGCCGCAGTCAGAATTCCTCAACCCGGAACTGATGACCGTACAGTTCAAGGTCGTGTTGAACGCACAGCACGGAGTGAAGCCGTGGAAAACATTCCACGAAATCACAAAGGCAGTGCAGCAGGGAAGGGTGGAAAAACTGGTCATCGGAAACCATGCCGTAGGGTCGAACAGGTGGAAGATCACACAGGCTACCCAGTCAAACCTTGTTGTTATGGGAACAGGGGAAATCCAGAAGATGGATGTCAGCCTTTCGCTAGAAGAATATCTGTAGGGAGGGCGGCGGAATGACAATAGATTTAAAACACATAACCGTAGCCTTTGACTACGCAGACGGAGACATAGCCGACATTAAACGCTGTCTGGAATGTTTATACCAGACGGCAGAGGGAACGTGTCCACTTGACCGGGAATTCGGTCTGAACACGGACTTCGTAGGGATGCCGATGGATGTGGCAAAAAGCCAGTTCGCAGTGGAGATCATCGAAAAGACGGACCGGTATGAACCGAGGGCAACAGTAAAAGATATCAACTTCTCATTCAGTGAGGATGGGCAGTTACAGGCGGAGGTGGTAATAACAAATGTCTGACACAATCCAAAGCATAAAAGACCTCCCAGAGGTGTCGTTCATTGACAATGACACACTGGAAGCAATGAAAACAAGAATGGTGGCAAACTTCGAGAGCGAATGGAAGCGCATCACAGGACAGGAGATAACACTCTCTCCTTCAGATCCGAACCGCATCATGCTATATGCCATCGCACTGGAATTATACCAGGATGAACAGTACATAGACAGAGCCGGAAAGCAGGACTTAATCAAATACTCCTACGGAGAATTCCTCGACAACCTCGGAGCAGGCAGGGGAGTGATCAGAAAGCAGCCGGCCCCTGCGGAAACAACACTGAGATTCACTCTTTCAGAGAAGCGGCCTGCTGCCGTAGGCATACCGGAAGGAACAAAGGTCACGGACGGCAACCTCAATTACTTCGCCACGGTAGGATACGAGGAAATCCCCGCAGGGGAAACCTATGTAGATGTGAGGGCACTCTGCACCGAGAACGGAGTGGACGGAAACGAACTGCTGCCGGGGCAGGTCAATGTACTGGTTGATCTGGAGAGCGTGAGCAACACGACCAAGACAAGCGGTGGAGCAGACCTCGAATCAGACGAGAGCCTTGCGGAGAGGATATTCCTCGCACCGAGCGGATACAGTGTAGCCGGCCCCGATGATGCATACAAATACTGGGCAAAGACCTACAGTCAGACTATCGGGGATGTAAAGGTAACCAGTCCGAACCCGGTAGAGGTAGAAATCCGTTTCATTATGACGGACGGAGAACTCCCAACCAAGACTGTCATAGACGGAGTGGCAGCATACCTGCAGGATGAAAACATCCGCCCACTTACCGACAAGGTAACCGTGCTCGCACCGGAGACGGTCAAATTCAACATTGCATTCACATACTATGTAAATTTGAGTGACCAGTCCAAGGCAGGAACGATACAGGCGAAGGTGGCACAGGCAGTGGCTGACTACATCGAATGGCAGACAAGAACCATCGGCAGAGACATCAATCCTTCAGAACTCATGAAGCGGATCGTGGCAGCCGGAGCAAAGAGGGCAGAGATAACCTCCCCGGTATTTACGACCGTGCCAGACACCAGTGTCGCAAGGATAGGAACGCAGACCGTGACATACGGAGGTGTTGAGAATGATTAGTTTATATGACGGACAGGTCACAGACCTCCTGCCATGGAAGATAGCACAGAGCACAGAGGTGCGCTGCATTTCCTACGCAGTGCAGCAGGAGCACCAGAGGATGCTCCGACTGGCAGCGCATACCAGAACCATGGCAGTCATTGATGAACTGCCGGAGAGGATACTGGATGTACTGGCGGTGGAATTAAGGACACCATACTACCAGGAGAGCATGAATCTGGAAACCAAACGCAACATCATCAAGAGGACGCTCCTGTGGCACACCAAGGCAGGAACTCCGAGTGCAGTATCAGAACTGATAGAGATTGTATTCGGGGAGGGCAGGACAGAGGAATGGTTCGATTACACCGAGGGACCATACACTCCCGGAACATTCGATATCATAACCAATGCCAGAATGACAGAGGAAATGGCAAATTACTTCCTCTCCATCATCCAGAGAGTAAAGAACACCCGCTCCCATATCCGCAGGATACTGGTGGAGCGAGAAATGGAGATGCATGAGACAGTGGCATCCGGGGTGGTCAGCAGTCCGAAAGAACAGGTGCTGAACCACCACCAAACCACAAACGATTGCACCATGCAGGAGACGGCCGCATCAGCCGTAACCTCCGCACCGTCCAGAACGGTAACAAACCACCCGGAAGGACGCACCGGAGATATTGGCATGGAAGGGAACGCTGCCGCAGGTGCAGTAAGTTCCCCACATGAGACTATCGGGAATAATGTCAACCCACGCACAGGCACGCTGTTGGGCGGTGTGAGCGGTTTTGCAGCGATAGTGGTAAGAAACACCAAGACCACAATTCTAAACGGAGCACAGCGAACACAGGCAAGCGTACACGGCACTGTGCCGAGGGTGGCAGTGGGAATGGCATCACATTCCAAAATAACAACATAAAGGAGGAACAACGATGGCAGGAGTATTCAAAGAAGCAGTGCTGACAGCCAAAGGAATCGCCCTGCTCGCCAAGGCACAGGCAGGCAGATGCACAATCAAACTGACCAAGGCCGCAACCGGAGACGGATCATATTCAGATGGCGAAGCACTCACAAACAGAACTGCTCTCAAATCCAAGAAGCAGGAGTTCGCACTGATCACAGTGACGACCCAGAACCAGTCCAATGTATATGTGAAATTCATCATCACAAATAAGCAGGACACCGGAAACCTTAAGAATGGCTACTACGTGAAAGAGGTCGGCATTTATGCACAGGACCCGGACGAGGGGGAAATCCTCTACGCACTGGCAGTCGGAGTCGCAAACCAGTGGGATTATATGCCCGCTTACAACGACCTCCTCCCGTCCACGATTACCATGGACTTCTTAACCGAGGTCGCCAACGCAACAGATGTAACTATCGTAACACCAAACAGTATGTACCTTTACGACCAGACCACTGGGGATAAGTATGTGCTTGGTGTGGATAAAGGACTTTTATACTACGAGGAGGTAGAGGAATAATGGGAAAGACATACATCGCAGACAAGGAAACCCTCGACAAGTGCTATGCGATTTTATCCGCAGACGGAATCTATGGCTTTATTGAGCACATGGATATTTTAAGTCCGACAGCACGAATCGAATACATCGGACAGAACAAAGACTTCACTCCGATTTCACTCAACAAGGATACTGGAACAATGACACTCAACAGTTGGGCAGACTTCCCGATCATCGTGGCAAATAAGCCGTGGATGGTAAGGGCAGACGGAACACCGGACTACAGACTGGATGAGAACGACTACACCAAGAAAGAGGACGGTACTGCTTCGGATGTTTCCAACACAAGCTACAACGGCGGAGCGTTCTCATGGCTTGCCAAGATTTACAAGCAGGAGTATATGCTCGGCAATGACCGTGTCGTTAAATTCTCCATGAGGGAAAGAGACGGATTCGAGCCTGTAGGATTTAAAGATCCGAGCAACAATGTACTGGAGGGTGTATGGATTCCGATGTTTTACGGTTCAATTCTCGGAGCAGATACCTCCACACCAAAGATGGTGTCTCTGGCAGGATTGCAGCCTTGCTACAATAACACCGCGGACAAAGAGCATACCGCAATCGCAAACTTCTCAAGCCGTGCAGCATTCCTCGGTGGCGGAATTGTTCAGACAATCACTGACCTTCTGATCATGTTCGCAAAGAGCACGAACTCACAGGAAGCATACGGCTATGGAAATTCAAGCGGATACGATGCGAGCCTTGCGCCGACCAACGGAGTAAAGCAGAACGCAGTCGTAGGCGGTGGACAGTTCTACGGAACAAAGGATGCGAAGTCACTCAACAAGATCTTCCACTCCATCGTCCTTGGAACATATCAGCAGTGGATGCGTGACCCGTACACATTGCTCGTGAATGGCAGATACAAGGTCAGCAAGAACTACACCTACGATGTGACCGGAGCAAAATACCAGGATGCAGGCATCAGCCTTCCGAAGATGTTTAACGATGACGGAAGCACCCAGAAAACAGGTATTTTCTATCCGCATAAGTACCAGACCGTTCCCGGCTTCGGAGCAGTTCCGGTTCATCCGTGCAAGGGAAGCACATCCACTGGCGGCTGTGACGGATTATGGCAGAATGTCGAGATTGTGGCGGTCGCCCTTCGGTTCGGTCTTTGCGACAACGGTACGTCTGATGGTTTGCGCTACTTGAGTGTGAGCTGCACTGCCGGGAATGCCTACTGGTACCTCGGGGCCGCCGTCCTTCTTTTACCACCTGTCGGGGTCGCAGCGTAAGCAAGACACCGTGATAGGGGGTCTGGGGGTCTGCGTTAGCAGAATTCCCCCAGTGGAACAAAATCGGATTTTAATAGCGTAAGGAAGAATAACAGGGGCGCAGGACTGCGTCGCCTCGGGCGGTCGCCCTTCGGTTCGGTAATTGCAACAACGGTACGAATGATGGTTTGCGCTACTTGAATGTGAACAACACTGCCGGGAATGCCAACTGGAACATCGGGGCCGCCTTATTCTATCTTAAACGGAATAACAACCCAAAGCAGTCCTGCTTCCTACACCGCTGACCTTTGAAACAAGGTTTACTCACCATTACTGGGAAGATGAGTGGAAATGAGTCCGACACAGGACGCACGGTAAAGCGGTCGCACCTGCCGTGCGTAGGAGATAGAAGAAAAAATATCTTATAGGAGTACTCAGCAGAATGCGAAAAACACACACAGAAATCCATCTGCGTAATGAACCGGAACACGGTCACAAAGAGTACAAATATCTGTATCAACAAATGCTGAAGGATGATGTCATTCGGAAAGCATATAAGAAATTACGCAAAGGAAAAACCAAGAGAAAAGAGATCCAGTACATAGACGCACACCTCGATGATGAGGTGCAGAAAATGTACGACATGATTCTAAACACAAAGCCGGAGGGAGTGGACGTCCCACACCCGGAACTGGCATACAAACCAAAGAAAAGAACCCCGAAGATCATCTTCGAACATGGGAAAAGACGAAAAATTTATATGCCAGAAATCCATGAACAATGGCTGCACCACATCATCGTTCTGGTATTAGAGCCAATCATCACAGCCACAGCCTATCCATACTCCTGCGGTTCGTTCCCAAAGCGTGGAGCACACTACGGAAAGAGACAGATAGAGCGGTGGCTTTTGCATGACCCGAAGGGAACACGGTGCTTCGCAAAGATGGATATCCGGCACTTTTATGATAGTATCCGGCTGAAAATTCTGATGAGGGAACTGGCAATCCGAATCAAAGATGACTGGTTTTTATACATCATCGGATTATGCCTACAGGGATTTAATAAAGGAATCCCTCTCGGATTTTACATCAGTCAGTGGTTGGCAAATTACCTCTTAGAACCACTCGACCGACTGATCACAGAGGTGCTCGGTCTGCCAAAGCTGCAAAGGTACATGGACGATATCGTCATATTCGCAAGCAGCAAGAAAGTCCTCCAGAGAGCCATCGTGGAGATAAGGAAGATGCTTGGTCAGCGTTTCAGATTAAAGCTGAAGCACAACTACCAAGTCTGCAAACTTTACTACGAGAAGGGCAAGCGGAAGATAGGTAGGGCACTGGACTTCATGGGTTTTATATTTTACAGAAACAAGACGCTGATCAGAAAGAACATCATACTATCCGCAACACGGTTGGCAAAGAAGATGGAGAGGTCAAAGGAAGCAAACCGTGGATACTTTCACAGACACATCGAAGCCATGCTGTCGTACATGGGATGGTTTACCTGCACGGACACATACGACTGTTACCAGAGCAGGATAAAACCTTATATCCATGTGGGCCGGCTTAAGAAAATAATATCAAAAATCAAAAGGAGGCAGAACCATGAAGGAATGGACCAAGGAAAGATGCTCCGAGGAGCCGCAGGAGCTGCAGCTTGTGGCTGACGGCATCTACATCCAGAGAAAGAACATCGAGAAAGTGCAGCACGAAGCAACCGAGGGCATGGAAGCCTACACCGACTGGGAGTGCGATAGCAGGGAAATCACTGTATCGGAATACCAGATGTTGGAATCCATCAAGCAGATCAACACCGACAAGGCGATTGATGATTACACCGCACAGCTTATCGAGGAGGGATTGTTATAATGAGAACATTAATCGACAGTCTGAAAAGACTTTATACCGCAGGCAGGCTGACAAAGGAACAGATCGCAGCCAGAGTGGAGAAGGGAACTATTGATGAAGCAGAGTACGAGGAAATCACAGGCGAGAAGTACAAGGCAGAAACCAAGGCAAAATAACTTCCAATGTACCCACGCACATGGGAGCAGGTACTGCCATAAGCACATGAAAGAATGTGACCTCGACTGCAAGGAAAGCGGCACCTGTGCCCACTGCACAAATTACCACATACCGATGACGCAGTACCCATGCAAGCGGTGTGAGAAATTAAATCAGAATTAAGGACCGTCCGGACAGGGCGGTCTTTTTAGAGAGGAGGTGCAGCGCATGGATGTGACAGCAATCATCGTGGCAGCGAGTATCCCATCGGCACTGACTGGCTTCTTTTTCTGGCTCATCGAGCAGAGTATACAGAAGCGTGCCGACAAGGAAAAAGCAGAGCGGGAAGAACGGCAGAAGGAAGTAGATGCCAGAGAGCAGATCCGAGAGAAGAATGAACTCTGCATCATCAACTGCGTCAATGCTTCCCTGGCACTCGGAGAAGCGACAGCCAGAGCGGTGCAGAGAATCCCGGACGCACACTGCAATGGGGATATGCACGCAGCACTCGACTACGCTCAGAAAGTCAAGCATGAGCAGAAGGACTTTCTGAATGAGCAGGCATTAAAACAAATTGTATAACAGGAGGACAAAGCAATGAAGAAAATCGACTGGGTAAGAAAACTCACAAGCAGAAAACTGTGGACGGCAGTGGCATCATTTGTCTCAATGATGATCCTCGCCACAGGCGGAACAGATAACACGGCAACGCAGGTAACTGCACTAATTATGGCAGGAGCGTCCGTGGTGGCTTACATCATCGGGGAAGGCTTGACCGACTCCGCTAACATCGGTGCTTCGGATGATACCGAGGAACAGTAACAGGAAACATACACAGCAGGGCGGCCAGTAGGCTGCCCTATTTTATTACAGAAAGTGAGGAAACAGATATGACAATCAAAGGTATGGACATTTCATATTGGCAGGGCAATGTAGACTTTGCCAGAGTAGCAGCAGACGGCATCAAGTTCGCAATCCTCCGTGAAGGATACGCACAGACGGTAGACGCAAAGTTCCGCCAGTATGTGGATGGCTGTAGAAAGAATGGCATCGAGATCAAGGGAGTATATCATTTCAGTTATGCACTCAACGCAGAACAGGCAGCGCAGGAGGCGGCATTCTGCATCAAGCAGATGGAACAGGCAGGTCTCGGAAAAGATGTGATCGTATTCTACGATTTTGAGTACGACACCGTAAAGAAAGCCAAGGCAAAGGGAGTGACCCTCGGAAAGAACGAGTGCATCGCATTCACAAGGGCATTCTGTGAGTACGTGGAAAGCCACGGATACAAGGCAGGTGTTTATTCCAACATCGACTACCACAGAAATATGTATTCGGACGAAGTGCTCTCCAAGTATGTGTACTGGCTCGCAGATTACACAGGATCTCCGGACTATGACTGCGCATTCCACCAGTACACCAGTTCCGGAACAGTAAGCGGCATCGATGGCAAGGTAGATATGGACTACTACTACGGAGAGGAAACCAAAGAGAACCAGGGCGAGAAGAAATCCGTCACTGAAGTGGCAAAGGAAGTGCTCGCAGGAGACTGGGGAAACGGAGATGACCGCAAGAATAGACTGGCTGCTGCCGGATATGACTACGCAACGGTGCAGGCAGAAGTGAATCGCCTTGCAGGAGCAACCTCCGCACCGAAAAAGAGCGTGGCAGAAATCGCCAAGGAAGTCATTGCAGGACAGTGGGGAAATGGCGATGACAGAAAGAACCGCATCAAGGCAGCAGGATATGACTACGATGCAGTCCAGAAAGAGGTCAATGCACAGCTTGGAGTAAAACCGCAGAAAAGCGTTACTGAGGTAGCCAAGGAAGTGATCGCAGGTAAGTGGGGCAACGGCGAAACCAGAAAGCAGAAGCTGAAGGCAGCAGGATACGACTACGCAGCCGTGCAGAAGAAGGTCAATGAACTTCTGTAATTGGCGATTGACTTATAAAAAGAGTGGAGGTATGATGTGCCGCAGAGGGGGTTCTAAAGGGGGTAAGCACCCGGACGATGTGACCGACATAAATGTCGGGAATACCGCAACGTAGAACCCAGAGCGTGGCGCACCGTGACAGCCAGAATAAGACGAAAAGCAACCCAGTGGAACAAACACCCACTGGGTCTTTTTTATTGCCTAAATGGGGCAGATTTGGAAGCCAAAGAAAAAGCAGGGGCAATGATTACCCCTGCGGAAAGATAAAGATTTTATAGACCTGCTCCGGGGTAAGAGAATATCTCCGGGCAATGAGACGGATATACTTCAGAGCAAACTCGCCACGACCATTCCAGATGGTGGAGAAGTTCGGAACGGAGATACCAATAGCCGGAGCCAAGTCCTTGTTTTTATCTCCGT
>OGII01000298.1_pt1 | contig 49226 bp, 38 predicted proteins | sample 1571701 | NCBI WGS metagenome assembly OGII01 (sample SAMEA2581950, study PRJEB24529) | metagenome | biome: Human gut stool | place: China | collected 2011
AAGCTGCTCACCGACCCTTCGGAAATTCAGATCGAATCGGAAAACGACAAGTTCAGCGGCGTGATGATGCCCGGCATGGACGGCTTCGAACTGTGCCGCCGCAGCAAGGCGGAACTGCTCACCTGCCACATCCCGTTCCTGCTGCTCACGGCCAAGGGCGATGAGGAGAACCGCGCAGAGGGGTATTCGGCAGGCGCAGACGGGTATATCGCCAAGCCGTTCAGCATCAAGACGCTGCGCACGCGGGTCAACTCGCTCATCGAGCAGCGCATCAAACTGCGCGAACGATACCGCCAGAAGCTGCTCACCGACCCTTCGGAAATTCAGATCGAATCGGAAAACGACAAGTTCATCGACACGCTGGTCAAGGCCATCGAACAGAATATCGACAACTCCGAATTCGGCATACAGGAGCTGTGCGAGATTTCGCGCTACTCCTACCAGCAGGTTTACCGCAAGGTCAAGGCGCTCACCGGGGAGTCGATCAACGAATTCATCCGCACCGTGCGGCTCAAACGGGCGGCGCAATACCTCGCGCAAAGCGACACCCGCATCTCGGAGATCATGTATAGCGTAGGGTTCAACTCACACTCCTATTTTACCAAATGCTTCCGCGAGCATTTCGGGCTTTCGCCCAAGGAGTATGCCGAAAAACACCGCAGGAAATAGCCCGAACCCGCAGGGACGGAGAGGCGGCCGGACACGGATCCGGCCGCTTTTCCGTTTCCAGCCCCCGCACGGGATCAAGACGCATGGCCCCTCCGGCCGGGCAGGGAAGGCAAATGGCGGAAACGTAATAGTATTTGATAATTCCGGGATAATTTAAGTCAGGCGGGCGGACTATTTTTGTTATACCGTACCACGGGAGAAACAACCTAAACCTGATAAACTATGAAACAATCCTTACTCATTTGTGCCGCGGCGGCGCTCCTGGCCGGAAGTTCCTGCTCGGAGCAGGAACCCTTCGACGCCGCGATGCCCGTCCGGCTCAGCGTCGCAGGCATCAGCCCGGGAAGCCGGGCGGCGGCGAACTACGCGGCGGACGACTACTTCGGCCTTCGGGGAATGGCCGGGGCCTCGGTAAGCGTAAAGGCCCGGACAACGACCTATATCTATGCGGACGGGACATTGGCGGGCGCCACCCCGGACGACGTGCTCTACTTCCCGGTGGACGGAAGCGCCCTGGCCTCCGTCAAGGTATACTGGCCGGAGGAGGCCGTACGCCAGGCACAGGGCGGCGCCATCGCCAAAGACCAGCGGGAGAAGGAAGCGTTCCTCGCCGCGGACTGGCTTTCGGCCGAGCTGAAGGAGGTCGCCCCGGCGCAGGCCGTCGCCCTGACGCTGGGGCACGAACGGCCGAAGCTCACATTCACGCTCGCCGGCACGATGTCGGGCAGCAGGATCACGGCGCTCTCGGTCGCCGGGTACGATGCCTACTGTGACCCTCAGACCGGTGATGCCCAGTTGATTATGCTGCCGGGTAATACGGAAATAGCCCTCGAAGCCATCGGCACCGTCACCATCGGCGGCCAGGAGCGTCCCCGGAACTTCGTCGTCAAGACGATGCCGGCCCTCAAAGCGGGGGAAAACCACACGATCGAGATCAATTTCTAATATAAAAGAGCCTATCATGAAACGACATATCCTCTATCTGGCCATGCTCGCACTGGGCACGGCAGCGACAGGATGCTCCGACGACGACACCGCAAAGGAGGGCCGGACGGAGCCTACGACGGTGGAAAGCATCTCCATCCGCACCCAAATGGCCGAGGTTTCACGCGCCCAAACCGGAGACGACGACCCGACGATGGGCCCGGCATCGACCCGTGCGGGGCACACGATGACGGTGACGCTCGGCAGCGGCAGCGAACGCATGCAGGCCACGTATGAATACGACGGCGGCAAATGGATCCCCGCCGGAGAGGCGGTCGTATTCCCCGACAACAAGCGCCAGCCCGTCGGGATCATCCTCAGGAAGGAGGGCACGGCCATCCAGGACGGTACGGCGCAGGGACTTATCGACGCCGACCAGCTGGGGTGGGACAACCCTGCCCAGGTACCGCTGCGGGAGATGGCCAACGTCCCGATGCGGCACCTGAAGACCATGGTGGAATTCGAACTGGGCACGATCGCCGCCACGGCACTCACGGTCGACGGCCTCAAAGCCTGCCACGTCGGGAACGGCAACAAATGGCAGGCGATCATCGAGCCGTCGACACCCGGGTTCAGGGTTTCGGTCACGGTCAACAACACCGTCAGCACGACGGAGGTCAGCGCGGCGGCATCCCCCACCGACGGGGTGTTCCTGGCCGATTACCGCTACACGGTACCATTGGTATTGAACGGCAGCGAACTGACGCTGGGAACCATCGGCGTGGGCAGTTGGGACGAAGGAGCCGGGGGTACGGCCCAGGGCATGACCCCGACGCATTACCGGATCGAAGGGCTGGAAAACCGCACCATCGAAGTTTACCTGGCCGGGTCGGACAGCCCCACGCAGATCACCCTCGATGCAAAGGGCGAGGCCATGCAGCAGGCCGGGGTTCCGGTCGGCATCGTCGCCAGGATCGCCTGCGACGGTACGCAATACGAGATCGGGCGGGAGGAGAGCAGCCAGATCAGCCTCCGGATCGTCGACGGGAAAGTAGCCTTCCGCGAGGCGGACGACAAGGGCTTCATCCCCGTCAACACGATCGCCGAACTGAAGATGATCGACCTCGACGACGCCAGCCGGGGGCGCAAATACCTCCAGCAGGGCAACATCGACCTGCTCGACGCCGAGTGGACGCCGATCTCGAAACTGGAGGGCATCTATGACGGCGGCAACTTCACCGTCGCCCGCCTCAGGGTTTCGCTCGGGAACGGCAATGCCGGGCTCTTCGCAGCCAACGGCGGGACGATCCGCAACGTCGTGATCGCCTCGGCCAGCGCACTCAGGGGGCAGTGGCATGCAGGCATGGTCTGCGGTGAGAACACGGGAACGATCGAGCGATGCACCAACCGCGCATCGGTGACTGACGGCGGCAGCAACACGCTGGGCGGCATCTGCGGGTACAACAACAACGGCACCATATCGGAGTGCCTGAACACAGGCACGCTGACCATCGACGCCACCGTACCGTCGGACGGCACGGGCGGCATCGTCGGCTACTGCGGCAAAGGGACGATCACGGGCTGCGGCAACACGGGCGGCATCGGCGGCAAACCCAGCAAGACGGGCGGCATCGCGGGGCAGGCCGACGACTGCCAGATCGCCGACTGCTACAACACGGGCGACCTCGTCCTGCCGTGGGGCGCAGGCGACAACAACGGCGGCATCGCGGGGCTCACCTACAATGCCACGCTCATCACGCGCTGCTACAATACGGGCACCGTCACGGTCGAAGGGTCGCAGGCCGGGGGTATCTGCGGCCAGCTCAACGCCGGGGCGACGATCAGCTCATGCTACAATGCGGGCAAGGTGGGCGCCAAGTGGAATTCGGGCGGCATCGCGGGTCAAAGCACCGACGCCGAGATCATCGCCTGCCACAACGACGGGCTGATAGAGAGCCAGACCTCGGGATGGGCCGGGGCAGGCGGCATCTGCGGGTTCCACAAGGGAACCATCACGGCCTGCTACCACATCGGGCAGGTGACGGGCGACAGTGCCATCGGGGCGATCGTCGGCGAGCACAATTCGGGCAACATCTCCTACTGCTACTGGAACGGCGACCTGGAAGGTATCCCGGCAGGCGGCGGAGGCAGCCAGACCGGAAATGCGAAATTCGGCGCCGCATGGCCCCAGCCCTCGACGCATGAGGCATGGCGAACCACGGCCGACACCCCGGCCGCCTATTGGCGGACGCTGGGCAGCGCGGGCGGCGGCTACCCCAAACTCGCCTGGGAAAAATAACGCGGCACGGCACCCCGGCCTTCTCGCAGGCCGGGGTGTACGGGATTTAACCTATATTTGAAAACGGAACGAAACCAACAAAAACCCGAACCATGATCAAGACACGCTTTATCGTTGCAATAGGCCTGCTGATGACACTGGCCTGCTGCTCCAACTCCGGAACCGACCAGACCCCCGACCCCAACCCGCCCACGCCGCCGACGCCACCCGCGACGGGGGATTACGTATCGGTACAAAACGGGAAAATATATGCGCCCAACGGCGGTGAGCTCTCGTTATGGGGCGTCAACTTCCAGCCCTGCCTGAGCTGGGAATACAACGACCGCCTCAAGAGGCACGGGATACCCCAAACGGCCGAGGCGCTCAGGCGCGTGGCCGAAAACAACCTCGAAGAGGTGACCAAACTCAAAGTTTCGGTCATCCGCTGCCACCTGACACCCGCCGATTTCACCGATGCGGAGGGAAACCTGGTCGAAACGCCCTACCTGGACGTGCTGGACTACATGGTCGCCGAAGCTGCCGAACGGGGCATTTACATTACGCTGGCCCTTATCAACCACATGGGCAGCGGCTACGTGCCCAATTCGGTATTCATGACCGCCGCCCGCCAGGAGTGGGTACACGACAAGGAGGTCGTCCGGAAATCGAAAAACTACGTCCGCCAGCTGCTCACGCGCAAAAACAACTATTCGGGGACGACCTATGCGGCTGAGAAACACATCGCCCTGTGGGAGCTGATCAACGAACCCGAAGCCTTCAGCTATACGGACATACAGTCCAACCCCGCCGCCTACGCCGATTTCCAGTCCTGGGCGGCCGGCAACGGGCAGCAGGACAACGACGCTTCGTATGCGCTCTTCCGGCAGGAACTTATCCGGGATTATATCGACGGCATGTACGACGTCATCCGGGAGGCCGGGGCGCAGCAGCCCGTCGTCTGGAGCCACAACTGGCACCGTTACCGCAACGGCAACCCGGATATTTTCAAAGGCGCCCTCGCCTCGAAGGCCGAAGCCGTGGCCTGCTGCAACTATCCGGGGCAGGATCTCGTGCCGCAGGACTACTGGAGCAATCCCAAAGACCTCACGTCGCAGGATTATTCGGGCTGGTTCAACCAGTATTTCGACGACGTGAATGGCTACGGGTGGATGACGCTCCCCGAATACGCCGGCAAGGCGAAGACCGTCTACGAGTTCGAGACCTTCTTCAACCAAAGCGCCTATCTCTACCCCATACAGGCGCAGTATTTCCGGGCGCTGGGCGTGCAGTGCGCCTCAATGTGGACGTATACCATGCAGGAATACGCCCCCTACCACTGCGGTTCGCATTTCCTGAGCCTCACGTGCACGCCGAAAAAAGCCGCCAGCTTCATCGTGGCGGGCGAAATCTACAAATCCACCCCGCTGGGACAAATGTATGACCGTTTGGTCAACGAACAACTGGGTAGCAACTTCGCCATCTCGAAAAGCCGCGACGTGAGCATCTTCTCCTCGCCGGAAAAATTCTACCACTCAGGCGACGTGACGCAATGGTGCCCGCTCAATGTCAGCGACGGGGTCAGGAGCATCGTCGGCGTAGGCAGTTCGCCGCTGGTGACCTACACCGGGACGGGCATCTACTTCATCGACGAGCGGGACGGCGAACTGTTCGTCACGCTGGAACCCAACCACCGATGGCTCCGGGAGCCGTGGGACAGCCGACTGCAGACGAAGGTCAGCGCGCTTGACTACGACACGCCGAACACGATGAGCATCGGGCTCAAGGCGTGGAAAGAGGGTAAATATACGCTCTACCGCATCTCAGACGGCAGGCGGCAGAAGGCAGGCGTCCTCGACGGGCTCGGCGGGATGTCGCTCACGCCCGGCGACTATGTGATCGTGCGCGGGGAAGAGTAAACGCCGGGATTGTGCCGGGCTTGCGGCAGGAGTGTGCCACCACCTTGCGGCACACTTCGTCGGGAGCCCGGCAAAGACCCGGCGGAATTCCGGCTGAGGCTCGGCAAAAGGCCGTCAGAAGCTCGGTAAAGGCTCGGTAAAGGCCGGGGAAAAAGCCCTCAGAAGCCCTTCGGGAACCCGCCACCGACCCGTCAGAGGCCGATAAGCTTGATCCGGGTCTCGAAATCGCTGCGTGAACCGAGGGCCGAATTGCGCAGCTTGGTGCGGTAGGTATAGACCGTCGCCGAAGCGCAGTTGAGGAAACCGGCGATGCGGCCGCTGTCGGTAATGCCGAGGCGCATGACGGCCAGGATACGCAGCTCGGTAGGGAGCGTCCGGTCGGCCCGCACGGGGAACCGCGCCGGCTCCTCGAGCAGCGCATTGACCTGTTCGACGAAATCGGGAAAGATACCCAGGAAGGTCTCATCGAAGATCCGGTAGAAATCGCGGTAGTCGCGGTCGACGTCCGACGGCGAGCGCAGCTTGCGCATCAGCGCCTCGGAGCCTTCGGACTTCGCGGTTTTGAGCAGCTCGCCCCGGTATTCGCCGACACGACCGAGGTACTGCGTGGCCAGGAGCATGTAGCGGAACACATAGTTGTCCTTGATCTTGTTGGCGTCGCGCAGGCAGTCGTTCAGTTGCCGGAACTGTTCGTTGCGTTCGCTGAGCTGGGCATTGACCGCGGAAAGCTGGGCGTTGGTGCGCCGCTGCCTGGCATGTTGCCGCAGGGTATGGATGAGCAGCAGCACGATGATGACGAACAGCCCCATGAAAATGTTGATCATGACGGTCAGGATACGGCTGCGCGAATTGATGCTGTAAACGACGGCCTGGTTGATGATCATCTCGGCCTGGCTGGAGTGGAGGATACGGGTGTTGTAATTGCAGGCAAGCATGTCGGCCATCGTACACTGGATATAGCGCGCCGCACGCTCCATATCCTGCTGCTCGAACATCAGCAGAGCCAGGTTATAGAGGGAAAGGTACTCCCTGACGGGGGTTTGCAGGTCGCAGATCGCCGCCGTGGCGAGCCAGTATTTGTGTTGTTCGACGTCGCCGAGCAGATAATAGGCGTTGGCAATATTGTAGGCGATGCGGGCCAGCGTGCGGCTGTTGTATTTCGCGGGGTCGTAAAGCGGCAGCAAAACCTCCAGGGCTTCGTCATAACGGTTCAGATCCATCAGTTCGAGGGCATACATCCGCTGTCGCGTGACACGGGAGTGACCGTCGAAACCGATCCGGGTGTGGCGGAGCCTGAAAAGCGAATCGGCATAGACCTTCCGCCGCGCCTCCGACCCGTCGCCCGAAGCGAGCCGCCCGAACACCACCATCTGTTGGGTATAATAGCTGGCCCGCATCCGCCGGGTGATGCCGACCGTATCGAGGGAAAGGATCCGTTCGTAGGCCTCTTCGATGTTGTTGCGGGCGATCAGCACCGAAACATCGCATGTCGTCGAAAGGAATTTCATCTCCCGGCTGCCGGTCGCGTCGGCGTAATTGTGCATCAGCCCCACGTAACGGGCGGCCGTGTCGATATTGTAGGTGATATAGGAATCGAACAGGCGGTTGGCCGTCTGCCATCGCAGCGTGTCGTCGCCCGCGGCGCGGAGCTCCCGGCGCAACGAATCGGCATGGCGGACGAAACGCTCCTCGTAGAGGTGCTTTTTCGCAATAACCCGATCCAGTTTATCGAATATCTGCTCGTTTTCGCTCTTATGGCACGCACAGAGCAGGGCTACACCGACCACGAAAACAAGGCGGGGGGGGGAAATGTTCAGCTTTCTCATCTACTCGACGGTTTGAATACAAATTTACAAAAAAAACGGTTCCCGCGTCCACCATGGACACGGGAACCGCCTCCCGGGCACCGGCTCCGGACGGATTACCCGAAAATTTCGATCTTCACCTCCTTGCGGATGTCCGTCGACGGGATCTCTATCACCGGGCACCCCAACTCCGCGTCGAACGCAGGCTTCACCGTGCGGCCGTTGACCTTCACCCGGCGGAACTCCCCGGCGGCGGGCAGTTGAAGCCGGTAGGCGCGGCGCGGCTCCTGCCCCCGGTAGCTGCCGACGGCGGGACGGACGGTGACGGTCGTCACATCGCCCGCACGGCGGTAGTTGAGCTGTGTGGTGGCATGGATGCCGCGTTCATAATCGCGGCTCAGCCCGTCGTCCTCGTAGAGCGTATAGGTATTGTCGGCATCGCCCGCCGAGGGATAGACGCGCAGGACGAGCGTCGTGAACGGCGTCGAAGCGGGGCGCGGCGTATAAGGCTGCATCGGCAGCACCCAGCCGCCCCGGACGTAGAGCGGGAACTCTTCGAGCGGCTTGGCGATGCGGCATTCCTGCCCGCCATCGAACCGTTCGTGGGTGAAATAGTCGTACCACACGTCGCCTGCCGGGAACCAGACCTTCTGCGAGGCTGTCTTGTCCGCGCCTTCGCCCGGCGAAGCGATCGGGGCGGCGAGCAGGATATCCCCGAAAAGGAACTCCTGTTCGTTTTCATACGCACGTTCGTCGCTGCCGTAGTCGATATACATCGGCCGGTTGAGCGGCACCATCGTCGAGTGGGTCTGCCATACGCTGCTGTAAATATAGGGCATCAGCTCCGAGCGCATGTGGTACATGCGGCGCATGGCGGCCGTTTCGCGCTCTCCGCTGATCCACGGACGGCGGTCGAGCCGCGCGTCCTTGGTCGAATGTACGCGCAGAGCGGCCGAGAGGGCGCCGAACTGCGTCCAGCGCACCGTCAGCTCGGGGTTCGGATCGCCGCGGAACCCGCCGATATCATGCGCCCAGTAGTAGCAGCCCGCGTTGCCGCTGGCAGCCGTGAGCTTAACCTCAAAAGCCAGCATTTCCCAGTTGGCCTGGGCGTCGCCCGAGAACTGGATCGGATGGCGATGGTCGCCCCAACCCGCCCAGCGGCTGTAACCGGCGCCGCGCAGCCCCTTGCGCTCGGTCTGGCGGTAGTAGAGCTCGTTGATCCACTGCAACGACGTGGAGCGGTAGCCGCGCACCTCGGGATAGAGGTAGTTCTGCTGCCAGTCGAGCCACCAGAAATCGGCGCCCATATCCTCGGAGGCATGGTGCGCATGTTTGAAAAACGTCTCCATGTATTTCCGGTCGCCGAGGTCGAAAAGCAGCGGGTGGGCGGGGTCGGCCCCCATGTCCGCCATAAAGGCGGCGTACATCTCCTCGTGGGGACGTATGCCGTCGTGGGGATGGTCGTTGAGCGACACGGTGACGCCGCGGCGGTGCACCTCGGCGATCAGCGCCCCGGGATCGGGAATGCGTTTGCGCTCCCACGTATAGCCCGTCCAGCTGCGGCTGCCGGCATGCCCGGTACCGATCTTGGCATCGTAGGTATGCCAACCCATGTCGAAGACGAGGTTGTCGAGCGGGAAATCGTTCTCCTCGTAGCCGTCGATGATCGAAAGGAACTCCTCCGACGTATAGTCCCAGTAACGGCAGTACCAGACGCCGTGGATGTATTTGCGGGTCATGGGAACGCGGCCGCTGATGGCGCCCAGGTCGGCAAGGGCGGCCTTGTAGTCGTTGCCGTAGACGAAACAGTACTGATCCTGCACATGGCTTTTCGTATCGCGCGGGCAAAGCCAGCCGTCGACCAGCAGGTCGGAGCGTTCGTCGTCGATCACGTACCAGCCGTCGCGGCTCAGCAGGCCGTCCTGCATGGGGATCTCCCCGGTAACGCGGTCGAGCGTCTCGACCGGGCCGCCAAGGTTGTTGCGGAAAATACAGCGGTTGGTGAACTTCTTCTCCTTGCCGTTGAGCTTGTAGTAGGCCGCAAAGTTATGCAGCCCGAACGGGAATCCGTCGTGTTCGTAGACGATGCGCAGGGCCGAGGTGGAGATCTCGTAGCGGTTCCCGCCCAGCTCCCGCACCCTGAACTCCGACGCGGGGAGCAGGCTGCCCCGGTCGTAAGCGAAATAGGTAGGGTCGTCGATGAATTTGCCGTCGTGTGCGAATTCGAGTCGGAACAGCGTCGGGGTAATGAGCGTCAGGCGGTTCTCGCCGAAAACGAGCGGGTTGCCCGAAGGCTGTGCGACGGCGGAAAACCCGCCGCACAGGAAGAGCAGAAAAATCAGAAAAGGATGTTTCATGATCGGGATATGGTTGAAAAATTCTCCGCACCGTCGGAACGGGCAGTGCGGAGAAACGTGTTTTCATATATGGCCTATTCGTTGCGGATGCTCTCGGTATATACGTTCCCGTAGGGGTCGGAAGCCCTCACCGTGACCGTTCCCCAAGACTCCGACGCGGGTTTGTAGTAGAACATGTGGTCGTTGTTGGATTCGGGTTCGGCCGTCGGGCGATGCTCGGGTTTGGTGTCGCCGAACATGAAGTCGTAAGCGCGGCGATCCATTTCGTACCTGAGGTTCGAATCGGACGGAAGCGTTACCCAGCCGGCATTATCCTCCTGCACCTCGACCGTCCAGGTGGTATGCCAGTTGAAGATGTTCAGGATGAGGCCGTCGCGGTATTTTTCGGAAACCGCCTCGCCGGGGCCGTAGAGGTACATCTGGTATTCGCGCGGGAAAGCAGTGCCTTTATAGTACCAGTTCCTGATCCGGTTGCCCTCGATCTCGTAGACGGCGTAACCGCGGGGGCTGCCGTCGTTGCACAGCTCCTCGCCGTTCCAGTAGGCACCCATCACCGCTCCGAGCGTATTCTCCTCGATGGTTTCGGAAATCGTGGTCGTATAGTTGTTGTGCGAGTGTCCCGAAAGTATCCGGACATTATAGCCGTCGAGCAGGGCGTAAAGCTCCTTGTAATCGGCGACATGGCTCGTGGGACGGTTGCGGCGCGAAGTGGCGATATGCAGGCCGATGATGATGAGCTTGTCCTTGGGGACATATTTCAGATCCTGCTCCAGCCATGCCATCTGTTCGTCCGTGATGTCGGCGGTATAAGAGGACGAGCCGGTGTAGAGCACGTCGTCGAGCACGATGAAATGACAGTCGCCGATGTTGTAGGAGTAGTACGTGGGGCCGAACGCCGCCTCGAAGCTGGCATCGGCATCGGCATCGACGGTTATGGCTTTATTGTGATCGTGGTTGCCGATGACCTGGAAAACGGGCACGCCGATCTTTCGGATACGCTGCTTGTAAACCTCGTGGAAGGGCATGTTGTCCCAGACCAGGTCGCCCAGCGAAATGCCGTAAACGGGGGCCTCCAGTTCCTGCTGCACGTAAGGGATCAGCAGGGGCAACACCTCCTCGTCGAGCATCGTCACCTCGTCGTCGCGGCCGATCTGCACGTCGGCCAGCGCCAGCAGGGTGAAACGCTCTTTTTTGCCCGTGCGTTCGAGCTTGAAGCTGCGCTGCACGACGTCGTTGTCGCCCATGGCGATCTTCTTATAGATCTTCGGCATGCCGTTCTCCACGGGGATTTCGTATTCGGCGGGGACGGAGACGAATACGAACGGTGCGTTCCGCTTCACGCGCATCTGGTAGATGCCCTGGGCGTCGGTGGTCGTCACCGTGACGCCGTCGCTCACGACCACGCCCTCGATCGGGCCGGTACCGTCGGTGACACGGCCCACGAGGTTCATGCCGGGCTCGGGGGTGATGTCCACCTTTTCGTAGAGGCCGCCGAGAATCTGGGCGCCTTCGTCCTCGCTGCAAGCCACGAAGCCGGTGGCCAGCAGGAAGACCAACAGATATTTGATGTATTTTATCATTTTTTCGGTTTTTTAAAATTCATATCTTGCCCCGGGGCCCCGGACAGGCGGGATCCCCCGGGATCGCCGGGGATCAGTAACCGGGGTTCTGCTCGATCAGGTTGTTGGCCGAGATCGCCGAGTTGGGGATCGGGAACAGGTTTTTGTTCTTGTCGTTGAGCGGCGTATGATCCCACCAGGATTCCGTCACGAACTTGTCCCAGCGGATCAGATCCGTACGGCGGCGTCCTTCGCCCAGGAATTCGATCATCCATTCGTCGAGCATACGGTATTCGTCGAGGTTGTCGGCCGTCACGGGGTTGGGATCCGCGCCGCCCTCGAAGTTGCGCCCGCGAACCTGGTTGATCAGGCCGGCAGCCGTCTTCTTGTCACCGGCACGCAGCTCGCACTCGGCAAGCATGTAGTAGATCTCCGAGAGGCGGATGACCGGGCAATCGGGATTCCAGCGCAGCAGCTTGTCGTCGAGGTTGGGCTGCGGCGCCTTCACCAGGCGTACGCCCGAATTCTCCTCGCCGTCGGCCATCGTCGAGGTAAGCTCGGCGACGGAATTGTATTTGGTGCCCACTTCCGAGAAACGGGCGACCTGGTCGACCAAGTTGATCACCTTGCCGCTATACTCCTTCTGCCCCAGGCACTGCTGGGAAGGGTTGTTGGGGTTGGTCTGGTCGCCGACGAGGAACATGCCTTCGTATTTGCGGCTACCCAGGTAACGGTAGGGCTTTTTACGCAAGTCCTTGTCGTTGAATTTCTGGTAGGGATTGCCCAGTTTCCACTGCGTGTAGTAGCGTCCCTGGGGATCGAGCGACGGCGTGAGCATGAAACCGTTGTAGCCTGCGGTCTCGATACCGAAATATTCGTAGGATGAATAATGGTAGAAATATTTGAAATACCAGTTCCACTCGACTTTGGAGTTCTCCGAAGGCACCGTCCAGATCACCTCGGGCGAGGTGTTGTTGTCGAAACAGTGGGGGCCGTACCAGGTCTTGTCCAGCTCGTAGGTGCCGTAGACACCGCCGATGATGTCGCGGCAAATCTCTGCGCACTCGTCGAAATGCTCCTCGCCGATGTAGGCCACCGCATTGAAATAGAGCTGGGCCAGCAGCGCCGCGGCGGCAGCCTGCTTGATGTAACCGTCTTCGGAAGCCCCGAGCGTCGTTTTCTTCGACAGGGCGGGAATGGCGTCCTTGAGCAGGGTTTCGATATGGGCGTAGGTCTCGCGCGCCGTGCTGCGGGCGCACAGGTCGTCGTCCACCGAGTAGTAAATGGGCATGCCGCCGAAATAGTCGAGGCCGCGCATGTAGAAGTAGGCCGTGATGGCATTCAGCTGGTTGATGTGGTCGGCCTTGACGGCGTCGTTGAGCCCGATGGCGTTGTAATCGACCCCCTGGAGGTCGGACTTGGCTTCCAGGGCACGCGAAATACCCCCGGTCGTACCGTCGTAGGTATTGACGACGAAGCGGTCGTCGGGCGACCAGGTGTGGTAATGCAGGCGGTAGTACTCGCCGCTGTTATACCAGTCGCTGCCGCGCTTGGGGCACACCATCTCGTCGGTGGTCAGCTCCTGGAGGTACCACCGGTCGGCACCGATGTACCATTTCCAGTGGGTGAAGGGACGGCAAAGCACGGCATAGGTGCTTTCGGGCGAGGTGAAGAACGTATCGGGGGTGACTTCCGAGTAGAACTTCTCGTCGAGGTCGCAGGAAGGCGCGCAGAGGGCGGCAGCCCCGACCGTCACGGCAATTATATGTTTCAGTTTCATAATGGTTCTCGGTTTGGAATTAGAAGTTTAACTGCACGCCCAGCGTAAAACGGGTCGTCTGCGGGTACATCGTCGAGGTGTCGTTGACATACTCGAAACCGGGGTACAGGCCGTTGATGTTGACCTCGGGATTGAGGCCGTTGTAGTCGGTGAATACGGCCACGTCGCGGATGGTCAGGTAAAGTTTCGCAGACTGGATATAACGCGTCCATTTCCGCAGGTTGAACGTATACCCGAGGTTGATGGCGTCGATCTTGAGGAACGAGCCGTCGTCGAGCCAGTAGTCGCAGAGGATCTTCTCGTCCTTGATGTTGCGGTTGCGCGTGTAGGCCGACTTGAGGACGTTGAGCTGCGAATCGTTGGCCAGGCCGTAGTACATGTTCACCTGGCTGAAGACATCGTACCCGAGCCAGCTGCGCAGGAAGATCGACAGATCCCAGTTCTTGTACTTGAACGTGTGATCCCACGAGAGGATGACCTTGGGGATCGCATTGCCCACGAAATGTTTGTTCTCGGCCACGAGGTTCGACGTGCTGCCGTCGGTGGCCGGCACGATCTCGTTGTTCTTGTCGTAGATCAGCCACTTGCCGTTCTCGTCGAGCCCGGCGTACTTGTAGATGAAGTACTGCCCCAGCTCGAGGCCGTTCTGCAGGCGGACTGCCGTACCCGGGTTGCCCGGCGAGGGGAACTTCACTTCGTCGAGGAAGAACCCGTCGTCGCCCATGCTCTTGATCTTGGTCTTGTTATGCGACAGACGCAGGGTCGACGTATAGCGGAAATTCTTGCTGCGGACGATGTCCCCGCCCAGTTCGAACTCCCAACCCCTGTTCTCGAGGCTGCCGATGTTCTTCATCACCTCGTCGTGTACCATCGGAGGCATCGGGGCGTTGGCCAAATAGAGCATGTCGTCGACCTGGCGGAAGTAGAGGTCGAACTTACCCCAGAGGCGGTCGTTGAAAAGCGAGAAGTCGAGACCGAAGTTGAGCTCGGATTTCTCCTCCCACTTCAGGTCGGGGTTGATATTGCGGATCGAACCGTAACCGGGCTGCCAGACCCCGTTGGTGGGCCACATGTCGTTGGCTTTGTACATGCGGGTCGTATAGCCGTTCCCGAAGCCGTTGTTACCCGTGACGCCGTAACCCAGGCGCACCTTGAGGTCGCTGATCCAGCCGACGTCGCGCATGAACGCTTCGTTCGAGAGACGCCAGCCGCCCGAAACGGCCCAGAAATTACCCCAGCGGTTGTTCACGCCGAACTTCGAGGAACCCTCGCGGCGGAAGCTCACCGTAGCCATGTAACGGTCTTTATACGAATAGTTGGCACGCCCGAACATCGAGAGCAGGCGCTCGCGGGGATCCTTGTTCGAATCCATCGAGGCACGGCCGTCCGTGAGGTACGAACCCACGCCCATGTCCCACGGGCCGACGCCGTCGACCGGGAAGTCGTAGTTCGACATGCTGAAATCCTCGCCGCCCGCCTGCCAGAAGCTGTAACCGGCCACGACGTCGAGCGTATGGTCTTCGCGGAATACGCGGTGGTAGTTGGCATAGGCCTCGACCGAAACGCGGTTGTCCTTGCTGAACTTGTGCGACGCACCGCCGCGGCGGCTGTTGTCGATCGACTCCTTGTGGTCATGCGAAACGTAGGTATATTCCTGGTACTGGCGTTTGTCGATACCCACGGTTCCCTGCAGCGAGAGGCCCTTCATCAGGTTGATCTTCACAGTGGCGTCAGCCAGCAGCCACTGGTCTTTGCCGTTCTTCGTGCGCAGCATGATGTCGGCCACGGGATTGAAGGTCGTGCCGGAGATGCCGTTGCCGACCACGTTGTACTTGGAAGGGTTGGCCGGGTCGTAAAGCGGAATGGTGGGATTGAGGCCGAAGGCCATCTTGAAGATGCCCGACGAGTTGCGGTTGTCGCGCTCGGCCTCGCGGAACTGGGCGTTGGCGCGCACCTCGACCACGCCGTCGAAGAGGTTGAACCGGGCGTTGACACGTCCCGAATAGTCCTTGCGGTTGTCGCCGATGACGATACCCTTCTGGTTCTGGGCCATGAACGAAGTATAGACCTGGGCCACCTCCGTACCGCCGGCAATGCTCACCGTATGGCGCTGCGAAAAGGGCGCATCATTGGTCAGTTCCTTATACCAGTCGGTATCGGCGCCGTAGTCCTCGCCCAGGCCGTACTCGATATACTCGCTCGACGAGAGCAGCTCGGGGTACTTGCGGACGGTCTCGAACGAGAACTCGCCCGTATAGTTGGCCGTCACGCTGCCCTGCTTGGCGCGTTTGGTCGTAATGAGGATCACACCGCCGGCGGCACGCGTACCGTAGATCGCACCCGCCGAAGCATCCTTCAGCACGTCGATCGACTCGATGTCCTCCTGGTTGATCGCCCGCATGTCACCGCCCGGGATGCCGTCGATAACCACGAGCGGGCTCTGGCTGGCATTGACCGACGCGATGCCGCGCAGCTGGAAATCATTGCTGCTGTTGGGGCTGGCGCTGCCCGAGATGGTAAGTCCCGGAACCTTGCCCTGGAGCGCCGTGGCGATGGTCGAACCTCCCATGCCGGCCGTCAGGTCATCGCCCTTGATCGAGGTGATGGACGAAGTCACCGACTTCTTTTCCATCGTACCGTAACCGATCACCACGACGTCCTTGAGTACCTGGCTGTCGTCTTCCATGACGATGTCGATGACCGAACGCGCCCCGACATTCACGGTCTGCTCGGCATAGCCGATGAACGAGAATTTCAGCTGGCTGTCAGCCGCGGCATTGATCGTGTAACTTCCGTCGATGCCCGTGGTCGTACCCGTCGTCGTGCCGACCACCACCACGGTGGCACCGATCAGCGGCTCGCCGGCCGTGTCGGTCACCTTGCCGCTCACCTGATTGCGGCTTTGCGCCTGTGAGGACAACGCAGACGCCGTCAGCACCAGGCAGAACACGAAACGCAGAAAATACCCTGCATAGGATTTCCCCGTATCTGCAAATCTGTTTTTCATATCTTTTTCTCTCTTGTTTTTCATTGATTTGTCACCGCAGGACTATTCGGCTGCGATTTTCGTCATCTTGACATTGTCGAGGTACCAGCGGTAATAACCCGATAATCCCTGCTGGGTGGAGCGGATGACGACCCGGGTTTCACCCGTAATCCCGTAAAGCTTCACGCTCATAGGTGTCCATTCCCAATGCTCTCCGGGTGTCATCGGCTCGCTCTCTTTTCCCTGATCGCCGTTTATGCTGCCGGGGCCCTCGAGAATGGCGACTGTGACGGTTACCGCGTCGGGCTTGCCCGTACCGTCGCCGCCGATATTCGATGCGGCCACGAACGTCAGTTCAATATCAGTGGCCTGCCCCTCGGGAATCGCAAGAGCCGGCAGGATGATTCCGGTCTGCTTGTCGCCTGCACCCATTTTGAGATAATCCGAGCAGGCGTAAATCGTCCGTAAATCGGGATTGAAATCGGTCAGTCCGGCATCGGAAAACGCTTTGTCTACTACGTATTGATCCTTGTTCACCTCCGTGTAGATATTGACCGCTCCCTTCTGCGTATGTTCGCCCACGCAGTCGGTACCTTTGAACTTCGAAGTCCAGTCGAACGGCTCGTCGTAATAGACATAGCCGACCTCCTTGCCGTCGTCGTCGAAGAGCGAGTTCTTCGCATTCTGGGCGACCCGGACAACGGTCTCCAGGCCGGTGAGCGAGGTCAGTATCTTCACCTCTCCGTTGCGGGGCGCACCCGTGGTGTTCTCGCCCACGGTGAGCGTCACCTCGGTCTGGCCCGCATCGCCCGAAGCCGGGCTGGGCGTCAGCCAGCCGTCGGACTCCGCCGTCCATGCCTCGGCCGCCGTGACGGTGAAGGTAAGCGGCGTGCGATCCTCGTCGGCAAATCCGAACTTATTGACGGAAAAGCTGTTGACGGAAACCTTCAGTCCTTCGAGATTCTGGGTGACGGTGACGGTCGCCGTTTTCGAATCGGCCGTAACGGTGAACGTACCCGTACGTACTCCATCGGTCGTATTCTGGGCGATATCCAGGTCGATGCTCTCGTCTCCGGGAGCACCCGAAGTCTTGACAGGGGAGATCCACTTGCTGTCGTCGGCGACGGATATTTCCCAGTCGCAGTTGGTGGAGATGAAGATCGCAGCCTTCTCGCCGGTTTCGAGCAGACCCGATTTCACGACGGTGATCTTCGCCGGCGTAACGGAAAGTGCATCGACCTTGAGTTTCTGTGTCACGGCTATCGTACGGCGCGTGCCGCCGTCGCCTTCGAAGATGATGAAACCGGTGCGATCCTCGCCCGTATTGTTCTCGTCGATGGAGAGGAAAATACGCACGCGGCCGCGGTCGCCTTCGGTATGGGTGAGGTGGATCCACTCCTCGACATAGGTGGCCCGCCACGAGCGGTTCGTACCCAATTCGAAATTGACCATTTCCCCTTCGGTGGTGAGGCCCGTGTATTCGACTTCGATCTCCTGGCGGGTAACCGAGAGGAACGCGTCGGGATCAGCGTCGTCGCACCCCGCAAAACCGAGGCCCGAGACGAGCAGCAGGGCGGATGCGGCCCTGAATAACATATGCTTGAAATTCATGTTGGTTCTGTTTATGATTATGGACACCTGTTAGTCGCGGGGAGCCTTGACCATCTTAATGTTGTCGAGGTACCAGCGGTGATAGCCCGACACACCGAACTGGGTGGAGCGGATAACGATCCGCGAGCGGTCAGTAACGCCGTAGAGCGTGACTTTCATGCTCACCCACTGGTTCCACGAGGTAACGCTCGACATGGAAAGCGACGCGCTCTGCTTCAGGGAGGGACTGTCGACCGTTCCGGGGCCTTCGTAAACCTCGACGGTCACCGCCGTGTCGTCGATACCGCGCAGTGTCATGCCGCTGCCCGTACCGTCAATCGAAACGACCGGAGCCGCGTCGAACGTCAGGGTAATCGTGGACGACTTGCCTTTCTCGATATATTTGCCCATGTCGATGGCAAGGCCGTTCTGCTGGTTGTTCTTACCCATCTTGAAGTAGTGCTTGGCCATGTAGAAGGCATTGCCGCCGTAATTGTACTCGCTGTACCCCATCTGCGTAAATTTGAGCTTGGCCGCAGCATGGTTGCGCACGGCCTGCGTGGAGCCCTGGTCGGGGAACTGCACCTGATCCTGGCCGCCGAACTGCTCGCACCACGAAAGGTCGTCGTCGAGATAAACATGGTCGATTTCCAGCCCGTCGTCGGTATCGGGGGCAAGCGTCTGGGTCACGGTTACGGTTTCGGAAAGCCCGCCGCTCACGACGGCGAGGTGCCCCACACGGATAGCTTCCGTCTCGTTGGGCTTGACATCAAGGACGACCGACACACGGCCTTTCCCGGTAGGTTTGTCGACCGAAAGCCAATCCGCATCGGAGGTAATGGCATACCCCCGGTTGGCCAGCACATCCAGCGTCGCTTTCGACCCCGTACTCAGCGTACCGGTTCGGATGACCTCCACGCTGACTTTACTCACGGTGAGTCTGGCTGCCGCATCTTCCGCTTTATCCTCGACACAGGACGGAAAACAGCAGGCACAACCCATCAGAAGCAACAAGTGTAAAAATGTTTTCTTCATAGATTAGCAGGTTTAGTTTGTGATATTATGGATTAGGAATTTTTAAAAAAAATTACAAATCGCAAGTCGGGAACACTGCGCAGCAACAAAAGTATCCATTTTAAAGGGGCAGGTAAAGAGCAACGACCGATAATATAGAAATTAAAATTTCGTATCTTATTGATAATAATTATTTTATAAATACACCGTACAGAATGTTATATAGATTCGGGAAGGCCGAAACCGGCATAAACGAGGCGATTCAGCACCGATTTCAGGCCGGATCGAAGCACGGATTCCGCAGTTCCGTCTTTTTTTCGAATTTCGCATCGAAATAAATCGAAACAAAACGATACATCCGCCGATCCGGCAGCCGGAAATCCGGCGACGGCCACCGGACAAGGGGAGAATAAAACAAGGAAGCGGGGATAACCGGGACACAAAAGCAGGCCGGAACCGGACGCGGCGGGCGCACGGTAAAAATGGTAGCATGAACCGTAATCGGGGTAACCGATAGTAGGTCAGGACATATTATCTTTGCATCGTGGAAACAGCCGTTTCCCCGAAAGGCGGGGAGCGGAGGGACTTGCGACACGAACGAACATGACAAAGGAACAAAAGACACAGGCTATCGAATTGTTATTCGCAGAAAAATGCTCGTGCGTAATCCGCAACGGGGATTCGATGCGGATATTCCGCGAACGGGGCGTGGCCGACCTCTTCCGGCTGCAGCACGAAGAGCCGCAACTGCTGCGGGGCGCTTTCATCGCGGACAAGGTCGTCGGCAAAGGCGCCGCGGCGCTGATGGTACTGGGCGGCGTGGAAGGGCTTTTCGCCGACGTGGTGAGCCGCCCGGCGTTGGAGCTGCTCGCCGGGGCCGGCATCGCGGTGGAATACACGGTCGTAGTGCCCAACATCGTGAACCGCGCCGGGACGGGCACCTGCCCCGTGGAGCAGCTTTGCGCCGGGGCGGCGTCGGCCGCCGAGTGCCTGCCGCTGATCGAAGGGTTCATGCAGAAAATGAAGGAACGACATGGATAGGTTAATGAAAAAATTGGGTTTGCTGGCGCTCTGCACGGGGCTGTCATTCGCGGTACACGCCGTGACGCCGCAGGCGGAAGCCCCGGCGGAGCAAAACGTGAAGATCGACTCGGTCGTCGTGACGGGGGCGCGCTATGCGTCGGACATCCGCCACCTGCCGATGACCGTGTCGGTGGTCGGCCGGGAGAAGATCGAACAAAGCTTGCAGCCTTCGCTGCTGCCGACCCTGACCGAGCAGGTTCCGGGGCTGTTCACCACCGCACGCGGGATCATGGGCTACGGCGTGTCGGACGGCGCCGCGGGAGGCATCTCCCTGCGCGGGCTGAGCGGAGGCTCGGGGCGGCTGATGGTGCTCATCGACGGGCACCCGCAGTACATGGGGCTGATGGGGCACCCGATCGCCGATGCCTACCAGTCGCTGATGGCCGAACGGGTCGAAGTGCTGCGCGGCCCGGCATCGGTGCTCTACGGTTCGAACGCGATGGGCGGCGTGGTGAACATCGTCACCCGCGGGATGCGCGAGGACGGCGTGAAGACTTATGCCGACATCGGCTACGGCTCCTATAACACGTTGCAGACGGAGGCGACGAACCGCATCCGCAAGGGACGTTTCACGTCGGTGGTCAGCGGCTCGTACAACCGCACCGACGGACACCGCGCCGACATGGGATTCGAGCAGTACGGCGGTTATGCCAAGCTGGGCTATGAGATTTCGCAGGCATGGAACGTGCGGGCCGACGTCAATGTGACGCACTTCAACGCCTCGCAGCCCGGGACGGTGACCAACCCGATGGCCGATGCCGACCAACGCATCACACGCGGCATGACTTCGCTCTCCGTGGAGAACAACTACGGCCGGACTTCCGGGGCCCTGAGCCTCTTCTACAACTGGGGCCGCCACCGGATCAACGACGGCTACACGGTCGATCCCAACGACACGAACAATCCGAAAGATTACCGTTTCAACTCACGGGACGACATGATGGGCGTATCGTGGTACCAGAGCGCCCGGCTTTTCAGGGGCAACCGGCTGACCGTCGGCGCGGACTACTACCGCTTCGGAGGCGAGGCGTGGAACAGATACGTCGGGGGAGACCGCAAGGGCGAGCGCTCCGACATCGCCGACAAGTCGCAGGACGAGGTGGCCGGCTACGTCGATTTCCGGCAGGACATCGGGGGCTGGCTGACCTTCGACGCCGGGCTGCGCGTCGACCACCATTCGCACATCGGGACGGAGTGGATCCCGCAGGCGGGGCTTTCGTTCCACCTGCCGCACACCATCGAGCTGAAAGCTTCGGCCTCGAAGGGTTTCCGCTACCCCACCATCCGCGAGATGTATATGTTCCCGCCGCAGAACCCCGACCTGAAACCCGAGCGGATGTGGAACTACGAGGTGGCCTATTCGCAGCGGCTGCTCGGCGGGCGGCTCACCTACGGCATCAACCTCTTCTACATAGACGGCGAAAACCTGATCGTCGCCGTGCCGCGCGAGGGGACGACGCCGCTGAATATGAACACCGGGAAGATCGACAACGCCGGCGTCGAGGCACAGGCCGCCTACCGCATTTCGGAGGCCTGGTCGGTCGCCGCCAATTACAGTTACCTGCACATGGAGAACCCCGTGATCGCCGCACCGGAGCACAAGCTCTACACCGAGGCCGGGTTTGCCCGGGGCCGCTGGTCGGTGACTACGGGCGTACAGTACGTCGCGGGGCTCTACACTTCGGTAAAGGCCAACGGCCGGGGCACGGAGAACACCGAGGATTTCGTGCTGTGGAACCTGCGGGCGTCGCTGCGCGTGAGCCGCTGCCTCACGCTGTTCGCCCGGGGCGAAAACCTGCTGGCGCAGCGCTACGAGATAAACGCCGGATACCCCATGCCGCGGGCGACCTTCATCGGCGGCATACGCCTGGATTTTTAAATACGGGCGGAAAACACTATTTTTGACACAATCAATAACGACAATATGGAAACAACGGCTGTAAAACTCTATTCGACGGGCTACCGCGAAGCGAAGACCTACCTCGCGGCGGCACTCTTCGTGGCAGGCAACATCGTCCTGCCCCAAATCTGCCACCTCGTGCCGCAGGGCGGCCTGCGGTGGCTGCCGATCTATTTCTTCACGCTGGTCGGCGCCTACAAATACGGCTGGCGGGTTGGCCTGCTGACCGCCCTGCTCTCGCCGGTGGTGAACTCGGCGCTGTTCGGCATGCCCGCAGCGGCGATGCTGCCCGTGATCCTGCTCAAATCGGTGCTGCTGGCCGTCGCCGCAAGCCTCGCAGCACGGCGGGCGGGGCGCGTAACGCTGCCCCTGCTGGCGGGCGTCGTCCTCTTTTACCAGCTGTTCGGCTCGCTGGGCGAATGGGCCTGGACGGGCTCGGCGGCCGCCGCCCTGCAGGACATCCGCATCGGGCTCCCCGGTATGCTGGCGCAGGTATTTGCAGGATACGCAGTGCTCCGGTACCTATTACGTAATTAACAATCCCAAGACATGACAAAAATGTATATGGTTTCGTTATTGTCGATCCTGCCTTTCACGGCCCCGGCCTGCGGATCGGCACAGGGCGGCGGAGAAGCGCCCGAGGCACCCAGGGTCTATTTCGTGCGGGACATCACGCCGGAGAATATGGTGCGCCTGTACGAGGCGCTGGAGCGTCCGGCGACGGGCAAGGTGGCAGTGAAACTCTCGACGGGGGAACCCGGCGGGCACAACTTTCTCAAGCCGGAGCTTATCAAGGATCTGGTGCAGAAGGTGGGCGGCACGATCGTCGAATGCAATACCGCCTACGGCGGCGGACGCGCCAGCACGGAAAACCACCTGAAGGCCGCCGCCGACCACGGCTTCACGGCCATCGCCCCGGTGGACATCATGGATGCCGAAGGCGAGGTAAGCTTGCCCGTGAAGGGCGGCAGGCACCTCAGGGAGAACTTCGTGGGGTCGCACTACCCCGCCTATGATTTCACGGTGGTGCTCTCGCACTTCAAGGGGCACGCCATGGGCGGCTTCGGCGGTGCGGTGAAGAACATCTCGATCGGCATCGCTTCGTCGGCGGGCAAGGCGTGGATACATTCGGCCGGGAAGACCAAGAATGCCGCCCAGATGTGGGGCAACCTGCCCGCGCAGGACGATTTTCTGGAGTCGATGGCCGAGGCGGCCAAGTCGGTGGCCGAACATTGCGGGGAAAAGATACTCTACATCAACGTGATGAACAACCTGTCGGTGGACTGCGACTGCGACGCGCATCCCGAAGATCCGAAGATGGGCGACATCGGCATCTTGGCCTCGACCGACCCGGTGGCGCTGGACAAGGCATGCGTCGACCTGGTTTACGCATCGACAGACCCGGGCAAGGTGCACCTGATCGAACGCATGGAGTCGCGCCACGGCATCCACACGCTGGAACACGGCGAAGCGATCGGGCTGGGCTCGCAGCAATACGAACTCGTGGAACTGGAATAGGATGGAGTACCGCATACTGGGGCGCACCGGACTGAAAGTCGGCGCCATCGCACTGGGTTGCGAGGGGTTCGCGGACAAGACGGCCGAAGAGGTGCGCGCCGATTTCGATTTCGCCATCCGCAACGGCATCAACTTCCTCGACCTTTACGCCTCGAATCCCACGCTGCGCAGCAACATCGGCGCAGCGCTGGCGGGCAGGCGCGAGAAGTTCGTCATACAGGGGCACCTCTGCTCGGTATGGGAAGAGGGGCAGTACCTGCGCACGCGCGATCCGGAGAAATCGCTGGCGGCGTTCGAAGACATGCTCGCACGGCTGGGAACGGACTATGTGGAGATCGGGATGATCCACTACGTGGACGCCGAGGCCGACCTGCGCGAGGTGCTCGACGGCCCGATCATGCGCCTGGCGCAACGGCTCAGGTCGGAAGGGCGCATCCGCCACATCGGCCTGAGCAGCCACAACCCCGTGGTCGCGCACATGGCGGCCCGGACGGGGCTCATCGACGTGCTGATGTTCTCGGTGAACCCCTGTTACGACCTGCTGCCGCCGAGCGACGACGTGGATACGCTCTGGGCGGACGAGAGTTACGCGCGGGAGCTGCACAACATCGACCCCGAACGGCAACGGCTCTACGAATTCTGCGAACGCGAAGGGATCGCCATCGACGTGATGAAGGCCTACGGCGGAGGCGACCTGCTGAGCGACGCCAACTTGCCTCGAATACGCCCTTACGCGCCCCGGCGTATCGGCCGTAATGGCCGGCTGCCGCAGCCGCGCCGAGATTGAAGCGGCACTCGGCTGGTGTTCGGCCACGGCCGCGGAACGCGACTACACGGGGGCGCTGGCCGGGCTGGACAAATTCTCGTGGGAAGGGCACTGCATGTACTGCGGGCACTGCGCCCCGTGTTCGGTGGGAATCGACATCGCCGGTGTGAACAAATACTACAACCTGACCCTGGCACAGCACGAGATACCGGAGACGGTGCGCGAACATTACAGGCTCCTGCCGCACCACGCCTCGGAGTGCATCGCCTGCGGCCGCTGCGAACGGAACTGCCCGTTCGGCGTCGATATCATCGGCCACATGCGGCTGGCGGCGGCGAAATTCGGATATTAGAATGACGGAACGAATCATAGCACAAAGACTCGGGATCGGCCTCCCGCAGGTGCAGGGCACGGTACGCCTGCTGCGCGAAGGCGCCACGATCCCCTTCATCAGCCGCTACCGCAAGGAAGCGACCGGCTCGCTCGACGAATTGCAGGTCGGGGCGATCAAGGAACAACTGGACAGGCTCACCGAGCTGGAAGCCCGCAGGCAGACCGTCCTGACGACCATCGAGGGGCAGGGCAAACTGACCGGGGAGCTCCGCAAACGGATCGAAGAGTGCTGGAACGCGGTGGAGCTGGAGGACATCTACCTGCCCTACAAACCCAAGCGCCGCACACGCGCCACGGCGGCCCGCGAACGGGGGCTGGAACCGCTGGCCGACATCGTCATGGCACAACGGGCACACGACCTTCTGCGTCAGGCGCAACGCTTCGTCACGGCCGGGGTAGCGACCCCCGAAGAGGCCATTGCAGGAGCCTGCGACATCGTCGCCGAGAGGATATCCGAGGACGAACAGGCCCGCAACACCGTGCGGCGCACGATGGGACGCGAAGGGGCGGTGCACTCGAAGCTCGTGAAGGGCAAGGAGGCCGAGGGGGCGAAGTATTCGGACTACTTCGACGCCGCGTCGCCGCTGCGCAGCATCTCGTCGCACCGGTTCCTGGCCATGCGTCGCGGCGAAGACGAGGGGATCCTGCGCATCTCGATCGATGCCGACACGGAGCGCATCACCGAAGCGCTCTGCCGCCGGTTCATACGTCCCGGATCGGCTACGCGCACATATATGGAGGCCGCCGTGGCCGACTCGCTCAAGCGGCTCATCCGACCGTCGATAGAGACCGAGCTGCTCGCGGCCGCCAAGGAGAAGGCCGACGACGAGGCGATCGGGGTATTCGCCGAAAACCTGCGGCAGCTGCTCCTTTCGGCGCCGCTGGGACAGAAGCGCGTGATTGCCATCGACCCCGGATTCCGCACGGGCTGCAAAGTCGTCGTCCTGGACTCGCAGGGCAACCTCGTGCACAATACGACCATCTACCCGCACCCGCCGCAGGGCCGCTATGCCGAAGCGGCGGAAACGCTGCGGGCGCTGGCGGGGAAATACAGGGCCGAGGCCTTCGCAATCGGCGACGGTACGGCGGGGCGCGAAACCGAGCAGTTGGTGCGCGGCCTGGGACTGGACGGAGCCGTGGAGATATTCATGGTCAGCGAAGACGGCGCATCGGTCTACTCGGCGTCGGCCGCGGCGCGCGAGGAGTTCCCCGATTACGACGTGACGGTGCGCGGCTCGGTGAGCATCGGCCGGAGGCTGATCGACCCGCTCTCGGAGCTGGTGAAAATCGACCCCAAGTCGATCGGCGTCGGGCAATACCAGCACAGCGTCGACCAGGGAAAACTCAAGGCCAGGCTCAATACGGTGGTCGAAAGCTGCGTGAACAGGGTCGGGGTGAACATCAACACCGCCTCGAAACACATCCTCACCTATATTTCCGGACTGGGGCCGGCGCTGGCGGAGAACATCGTGGCGTACCGCGCCGCGAACGGCGATTTCAAGAACCGCAAAGAATTGCTCAGGGTGCCGAGGCTGGGCGCCAAGGCCTACGAACAGGCCGCAGGTTTCCTGCGCATCGTCGGCGGGCAGAATCCGCTGGACAACAGCGCCGTGCATCCCGAATCGTACCACATAGCCGAGCGGATGGCCGCCGACGCGGGCGTGACGGTCGACAGGCTGCTCGCCGACAAGGAGCTGCGCAGGGGCATCAAACCCGAGAGATACGTGGACGGACAGGTCGGGATTCCGACCGTGACGGACATCGTCGAAGCGCTGGACAAGTGCGGCCTCGACCCGCGCGAACAGCTGCAGGCCTTTTCGTTCGACCCGAACGTACGTACGATCGGCGACCTGCGCGAAGGGATGACGCTGCCGGGCATCGTCACCAACATCACGGCCTTCGGGGCTTTCGTCGACATCGGGATCAAGCAGGACGGGCTGGTGCACATTTCGCAGATGGCCGACCGCTACGTCGCCTCGCCGGCGGAGGTCGTGCACCTGGGACAGCAGGTCGAGGTGCGGGTCACCGGGATCGACACCGCCCGCGGGCGGATTTCGCTCTCGATGCGCAAATAAAGCGGGGAGCGAACGGGCGCGGACAGGCAGGAGGTTTGACGCTCACCGGGTTGCGGACGGGCGTCCCGGAAAAGGAAATGCAGGGCCGGAATGTCCCTGCATTTTTTGTTTACAATTTGTTCATTAATTGCCCGCACGCATATTTGCGATCCGGGAAAGTATGTCTACATTTGTTCCGGAGCAAGGTTCCCCGCCGGCGGCTGCCGGCACGGGATCAAAAGGGAACTCCTGTGAGAATCAGGGGCTATTCCCGTAGCTGTAAGCCTCGATTGCGTTCCGCACTCTCTTGAGCCACTGTCCCCCGGGACGGGAAGGCGTGCGGATGGGGCGAGCCAGAAGACCTGCCTTGCGAGCTGCGACATCCGCCTTCGGGATTTAGGGCGGTGCCCGGAACAGATATTTACACCGAACAATTCAGGGGTAAGGACATGGCTGTCCTGCGTATTACGCAGGCGGAGATGCCGCCTCCGTACGGCAAGACTTACAAACAAATACAGATACATTATGGGCATTTCGGAAATTTACATCGTCAAGCGCGACGGCAAGCGCGCCCCCTTTTCGCTCGAGAAGATCAAACGCGCGATCAGCAAGGCATTCCTTTCGGTAGGCGGATACGCCACCGACGACGACCTCACGTCGGTACTCAGCCGCGTACATATCTCCGACGGCATGAATGTCGAGGAGATACAGAACCAGGTCGAGGTGGCGCTCATGGCCGAACGCTATTTCGCCGTGGCCAAGAGCTACATGCTCTACCGCCAGAAGCACACCGAGGATCGCGAAGACCGCGAAAAACTCGAATTCCTGATCAACTACTGCGATGCCTCGAACCCCGCGACGGGTTCGAAATACGATGCCAACGCCAACGTCGAGAACAAGAACATCGCCACGCTGATCGGCGAACTGCCCAAACAGAACTTCATCCGGCTCAACCGCCGGCTGCTGACCGACCGCATCAAGGAGATGTACGGCAAGGAACTCTCGGACAAATACCTCCGCCTGCTGAAAGACCACTTCATCTACAAGAACGACGAAACGTCGATGGCCAACTACTGCGCTTCGATCACGATGTACCCGTGGCTGCTGAACGGCACGCTCTCGGTGGGCGGCAACTCGACACGCCCGACCAATCTCAAGTCGTTCTGCGGCGGCTTCGTCAACATGGTCTTCATCGTATCGTCGATGCTCTCGGGCGCCTGCGCCACGCCGGAGTTCCTGATGTATATGAACTATTTCATCGAACAGGAGTACGGAGAAGATTACTACAAGCGGGCGGACGAGGTGGTCGACCTCTCGAAAAAGCACCGGACGATCGACAAGATGATTACGGACTGTTTCGAACAGATCGTCTACTCGATCAACCAGCCCACGGGGGCGCGTAACTTCCAGGCCGTGTTCTGGAACGTGGCCTATTACGACCGCTACTATTTCGAAAGCCTGTTCGGCGAATTCGTATTCCCCGACGGGACGAAGCCGCACTGGGAATCGCTGTCGTGGCTGCAAAAGCGTTTCATGACGTGGTTCAACCGCGAGCGCACGAAGACCGTGCTGACCTTCCCGGTCGAGACGATGGCCCTGCTGACCAGGGACGGCGACGTGATGGACAAGGAATGGGGCGACATCACGGCGCAGATGTACTCCGAGGGGCACTCGTTCTTCACCTATATCAGCGACAACGCCGACTCGCTGTCGTCGTGCTGCCGCCTGCGCAACGAGATACAGGACAACGGGTTCAGCTACACGCTCGGCGCCGGCGGCGTATCGACCGGTTCGAAGAGCGTGCTGACGATCAACCTCAACCGCTGCATCCAGTATGCCGTGAAGAACGGCATGCACTACCTGACCTACCTCGAAGAGATCGTCGACCTGGTGCACAAGGTGCAGACGGCCTACAACGAGAACCTCAAGGATTTGCAGGCCAAGGGGATGCTGCCCCTGTTCGACGCGGGCTATATCAACCTCGCGCGCCAGTACCTCACGATCGGCGTCAACGGGCTGGTCGAGGCGGCCGAGTTCCTGGGCATCCCGATCAACGACAACGACGACTACGTCGGTTTCGTACAGGGCGTACTGGGGCTGATCGAGCGCTACAACAAGAAGTACCGTTCGAAGGAGCTCATGTTCAACTGCGAGATGATCCCGGCCGAGAACGTGGGCGTGAAACACGCCAAATGGGATCGCGAGGACGGCTACGTCGTACCGCGCGACTGTTACAACTCCTATTTCTATGTCGTCGAGGACGAATCGCTGAACGTGATCGACAAGTTCAGGCTCCACGGCCGCCGTTATATCGACCACCTCACGGGCGGTTCGGCGTTGCACATGAACCTCGAAGACCACCTTTCGAAGGAGCAGTACCGCCACCTGCTGCGCGTAGCGGCCGCCGAGGGATGCAACTATTTCACGTTCAACATCCCCAACACGGTATGCAACGAGTGCGGGCACATCGACAAGCGCTACCTGAAGGAGTGCCCCGAGTGCCACGGCGACAACCTGGACTACCTGACCCGCGTGATCGGCTACATGAAACGGGTGTCGAACTTCTCGGCCGCGCGCCAGAAGGAGGCCGCACACCGCTATTACGCCAAAGCGGAGTAAACGGACGATGGTCAGATACCACAATTTCGACATCGTATTCGCGGAAATACCCTGCGAAACGACGCTGGCGATCAACATCACCAACTGCCCCAACCGCTGCCGCGGGTGCCACAGCCTGCACTTGCAGGCCGACATGGGGCGGGTGCTCGACGAGGCGGAGCTGTGCGGGATACTCGCCCGCTACGGGCGCTCGGTGACCTGCGTCTGTTTCATGGGCGGAGACGCCGCACCGCATGAGATCGCCGCGCTGGCCGACGTCGTGCGGCAGAAATTCCCGGTGCTGCACACAGGCTGGTATTCGGGACGCGCCCGGCTGCCGGAGGGGCTGCGGCCGCAGTCGTTCGACTACATCAAGCTGGGAGGCTGGGTCGAGGAGCTGGGGCCGCTGACGTCGCCGACGACCAACCAGCGCCTTTACAGGGTCGGAAAGGAAGGCGCCATGCAAGACATCACGGAGCTGTTCCGGCGCAGGCCATAGGTTTTTTCCGGGCGCCCCGGAGGAGTTGTCCGCCCCCCCCGGGAAACCCGGCGCAGAAACCCTACGGGCATCACGGTGTAATTTTTTCGGCCCCAACAATGGCGGTTTGCCCGAAATGGACTATTTTTGCCCTCGTTATGAAGACCAGACAAGAGCTGACGGAAGTCCTCGACTTCATTGCGGAATATGCGACTTACCTGCTCGGATCGGGCGTGCACACCTCGCGCGTGATCCGCAACTCGCAGCGTATCGGAGCCTCGCAGGGGGTCGACCTCCAGTTGTCGAGTTTCCAGAAAAGCACGATCATCACCGCCCACGACGAAGAGAGCGGCGAGGCCATCACCCGCGTAGTGAAGATCCCGGCGCTGCCGGTCAGCTTCGAGCGCAACTCCGACCTGAGCGCCCTGAGCTGGGATGCGCTGGACGAAGGGCTTCCGCTCTCCGAAATCCGGAAGCGCTACGACGAACTGACTGCAAAACCGCGCATAGACCCAATCTTCGTCCTGCTGACCGTGGGGCTGGCCAACGCCTCGTTCTGCCGGCTGTTCGGGGGCGACTGGATCGCCATGGGCATCGTCTTCACCTCGACGCTCGTGGGTTTCGCCGCCAAACAGCGTATGCAGGCACACGGCGTGAACCACTTCCTGATCTTCATCATTTCGGCTTTCATGGCGTCGCTGTGCGCCTCGGCAGCCCTGAGGTTCGACTGTTCGGCGGAAACGGCGCTCGCGACGAGCGTCCTGTTCCTCGTCCCCGGAGTACCGCTCATCAACGGCGTGATCGACATCGTCGAGGGGCACATTCTGATCGGGTGCAGCCGCCTGATCAACGCCCTGCTGCTTATCATCTGCATCGCCATCGGCCTGTCGGCGACATTGTTAATGGTTAAAGACGGATTACTATGATCGCTGCGGACATCCTTCTCGACGGGCTCTTTGCAGCCATCGCGGCCATCGGTTTCGGCGCCGTTTCCGACCCGCCGATGCGGGCTTTCCCCCGTATCGCCCTGCTGGCGGCCATGGGGCACGCCCTGCGGTTCTGCCTGATGCACTACTTTTCAGTCGACATCGCCACGGCCTCGCTGTTCGCCTCGATCAGCATCGGGTTCGGCAGCCTGTGGCTGGGGCGCGGCATCCGCTGCCCGATGACGGCCCTCTACATCCCCGCCCTGCTGCCGATGGTTCCCGGCATCTATGCCTACAAGACCGTCTTTTCGCTCATCATGTTCCTGCAATCGCTCAACGACCCGGGGGAGGGGTTGCAATACATGCAGCAATTCTTCCTCAACGCAACCGTATCGCTGAGCGTGATCGCACTGCTGGCAGCGGGGGCTACGCTGCCCATCTTCGTATTCAACCACCAGGCATTCTCGCTCACGCGGCGCCGCAAGCATACCGACAAATAACGATCCATGGAAATCTTCTGGAACACCATCGCCTCCTATAACGCCGCGACATGGCCCGTACAGATCCTACTGACGCTGGTTGCGGCCACACTGACGCTGCTGCTCTACCTGCGCCCGACGCCCGGGGTACGCATCGCCATGAAGACCTTTATGGCGATGCTCAATTTCTGGATCGCAGGTATCTATTACCTCTTATACGGCGAACAACGCGAGCACAACGACATGCTGGCGCTCTTCTGGGCGATCATGGGGTGCATCTGGGTATACGACCTGGTTGTGAAACACGCTTCGCTCCAACGCACGCACAACCATACAGGCTTCGCGCTGCTGCTGTTCGCCATGCCGCTCGTCTACCCGCTCTTTTCGCTGGCGCTGGGACGTACGTTCCCGATGGTCACCACGCCCGTGATGCCGTGTTCGGTCGCCGTGTTCACCATCGGGCTGATGCTGGCCTTTTCGGAGCGGATCAACATCGTGCTGGCCATGTTCCTCTGCCACTGGGCGCTGATCGGGCTCTCGAAGGTCTACTTCTTCGGCATCCCCGAGGACTACCTCCTGGCATGCAGCATCGTGCCGGCACTCTACATCTTCTTCCGCGAATATATCCGCAGTAACGAGGGCCGGCCGACAAAGCCTTCGCCCCGGGTACTGAACGCACTGCTGGTGGTATTGTGCATCATCATCGGCGCCTCCTTCGCCTTCACGATGCTGCACCAGCTCAACCTCTTTACGGATGTCTGACAGCCGAAGGAAATCCGCCGCACGAACTGTTCCAACCAAACTTTCCAAACGGTAGCTGCATGTGCCTGAAAGCAGAACGCAGGATTTACCGTGTGCCTAACGGCAAGGTTGTGTTTTCGTAAACGAAACAGGGGCTTGCGGGATTGTCAGTGATCCCGCAAACCCTTGTTCGTTCGGATGATTGGCCGCTTATTGCCGTTCGCTCAACTCTTTATAAAGCTCCAGCCGCAAGCCGCAGTAGTTTTCGATGATATGGCCCATTTTTTCGACGCGTTGCAGGTGCATTTCCAATTCCTGCGGCGCAACATCGAAACCAATGTCGTAGCGTGCCTTTACCAGAAAACTCTTCAGGCGCGGCAGCGTGAAGATATTTTCGATATGGTTATCGTCTAAAACCAGCATCAGCTGCGTCGAGAGCGTCCGCATCCGTTCGTGCATCACGACCGGATCGTGAATATCGAACTCCAGCCCGTGATAAACATAATAGAGAGTGTGATAAAAGTAGACTGCAGCCTGCGCCATGAACAAAGCCGCCAGACGCATATTGCGGCTTTCGCTGAAGGCGTCCTGCGCCTGTTCGATCAATTCGTTGCCCAGCATCCGGAACGTATCGAAATGAAATTTGGCGTCCGCATAGGCTGCGGCAAAGTTGATCGGGTGTTTCGGGCGGCGGAAATGGCAGTGGTCGCTGCAATAGAGCAATTCGCCCTCGGAGTGTGCAAAGTAGAGGAATGGTGTTTTATTCGACTCGACATAGCTCAAAGGCATAATGTAGAGGTTGATATAGGTGATCTCGCGCCTGCTGTACGGCACTTTGTAACGCAGGATGCGTTTTGCCTGAATCCAATTGTATTCGGGCGTTTCCCGCACGACCATCAGCAAGTCATAGGCCATGGCGTCGCTATGGTGTGTACCGCCGACCAATTTCCCGAAAAGCAGAATATATTCGGGGTTGAAATAATCTTCCGTCAGGCTTTGGACGATCCGGGCGGCTTCGGCGGGATTGTAGAGTTTTTCCGTTGGTTGTTCGGGTTGCGGTTCTGGCTTTGGAGCGAGTTGCCCGGTCGGCTGTTCCGGAGAGGGTACGGGCTGTTGTTCGGCTTGGGTGTTTTCGGGGGTTATGTACTGTACAGACTGTTCCTGCACGGGGTTTTGATTCGTTTCCATTTAATTGATTGTTAGAAATTTGACATAATGAGGGCTGTCCTTATCGTGCGGCATCGCACAACAAAGAGAATAGAGATTTGGTTAGCAGTTACTTGCTAATCCGGCGGGTGGAAATGGAAACGAATCGAGAGGTTGCATGGCGGAAACCGCCTGCGGCTGGCCTTGCGGCGTGCCTGTACCGGAGTACGGACATGATGCATTGTTCGCATAAAGATAAAAATATGCGCAGCTGCGAACAATACATCACTCTTTTACAAGCTCAGCAAAGTGCCGTTCGCGGGTCGCTAAACCCCAACGGCTCTGCGCATACCTTTAATATGGTTGCTTTGCTGGCTACCACGTAAAAGAATTTTATAACATATTGTTCGCAGGGGCAAAGGTAGGAAAAATTTGATAATTAGAATATTTTACACAGCCTTAATATTTTAAAAGATCTTTCTATTAGACCAAAAGAGAATATCAAGCCACGAGACCGAAAAGGAGTTTATGAAATATATCAAGGGTTCAGAAGAAGAAACTACACTGGAATTTGCAAAACCTCCATATTTCAAGAATTGTATATGTATTTTTTCACATAAATAGAAATCATTTTTAGTTTTATGCATTATCTTTGTATAACAGACTACAACTATTAAACACTATAAAACAGCATAATAAATGCAAATCAATTTAAACATTTTTTGCATTAAACTATTTTATTTATAATTTTGTACCACTAATCAGCCAAATATATGTCGGTCAATGTCAGCCAAAACGTACAAGCAATTCGAAAAAAATTAGGTTTTTCTGAAGAGCAGGTGTCCACTTATTTAGGAGTGACAAGGTCTGTATTAAGAAAATATGAAAGTAATACAGATAGTATTCCTTTTGATGTTTTTGATAAATTAAGCAATCTGTATGGTGTAGATATGTCTGTATTTTTCGAGGAAAATATGGATGATTTTCAACAATCATTAGTTTGTGCATTCCGTACAGATGGTATTACCCCTGAAGATATGCATACAATTGCCAAATTCAAGAGCATTGTCAACAACTACCTTAAAATGTGTAATCTTTTAAAATAATGGCAAGGCCACTATCAATAACGTTAGAAATTGAGGCTAACGAATTGAGGCGCCGTATTGCATTGGGAGATACGGCACCCGTTGACACAAGAAAAGCATTACAGCAATTAGGTGTTTTGTGTGTATTTATGCCTATGCAAGAAACTTTTTCTGGAATGTGCTTGAAACATAAAGAGAAAAGATTCATGCTTGTAAATTCAAAAGTCGCACTTGGTCGTCAACATTTTACTATTGCACATGAATTATATCATTTATTTATTCAAGAGGAATTTTCTTCGCAGATTTGCCCTCAATCCTCTTCTGACCCGGTTGAAAAGCAAGCAGATTGTTTTGCAACCTTTTTTCTTATGCCTAGAAATGGTGTGATTGAAGAGTTCAAAAAACTTGGAATGAAATATACTGCCGATGTCAATATAGCTCACGTTCTTTACCTACAACAATATTTCGGAGTTTCATTCCAGTCAATGATCTATCGTCTAAACAACTTGACCCTGATTTCCGACAAGCAGAAAGAAACTTTTTTACTATACCAACCAACCGCTGTTGCAAGGGAGTATGGATATAGCACAAGTCTTTATACGCCAACAAACGAGAAAATAGTTTTAGGAGACTATAGTGCCAAAGCACAATCTTTATTCAACAAAGAACTGATTTCAGAGGGACATTTAATTGATCTACTCTCCGAAATAAAACTAGATGAATAATGTCACAACAAGTTCAGATCGTTTTAGATTCGGATGTTATTATCCATTTTATAAAAGGGAACTGCTTAAGTATCTTACCCAAGATTCTACCTCAATATAAATATGTCATATTAAGTATAGTATACGACAGAGAATTATCCAGAGACTCATCTACAAAAGCACAGATAGACAATCAAATACGGCTTCTGAAGAATATACAAATTATCCCTTGGAAACCAGATTCTAACATTATAAAAGAATTTGCCCGGCTCAACAAAACAAAAGGTACAGGTGAATCAGCTTGTTTGGCATATTGCAAATTTCATAATAATGTTTTGGCAAGCAGCAATTTAAAAGATACAAAAGAATACTGCCGAACAGAAAATATTACATATTTGACAACTTTAGATTTTTTGTGGTATGCAAAGAAAAATAAAGTAATGACCGAAAAAGAATGTAATGATTTTATTCAAACGGTCATATCAAAAAACAGTATTTTACCAAATATCTCTATCACAATATACACACCAACCATTAATTTTTTATAGTATTCAATAGGTCTTGTGTCCCGATTTCTACGAAAACCCTACTTCGTTACTTTCAACTTTCAGTATGCATGACAATCCAAAAAACAAAACACCGTTGTAGATTACTACAACGGTGTTTTAGTGAGGTCTGAAGCGGATTCGAACCGCTGTACAAGGTTTTGCAGACCTTTGCCTAGCCACTCGGCCATCAGACCATATGTTCCCCGACAGGTTCCTGTTCGGCTTTCATTCCGTAACTACAAGTCCGTTGCTTCCGGATTGCATGCCGCGCCGGAAACATCCGATTTATTTTCAGGCGCATCGGGAGTGCAAATATACAAACATTTCTAAAATCTGCAAAACTTCGACCCAACTTTGCGCTATTTCCCAAAAATATTTACCTTTACAAGATAATAAACGACATTTTGCGGTTATGACCATCGAGGATATCGCCTTGCAGATGACCCCGGGCATCGGCGTGAAAGGCGCCGTGCACCTGCTCGGAATATTCGGCGACGCACGGGGCATTTTCGCGGCGGCACCCGAGGAGCTGGCCATGAAAGCCGCCTTGCGGGAAGACATTATCCGGAATATCGTCCACCGCAAAGGCTTCGCCGCCGCAGAAAAGGAACTCGGCTACTGCCGCCGCAATTCGATCTCCGCGATCGCTTCGACCGACCCCGAATTCCCGGCATTGCTGCGTGAAATACCCGATTATCCCCATGTACTATACCTGAAAGGCAACGCCGCCGCCCTCTCGGCACGCTGCGTCGCGATGGTCGGCACCCGCCGGGCAACACCCTACGGGCAGACGATGTGCAACAGGCTGGTGGAGGGGCTCGCGGCACAGGTTCCGGGACTCTGCATCGTGAGCGGGCTGGCGTTCGGCATCGACGTCGCGGCACACCGGGCAGCCCTGGCCGCAGGGGTACGAACCGTCGCGGTACTGGCGAACCCGCTCCCCGGCGTCATGCCGGCACAACACACGGCCGTGGCGCGCGACATCCTCGACCACGGCGGGGCACTGGTCACGGAGCTCCACTCGCAGACGCGGCAGAACGGCACGGCATACCTGGCCCGCAACCGGATCATCGCAGGGCTGGGTGCCGGCTGCGTGGTCGTAGAGTCGCCCGACAGCGGCGGGTCGCTCGCCACGGCGCATTGCGCCGACGGCTACGACCGTTCGGTAATGGCCGTACCGGGACGCGCCACGGACGGCATGTCGTCGGGGACGAACCACCTGATCCGCAACCGCAAAGCGCAACTCGTGATGACCGCCGACGATATTGTCCGCGAACTGATGTGGGATCTCGGCCCGGAACCGGCAGCATTCCGGGAAAAACCGTCCACACCGGAGCTTACGCCCGACGAAGCTGGGTTGCTGGGCTGTTTCCGCACGGACGACCCGCTGGCGGTGGAAACCCTCGCGGAGCTGAGCGGACTGGAACCGGGTGAACTGGCTGCCCTGCTCGTAGGGCTGGAACTGGCAGGAGCCGTACGGCAACTGCCCGGCAACCGATATATGAAAACACGATGAAACTGACGGATACACATTCACACCTGTACGATACGGCGTTCGACGCCGACCGCGAAGAGGCACTGGCCCGCGCCGCGGCGGCGGGCGTGGAGCACCTGCTGCTCCCGGGCATAGACTCCGAAAGCCACGGGGCGCTGTTCGACCTCTGCCGCCGCCACCCGGGGCAATGCGTCCCGATGATGGGACTGCACCCCACCTCGGTGAACGACAACCCGCACTGGCGCGAGGAGCTGGCGCTCGCCGAACGTTACCTCACGGCCCCGCCCGAGGGCATCGCACGTTTCTGCGCCGTGGGCGAGATCGGGCTGGACTACTACTGGAGCGGCGAGTTCGTCGCCGAACAGGTCGAGGCTTTCGTTTCGCAATGCCGCCTGGCCGCACGGCTCGGCCTTCCGGTGGCGATCCACACCCGTGCGGCATGGGACGACATGTGCCGGATCATCGGGGAGGAAGCGACGGCCGCGGCGGAGGCCGGGCGGAGGCTGCGGGGCGTGTTCCACGCCTTTTCGGAGGATGCCGTCACCTACCGGAAACTGAAAGCCTGCGGCGATTTCGCCTTCGGAATCGGCGGCGTGGTGACTTTCAGGAAGAGCAAGCTGGCCGATACGGTGCGTGAAATGGAACTGGACGACATCGTACTCGAAACTGACTGCCCGTACCTGACACCCGCGCCCCACCGCGGCGAGCGCAACGAGTCGGCCTATGTGCGGTTCGTGTGCGAGAAAGTCGCGGAACTGAAGGGGCTGCCCCCCGGCGAAGTGGCGGCCGCAACGACGGCGAACGCCAAACGTATTTTCGGAATATAACACCATAAGACCATACGATGAAATCTTCGATCCTGATCATCTATACGGGCGGTACCATCGGCATGAAGAACGATGCCGAAACCGGCGCCCTGGTGCCTTTCGACTTCAGCGGCATCTACGATGAATTCCCTTCGCTCAAGCGGCTCAACGTGGACATCGACGTGCTGACGATGGATCCCGTGATCGACTCGTCGAACGTCACCCCGGCAAACTGGGCGGCGCTGGCCGAGCTGATCCGCGACAACTACACCCGCTACGACGGGTTCGTCGTACTGCACGGCACGGACACCATGTCCTACACCGCATCGGCATTGAGTTTCATGCTCGAAAACCTGGCCAAGCCCGTGGTTTTCACCGGCAGCCAGATCCCGATCGGCGTGCTGCGCACGGACGGCCGCGAAAACCTCATCACGGCCATCGAGATCGCGGGGGCGCACATCGGCGGACGCCCCGAGGTACCCGAAGTGTCGCTCTATTTCCAGAACCGGCTGTTCCGCGCCAACCGTACCACCAAACGCAGCGCCGAGGCGCTGAGCGCCTTCCGTTCCTACAACTACCCGCCCCTGGCCGAGGTGGGGGTTAACATCGCCTATAACCTCGCGGCGATCCTCCACCCGACGGAAATCTCGCCGGAACTGCGCATCGCCACCCGCCTGGCCGACGGAATCGAAGTCATCAAGCTTTTCCCGGGGCTGGGCGAAAATATCCTGCGGGCGATGCTCTCGGCTCCGGGGCTGCGGGCCGTGGTGCTGGAGACATTCGGCGCGGGCAACGCCCCGACCAACGAATGGTTCATCCGCGTACTGAAAGAGGCGATCGACCGCGGGGTCATCATCCTCAACATCACGCAGTGCGGCGGGGGCAAGGTTTCGATGGAACTTTACGAAACCGGGCTGAGGCTGCAGAAGATCGGCGTCCTGTGCGGCCACGACATGACCACCGAGGCGGCCGTCACGAAGCTGATGTACGTGCTCGGACTGGGGCTTTCCGACGAACAGACCCGCGCATTGCTGCGGCGCCCTCTGCGAGGCGAATTTACAGCCTAAGACGTTGCACGGAACGATTTTTTTTTCTATATTTCGCACTGCTAACGTACCTTATCGGGTCGCCAAAGAGGGGCAACACGAAGAGGAATAGAGGCGTAACTCGCTGGCAAACAAATGTTTGGGTCAATTCGGAGTGAAATTTCCGGAATTTGCCTGTACTTGCAAAGCCGGCAGGGGAAAGCCATGGATCGGGGTAAAAAGATGCCGCAAGGATACGGAAAGGATAAAAAAAATATTTTTTTAGGATTTTTTTAACCCGGTAGAATTGACGAAATACCATTGAAACCGGAAAAATATCGTGAAATACCTAAAAACACAACAATAAAAAACAACTAAACAAATTTAATTTTATCTAATCACAACTATGAAAAAACTTTTTTTGATTCTGTCAGTGGCCCTGTTCGCATTGGGTACTGTTAACGCTTTCGCGCAGGAGGCTGCTGCAGCTGCCGAAACCCAACTCGCCGGCGATAGCCTGCACCACGTGATGATGCAGAAGTTCCTCGAGGGTGGTTGGGCATGGATGCTCCCGATCCTTATCTTCCTGATTATCGGTCTGGCCGTTGCCATCGAGCGTATCCTCTATCTCTCGCTGTCGACGATCAACTCGAAGAAACTCATCACCAAGGTTGAAGAAGCCCTGAAGAACGGCGGCATCGAAGCTGCCAAGGAAGTTTGCCGCAACACGCGCGGCCCGATCGCTTCGATCTACTACCAGGGTCTCGACCGTTACGATCAGGGTCTGGATTCGGTCGAGAAGGCTGTCGTTTCCTACGGTTCGGTTCAGACCGGCCAGATGGAGTCGGGCCTGACGTGGATCGGCCTGTTCATCGCCCTTTCGCCTATGTTGGGCTTCATGGGTACCGTTGTCGGCATGATCGCGGCGTTCGACGCCATCCAGGCTGCCGGCGATATCAGCCCGACCCTCGTTGCAGGCGGTATCAAGGTCGCCCTTCTGACGACCCTCATGGGTCTTATCGCTGCGGTTATTCTTCAGCTGTTCTACAACTATATCGTTTCGAAGATCGACTCGCTGGTAAACGATATGGAGGATTCGTCCATCACGCTGATGGATATCCTGACGGCTTACAGCAAGAAATAATCCCAACGATTTAAAAAGAGTTAAAGGCAATTATGAAAAAGATTTTAAATATCATATTGGGTATTCTGCTGGCCGTGATGGCGGTACTGGGAATATACGCAATTGCTACGGGTGGCTCCGAGGCGGCTATCAGCCTGAACCTCATCTGGTGCTATTTCCTGCTGGCTCTTGCGGTGTTCACAGCTATCTTCTGCGCGGTCTTCGGCATGATCCAGAACCCAGCGGGAATCAAGGGCACGATTATTTCGCTCGCGCTGATCATCGTGATCGTGGGCGTGGCTTACTTCGTGGCTTCGGGACATGACATCCAGATCCCCGACCTCGCCAACGGCGGGTTTTTCTCCCAAGGTGAAACCGTCCTGACCGACACCAGCATCCTGGTAACGTACGTTGCCCTGGTCGCTGCGTTCGTGACGGCTATCGCAACCGAAATTTACGGCGCTTTCAAATAACAACGAACAATGGCAGGAAATAAAAGACAAATACAGGAGATCAACGCCGGCTCGATGGCCGACATCGCCTTCCTGCTGCTGATTTTCTTCCTTGTGGCCACAACGATGAATGTCGACACCGGTTTGGTGCGTATGCTTCCGCCGATGCCCCCCGAGAACCAAAAGCAGGAGGACATCAAGGTCAAGGAGCGCAACCTCTTTCTGGTGCTCATCTCGGGCAGCGGCAACATCATGGCCGGGCCCTCGGGCAAACAGGAGATCATCGACCTGAGACAACTCAAGGACAAGACGAAGGAATTCATCCTCAACCCGATGGACGACGAGAACCTCCCGGAGAAAACCGAAAAGGAAATCGAGTTGGCCGACGGCAGCAAGTGGGTATATCCCGAGAGCCAGGGCGTTGTTTCGTTACAGACCACCCGTGATACGGGCTATCAGTCCTACATCATGGTGCAGAACGAGCTCACACGCGCCTTCAACGAGGTACGTGACGAGGTCGCCATGAAGAAATTCGGAGCAAAATTCTCGGAGCTTTCCGAGGATCAGCGCAATGCAGTATCCAAAGCAGTACCTCTGAAGATTTCGGAGGCCGAACCGCGTAATATAAAGAAGTAAGTTATGGCAGTAATGAAAAAGAAGGGCAATAAAAGTTTGCCCCCTATCTCGACAGCATCGCTTCCTGACGTGATCTTCATGATCCTCTTCTTCTTCATGGTGTCGACCACCATGCGCGACCAGGAACTGCTCGTGAGGTACAAACTCCCCGAGGCAACCGAAGTGCAAAAGCTCGAGAAGAAATCGCTCGTAAGCTACATCCACATCGGACAGCCTTCGCTGGTGATGCAGGCCAAATTCGGTACTGCACCCCGTATCCAGCTGAACGACTCGTACAAAACGACCAAGGATATTTTGGATTTCGTAGCCGCAGAGCGCGACAAGCTCAGCGAGGCCGACCGAGCCTCGATGACGATCTGCCTCAAGGCCGACCAGACAACCAAAATGGGTATCGTAACCGACGTGAAGCAGGAACTTCGCCGTGCCAATGCACTAAAGGTCTCCTACGCCGCTTCCAAGTCGCTGGGATACTAAATCCCGAGTCATATCGAAAAAGGGCTGAAGTCGGACTTCAGCCCTTTTTTATGTGCCATACCGATAGTTATACGGCCTCCAGCATCTTCAAACGTATGCCCGCCACTGCAAGACGGCAGGGTAAATTCGGGCCGGGGATTTAAGCGCGGGAGATGATCGTATCCGATCACCACGGGATTTCCCGGCAACACGCGGAAAGACAATCCCCGCTCAGAATTGCAACTCCAACTGGCCGATCCCGTGACTGAACGACAGACGGTGGTGGGGCGTAAGTCCGTATTCCCGGATTGCGAGCCGATGCTCGCGGGTCGGGTACCCCTTGTTCTTTTTCCAGCCGTACTGCGGATATTCCTCCGCGAGGCGCAACATGTACTCGTCCCGATGGGTTTTGGCCAGCACCGAAGCTGCGGCGATGTCGGCATATTTGCCGTCGCCCTTGACGACGCAACGGTAGGGTAATTCAAGGCGTGTCCGGAAGCGGTTGCCGTCGATCGCAAGGAATTCGGGCGGCGGATCGAGGCGGGCGACCGCCAGCGACATCCCCTCGAACGAAGCATTCAGGATGTTGATCTCGTCGATCCGGGCTGCGGAAACGGCCTCGACGGCCCAGGCCACGGCTTCACGCTCGATGATCAGGCGGAGCCTGTCCCGGTTCCGCTCGGTCATCTGCTTCGAATCGTTGAGCAACGGGTCGTGAAAATCGGGCGGAAGGATCACCGCAGCGGCGAATACCGGCCCGGCCAAACACCCCCGGCCGGCCTCGTCGCAACCGGCCTCCCGAAACTCGTATTGGTACTGGTTTTCTAACATCGTACCACAAAGTTACGCATTATTCCGGCTTTTTTCGCTAATTTTGCCCGAGGAAAAAAGCCTTCCGACATGAAAATCGACATCGCCCGGCAGCCGCTCGTACCGGCCTTCATGACCCTCTTCGCACTCGCCGTTGCGGCCATGTGTGCTGGAATCCCCGTGTCCGATACCAGTGGAGCGGTGCGCGATGCGCTCCCGCTTCTGGGCGGCCAACTCGCCCGGTTTCAGGCGGCATATCCGGTATGGTCGAAGTTTGCCGCCGGGTTCATGCTGCTCTTCACCGGAATGTGTGCGGGACGGATCACGATCCGCTACAACCTCTATACGGTGGGCACCTGCCTCCCGATTCCCCTCTATGCCATCGTCGCCTGCGGGATCGCAACAGGCGGGAATTATCTCGCAGGATTCGCAGCGTCGATGCTGCTCGCACTGGCAACGAAAAATTACTGCCGCGCCTTCTGCAACGGGTACGGGTTCGACGCCATCTTCCGGGCCTCACTCTATCTGGGACTGATGCCGCTGGTATATGCCCCCGGCTTGCCGATGCTGCTGCTCCTGCCGCTGGCCGTACTGCTTTTCCGGCGTACCTTGCGGGAAGTCGCGGTAGCAACGGCCGGACTGCTGCTGCCGGTCTTCACGGCCTGCTATGTCAGCTGGGGCACCGGGGCGGAATTCACGGCTCCCCTGATCAAATTGGGGCAATCCGCCATCGAAGGTATGCCGCTGCATCTCTTTCTGGATATTCCCCTCCCCGCACTCGTCATGGCAGGCGGGATCGTGCTGCTCGACCTGACAGCGCTTTTCTTTTTCCTGGCCGACATCTATGCCGCAGGCACCAAACCCCGCTTCATCCTCTTTTATAATATAGGTATACTGATATTGACTCTGGCTGTGCTATGCAGCCCCGCCGCAACACCCGAGGCATTCGCCCTGCTCGCTGTCCCGTCGGCCATACTGATCCCGGTATTTTTTGTCCGCATACACAGGGGAATAGCATTGCCCGTATACCTGATTTTTCTGGCGGCAGCCTTCGCTGGAATATTTTTACAATATTATATTTAGTCATTATTATGGTATCTTTAGTCTTATTTGCCTGTTTGTGCCTTTTTAGACTATTCATTATTTTATAAAACAAATATTAAATTGTATTTTTGAAATGAGCAATCGGTGACGCAACTCATTGTTCAAAAAAACTTAAAATACGATTTGATATGAAGAATTCATTAAATTCGTCGGCCCAGCAGCCGATGATTGTGAAGTACGTAGAAGCCCTTCACAACGGAATCCAGTCTCAGGCGCTTTCACGTTACGCAATCGGTTACATCCTCCGAGGCACGAAATATATTTACGACGGGGATAAGCGCCAGACCCTTACGCGCGGAGACGTATTCTACCTCGGCATCGGGCATCACTATATCGAGAACTTCCCGGAAAACGGACAACCCTTCGAGCAAGTGCTCTTTTATTATACGCCGGCTGACCTCCAGCGGATACTGCTGCACCTGAACATCACCTACGGACTGAACATTTCGAACGAACATTCGTGCGAAAACTGCCGCAACCGTTCGCACGTCTCTATGCCTGCCTGGAATTCGATCCGCAACTTTTTCATCAACACCAACAACTACCTGCGCGACGAGGATTTCCACCGCGACGAGACGGCCGAGAACATCAAAATGACCGAATTGATCTACCTCATCGCCTCGCACGAAGACTGCTGCCTGAAGAGCAAACTGCTGAGCAACGTCGACGCGGCCAAGGAGAATTTCGAACAGATCGTCTACGACCACATCTTCAAGGATATTTCGATCGAAGAACTTTCGAAGCTGACGAACCGTTCGCTCACCTCGTTCAAAAAGGAATTCCGGCGCCATTTCATGATGCCGCCCCACAAATGGTACATCCGCCAACGCCTGATGCATTCGCGTCTGCTGCTGATTTCGACTTCGAAGTCGATTTCGGAAATCGGCAATGCCTGTACATTCCCCAACACGTCGCACTTTATTAAACTTTTCAAAAAGGAGTACCAGATGACGCCGGCCGCTTACCGGAACCGCCACATCACTTCGCTCGCTCCCGAGGCGCAGCCCGCCGCTAAGGAAACCGAGGAAATCCGCGAGGCGTTATAGTTCGCAACTTACAAAACCGTTAGTATTTTAAAATTTTTAATTATAATTTAAAAGATTTTTTTCGGTTAGGTTAAAAAAATGTTACAAAAGATTTGGAAGATTGTGATTTTCCATTTATCTTTGTATAACAAAACGTGGGATTCTCCCACTCTCATTAACCTAACTAACCTAACCAGAGGGGTTTGCTACTGCCAGGCAGCAAACCCCTTTCTCTGTGCAAAAAAGTCCTCCGGCAGTATCCGATATTGAATAATTGCGATTTTCGAGGCCGCATTTTTTATTTTTTTAATTGCATACTGCGAATACCGCCGCCGGCGAAACCCGAAAACAGCCCGGGGAAAGGCCCGGAGCAGGCAAACCCGCGAAGAGGCGTATCAGGAACGAGATGCCGAAAGAAAATAGGGCATTCATAGGAATTATCAATTATTTTTTCGTATTTTTGCATCAATTGGAAAATAATGAACTTAAATGCCGAAGTTTTATGACAAGGTAGATGTACTGAAAAAACCAGGATGGTTGAAGATCCGGCTCCACCGCACCCCGGAATATGCCGAGGTACAGCAAATAGTCGACAAACATGCGTTGCATACGATTTGCAGCAGCGGCATGTGTCCGAACAAGGCCGAATGCTGGAGCCGCAGAACCGCAACCTTCATGATCCTGGGAGACATCTGCACCCGAGGCTGCCGCTTCTGTGCAACGAAAACAGGACACCCCCTTGCCCCCGACGCCGAGGAACCCCGACGGGTCGCCGAAAGCGTCGCACTGATGAAACTGAGGTATGTCGTCGTTACTTCTGTGACGCGTGACGACCTGCCTGACGGCGGTGCCGCACACTGGGCCCAAACCGTCCGCGCCATCCGCACACAGAATCCCGGCGCCGTAATTGAGCTCCTTATTCCCGATCTCGACGCACAGCCCGCCCCGCTGGACGTGGTCGTCGCGTCGAAGCCCGATATAATCGGGCACAACATCGAAACCGTCGAGCGGCTGACCCCGGTGGTGCGTTCCAAGGCAAAGTACCGTACGAGCCTGGAAACCCTGCGCTACCTCAGTGCACAGGGCGTCGCAACGAAAAGCGGACTGATGGTCGGACTTGGCGAGAGCGATGATGAAGTATTACAAACCCTGCACGACCTGCGCGACGCAGGCGTGGGGATCGTAACACTCGGTCAGTACCTTCGTCCCACTCTGGAGCACTACCCCGTTGCGGCGTATATCACTCCTGAAAAATTCGAATGGTACAGACTGAAAGCGCTGGAAATGGGCTTCAGCTACTGCGCGAGCGCACCGTTAGTCCGCTCGTCGTACATGGCGGAAGAGGCCCTGAAGAGCGTCAAAAGTTTGTAGCGATGGAAGCCTCCTGCCGGGATCTCGGACTGATGGACTACAAAACCTGCTGGGAATTGCAGCAGGGCTTGTTCGACGCCCTGGTAGCCCGCAAGGCAGCCTGCAAAGGCGCAACGAAACAGGCGGCGGCACCCCTGGCGGCAAACGCCGACACTGCGGAAGCAAGTAAGGCATCCGCGCGGGAGCCGGCACAGCGATCGGCAGAGGCAATGCCCAGCAAGGCGGGAACGCAATCCGGCAAAGGGCCGGAATCCCCAACGGGCAGCGTATCCGCAGCAGAGGGCGTCGAACCGTCAGGCGTCACCGGAGATGGCTCCGCCAGCGCAGGCACTATCCTTTTGGTGGAACACCCGCCGGTATACACACTCGGCAAAAGCGGCCATGCCGAAAACCTGCTGATAGGCCGCGAAGCGCTCGAAGCGATGGGCGCACAGTTCTTTCACATCGACAGAGGGGGCGACATCACTTTCCACGGCCCGGGGCAGCTGGTCTGCTATCCGATCCTCGACCTCGAATGTCTGGGCATCGGGCTGAGGGACTACATCGGGGCACTGGAAGAGGCCGTCATCCGTACCGTGGCGGTATACGGCATCACCGCCGGCCGCATGGCAGGCGCCTCGGGGGTCTGGATCGGCCCCGGAATCGGCGGGGAAACAGGGAGCCGGACAACCGCCTGCCGCGGAGATAACGGCGGCGGCAACTGCAACATCGGCGGTAACTGCGGCAACAAAAGCGTCGGCGGCAAAAGCGGCGACAGCGGCGAAAACCGCAACGAGGCAGGAACCTGCGATAGCGGCAGAATCTGCGATAGCGAAATCGGCGTCGGGAACCGGACATCCGCAAGGGTGCCGCGCAAGATTTGCGCAATAGGCGTCCGGTCGTCACGTTATATCACCATGCACGGGTTCGCGCTGAATGTCACGACCGACCTCGGGTGGTTCACGCGCATCAACCCCTGCGGGTTTACCGACCGGGGAGTGACCTCGATCGAACGGGAAACGGGCCGCAAGGCCGCAATGGGCGAAGTAAAGGAGCTTGTTGTCAAATTTTTAAGTGAGATATTAAATGTTAGAATATATAAATAGTAAATCGTATGCCTATAGAAAAACGATGGGTAGTGAAACCGCAGGGCGATTCCGAGGCGGTGGCGAAGCTCGCTGCCGTGCTCAGGATTTCTCCCGTGCTGGCGAACCTGCTCGTACAGAGAGGCATAGACACCGTAGAAAAGGCGGACAAGTTCTTTAAACCCAGTCTCGCCGACCTCCACGACCCGTTCCTGATGAAGGACATGGACAAGGCGGTCGAGCGGGTCGAGCAGGCCGTTCGTAACAATGAGAAGATCATGGTTTACGGCGACTACGACGTGGACGGCTGTACGGCCGTTGCACTGGTGTACAAGTTCCTGCGCCAGATCGGGCATAAAAACCTGATGTTCTACATCCCCGACCGCTATACCGAAGGTTACGGTATCTCGGTCAAGGGCATCGACCTGGCAGCCCGCAAGGGCGTAGGTCTTATCATCGCCTTGGACTGCGGTATCAAAGCCACGGAAAAGGTAGTCTATGCAAAGACGAAGGGCGTGGATTTCATCATCTGCGACCATCACCTCCCGGCCGAGGAAATTCCCCGTGCCGTAGCTGTCCTGGATCCCAAGCGGGTCGATTGTTCCTATCCGTTCGACGAATTGTCGGGCTGCGGCGTAGGCTTCAAGCTCGTGCAGGCCTATGCGCAGAAAAACCGGATCCCGTTCGAACAGATCAGCCCGCTGTTAGACCTGCTGGTCGTGAGCATCGCTTCGGATATCGTACCCCTGGTGGGCGAAAACCGTATCCTTGCCCATTTCGGGTTGAAAGATCTCAACCGCGAACCGTCGAAAGGATTGCTGTCGATCATCAAGATCTGCGGCCTGGACAAGCACAACATCACCATCGACGACATCGTCTTCAAGATCGGGCCGCGTATCAACGCCGCCGGGCGCATGCGGATGGACGAGAACGACGAAAACGCCTCGCCCTCGGGCGGGCACGCGGCCGTCGAGCTGCTGATCGAAGGCAACGAAAGCATCGCCGCGGAGTTCGGGAACGTCATCGACGCCTACAACCAGGATCGCAAGTCGATCGACCGTTCGGTGACGCAGGAAGCGCACGATTTTATCGAGCGCAACCCCGCAATGAAAGAGCTGAAGAGCACGGTGATCTACAATCCCAAGTGGATGAAGGGCATCGTGGGAATCGTCGCCTCGCGCCTGATCGAGACCTACTACCGGCCGACGGTGGTGCTGACGATGAGCAACGGCTTCGTGACAGGATCGGCACGCTCGGTACCGGGCTTCGACCTTTACCAGGCCGTGGAGTCGTGCTCGGATCTGCTGGAGAACTTCGGCGGGCATATGTATGCCGCCGGGCTGACGATGCGACCCGAGAACGTCGAGGAATTCACGCGCAGGTTCAACGCCTATGTCGAGGAGAACATCGACCCGCAGATGCTCATGCCGCAAGTGGATATCGACAGCGAACTGCTCTTCTCGGACATCACCCCCGCGTTCCGCAAAGACCTCAACCGCTTCCAGCCTTTCGGCCCCGGCAACACGGCCCCGGTCTTCGCGACCTACGGCGTAAGCAACCACGGCGATGCCAAACTGGTCGGCGTGGAGTGCGAACACCTGCGCATGGATCTGATCCAGCGGCAGAAACCCAACACGAAGATCCAGTCGATCGCCTTCCAGCAACCCACGCATTACGAATGGGTGCGCTCGGGACGCCCGATCGACGTCTGCTACCAGATCGTCGAAAACCACTACCGGGGAACTGTGACCACCCAGCTCCGGATCAAGGACATCAAACCCGTTCTGAACAGGTAGTCTCCGTCTTCGAAAGAGAGGTCAGGAACACAACTCCGGGCCTCTCTTTTTCAATTTACATGCGTCATTGCATTTAGCGTCACAGCCGGTCATCCGGCTCCTTCACTGCAAACAAATGAATCTTCTGAAGAAACCGTTCAGCATTTCCCTCCAGGCCCTGGCGGGAGTTCTGATTTTCAGCTGCCTGCTGGCACATCCCTTCTCCGAAGCCGCGAGCAGCCCCCCGGGCGACAAGCGCGACTACATGCTGGTGCTGAACACCTACACCGAATCGGCGCCCTGGAGCAGCCACATTATCAACAGCATCGTCGCGCATATCGACCAGGTGGACAACTTCGAAGTCTACACCGAAAACATGAACTCGCTGTTTATGACGTTCAAAAAACACAAAACCGGCGAGATCGAATCCTTCAAAAACAACCTGCTGCGGGAATACGGCAAGAATCCGCCCCGGATGCTGGTGCTGCTGGGCGCTCCGATCGCCGTGCTGCGCGACTTCGTGAAACAGACCTGGCCCGGCGTGCCGTTGATCCTCTGCTCGGAAATGGACTACATAGGTCCTGAAAACGCCTACCTCGACCGCCGCCCGCTGCGCCCCGAGGAGCGGCTGCCGCTGTGCGACAAAGCCGTGTCCGACAACATCACGCTCATCCGCACGCCGCTCTACCTGCGCGAGAACGTCGAGCTGATGCGCCGGATGATCCCGGGGATGGATTCGCGGTCCAGCAGCTCGCGCAGGTCGCTGTCGGCCTGCTGGTTGATATAGCGG
>OGII01000333.1_pt1 | contig 46318 bp, 28 predicted proteins | sample 1571701 | NCBI WGS metagenome assembly OGII01 (sample SAMEA2581950, study PRJEB24529) | metagenome | biome: Human gut stool | place: China | collected 2011
CGCAAGAGAGTTTCGGATAAGCTGCCAGCACTTCTTCCGAGTGGGCAGGCATTTCAATCTCCGGAATAATCGTGATGAAATGCTGACGAGCATATTCTACGATTTCGCGAATATCATCCTGTGTATAGTAACCTCCGGAAGCTCCAGGCTCGTCGAAACGGAGGTACTTACGTCCGCCGTTCCACCACGTCTTCCAATTGGCGTCAGTACGCCAACAGATAGACGCATTGGCATTCTATAAGATCAACCGCCTGCATCTGTAAGGTGCAGATGCAGGCGGTTGATCTTATAGAATGCCAATGCGTCTATCTGTTTCTTCACAAATTCTTTAGAAAAGAAATGACGGGATACATCCAGCATTAAGCCGCGATAAGCGAAACGAGGACTATCCTGCACTTCAACAGAAGCAATGGAATAGCCTGTTCCCGAAGGCTGAGATAATTGCAACAGTGTCTGGATTCCGTAGAACAATCCCGCTCCCGATGTTGCACGGATAAGGATTCGTTCCGGAGTGACGGACAGGGTATAACTTTCGGGAGAAGGCAACTGTTCGCTCTTTTCGGTTATCAACAGAGAAAGTACGTTCTGCGTATCTTTTTTCTTTCCTTTCTTTAGATGAACCGGTAATGCTTGCAGATAGCTTTCCAGAAGTCGAGCTTCTCCACCTTGAATGTTTGTATAAAGTTTTGTTTTCTCTGAGAGTAAAAAAGAGCCCGTACCCTGTTCCATCTTTAAGGGAACAGGAATTACGGACTGTGCATTAATGGGATGTGCACAAAGACACATCCCGATTACCCATAAGAAAAGACAAACTTTAGTGTATCTCTTTCTTATATTCATTAATTAATTGTGATTTCGTCTACAAATAAAAAGCCTGGATAACTCTTACCACCATGCCATTCCGGAATACTTTTCTCGGGTGAAGCTATAACTTTCACATATTGTGCAGTTACAGGTGTAAATGTTAGTTTATGGTCATAAACACCATTTTTATCAGTTTCCTTCATTGCAGGATAAGCTTCAGATGCCACTTTCGTGAAGTTTGTGCCGTCTTCTGAAACTTCTACAGAGAGTCCTCTTGTATCAAAAACCCAATCTCCCTTCTCTACGCAAGTAGAAATGGCAACGCTTGAAATCTCTGTTGGTTGTTTGAGATCAATAGTCACATCCATATCATTTCCTCTAAATGCAATCCAGCGTCCGGTTTTATAGTTACCATTTCCTTTCAAGCCATCTACCAACGTAGAGACACCTTTGAACTCATATTGTTTATTCACCGGCTGATTAGCAACAATCGGCTTCATGCTTGATTTACTGAAATCGATTTTCTCAGAAACGACACGACTATTTCCAGTAGGGCGAATAGCTATAGCCGAGAAGTCTGCATTTTCCTTAATCTTCAAAGCGCCATCATAAACGGGAGAAGTACTAGTCGGCTCTGTACCATCTAGCGTGTAGTGGATTGGCGCATTGTCAATTGTAGTAAGTGTAATGTCTAAAGTACCATCAGCCGGATTCGGAGTAAATTCTGCTTTTACGTCAAATACGTGCTTTGCATAATTATATCCTTCTGCATCATACCACTTAATCAGTCGTGGAAGACGAGATAAGAAATCTTCGTAGTTCTTCTTATCAGGTGTTGACCACTGGACTTCACACAAAGCAGCCCAACGAGGCAAGACCATATATTGAGCATGAGAGAAAGTAGCAATATATTCTGTCCAGAGATTAGCCTGTACACCTTTTATATACTGCTGTTCTTCCGGAGTAAGGGAAGCCGGCATCGGCTCATAGCTGTACACCCTTTCCATCGGCAAATAACCTCCGATACCGAAAGGTTCATTCTCAGTATCTTTAGCCTGATAATAATCAAAATACAGATAAGTGTTCGGGGTCATGATCACATCATGTTTCTGCTTGGCAGCCTCAATACCGCCACCTTCACCACGCCATGACATCACGGTTGCATTCGGAGCGAGTCCGCCTTCCAGAATTTCATCCCAACCGATAATCTGACGTCCGTGTCCGTTCAGGAACTTCTCTGCATGATTGATAATGAAACTCTGCAATCTTTCCTCGGCAGTATGATTCTTGTCAGACTTAAGACCTAAAGCCTTGATACGAGCCTGGCACTTTGGACATTTTGCCCAACGTACCTTAGGACATTCGTCACCACCTACATGAATATATTCTGACGGGAAAATCTGAATAATTTCCCCTAATACATCTTCAATGAATTTCAAGGTTTCATCATTTCCTGCGCAAAGCACATCTTCTGATACCCCCCAGATTTTCCATACTTCGTACGGACCACCAGTACAGCCCAAGTTAGGATATGCAGCCAAAGCAGCCTGCATGTGTCCCGGCATATCAATTTCCGGTATAACCGTAATATGACGTTCGGCAGCATAAGCTACAATTTCTTTTGCTTCTTCCTGTGTGAAGAATCCACCATAAGGCTTGCCATCATATTTTCCCGAGTTATGTCCGATAACCGTTTCCGCTCTTTTAGAACCTATTTCAGTCAGTTCAGGACGACTCTTGATTTCGATTCTCCATCCCTGGTCTTCAGACAAATGCCAGTGGAAACGGTTGATGTTGTGCAAAGCCAGCATATCAATAAAACGCTTTACTGAATCTACCGGGAAAAAATGACGTGACACATCCAACATTGCACCACGATAAGAGAAACGAGGATAGTCATTGATTTCAACCGCCGGTAAAGCGATATCCACTCCTTGTGCTACCGGAATAGATTTACGCAACGTCTGGATGCCATAAAATACTCCGGCTTCCGTAGGTCCTGAAATAACCACTTGGTCGCTGGTTACCTTTAACTGGTATCCTTCAGGATTTTCAGCATTTCCACCTAATTGCAGGATTATTCCTTTGCCGTCTGTACCGGCTTGTACAGCCAATGACTTTCCGGTAAGATCTTTGATATAACTTGCCAAAAATTCAGCGTTCTTTTGCATTTTTTCATTGCCTTCCGGATACATTATCTTAGTTCCATTTGACAAAATAAACGGAGCAGCCTGATCCATTACCGAAATTTCCTGCGGTAACGGAATTATCTGATAATTTGCTTCTTTCACTTCTGTGTTACAGGATAAAAGCATAAAACCTGCCATTGTCAGCCCTGCAAGGCCCATTAAAGTTTTCATAATAGATATTAATTGATTAGTTAGTATCACTTAATTGCTTAATAGTTATATCAACCTTTTCATTCTTCTTCAGTTTATCTGAAGTAATAATCACTTTCTTTGTCTGTCCCGGCAACAAGTCAAAGAAGTTGTCAGTAAATCTCGCACCTTGAACAGGAATCTCTATGAACACATCCCTGGCCAGCTGTCTGGCAGACAGAGTCACTTCATATTTTCCATCCATCGGCTTCACTTTATAGCGGATCTCAGTCTTCGGAAGCTCCTGATCTTTTGCGTGGTTAAAGTAATAAATTTCTTCGGATAAAACCTCACCTTTCTTATTTTTTAATGTCATTAGAAGAAAAGTATTTTGAGGACTTGTTGTTATACCCGCATAAGGTTCCTTATAATATAAGGTGGAAGCATTGGCCGGAACCTCACCCTTGATACTCTTTTTAGTCAGAACTTTTCCATTAAAATCCATCACACGCAACAATAAAGTCACCTCTTTATCCGCTTCCAGCTTGTCCGACATAACATAAATATTCAAATCCTCCCCTTCCTTGACAGCATCTACCAATACCGGAGCAAAAGCTCTTTTTGCCTGATAATGCAACGCTTTCCAATTGCCATAATAATCAATGCTCGACCAGGAAACGACCGGCCAGCTGTCATTCAGCTGCCAATATAAAGTCCCCATACAATAGGGACGGTTACGACGATGGGCTTCCAAACCCTGGCGCACTCCTACCCCCTGCAAAACCAAACCCATATAAACCAACTGATCGAAATCTTCAGGCACTTTATAATACAGTCCCATAGTCTTCTTGATGAGGAAATTACCGATAGTGGCTTTTTGATGAGCATTCATCACCTCCGATTCCAATGCATAATCTTCCGGTGAGGCAAAAGTAGCAATCGTCTTCATTTCAGGAAATGCCTGAAAACCAAACTCACTCATAAAACGCGGAATTTCCGTATCCAGACTTTCAAACGGTTTCTGACCATACCAGATACCCCAATTATGGCTGTCGGCAATCTTCCAACTTTCGGGACGTCCCCAATTGGCCTCGTACGGAGAACCATGCATATAGAAACGGTCCGGATCAAGTTCAGCTACTTTACGAGGCAACAACTCACGGAAAAGTTTGTCATAGCCCTGCTTCATTCCTTCCATAATACCGGGATCAGTGTATTTCTTATCCCATCCCCAGTAGCGCATACCTTCATAAATTTCATTGTTTCCACACCACATAGCCAGACTGGCATGGTTCCGTAAACGCTTGATATTATATTCCGCCTCGGCCTCTACCCGTTTCATAAAAGCAGGATCGGACGGATAAGTAGTGCAGGCAAAAATAAAATCCTGCCAAACTAAAATTCCATTCTCGTCCGCCGCCTGGTAAAAAGCATCATCCTCATAAATTCCTCCACCCCATACACGAATCATATTCATATTGGCATCTTTCACATCCTTGAACAACTGGCGGTAACGTTCTTCAGTAATGTTAGGCAGCAAAGCATCATCCGGGATAAAATTCGCGCCTTTGGCAAACATAGGTTCACCATTGACTACAAAATAGAAGGATTCTCCCTGATCGTCTTTTTCTTTCACCACCTTTATTGTACGGAGTCCGATACGCTCTTTTTGAGAAGCTATCACTTTACCATCCACCTTTATTACGGCTTCAAAGTCATACAATGCAGGTTCCCCCCAACCATTAGGCATCCATAAATGAGGCTGCCGTATCTCTATGGGAAGAAGAATATGGTTTGTTCCCGGCTGCAATGTCACCTCTTTCTGTTCGGTTACCTTTTCACCCTCCTTATAAGAATAAGCAACAGTTACTTCCGCTTTCTGAGGAGTTGCAGAAACACTGTTTACAGTCAGGCGGTTTTCAACTTTCGCCAGATCTTTTGTTACCGAAGCCTGACGTACATAGTAATCATCAATGCGTGCCACATCATAGAAAGTCAGTGTCACAGGCCGCCAGATACCACTGGTTACCAAGCGGATTCCCCAATCCCAGCCATAACTGTAAGGCGCTTTACGGCTATAGATACTAACCCGCTTATCACTATGATCATTATCAGCAGGATAATCAAAACCATTGGTTTCCCATTGGGGTAAAGTTTGCTTGACAGGTGAATGAAACAGAATCTGCAAATGGTTTTCTCCCTTCCGCAACACCTCTTTTACCGGAAGAGTATAGCCGACAAACATATTGTCCGTACGTTCCAACAAAGAGCCGTTCAGATAAATATCCGCATACGTATCCAACCCTTCCAAAATCAACAAGGCAGCATCCCGCGAGAGTTGCTCATCCGTCACATTAAAAGTAGTTTTATAAACCCAGTCCTCATTCTCTACCCACTGCACTTTTTGCTCATTCATCCCATAAAATGGATTGGGCAGCTTATTATGAGAAATCAAATCCTGATGTACCGTTCCGGGCACCGTAGCCGGCAACCATTCATTCCGGCCGACCTGGGCGAACTCCCATCCCTTATCAAGACTCAGACTCTCTGACTTCTTATACTCCTTTGCACTGAGCATCATCGGAAAGCATCCTAACATCATCAAAACTTTTAATGTTTTCTTCATCTTACCTATCTTTATTAATTCATATACTATTCAGCCCGGAATGTGGATGCAGGCAAACCGGCGCCATTTACCAGATTGGCACGGGTAAATGGCTGCCATCCGTAACGAACCGTTTCCGGCTCTTTCACCTTGTCACTCCATACTTTTATTTTACCGTTTTCAACAACAGCCTGTGCCGGATAAAATAATCCATCATCACCTGCCACTTCGAATGTACGAAGCGGTTTCCCATCCGAAGTGGACAACCCCTCCGCATAATCAAAAGAAATATAAGCCGCACCTCCACTAAATACGACTGATTTATAAAGCGGTCCCGAAGGAATGACATTTTTATATCCGTATGTTTTATTCAAAGCCCATGCAGCCAACCGTTCACCGACTTCTCTTTTCTGTTTGGGGTGTACGTCCAATGAGTCTCCCCTATCTGAACTGACAGCCATACCGGTATGAGGAATCTCCGCCATCAAACGACGCTGGCTATCACGGAACCAAGTCCATGACGGACGGTCTATACTGGACAATTGGACAAAATAGAATGGAAGTTCCGCATCCCCCCAATTCTTGCGCCAACTTTCCACCAACAATCTGAACAACCTTTCATGAGCCTCCCGATTATGGGCATTAGACTCACCCTGATACCAAATAAAGCCTTTGACCGGAAACTGTTCCAAAGGACGGATACCCGATTCATACAAATAACAAGGCTCATAAGGATGGCGTTGCAATTTATTGGAAGACTGCTTTACATTCAAGGCAGCACGCCCACGCACCCAGTCTTGGATAAAATCATTCTGCATCCAATTACGTAAAATAGCCGGGAAATGATATTCCAATGTACTACGGTCTATCCATGCTTCAGTAGGAGATCCGCCAATGGCATTGCAAATCAGTCCTACAGGGACTTGCAAACTATCCTGCAATTTCTTTCCGAAATAGTAAGCCACCGCCGAGAAATTACCGGCTGTTTCAGGCGAACAAACTGTCCACCGTGTATCCTTATAATATTGCAGATGATTCAATGAATCGAGTACCGAAGCATCCCACTCCACCGCATCCGTACGCCAACGGGCTTTCATATCATATAAACGGATATTGCTATTTGCAGCTTGAGGAACATCTTGTGCGGCAGTCGCACTCCAATTCAGATAAAACTCCATATTCGATTGTCCGGAACAGAGCCACACTTCTCCCGCCAACACATTTTCATAGACCAGTTTCCGTTTTTCTGTAGAAACAGTCAGCGTATATGGACCGCCCGCCTTCAATGGCCGGACATCCACCGCCCACTTTCCATCTGCTCCCGTCACAGCCTGAAGTTGCTGCCTGTCTATGGAAACAGTTACTTTCTCACCGGCATCCGCTTTTCCCTGAATAGTCAGCAGACGTCCATGCTGCAATACCATATTGTCCGTATAAATTTCCGGCATTTGCAAACCGCCAAAATCACCGGTTATGCCTTCATACACCGTTTTTGCCAAGACAGCCGCACCTTCCTTATCAGGATGGACAGCATCGGGCAACATAAAAGGATATGGATATAAAGGTGCATGGAAATCTATCAACTGTACTTGTGCGTATTTCGCTATCGTTTCTATAGCCAGCTGAATCTCATCATGCCAGTCGCGTGTGCCGGACTCAAACCGCGGATGGCGGTCGGCAATCGGAGTCAGACGGGCAATCAAAATACGACATTCAGGATTCGCCACTCTGAACGAATCAATCAGTGCACGATAATCCGCTATAAAAAAATCACGGTAATTGGGCCAATCACGCGGATCTGTATCATTCACTCCTAAATGAATAACCACTACATCACCGGCAAAAGCCAATGCATCCTTAAACTCTTTCTGTTGCATAAAAGGCCGGTGTCCCTTGTTCAGCAACGTAGCTCCCGGCTTTCCAAAACGCTCCACCGTATACCCTTCACCCAGCATTTGCTGTAACCGGGCAGGATAGGACTCCTTATCAGGATCGGATACACCTATGCCATAGGTAATGCTATTACCTACACAAGCAACCTTCACCCGCTTCCGTGCAAATGAAACGGTACAAAGAAACAAACATAAAATCAGTATTAATGTCTTCTTCATTTCTGGTCAACATAAGGTTTTACAATATCACGCCACAGCAAGTATCCCTTTCCTAATAAATGTAATCCGTCATTAGTATATACTGGATTCATCTTGCCTGTCTCTTTCTCCACAAAATGACTATACAAATCAATATAGGCAGCTCCTTCCTTTACCGCCAATGGTTCCAACAAATCATTAATTTGTTTTACCACCTGCCAGCGTGATGTATGCCCGTTAAACATACCGTAACAATCATTCACCGGCAATACACTTTGCAAATATAATTTTGTTTTTGGAGATTCTTGCTTTATTTTCCGAACAATCATACTTATTTCTGAAATAATTTTATCCGCAGACGTTCCCCGAGAAACATCATTGATACCGATCAATAAAAAAATCTTTGCCGGTTTTCCCTTTACAATCGGATCCAAACGGTCATATACCCCCATACAGATATCTCCACTGATACCCCTGTTCTTCACATTCTTATTTTGGAACAACTCAGCCCACTCGCAACCGTTGGTAATACTGTTCCCTAAAAAAATAATATCTTTTGAAGTAACCGGAAGTTCTTCAAACAAAGTCGCTCTCTGCTCATAAAAAGTAGAATACTTGCGTTCCTGAGCAAACTGGGGTAACGCTAATAATAATCCCAATAACAATAAGACAATACGTTTCATTTTATTTTTGTTTATCTGGTGAATAAATCAATCCCTCTGCCGCCCTTTCTCCGTCAGGAGTCACAAAGACAGCAGTAAACATCCACTTCACAAGACGCGTCTGGTCCATCCTGAACTTACCGACAGGTAATTTCAGGAACACTTTATTCCAACCCTTATTTAAATGCACAGCCAGTGGAGAACGTGCCACACAATTTTCATTTCCTAATGGAATTTCATTACTCTTCACCTGATGGGTTGCTGTCCATACAGGAGGCATTATCTCCCTATCATTAATCCAAATACGGCTACCTTTATAATCCCATTTACCTTGCAGCGGAGCCAGATCCATCTCCGAACGGCTATAATTCTGAAATTCTGCCCATAACCCCACTTCCTGATCTTTAGGAGAATATACCCAAGTATATGCATACGCGGTATGATCCTCTTTAGGATCGACATAAAATCCGGGAACAAACGTCCCCCAGACATGGCGTAAATAAATACCTGCCCCTATTGCCTGACGTACACCATACGTATTCCCGTTATAATGATAGGTATCCTTTAATTCCTGTTCAGGCGGGAACACCTTATCCATATCTCCCCCATTAGGAAAAGCATCCGTAATATTCCATTTTACATTAGTCTGTTTTACATAGGCGAAAGGATATCCTTTAAACGTATGCTCCTTATGCCACAACATACGCTTTTCAAAATCAGCGAATTCTTTGAATGCTTCCGTGTCTTCGGGTGGAAGTATCGTACCCAGTCCGTCAAAATATTCCGTACCTCCCCCTCTCCAGGCACGCTCGGCAATAGCAAGCATATTGGGATACAAGCCATTTTCAATAACCAGATTCCACTCATTGTCAATCAAACGATCGTGCCACAAAGCCAATATAGTTCCCGCAATGTCCTCACTGCCTTCTGCCTGATCATAAATACGGCTGTTGTACAAAGCTACAATATCACCGAAAACATCAAAATGATTCAGATAATGAAATTTGGAATCGATAGCAGGAATACCCGGTTGCGCCTTTCCACGGTAACTCCACAAATGTGTCATGTCTATTTCCCCCGGTTTATAGTGCCAGCCCGGATTCCAGGATATTACTTTTTTCCCTTTTGAGCGTACATACGCCACCATTTCGGGTACAAAATGCGGATTGGTAAACTCCACCTCATCCGTACCTATATGTAAATAAGGCACATCAAATGTCTCACACACCTCATCCAGCAACAGTTTCAATATTTTCATCCCTTCCGGACTTTGCATATCATGGCGGAAAGCACGCACAAAGGCAGCACTATGCCCCGGCATATCTATCTCAGGAATCAACAACACCTGATGTTTCTTACAAAAATCCACCAAATCGCGTGCCTCTTCCAGCGTATAATATTTACCCGGCATACGGATGGTGTTCACACTATCATTCAGCATAGGAAAGATTTTACTTTCCAATCTCCATGCCTGGTTTTCAGTAAGATGCCAATGAAATACATTAATCTTAAACCGGGATAAAATCTCGATCTCTCTTTTCAATTCTTCCATTGAAATATAACTGCGTCCCACATCCTGCATAAATCCGCGTATCCGGAATGCCGGCCAGTCTACAATCTCACATCCGGCAACAGAACTTCTCTTCCCTTTTTTCCGTTCCAATTGCCGAAGTGTCTGCATAGCCCAATACACTCCCTGTTCTGTTACAGCCTCTATCTTTATCCGCTTGTTTGAAACAGAAAGACGATAGGCTTCAGCCCCATTTAACCTGGCCTCCTCAATAGACGGAACCAGTTCCACTTCAATCACCGATGACGAGTGTTCAACAATCTCACCACCTGCATTCATGATAAAAACTTCCCACTCCGGCCTCAACACCGGAGTAGAAAGTTTCACCTTTCCCATAGTAAAGTTCTTCCCCGTATCCTTATACAACTGAGGTTTAGGAAGTAACGAGATACTGGTTTGTGCCATAGTTACAGCACAAACCAGTATCATACCAATAAAACTAGAAAATCTGCGTTTCATTATTTATTTGGTCTTAATAATATCTTTCAGCTTTATCGCTTGGAAAGTCATGTGGGCCACACTGCTTTCATATAAAATTCCTACTGTTTCCTTGTCAATCATAGTCAAGCAGCTGTATCCCCAACCCCAACCGGCATCCAGCAGCAATTGATTCTCGGGCAACCAAGTCACCCCACCATCCAGACTTGCTTTGATGGTAATGCTATGACGGTTCTTGGCATCATTCGGATTAGAGAACAAAAGGATGTCTTTACCCAATACATTCTCTTTAGCTTTAACACTAATCAAACTGGCCATACAAACCGGTTCCTGTAAGGCTGTACGTGAAGACTCATGTTCTTTCCATGTTTTACCTAAATCTGTAGTTGTAGAAACGGCACGACTGCCACCACGATTATCACGCATATTCAGCATCAGCACTCCCGGTTCCACTTCCGCTACCTGAGATTCAGTTGTATTAGTGCGTGCCAATGTACTGATATTCCAGGTTTTTCCATGATCCTTACTGTATATAATACCGGCATTAGGAATACGGTCATTGCCAATATACTGGCTGGCAAAGACCAATGTTCCATCTTCCATAGAGATACCTCTACCGGGACCTTGCAGCAAGAAATACCATGACGGATCTTTCACCTGTTCTGTTATATTCATAGGCTCCGACCAGGTCTTACCATCATCATCACTTTTCACCATCATTAATTGTGCTGTATGATTACGGTCCATGCCTGTTTGTGAATTCCACCACGCACGCCCATTTCCCATACCATGTGTCCAGGCAGCGACAATCCAGATAGTTCCTGTCTTCTTATCAACCAAAATGGCCGGATCGCCTACTCCATTCTGTGCTTTAGGCAACCCATCATATTCACCAAATGCCATCGGAATGCGCATTTTCTCCCAAGTCTGACCTCCGTCCGTACTTCTGCTCAGACCTATTTCCACATACTCCTGTAAATCCGCACTATTATTATAGCGTACATCATATACCCCCAACAAGGTTCCTTTATTTGAAGTGGCCAATCCGGGAATACGATAGGCAGCAGCCCCGTCGTCACCGGCATGGCGCACGCCGATCCCCATATAATGGGTATCCGCCTTACGGGCTATCTTCAAAGGAGCAACCTGTCCGTCAATCTTAGCTTCCACCACTTCTGCCGACACTTTGGACAAGATAGAAGCAACAGGCTTCATTTGCAGGCTAATCCAAAAATAATTCACTCCCGGAAACAATTTTTGGTCAGCTTTCAATACAACCTCACGCTTCGGGGCCTTCACTTCCGACTTCAAAACGGAATAAGAAGTATTGGCAGCCAATGTTTTTCCCGGAGTATTATTAGATATATAATCTACCGGAGCAAAATAAGTCTTTCCCCTCCTCTCCACGCTTTCAGTTCCACCATAATACAGTTTCACAGATTCAATTTCATTCAAATTCACGTCTTTGCCGAAGTCCAACTTCACTTCATTCAGCATCTGACTTTGAGTAGCCTCTATACGTAAATGAAACAACTCATTATCCTGCCTTTCAATCAACACAGGAATCCGGGTTTCGCGGACAACAACCGTATCTGCCGCCGCACTCAACTTGAAGGGTGCTAATATAAAAACAACAATTAGCAGTAATAAGCTAGGGTTTCTCATAATATTTATAATTTTACGGGTGTAAAAATAAAAGTTTTTATTGAAATTAGAAAATAAAAAGACGGTTTCTTTATTAATTTCATAAAGAACACCGTCTTTTTATGCAATTAAAGATTCTTATCCGACAAAAATTTAATAACCAACCGTTTGTTTCAACAATGGATTATTAGTAAGAGCTCCTTGGTTGATAGGCCAAAGCAGACGGGCAGGCTCCGCCGGAGTATAGTCAAGCACGTACGAATCGCCAAAACGCCTCAAGTCATACCATCGTTTACCTTCCAGCATAAATTCAAACAAACGTTCCTGCAAGACAGCATCCGCCGGACGCTTATCGACTTCCTGATTGGGAAACCCCACTGTTGAAGCATCATACGCATCACCAAACGCACGCCGGCGCACCCGGTTTATCTCTGTAGCCGGATCCTCACCCAAAAGCACTTTCGCCTCAGCCAGCATCAATAGCAAATCCGAATATCTATAAATAGGATAATCATCACATCTCACCCGTGTACTCCCATTCATAACTCCCCAATACTTATGCGGATACACCCCCACCAATTCCAACTTGCCATTTTCCACCTTATTATATACATCTTTCAATGTAACGTCACGACGGGTGTCTCCCGGCAGAAACTTCTTGAAGTTTTCCAATTTCACCATCAGGCGCATGATACCGAAATTATTCTCGACCGACGTATTTATCAAAGTACCATCCGCATTATAGAATTTCCCTAAATAATCAGCCTGTGGAAACAAATCATTATTTCCATTCCACAGATTGTATTCAAACAATTCATTATGAATGGTAAAGATAATCTCTTTATTACCTTTATTATCATAAGCAAACACTCCCTGATAAGTATCCATCAAGTCCAGATTGCTACGGCTGATATTATTCTGTATGTCAACCAACGCATTCTTTGCTGTCCGGGCATCTCCTTCTCCCCCGTCACGATGGGCACTCCACAGATATACATCCGCTTTCAGCATCAATGTGGCAGCCTTTGACCACAGCGATTTTTTTTCCTTTATGGTATAATCGGATCCAAAATAACTTAATGAAGATTCTATATCTTTTTTTACCTGCTCAAAGATTTCGGCAGCCGGAGTCGCCGCCTTTGCCAGTTTACCCACTTCAAAACCCAGGCTAGGCTCTTCCGTAAACACGACATCTCCCCATGAACGATATAGCTGATACATATAGTAAGCACGCAATCCATACACCTGTCCCAAATAATAATTCCTGGCACTTTCAGTCAGCACATCCGTATGAAGAGTTCTGCTGATAAACAAGTTCATCTGGTTGATATTCTGATACAAATCACCAAACCCGCTGATTCCGGGATTCTCCGCATTCAATGTATTATAAGGAAAACGTTCCATCCCCTGGGTAGCTTCTCCACCGAAAGGAATTCCCCCAAAGACATCACTTCTTGCCTCACCCAACAAAAACATATTCCACGAATGGCTCCTGAAGCGACTATGCAGTCCAAAAACAAATGAATCAAACTGTTCCGGAGTTTTCCAGTAATTCAAGTCAGTGATATCGCTCACCGGGTCCATATCCAACGAAGTACATCCACCGGCCAACATAGCCGATGCGGCAAAAGCCAATATTATCTTTTTTATGTTCATACCTTTTCTTTTTTACACATTAAAATGACAATTGTAAACCAAACAGGACGGTTCTTGGTGTAGGATAGCGTCCATTGTCTATACCGCCACGACCATTTGCCTGAATATCCATAACCGGTTCCGGAGAAGTTCCATCATATCCGGTAATATAGAATAAATTCTGCCCCGTAACATACACGGACGCATCGGTCAAGAACACCTTATTTATAAGATTCTTCGGGAATTTATAACTCAAGGTTACCTCACGCAGACACAAATAATCCCCCTTTTCATAGAAAGTAGAGTTATTATTGTTCAGATTCGTTGTACCATTATTGGAACGGGTAATGTTCTTTTTCGCATTCTGGTCGGCCCAATAGAATTTAGGAATACTAGTCTCCGTATTGTTTTCAGACCACGAATTTCTGACATCCGTAATCAAATTGAACGACCCGTTATACTGCCCCAAGATTCTTGCTTTCAAATCATTGTAAATGGTATGACCCACCGCATAGTCAAAACGACCATACAAAGACCAGTTTTTATAGTTCAGCGTGGTAGAAAAACCACCGGTCCATTTCGGGTAAATATTACCCACCACCTGACGGTCGTATGAATTTATAACATTATCCCCATTCTTGTCATCCCACAGTACATCTCCCGGCTCAATGGGTTTCCATCCCGGTTTACCCGCATATTCGGCAGCCTTATTCGGCCCATACAGGTTGGCAACCTCATCCACAAAATCACCGGCATGATTTCTCACATCATCCCAGTCACGCAAGATACGCACTTGTTTATAAGCAATGATATCACCCAAGCTTTTTCCTTCTTGAATGCCGCCTACCCAAACCAACGAGTTGGATTTTGGATCCCATACCTGCTCACCCCCCTGACGGTTGTTCACATTCCCGTTAAAAGGCAGCTTCTTCACCATATTTTTCACAAACGAAGTATTAGCGGTGACATCCCACGACCAGTCCTTCCTTGTCAGCAGATTCACCTTGGCTTCCAGTTCGAAACCACGGTTGCTGATAGTACCCAGATTCGTTTTGAACGAGGGAAATCCTGTATATTCCGGCAAATTCACATCAGTCAGCAAATCGGAAGTCGTGCGGTCATAATAGTCCATAATCATATGAATACGATTATTGAAAAAGCCCAAGTCAAGCCCCAGTTCAAACGTATGGCTCTTTTCCCAACGCAATTTACTATTGACCACCCCTGTATTCAAATAACCCAGATTACCATTATAAGCACCTACCGAACCATATTTACCATATACATCAAAATTACCGATACCGTTTACATTACCGTTCAACCCATAACTGATACGCGGTTTAATCAAGGATACTACTTCCGCAAACTTTGAATCTTTAAAGAAAGCTTCCTCATGCACATTCCAACCGGCAGATATACCCGGAAAAAATCCCCAACGATTGTCGGACAATTTGGAAATACCGTCATAACGGGCTACCAAGGACACCATATAACGATAATTATAATCATAGTTAACACGGGCGAAACCGGAAAGAATGCGATATCCGGTTTTGACAGAAGTAGTATAAGTACGGTTAGTGCCCGCATTTAAAGTAGGTATATCATCTGTAGGAGCACCGGAAACACGCGCTTCCAGGTTCTGATACTGATAATCAAAATACTCACCACCTGCCATGGCATTGATATTATGTCCGCTAAAACCTTTTTTATATTCCAGAGTCAATGCATGCTGTTGTTGAAAAACTTTTGTATTTGTTTGAGAAGCATTACGATTGGTATTGGGAGCTTGTCCTATCTGTTGATATTTCTTTTCAAACAGTTCAAACTGACTATCTGTATAATACATAGAACTGTTTCCATTCAGGAACAATTGCTGCGGAAGGATTTCCAAAGCAAAACCGATATTAAACGAAGTCTTACGGTTCGTTGTAGAACGAGTCAGTTTATCTTTCCAATAATAAGGATTACCATCCTGATTACTCCATCCGGCAGCAGGACTTCCATCCTCATTCCACGGATTCCAAGTGGGAAACATACTCATGGTACGATAGAACAACTCATACTCTCCCATTTCTCCGTTCCAAGGGCTTTTCAAGTCGTAAGTCCATAAATCGGGCATCTTGGACCATGAAAAACTACCGCCGGCATTCACTGTCAAAACGGGCAACAACTTGTATGAACCGTTGATAGTCCCGTTCACACGCTGATAATTGGTAGAAATTATCTGACCGTCTTCCGAATAATACCCTAAAGATGAGGAAAATGTTCCTTTGTCATTACCTCCCGACAAATTCAGATAATGATCTTGTGTAAACGCGGCATTGCGGAAAGTCAGATCATGCAGCTCACCGGCATGGTTTCTAAAAATCAAAGTTTTATCAGGGTCCACAGGATCCGCCATAGACCGCCATCCTTCATTCAGCAAATGTTTGTTTGCATCTGTCATAAAGGCCAGATCCACTCCGGAGTTAACCCCAAAACCTTTCTGGTTCTCCATACTTGTACCGCCATTGGTACGCTGCCAACCTAAACGTTGATAATACAAATAGTCACCGGCATCCAAATACTTATACCCTTCACGTGCAAAGTTCACACCCCCTTTGAACTTATAAGTAATTTGTGTCCTGCCTTCCACCCCCTTCTTGGTTGTCACCAGAATTACGCCGTTATTGGCACGGGCACCATAAATAGCTGTGGAAGCCGCATCTTTCAGTACCTGTATGGATTCAATATCTGAAGGATTGATATCATCCATAGAACGCACAAGGCCATCCACCACGACCAACGGCCCTTCCAGATTCTTGTTTATGGAAGCACCACCACGCAAAACGATATTGGGCGAACTACCCGGTTTACCCGAAGTATTTGTCACACGCAATCCGCTGACAGTTCCCTGCAAGGATTGGGCCGCATTACTCATAGCTGCATTTTGTAATACTTTATCATCCAACTTTGAAATAGAGTTCGTCATCAACGAACGTTTCTGACTCATTCCATAACCGGTCACCACGACCTCATCCAGCATTTCTGCATCTTCTTTTAAAATAACCTTGTAGGTGTTTGGCACTCCCACTACAATTTGTTGTGTTTTGTAACCTATATAACTCACATCCAGTTTTGCCCCCACAGGCACTTGGATAGTAAAGTTACCGTCTACATCAGTTATTGTACCATTTGTTGTCCCCACCTCCAGGACACTTGCTCCGATAACAGGTTCACCGGTGGCATCTACCACTACCCCTGTTATCGTTTTTGTTTGCGCCATCATGTTTATTGCAAAACAGAGGCATACGATAAAAAAGAGAGCTTTCTTCATGAATCTCAGATTTGGTTGATAAATTAATGTTTAAATAAAAAAGTTTAATTAAGTGTTAGTTTTAAAACCCCTCAAAAAGAAAATAATTTTAAAATCAACAGCGAATATATACACGTATATTTAGTATATACAAGAAACAAAAGGAACTATATTCTTTATTAGTCTTTGTTTTTTAGAATAAACTAAATATTAAGGCATATTTTAAAAAGTTACATAAGGGAATAACTCAAAAAAGGAAAAAAGGTTCATACGGAGAAGATATAACAAGAAAAAACCTCCTTGCAATTCCTTGCAAAGAGGTTACTGAATTGTACACCCGATGAGAATCGAACTCATATCGTCGGAACCGGAATCCGGTATTCTATCCATTGAACTACGGGTGCGTCTGAAACTTGGACGTGCAAAAGTACAAAATATATTGTCTTTATCCTAATAATTTGGGATATTTATCTATCAAAATAATATTTTGCTCATTAATTTAAGTATAAAACAATCAATTTGATTATATTTTCGGCTAAACATATAACAATATCACAAATAATTTCTATATTTGCAAGCAATTAAAACAACTAGATCTATTTTACAATGAGTTACCTAATTAAACCAGCTAACTATAAAGCCTTGCTTGATTTAAAACAAACAGAGTTAGGCATTAAGCAAATAAAAGAGTTCTTTCAACAGAACCTGTCGTCAGAATTACGTCTGCGCCGTGTCACCGCCCCGCTATTTGTATTGAAGGGAATGGGTATCAATGATGACTTGAGCGGAACCGAACGGGCGGTATCTTTCCCTATTAAAGACTTGGGAGACGCACAGGCCGAAGTTGTCCATTCACTGGCAAAATGGAAAAGGCTGACTTTGGCCGATTACAATATAGAGCCGGGTTATGGCATCTATACAGACATGAACGCCATCCGGGCTGACGAGGAATTAGGTAATCTCCACTCGCTATATGTAGACCAGTGGGACTGGGAGCGTGTAATTACCAAAGAACAACGCACGGTTGATTTCCTGAAACAAATAGTAACCCGTATTTATGCAGCCATGCGCCGCACAGAATATATGGTATGTGAAATGTACCCGCAGATCAAACCCTTCCTGCCACATGACATTCATTTCATCCACTCGGAAGAGCTTTGCCAGATGTATCCCGACAAGAGTCCGAAAGAACGTGAACATGCCATCTCACAAAAATACGGTGCGGTATTTATTATAGGTATAGGCTGCAAACTGAGTGACGGTAAAGAACATGACTTGCGCGCACCTGACTATGACGACTATACCACAATCAACCCGGAAACCGGACTTCCCGGTCTGAATGGCGACCTGTTAGTTTGGGACAAAGTACTGGACCGTTCCGTCGAACTTTCCTCTATGGGTATCCGTGTAGACAAAGAAGCGCTGCTCCGCCAACTGACACTCAGCGGACAGGAAAAACGTAAAGAACTGTATTTCCACAAACGCCTGCTAAATGAAACTCTTCCTTTGTGTATCGGCGGTGGTATAGGACAGTCACGACTCTGTATGCTTTATTTACAGAAAGCCCACATAGGTGAAATCCAAGCCAGTATATGGCCCGAAGATATGAGAAAAGAATGCGCTCAACTGGGTATGCAACTTATTTGATTATAATCTATCAGCAATGAAAGAAGAGGATGATTATAAAAAGTCATCCTCTTTTTATTTGTCATTTTTACAAATTACCCCTATCTTTAACGCACATTTTATAATAAAAGAAATGCCATGAACGTACAAATAGAAGAAAGCTGGAAACAACATCTGGCACCCGAATTTGAAAAAGATTACTTTATCAGACTCACTGAGTTTGTAAGAAGCGAATACCAGACTGCCACTATTTACCCACCGGGCAGATTTATATTCAACGCCTTCAATCTGTGCCCGTTTGACAAAGTGAAAGTCGTCATTATCGGCCAAGATCCCTACCATGGTCCCGGCCAGGCGCACGGACTCTGCTTCTCTGTTAATGACGGAGTACCTTTTCCTCCTTCCCTACAAAATATTTTCAAAGAAATACAAAGCGATTTGGGTGCTCCCATCCCTACTTCAGGCAACCTGACCCGCTGGGCGAATCAAGGAGTTTTATTACTCAATGCCACACTGACGGTCCGTGCCCATCAGGCAGGCTCTCATCAACGACGGGGCTGGGAGGAATTTACAGATGCCGCCATCCGTGTACTGGCAGAACAACGTGAAAATATTGTATTCATCTTATGGGGATCTTATGCACAGAAAAAAGGCGCCTTCATAGACCGCAACAAGCACCTGGTACTGGCTTCCGCACATCCGTCCCCCCTGTCAGCCTATAACGGTTTCTTTGGCAACAAGCACTTCAGCCGTACCAACGAATATTTGCAAGCGCACGGGCAAACACCGATTGAGTGGTAGACATAAATAAAAAACAGAATAAAAAATGAGAAATGGTTGCGTGTTGTTATCAGAAACCATTTCTCATTTTTTTATTCCCAACTTCTTCCTAGTACCAATTCACCGCACTACCCGTATTGCTTCGCTGATCCCATTTCAAAGCATCGGTCAGCATACTGGAGTTAGCACGAATACTGAAGTTATAGGAAGTAAAGGGACCGAATACCAAGCCACAGCTCATATTGAAACAGTGCAGGTCACGGCTGATATTGACCGTTGTCATTGACATCTCTTTCGTATTAAAATCATACCCCGAAGAATAATTCACATTCCAGCGGCTACCCAACTTCACATTACCGGAAACATTCAATGAATGAGTCACCGAATAAGGATATCGCATCGTCTTGATATTAATCTGCTTGCTTCTGTCCTCACGAATACTATAACTATAACTCAAGCTCAATGACCATGGCATCTTGAAAGCCATATAGCCATCCGGATCTATAGCCGCCTTCTCTGTCTTTCTCAAACCGGAGTTATCTTCTTCCTCCGTGTTTTCATTGCCATCATCACTGTACTCATCCAGATTTTCATTCTTCTTGTCTTTATCCCCCTTACTGTCCTTTTCATCTTTCGGACCAAACCACTTTTTCCACGAATCATTATTCAATGTATACGAGAAAGAACCGCTATACCCCTGAAAACGACCAAAACGTCCGTATGACCATTCTGTACGGTTGCCTTCCACTACCTTGCCGTCTTTATCAAACTCATAAGCATACGTAGCAAACTGGGCGTTCATATTAAAAGTATAACTCTTGGTCAGTTTCAAGCGCAGATTCATACTCAAATTTCCCCAAGGTTTCTCTTTAGCCGCCGCATTATAGGAAATACTGGCTCCCAACTGGTCAATCAAGCTGATTTTCTTCACTCCGGTAGTATCCGCATCGGATTTCACTTTCATTTCCACATTATTATCTATAGAGAAAGTGAAATTCTCGGATTTACCACTGGGCGAGAAAGAGTAAGGCAAACCTTCATATGGATTATAAGTCTGAGTACGTACTTCTCCATCCGTATCAGTATAAGTATACGTTCCCACATATCCATACCTAGACGTACTGAAGTCCGGTGCATAACTCATGCTCACCGAAGGAGTAAAGACGTGACGGATCATTTCAATCTTGTCGCCAAACAATTTCTTCCACGGTTTGTAGAAACCATACATCTTGGTATTCACCTGCAAGCTCAAATCATAGTTATACACACGGTTGAAACCGTTGATTGTATCTCTCCGCACATTATTAGGTGCCGACGGATCATAACTCTGCTCCACCTTGCGCATATACCAGCGCTCGGTATAGTTGAAAGAAGGCACAACGTTGATATATTTAAACAAAGTGAATGTAGCGCTGATAGGAATCTTATGCTGCATACCATTAGTCCATTTATTCAAACCCTGCTTCAGAATCAGATTATCCTTGGTATTAATCGAGTTCGTCATCTGGCCGGTATATTGGAGTGAGATTTTCTCATACCAACGTTCATCACCTACCGCTTTCTTACGCTTGAACGGATAAATACGGTTCAATGAAATATTCAAATCCGGCAACGTCACACTGATAGAAGAGTCACGCGTATTCTGAGAGATATTGAATGTACTGGACAGATTCAATCCTATTTCGGGGAAATTGCGCGAATAACTCACACTAGACGTCTTGGTGTTATTTGAATACTGCTGCGGGTTGTACAAACTACTCAGGTTACGCTGGTCATAACTACTGGTCGCAAAGTTCACATTCGCCGAAAAAGAGCTGTTAGGGTTAGCCTTGGCATCCTGTCTGTGACTCCATGCAATTCTGAAATCTTTTGTAACCATATAGTCCGGCATATTCTTCTCACCGGTTTTCGTTACCAGATAACTGGCATTGAAATTACCGCTATATTTATATCTCTTGTTATAATTAGACTGCACGGACAGTCCCCATGAACCTTTCGTAAAGATCTCACCCAACACTTTCAAATCCATACGGTCACTGATGGCGAAATAATATCCCCCATCACGCAAATAAAAACCACGATTCATTTCATCACCGTATGTAGGCATAATGAATCCTGACGAATAACTGCTGTTAAACGGAAAAAATCCGAAAGGAATAGCGATAGGCAACGGCACATCCTCCACCACCAGCTGGGCAGGACCGAAAACCACATTTTTCTTAGGACGCACTTTCGCCATGGAAAGTTTCAGATAGAAGTGAGGATGTTCGTGATTATCACACGTAGTATATCGTCCGTGACGCAAATAAAGTTCATCATTAGCACCTTTCTTCGACTCCTCACTGGTAACGTATCCTTCCCCCTGCTGAGTAACGATATTATTAATGAACCCCTTCTTCGACTTGAAGTTATAACGCATGATTTTTGACTCATACGGAGTCTCGCCATCCTTAAAGACAGGAGTACCTTTTTCCACGCCAGCCGAGTCGGGAACACCACGGGCATACACCGTACTGCTATCCATGTTCATTGTAATCACGGCAGAGGTCAACTCTATTTTCTCATAGTTCACCTTACCGTCACCATACAGATGGGCATATCCGCCCTCAGTGAATACGATAGAGTCATTTGCTTCATAAATAACAGGCGCATCCAACGGCTGTTTCTTTTTAGGTGCAACCGTATCGATAGACAACGTATCTACCAAAGCACTATCTACTTTCAGGGAATCATTACCGGATGCAGAATTCCGCTTTCTGCGTTGAGCACCTGTACTTAAAGAAAGTGACAGGCATGCAAATAGTAGTAGGAATGTTATAAATCTATGTCGTTTTAGTGGCGTCATTCACAAATCATTTACGCTTTTGAGGGGCAAAATTAAGCATTATCCGCCAATAATGAACTATTTAGCGGATATTTAATTTATTTTTAAGGCTTACAAGAAACATTCGCACCAATGGTTAAAACGGATTATCCCATCTTCCCCATAACGTGAAATACTCTTTAACGCCTTCTCCACGCTCTTTTCCCTGTCCAGATGCGTCTTTGAGAAAAACTTGTCGGCAAAGCAAATAACCTGTTCTTCCAGCGAAACCGGAACCATATTCCGATGAGGAACAGGCAACTGCTGGTCAATAATACTTTGCAAAGACATACCCGCTCCCGTATGTCTCTCACAGACCAATGCATGACGCGGAAATCCTTCTTTCCGCATCAGATCAGCCCCCAAATATCCATGACAAATATAAGGATAAGATCCGAAACAACAAATGCCCTCAGCATCCGTCATAAAAATACCAATATCGTGCAGCATCGCCGCCTCTTCCAGAAACTGCTTGTCCAGATTCAATTCCGGATGCTTTCCGGCAATCCATAACGCCTTATCGGCCACCGAACGGCTATGCGCCAGCAGGATATGTTTCAGTTCATTATCTTCAGGATAATATTTATTAATGATAGCAAGTGCGTCCATTCTCAATTAAATTCTTATTTTTGTGCAATATTACAAAATAATCGCCACATATCATGAAAACAAAATACATTTTCCTATACTGCCTCTTGTTTATCTGCAACGCCGTGACCGCGCAAAAGGTTATCACCGGAGCCGAACAGATGGACCGTCTCTTACCTATATTAAAAGGGAAGCGTGTGGCATTGGTTGTAAACCAAACCTCCAAAGTAGGAGAAACCCATCTGTTGGACACCCTGCTTGCAGCGCATATACAAATAAAAAAGGTATTCGCTCCCGAACACGGATTCCGGGGTGACGCCGATGCCGGAGAAACCATCAGGAACGGAAAAGATACCCGCACGGGAATACCCATCCTGTCCCTTTACGGTAAAAATAAGAAACCTACAGCCACACAGCTACAGGACATAGACCTGATTGTGTTCGACATTCAGGATGTAGGTGCCCGTTTCTATACCTATATCAGCACCATGCAGTATGTAATGGAAGCTTGTGCCGAGAACCGGAAACAACTGGTCATCACAGACCGGCCCAATCCTTGTGATTACGTGGACGGCCCTGTGCGACAGAAAAACCAGAAAAGTTTTGTGGGTATGCACGCCATCCCCATTTTACACGGTTGCACTGTAGGCGAGCTGGCTCAAATGATCAATGGCGAAGGCTGGCTGCCCAATGGCAAAAAATGCGCGTTGACCGTCATCCCCGTGGAAGGCTGGAAACACGGACAACCCTATTCGCTTCCGGTAAAACCCTCTCCCAACCTGCCCAACGACCAGGCAATTGCCTTATATCCTTCACTCTGCCCGTTTGAAGGTACAGCCATCAGTGTGGGCAGAGGTACTCTTTATCCTTTTCAAGTAATCGGTTCACCGGATATCCGCATCTCCTCCTTTTCTTTCAGACCGGAAGCCTTGGAAGGCTTTGACAAGAATCCGATGTATAAAAACCAATACTGCTATGGCAATAATCTCCGCCATATCACCGCCCCGAAAGGATTCTCTTTAAAATACATCATCACCTATTATCAAGCTTATCAAGACCTTGGGAAAGCGGACAAGTTCTTTACCCGCCCGCAATGGTTCGACCTGCTGATAGGGAACCGTACCGTAAGGGAACAAATCATGAAAGGAGCCAGTGAAGAAGAAATCCGTGCAGGATGGCAGAATGAACTGGAAGCCTACAAAAAGATGAGAGAGAAATACCTGCTTTATGAATAATATTTCCTTCCAAGCTGACAGATTTCGTCAAAAAAGGAGACAACAACCCAATCTATTCAGGACACGCAGCACCATTCCTCTGCATCCACCAAGCCCCAACCACAAACGGCTTTCCAACCGCCAACACATGGAATCCGTTTCAATCTTCTTTCCGGAAGGCCTGCATACCTTTCTCACCACCCCGATGATATCCGTGTCCTCACATTCCTCATAAAAACGGCAGACGCCATCTCCCTGCATCAGATAACGACTGCCTCTTTTTTGAATAATCCGATGCAATACATACCGGTCTGTCTGCCGGAACAGAATGACATCAAAAAGTTTCAACTCCTCCTTATCATACGGCCCCACCACCACTTCATCCTTCCCATTTCTCAGTAAAGGCATCATGGAATTGCCTTTCACCCGGAACTTCACACTCCTGCCACTTTTGATTTCCGACTCCACCCACGCAAAGAAACATTCATTCGCTATCCGCTTCATACCCATCTCCATATAAAGTACGACATACTAATTTCACCGCCTCCGCATCGGGCAAACACTCCAGATGATAAACAGGAATGGATGAAACCATCTTTTCCAACAGACTACAAACCCCACTGTATAATTCCTCCTCGTATGCAAATGCAGGAGGAGCAGACGGATGCAAAGCTGCATAAGCCTGCAAAGTGTTCAATCTCCGTATCTTGTTATACGGTGCTTGTGACAAACGTACACATCCGGCCAACGGATAACGCTCCGCCTTATAACAAGGAGTCTTCCCACTCCACGGGCTGCCATATACCCACACGCCCCCCTCTTCATAACGCACAATGGGACTGTCATCATTCAGCAACTTACTTCCTGCTATATTTTCCCTCCACAAACGGGTATGGGTACTTTTTCCGGTTCCGCTTTCACCTAAAAAAAGAACCGCTTTCCCCTTATAAACAATACAACTGCCATGCAAGGCAACCGTCTCTTTCCGTACCGTCATCAGGCCATACCCCATCCATAAGGCAAACCTTAAAAGACGGGGAGAATAATTACCATATAAACAGATACCTCTCCCGGTTCCACCCATCGTCCGGAGATAAAGCGACGGTTCTCCCTGCGGAGCCAGTTCCAACAAAAAGCTATCCCCACTCACACCGAAAGTACCGGTTACATCTTCATATCCGAACCCATAGGACTTTCTCTGAAAAGTCGGAAAACCCCAACCGTTTCCTTCCCAAACAGTAAAATCCGGCAACCAAGCACCCTCATATACATCTTTTGCCGAAACCAGATCCGGTTGCCAAACAAAAGGCTTGAAACCGCTGATACCATCCACCGCCTCCATCAACCTTTCGTCCGGCAGCGCGAAGCAGTGGCCACCTATTTTATAAATTCGATCCATTGTCTTTTCCATTTAATCTGATTACACGATGACAATATGCCAACGAGCTTTCCCGATGGGCTATCGTAAGAACAGTCAGCCCCCTACACTCCTTCATCAGACCGAGAAGCATTTCATTGACAGCCCGTTCAGTCTCATTATCCAATGCAGAAGTAGCCTCATCCAGTAGAAGCACCTCCGCTTTCTTATACAAAGCACGGGCTATGCCTACCCGTTGTTTCTGACCTCCCGAAAGCCTTCCTCCCCCTTCACCCAAAGGAGTATCCATTCCTTGCGGCAATTCATCCACCCAAGCATCCAATCTCACCAGCCTCACTATCTCCGCTACCCGTTCCTTATCTATAGACCGGCATCCCAAAGCAATGTTTTCCGCCAAGGTCCCATCCAGCACAAACACTTCCTGTTGCACATATCCCACCTTGCGATGCCATTCCTGCCTCGGCACATCGGCAAGCGGCCTGCCATCTATCCGAATAGCGCCTTTATCCGGAGTGATAAATCCCAAAAGCAGATTAAACAAGGTAGATTTACCCACGCCACTCTCACCACAGATACCTACATATTCCCCCTTACGAATAGTACAACAAAAGTCCTTTAGAACCTCTTTACTTTCAGGATAAGCATAGGTGAGGTGTTCTATCCGTATCTCTTTTTGAAAAGAAAACGCTTCCTGCCCCCATGATGGAGAAACTGCTTCCATCCCCTTATCCCCCAACCCTTCCTCTATAATCCGCAGAGAATAGACCGCATTCTGTACTTGTGTCCAACCACCTAAGATGCCGCGCAAAGCGGGTAACAGCCGGAAAGCCGCCACAGCAAAGACACCTACCAGCGCTTTGATATCCCCTGTTCCGAAAACGGTGAGCAAGGTCAGCCCCGATATGACCGCCATTTCGGAAAGGCAAAGAGGAAGATGCTGTATCGTTTCCAGTTTCAAACGGCTCTCACTGATTTTCCTTACCCTCTGGGCGAATGCCTGCTGAAGAAAAGGAAACGCCGCATTCAGTTCCAATTCGGCATACCCTTTCATCGTTTCCGTGACCAGCCGGGATTGCTCACGACGAGCCTGCTGCTCCTGCTCACCATAACGGCGCATCGGTTTCCTGATCCCCCATCCGTAAATCAGCATGAAAGGCAGAAAGGCAATATACAGCATCAGTACCGTCAACGGAGCGTAAACCAACAAAGCTGCCGTCACCCAAAAAACAAGCAGCAGTTCTCCTGTCATGCGAAGCAAGGGGGAAAGAAGGTTTAAAGAAAAAGCATAACAGATATAGTTCACCTCATATCCCAGCCGGATACTCCCCCTGCTGCGTATAAACAATAATCCCCGTTGATAGTAAGAAGTAAAGAGAGAAAAGCTGAGCCGACGGTAAAGAGACATCAGAAAATGGTTTTGAAAACGTGAAAGCCCCGCTGCCAAAGCGTTTTTCACCAAAATAAAGACTATTGCCACCAGACAAAATAACAGGGCGGCATCTTTATCCCTCCCGTCATCCAACAGAAAAAACAAGACAGGCAACAGGGCAGCGAGTCCGGCAAAGTCAAGTAATGCGCAAAGAAATACGGCACAAACCACCCTTATCCCCATTTTCCTTTCATCAGGCAACAACAAACGGCAGATTCTTTTCAACATAAACCGCTTATTTTCGTTCCGTCTGGAAGATGGTATGGGGAGAGCGCAGATGCAACAGAATAGAATTTCCAACCCATTTGCACAGTGAAATGCGCAACACGCTGTTGCACGCACGATGAGTATGCAGCATACGTTTGGTTTTATAAACCAGAATGCCCCATTTATTCTTCGCCGGAACTGACATCGTATAGGGTGGCCGGATGATTTCCCGCAAGATTTCCTCCGCCAATCCTTCTCCTCCATATACAGGAACGGAAGTTCCTAAATAATCATTACAGAGGCGGGTCATTGCCAGCATCATATTTCTAAAACGAATATCCGTCACTTCCTCAGGAATATGCAGGCCGTATCTATTCAGCAGGCAAGCCCAGTCGCAAAGATGATGAAGTGCCAGGCCGCGTGCATAATGCTGGGCGGCATGAAAAGCGAGAAATACGGTATTAAAGGTGGAAGATGGGATTAAAATGGAGCATTTTCCGTCCAATTCCGCCGATACGGGTTGTAGCAGTTTTTGAAGGAGCTTATCCATCTTCACTGCTATACGGTATGTTTCCGAATTAATGAAGGTTTTATGATTCTCTATCGGAATACCTTTATAGTAAAACACACTATGCTTTTCGGAGTGTTCAAAGTCTACCTCTATTCCTTTTTCTTCCATTAACCGGTCTGCCAGCCGGTTGGCCTCGGCATCACTTTTCCGGGAATGGTCTGCCGAATAAGTGAAGATGTCTATATCTCCCCCTTCCCTGTGCGAAGGAATAGGATAATAGGTGGAGAGACCCACTCCTTTCAACTGGACCGTGGTAATGCCATGCGTTTTATAAAAAGCTGAAAGTTCGGCTATGGTATGGCAGTACCGCAGGTAGCGTTTTTCATAGTTCTCTACCGCCATCGCCCAGTTTAACTTCAAAGCCTTCGGAGGTTGCAAACAGGCCGGCAGGGTTTGTATTCCGTCCCATGCCAAAGCCATCACTCCCTGAGTGCAAGCTAGTTTGTAACACGCCTGCCAAAGGGCAGGAGATATATCGGTAAAAAGGATTTCACTAACCGGCTTTGTGCTGTTCAACGCGGATCGGAGCAAGGCAAATAGCATTTGCTCCGGTTTATCGAGTATTATATCCATTGTTATATCAATCAAGTAAGGCTGAACATTTTTTTAGTGCATCTGCCCAAATCACCACATCTCTTTCGGCCTGCTCTTGAGAAATATGATAAGATTCCACCAACACCAAGGCTGCCTCTTGTAAAGTGAAATCCTTTCCCGAAAGTCGTTTCCAAAGTAAGCAAGCGGAAAAATTAAAGGAAATAATACGGGTCAAATCAGTATCGGGAACACCTTGGTTCACAATTATTGTTTCTCCGGCTATGGAGCGGAGTTTAAAATGGGGATTAAGTTTCATAATCTTCTAATCTTAAAAAAAGAAAGCCGCCCGACCTTTCGAGACAGGACGACCTTCTTTTATTACAAATCACTTTCTGCCATGACTAATAACATGATAGCAAATAATTCTCTTATTTTATATAACTATCCCAACCGGTTCCTTTAAAAGAAGGAGTACCAGTCACGTTAATGATAGAGGAAGCATCTGTTATCGATGAATCAACAACCAAATTGCCGTTAAAAGTACCACCCTCAATATTCAATTCCATAGGTTCGGTGTTTCCGGTACTTTTTGATAATTCCACGTTACCATTAATAATACTAGTACCTTTAACAGTTACTTTAACTCCGTCAGTGTAGGTTGAATAGCCGCAAACATCAAATGCATATGCACCAGTTCCGGCATTAATCGTAGTATTGTTAATCAAAATATTACCACAATTGTTACTCAATACATATAAGGCATTTAGCCCCCTCACTGTCATAGCATCCAACGTCAAATTACAGTAGTTCTGAATCATAATTTTATCATTATCACTTGCCAGTGTTCCGTTTTTCATAGTAACGGTAGAACCTTTCAACAATTGACAACTGTTCGTTTCTGTGCCAGCCGAGCCAACGGTCGGTTTAGCAAGTGTAAGCACATGGTTGTTCAAGTCCAATTCTACAGATTGTCCACTTTGCGTTTTAAAGCCATTACAAGTAGCGTCTCCATTCAAACGTATCTTCACGTTAGCATTACCGCTTAAGTATAAAAGTGCGGACGGATCGGAAAAAGTACCACCGGTAACAGCCAGCGATGCACCTGCACCAACCACATAGATCTTGCCATTCAGTGTTCCACCACTGATAGTCATCTGTCCCAAGTCATTGGCTGCACCATTATGGCCTTCATTATCCACCACATACTGAGCGGAACCAGTCGTATTGAATGTACCTCCTTTGATTTCAGCCACATGATGATTCTGTACGGTTGCCTGAGACATATTGGTGAACGTACCGTCGTTGATGACAAGCCGGGCTCCATCATCATTTTTAATAGTATTAAGACCTCCGGCAAATGTACCACCGTTTATGATAAGTGAAGGATTCTGATGATTAGTACCGCTTACATATCCATTTCGCGGATTCGTATTGGTATAATCATAATACCCATTGGCTATCATCGAAGAATAATGCCCGTTTTGCGATATCTCCACATTTGGATTAATCGTCATCTCGCCATGATTCAGAATATTATAATAGCTGTTACCACCTGAACTTTCTGAGTCCTGACCGTTTTCCTTACTTCTAATATAGGTTCCGCCATTAAGAATTACTGTACCGTTATTATAGATACAAGCTTTCCCGTGACTTACATTATCCACTGTACCATTTCCGTTAATGGTCAGTTTACTATCCTTGTTTACGGTAAATGTATCACCAGATTTGTTGGTGATTTTATGACCGTTCAAATTGATGATAACTTCATTCGTTGCGGAAATAGTAAAATCTCCCGTCAAGTCTGTGGCAAGAGTATAAGTTCCACCATTTTTTGCGACATTTTGCAAGTCGGCTACGGCAGCATCAACTACTTCAAATGCATCATTACCGGACAGATTGGGTAATTCAGCACCCTCTTCTTTATAAATAATGACAGTTGAAGTGTTACCGCTTTCACGACTGATGGCTGTTACTTTGGCACCACTCTTCACTCTTACATTACCGGCTTTTACCTTCAATGTATTAACAGTAACTCCTTTACCAAGAACCAATGTGTTTGCAGCAGTAGTTGCCGTTACTTCATCATAAGTAGCTGTTTCGCCATTGGCAGCCAAAGTTACGGTAGAAGAAGGCAGATCTATCTCAAATTTAGGCGCAGTATCTAATTGCGGTACAGATACCAACACGTTTTCAGGTGCAGCTGTACCACCAGTACCAGTGCTCTCTTCTTTAATGGCAACAGCATTTGTTGTAGAAATATTTTCAAAGGATATGCTGACATTTTCTGCCGGTGTACTTTTTTTCGGTATTGAAACTGTAGGACTGGTTTCAGTTGAAGCCACATCAGCCACAGAAACAGAATTGGTTTCTTTTAAAGCATCGGCTACCTCTGATACACTTTCAACTGTTGTCGGTACACTTCCGGATACTTCGTCCAACGTTATAGTTGTGGTATAACGTTCGTTACGTTTAGCATCTAAAGCTTTTGTCTTTAAAACCTGGCTTGTAGCGCCATTACCAATGGAAAGTTCCAAGGCAGGATACTCGGCTACAGGCAACGGGAAATAGAATGTTTTACTGGTCACGTCATTGCCAGCAGTAAAGTTTATAGTTATGGATGAGGAATTTGACGTTTCTGTGGTTGTCAATGTAGGGATACCACCAGAGAATGCTATTTGTGCATTTCCAGCAATGGCTGGAACAGTAGTTTTTTCTTGAGCGGTCATAGAAGTCAATTTCGCCCAAGTATAGTCCTTCGGGATATTATTGACAGTTATGCTCATCAGGGCACCTGCATTTTTAAAAGCCAAGACATCCTGTGCGCTCTCATTTATTTGGCAAGCCATAAGAGCACTGCTGTTTTCTCCTTCCTTATAATTATAGGTATCCTTCAACGTTAATGATATTTTACTTCCATCATAAGAAGCATCGCTGCCATAAGGATAAAAAGCAGCTTTCTTTACAGGACTCTCACCTTCCAGTACCCCTGAGAACCCTGCGTTCTTGGTTCCGGCTCCACTGGATAATGAATAGTTAATGTTAGTGTAAGTAGAAGAACTTCCATTCGTTACAAAAATGCCAATCTCGTCACCTATACTCCAAACGACAGAATTGCCATTCATAGCAGTACGCGATTCAGCATCTCCCATAGTGGCACATACTTCATCAACGCCACTTTTCGCCACGCCCAAATCTTCATTGGAACAACCGGTTATTCCTAATCCAAGAACAGCTAAAGATGTGAACAATATCTTTTTCATACGTGTATGTTTTTAAATTATTTATTTCAATTACCAAGGCTGCGGGTTATAGTCTTCTGTTCCACCACTTACTGCAAATCCTTTTTCCACTTCTACTTCGATAACCTCCACTTTAGGAGCCTCATACATTTCCATATTGTTTGTTTCCATAATTTCCATACAATAAATTTAGATTATAATTTTTCAATGATTCTGTTCAGACATTATACGCCCCAATTATACCATAGAATATTTTTTATAGAAAGATGCCATAATTGCCGTCTGTGGGCAGAAGACTCCTGGCGGTCCGGTGACATATACTGTGTCTCCGCAACCTCGACTTGACAGATAACGGGAAATAAGGATTCGCATTCCCGCTTGCAGTGTTGTTTTCATACGTCTGTAAATGTTAGATCAGTCTATCTTGTCAAAAGACTTTGCCTAACTCCCCCTCCTCTGTTCGGCGGTTAACAATAAAAAAGCGTGAGGGCTGTATCTTGTTTATCTTATCATCGGGCCTTCGCATTGCCTTGTACCTAGATAAACAACAGCCACCCACGCCATTAGGTATATAGATGCCACAGTAATGGCAGGTATATAACACAGACGTGAGCGTTGTTGTTATCATCTTCAGGTACAGTTCAAAGTTGCGAAGTTTGACGATAGAAGATAATTTCAATAACGCTTCTTAAAATATGTAACGTTCTACTACGCCATAGTAGAATAGTCGGTACAAATATAATAATTTCTTAAATAGGAAAAACGTTTCTTAGCGATTATTTTTAATAATTGCTACAACAAGCATTAAAAACACTTCTGTATTTCACAATAAATCGACTCAACATAACACCAATATTAATAGAAAGTTATAAGCAATTATGCCCTCATGCCCTCACTAAGAAGTTAACATATTGATAATGAATACTGAATGAATGATGATAGCATATTTCAAAAAGTATCTTTGCCCTCATGCCCTCATTCTACAGAACAAATAAAAAGAGTATATCTATCTGATAACCAACAACATGAGCACATACAAAGTCTTAATTCAAAAGTTTGTCAACCATCGCATTTTGAGCTTTTTCATCACAGTATACTCTATTTTACAAACATCCGATTACATTTTCATGCTGACAAGTTCTACTCATCGTACTTTCCTATTTGTTCTTTCTATTATTCGCAATTGCTTACTCACTAATGTGACTAACTCTAATCACAAACGTGACTAAAATTAATCACAAGTGTGATTAAGTCTAACCACTAACGTGATTAAGCAATTTCCCATAGTAAAGAACTGCAATATGAATGACCGATTATCATATAATGATCTCTATATAAACTATCAAGAACTCCCTAAAATGCAGTAGTTACCGTTGTTTCTCCTAGCAAAATATGATAAGATTCGTGTATATAAAAGGGATCTTGTAGGCATTATGCCATTTTTCTTCACCTAAAACGGCAAAATAGACTCTTTTCTCACCTGAGTGATTTTGAAACGAATTCAGCTATATCACATTGAATATAAGAATATTAGATAATAATCAGTATAATTAAACAGTGAGAGCATGAGGGCAAATTGTTTCTTCAAAAATATGCTACCATCATTCATTTAACACTCATTATCAATGGATTATATACATAATGAGAGCATGAGGGCATATTTGCTTATAACTTTCTATTGGTTATCTCCTTTCTTTATTCCTTGATATTACGGATATGACTAACAGGCACACCGCCCACAACCGTATTTGCCGGAACCTCTCTTGTCACGATCAAACCTGCTGCAATGACAGCATTGTTTCCGATGGTTATTTATCGGATAAATGAAGAATAAGTGCTTTGTTTCTTATTCTATTTATCAAATGTTACTTGTACCATTAGAATGAAGAAGGCTGATTAGTATGAATGTGAATATGCTGCATATAAATTTTCAACCAAAACAATTATGGATTGCCGATGAAAAACTTAAATGTCTAATACATGGTTTAGATTAAGGAGAGGATTTTTCCTCTCCTTTTTTCCTTCCGATACGCCCCATTATCCCTATTTGTTACCAAATGGGTGGGAATGGTGCAATTTAGAAGATATTGTGTGCGAATTGAAATACGGAACTTCAGAGAAGTCTTTAAGTGTGGGAAAAATAGCTGTCTTGCGAATGGGGAATATTACTAATGTCGGTACAATCGATTATTCTAATTTAGTGTATTCGTCAAATAATGAAGATATTAAGCTGTACTCACTTGAAAAAGACGATTTACTGTTCAATCGCACAAACAGTAGTGAATGGGTAGGGAAAACGGCAATCTATAAGAAAGAACAACCAGCCATATATGCTGGCTATCTTATTCGCATTAGACCGATATTGATTTTTTCAGACTACCTTAATACTGTAATGAATAGCAGCTATTATCGTAATTGGTGCTATAATGTAAAAACGGATGCTGTTAATCAATCTAATATCAATGCTCAAAAGCTTTCGCAATTAATGATACCTATTCCACCCTTAAAGGAACAAGAAAGAATTGTTGTAGAGGTGGCTAAGTGGATTTCTTTAATTGATACTATCAAGAATAGCAAGGAAGATTTACAAACAACTATCAAGCAGGCAAAAAGTAAAATCCTCAATCTTGCTATTCACGGCAAACTCGTGCCGCAAGATCCGAATGACGAGCCAGCCATTGAACTGTTGAAGCGCATAAATCCCGACTTCACACCTTGTGATAACGGGCATTATACACAGTTGCCTGAAGGATGGGCTATTTGTAAAATGAAACAGATTACAAGTATAACGAATGGGAAGTCTCAAAAAAATGTTGAAACACTTAACGGTATATATCCAATTTATGGTAGTGGCGGTGTTATAGGCAGAGCTAATCAGTATCTTTGCATCGCAGGTTCTACAATAATTGGAAGAAAAGGTACAATTAATAATCCTATATTCGTAGAGGAACATTTTTGGAACGTTGATACAGCTTTTGGCTTGAAGGCTAATGATGCTATACTTGATAAATATCTGTATTATTTCTGCTTATCATTTGATTTTAGCAAATTAGATAAAAGTACGGCTATGCCCAGTTTAACAAAAACATCTATTGGTAATGTTTTAATACCCATACCGCCATATAAAGAGCAAGAACGAATTGTGGCTAAAATAGATATGGTGCTTGATACGATGAATGAAATATTACGGGCTGTATAAACAATCCGTTTTTGTTCTGCCTTCGGTGGTATAGGTATCTCTTATTTTGAGTATTCAGAAATCCAATATCGTTTATGAGTGTAACCAGATTGATATGTGACACTCATAAACATTGCCACATAATCAATCTCAATATCACTGTGCATTTTTAGAATCTTCATTACTGATGATTTTACCTTGAAAGGAAAAACAACTAGTTTTGAATCTGTTGTAAAATCATCAAAGATTATACAAGGAAGATTTGAGCATATCCCTGTCGCTTCATTGGTATAACCAATTATAAAAGACTTACCTGCTGTTAAGACTGGTATTGAGTAGGAATCATCATAAGCCGTTGAATTTATAATATAAGCAGTAGGTTGTTCATAATCTACAACTTATTCAAGCCTGCACATAGCCCATCCTTCAGGCAACTTCTTATCATGTTCGATATATTCTCTTATATTGTTACTGTATTCATTATAAATCAATGTAGTATGGTAACAAAATTCAAAAATCATTTGGCAAAGACTAATCTCGCCAAGAACACCGTTACATCGTATGTGTGGACGGTACAGTATTTCCTCAATCATTATGGAGAAGTAAACAAGAAGAACCTCTTGGCATATAAGGGGTACTTGGTGGAGAACTTTAAGCCACAGACGGTGAACCTTCGGCTGCAAGGTATCAATAAGTATCTGGAATTTACAAAACAAGAGAAACTGAAAGTGAAGTTCGTAAAGGTACAACAGAAGAACTTTTTGGAAAATGTAATAAGCGATGCCGATTACAAATTTCTCAAAGCCCAGCTCAAAGCAGATGGTTATGATGAGTGGTATTTCATCGTATGGTTTATGGCTGCTACAGGGGCACGTGTCAGCGAACTACTCCATATCAAAGCAGAACATATACAAATCGGGCATCTTGACCTATACAGCAAGGGAGGAAAGATACGCCGTTTGTATATCCCGAAGAACTTGCGCACGGAGGCTGCGAAATGGCTCAGAGAAATAGGACTTACTTCCGGCTACATCTTTCTGAATCGGTTTGGACAGCGCATTACTACTCGTGGAATAGCTTCTCAACTCAAACATTTTGCTGAAAAATACGGGATGAACAAAGAGGTGGTTTACCCTCATTCATTCCGTCACCGTTTCGCCAAAAACTTCCTTGACCGCTTTAACGACCTTGCTTTACTTGCCGACCTCATGGGGCATGAAAGCATAGAAACCACTCGTATCTATTTACGCCGCACTGCCAGCGAACAGCAGAAGATTGTGGATAAAGTGGTGAACTGGTAAAGTTACATTAGTCCTTAGAAGCGTTCTTGTTTACGCTTCTAAGGAATTTTGAATACCGTCAAAAATGGAGAATGTCTCTTCAATCTTGGCTACTATGCGCTGTTGCTCGGCAAGTGGAGGTAGGGGCAATATATATTGTTTTGCCTTTTCAATCGTAATGGTATCAACAGTTGTACCCTTTGAGTTATCATACATCTGTTTTAGCATATATTCGCTTCTCATGATGTGGTAAATATATTTCGCATTTATTTGATAGTCATTACACAAACAAAGTACACTTGCATCCTTGTAATAGAACTTATCAGACTCTTTTACAATGTAGCATTTGCCAATAGTACCAACGGCAGAAATCATAATATCTGACGCTTTGGGTACTGGAAATTTCTCCTTTAATGAGTTATAATGTTCCTCTGAAATATATAATTCATTATCTACAAGTCCATAAATAGACAGCTTGGCTATTTCACGTGCTCTATAAAATGGAACACCACTATGCTTCCAATCTGACTTCAAAATTCTTTTAGCTGATACGACATTAAATATTGACCCTAAATTTGTCGTTATCCACCCGCTCGGAACGTCAAACGTATAATGCCCGTTATCACAAGGTGTGAAGTCGGGATTTATGCGCTTCAATAGTTCAATGGCTGGTTCGTCATTCGGATCTTGCGGTACTAGTTTACCGTGAATGGCAAGATCAAGGATTTTGGATTTGGTATAGGCTATAAGATTTTGAATGTCAGTAATATTTTGTTTGAGCGAATCAATCAAAATATCATACTTAGACACCTCTTCAATTATCCTTCTAACTTCATTTAAAGGCGGTATTGGTATTCGCATATTTTGAGATTGTGTCAGTGATATATTAACCTGTCCGGCAGAACCTCGTGTGGCAATAGAATTTATTTCTGACATTTCCTCTAAGTAGACTTTTAGATATGATACCAACACCTCTTTAAATTTGTAAGGGCGTATTAGTACAGCGGCCTGATTAAAATTTGCTTGTGGCAATGTTGTAGGAATAATTGCAAGTTTACCAAGAGGTGGTCCAACAATATTCATAATAAGGTCTCCTACTTCTGTGCGCGAACGCTGGAGCTTTCCATTATGCACTTCTTCTGTAATATATTGTGGATGATAGGCAAAATCTATTTTTTGATTCCTGAGATTGTACATCTTAATGTAAGGAACACCATTCTCTACAAAGCATGTTTTATCTGGTGTACTTCCAGATGCAACATAAGCTATATCTTCCAATCTACACCATACCCACGAATTCGGCAGCTCAAACGGCACATTCTCATAATGGGGCGTATCGGAAGACTTTGCAGACTTCTTACTCCGTTTAATTTTGCCTTCTTTTATCAGTCGTTCTTTTTCAGCCTTGATTCGTTCGAGCAGAACTGATGCTGGTTCATCGTTGGGATCTTGGGGTACAAGTTTTCCATGTATCGCAAGGTCGAGTATCTTTTGACGTAACGCTTTTGTATCCATCGTTATATTTCTGTTTGTAATTGTGCAGTTTTGGCTGCACAATTACTATTCATGTTCTTCCAGTTTCTTTAATTCCTCATTTTCTTCAAACTCTTCAATCCATTCCTTCACCTTAGCTTGCAATAAAGCCTTGTTGGGGAGATAGAGTTGATAAGCAGAAGCATAGATGTTAGCATCCTTAGGCAAGGTAAGTTCCACTAGTGCATCGTTCTTCTCCTTACACAGTAGAATACCAATTGTCGGCTTTTCAAAGTCTTGTTTGACATAGCGGTCGTAATAGTTGACATACATCTGCATCTGCCCAAGGTCTTGGTGAGTTAGTTTGTCTATCTTCAAATCTATAAGCACATAGCATTGTAGTAAACGATTGTAAAACACCAAGTCAACAAAGAAATGCTGCTCATCAAATGTGAACCTTTTCTGCCTTGCTTCAAATAGAAATCCTTTGCCAAGTTCTAATAGGAATTGCTGCATCTTGTTGATAATGGCATTCTCTAATTTAGACTCTGAATAAACTGCATCGGGTTTTAGACCAAGAAACTCTAATGTGATGGGATTCTTGATAATGTCTGATGGTTTCCCAATAGATTGTCCTTCCTTAGCCAACCGCATTACTTCATCTTTGTTACGGCTCAAAGCCAATCTCTCATAAAGACAGCTTCCTACTTGACGGCTGAGTTGTCTTTTAGACCATTGTTGTTGAGTACATTCTATTTCATAGAAACTGCGGGCATCCGGATTTTCCACCCTCATCAGTATAAGATAATGAGACCATGAGAGAGCGAATGTCGGCTCAGAGATACATTCCTCTGACTTCGGATAATCGGCTAACCACTGGTTAGCCTTTTGACTCGGCTTTGGACAACCACTGGTTAGCCCTTTAGAAAAAACAATATAAAACTGCCGTATATTCTTAAGAGTTGAATATGACCATCCATCTCCCAACCTATCAGTCAGACGTTTGGAGAGTTCTTTCAGCACCGCCTTTCCATATTCGGCTCTTGTTTCCCCCTTTTGCTCATATTCTACTATATATTGTCCGATATGGAACTTAGTATAAACCTCAGCTATATTGACGGCTGTTGCCACACGTTCCCTTGCCTGCGTGACAAGGTTAACAACCTTCAAGAACAGGTCGTTTATATATTTATCATTTGTGAAAATCTCTTTTCCCATAACTCAATTTTCTTCAATATTCGCAAGTAGCTTTTCAAGTTCAACCACAGCAGCACTTATCGTTTGGCTTTTATCCTTTATATCAGCCATCAGCTCTGCCAATGAACGGTTGTCCACCTCACCACCTTGCTTTATCCAAGTAATGTCAAGACTTGTTTTGTCTCTGGTAAGAATTTCATCTACAGGGTATTTACGCCAACGACCTTGCAGATTATTTTCTGCATCGTATGTCTCTACTCGATTATTATAGCAAGAAACAAAATCATCCAAATGATGCCGTTCCAGTTTATTGGTGGCAAGCGTATGCTTTATATCTGTACGGTAGTCGTAAAACCATATTTCCTTGGTCGGTTGTCCTTTGCTGAAAAACAACACGTTGGCTTTTACGCCTTGGGCATAGAAAATACCTGTAGGTAAACGCAAGATAGTATGCAAATTAAAATCCTGCAATAAGCGTTTACGAATAGTCTCACCTGCTCCAGCCTCAAAGAGAACATTATCAGGAAGTACAACTGCTGCACGTCCTCCCGTTTTGAGCATAAGCATCATGTGCTGGAGGAAATTTAACTGGTTATTCTTGGTCTCTACATAAAAATCCGGGCGGTTAATATCCACCGATCCAGCCGGACGAGTTCCAAAAGGAGGATTGGCAAGAATCACATCTACAAGAGTTGACGGTTCTTTTTCCAAAGAATCCTCACAAACAATCGGACTACGGTCTGTACCAATACCATGCAAATAAAGATTCATGGAAGCAAGCGTCACCACTAAAGGCGTATTATCCACACCATGCAAAGCTTTGTCACGCAAGAAATCACGTTTTTCTTTACTTGCTGACTGACCTTTCATATAATCGTAAGCTGTAAGCAAGAATCCACCCGTTCCACAAGCCGGGTCACAAACCGTTTCCCCCATTTGCGGATTGATACAATCTACCACTGCCTGAATAAGTGGACGAGGAGTAAAATACTGTCCTGCCCCGCTTTTCTTGTCTTGTCCGTTCTTTTCAAGAATGCTTTCGTAGATAGCTCCTTTCACATCACCGTCCATAATGAGCCATTGCTCCTCATCAATCATGGTGATGACCTTTTTCAGATAAACAGGCTTGTCTATCTTGTTTTGCGCCTTCGTATAAATCGTACCTATCAGATTATCCTGCTCACTAAGCAATTTAAGGGTCTCTTCATATTGTTTTACCAAATCCAAGCCATCAAGTACTATCAAATCTGCCCACTGATAACCAGTTGGAATAGCCGACTCTTCTCCAAACATTTCTACATTTTCGGCATCCATCTTCAAGAATAAAAGATAGGTCAGTTGGGTAATATAATCAGTAAATCCAATTCCTTGTCCGGCAAGAGTGGTTGCCAGATTCCATACTTTTTTGGTGAGCGATTGCTCTGTTGTATTATTTGTTGCCATTTCTTTATGCTGCTTTTCTTAAAACTACAAATGTGTAAAGTGAATGAAGTGCCTCGTCTGCCTTCTGCATATTGCCAAACGCTCTAATCATTTGGGCTGCATGGGTAGCATCATCTTCACGAATATCTCTGATAGTACAAGCTCCGTTAGAAGCGATGTAATCCACAATACGACTGATAACCTCTCGCTGTTTGTCAGTTATTTCACGCTGGTTTTGCCCTAACCAAAGATTGAAAAACTGTTTAGAGGTAGTAACTACGCTATCCAATCGTTCGATTTGGTGGAAAGCAAAGCGCACAAGTTGTATGATATTGGTCAATGCATCGCTTTCTTCTTTGGTAATGGAACGCCTTACCACTTTAGGGTTAACTATGGCATAAGAGTTCCAGAGTTGTTTGGATGTAAAATGATTGTTTGCCATTTTAAGTCTGTTCTCCAAATCCTTTAGCATCGAATAGGTTATAGGCTCTCCCTCATTGTTGTAAATGATGCGCAGTGCCTCTATTTCGTCATAGTACTTTTTACAAAAATCTTCAAAAGCCTCTGTCGTATTTTTTGCTTCCTCAATGGAAAACCCTTTGGAGATAAGCGTATCTTCACCCGGCATCAATGTATTGACGAATCCGGCTGCAAGTATAAGAAGGTATTTCCGAGCATCTGCATGATTGGCAAGCGGAGCGACTAGCCCCTTACGTTCATTGTTAGGCTCATCAGTGCTTACAAACGGTGGAAGAATGCCTTTCTCCAGTGCATCGTATATTCTGGCAGAAAGTTCCTTCATGTCATCATGAGACAAACGGACAAACTCTTTCCGTTGCGGATCATCCGCCTTGTTGTATATTCGGGCAAGCGTTGCAGCAAGCCGTTTGAGATACTCGTCAGGAATATAGCCATGACTAATACGTTCTAATAGCTCCTTTAGAGTAATCGTCTTTGTTGTAGGAGCATCATCTATAGGTGCCACTGTTTGCGCATGTTCCGTCACGCCTACCGCATCAACCAAATAAAAACAATCCTTGCTGAATGCGTTCGGGGTAACATTGCGAAGTTGCTCATCACCAATAGTACGTACTCCACGCCCTTTCATCTGAATATACAAAGGCAATGACTCCACATCACGCATGAACATCACTACTTCCAGCGGCTTTACATCTGTTCCGGTGGCAACCAACGTACAGGTGACAGCAATACGGAAATCCTTGTCGTTACGGAATTGGCGTATCAGTTCGTTACTGTCGCCTGCCGAATAGGTAATTTTCTGAACAAAGCGGTCATCAGTCCGTCCAAACACCTCTTTAGCTATTTGTACGATATTTGTAGCATGAGCTTCATTGAGAGCAAAAATCAATGTTTTGGGCAAAAAGTCCATATTTGGTTCACGTTGCGGGTCATTAAACAATTCCGTATAAACCACATCCCGATAGGTCGAAAGGACTAACTTTATCTGTGCCGGATTGATAATACTCCGATTAAGTTCTTTATTTGTATAGATTTTGGTTTCCTTACTACTTACAATCTTAACCTCACCTGTATATCTTGTTTCTTCTTTAAATTTCTCACCCTCTAATATAGCCCCACCCGTTTCTGTGACTTGCGTTTTTATTCTATATACCCGACAATCCACATTCACGCCATCAACAATACTCTTTTCCAATGTGTAGTTAACAATGCAGTTATTATTGAAGAATGCCATTGTTTCAGGGATAGGAGTTGCGGTCAGACCAACCAATCTTGCCGTATCGAAATACTCCAGCACCTTGCGCCAGTTCCCATAAATGGAGCGATGGCACTCGTCTATGATAATCATATCAAAGTAGTCGTGCGGTAAGTTGGGATTAGGAGGCAAGGTTACTTCCTCTATAGGTTCATTCTCGTCATCATCATTATCCTCAATAGTTTCTCCTTTCAAGAATGAGAATAGACGTTGTATTGTAGAAATAACGACATTGCTATCAGAAGGAATAGAAGACGAGCGAAGGCGATTGACCGTAAAGATAGTATTGAAAGCCTCCCCATTCTCTGTCAGACGGAAAGTTCCAAATTCTCCTTCTGCTTGTTTTCCAAGATTATTTCGGTCTACAAGAAACAACACTCTACGCATTGGTGTATAAGAAAGCATCCGGTAGGCAGCAAGACAAGCAGTATATGTTTTACCCACACCGGTGGCAAGAACCATCAACGCCCGATTTTGCCCGGCACGGAAACTCTTTTCAAGTTCTGTTACCGCCTCATATTGGCAATCACGCAGCCCTTTCTTTTTCAATGTAGGGAGTCCGGCAAATGCATCTTCAATTCCCAGTCTCTTTACCAATTCATGTGGTGTAGGGATATTCATGATCTGCCTGAAACAAGAATCTTGTTCACGAAAATCACAGCAATATAGTTCCTTACCATTCGAAGTGAAGATAAAAGGCAATGGCTTTTGATATGCCTGATAGATATTCGGAACACTTCTTGCATATAAGGCTGCTTGCTCGCATACCTCTGAAGCAAAAGCATCCGTTTCTTCACGCTTAGCTTCAAGTACCCCTACTGCTTTTCCATTAATGAAAAGGAAATAATCTGCCTCAAGATTTCCTTTCAATAAACCTTCTCTTATGGCTACAGCCGTACAAGTAGGTTCATAATCCTCCCTGTTGACTACTTTCCAACCAGCATCGGCAAACCACTGATCTATCTTTATTCTTGCTTTTTCTTCAGGAGTCATGTTCTTGATATTGTAAATTATCGGAAGCTTATGTCAAAAAACAAATTGATATTCAAAGCTATAACTTTACTCTTTCAATAATTGATTCGCTCTAAGGAAATTCACAAACGAATCAATAATTTTAGAATTACGATTAATAATATCAGTTTCAGTAAAATCACTATATGAATTACTTATCTCTGCCAATTCTACAATTTGAGAGCCATTCTTTTCCTGACCATTAGCAGTGGTAAAACCTTTATAATATTTTACTTTATCTACAAAGCGATAGTCGGAAGCTCTGATATTCAATCTTTTCTCAAGAAGAACTTTATTCCCAAGTATTTCTACATTCTGAGGATTTGATAAGCTTTTTTCTTTATCCCGTCTGTTTCGTGCATATATATGTTCTATATCGAATCTAGTTTCCAATGACAATAATGATTGATTATCATGTTGAAAAGCCCACCAAGTAATCATTGATTTTGTAATCGCACGACTATTATTGAATACATAATTTGTTATTTGCGCACGATAACGTTCTTCTGAAAATTTGAAATCTGAGAATGTTACTTCTTCGCCTTTGATTATTTTAACCATTTCCGCATACACAGGGGTACGCAAAGAATTAACACCTGGATTAGTTATAGCATACGCCCATATGAAAGCTGTTATACAGTCCAAGAAACGACAAAAAGCATTTTCTTCTATTTCATCATTTTCATCACGATGGTACATAAAATACACAGAAGTGATATACGTCCACATTCCATTAGGAGCATAACTAAGTACGAACAAACGCTTTAGAACTTTATCTGAGAAACGTTCTGTTTCTTGATTGTTAACATCTTGCCAAAATTTGGCAAGGCTTACAAGATTACTCAATGTCTTTGGCTGATGCAAAAGAGGATAACTGCCATCTCCTTCATAAAACTTGCGCAAAGCTTCTGTTGTTGATGATTTTATCTCTGCAAGTGCTCGTTCATAATACATATATCTTGTAAACAATTCATCTAATGGTGTACCATAAATTGGATGAAACACTTCGCTAGTAATCTTATCTAGATTTTTCCACGTTTCTATAGATTCATCTTTTTTGCCAAATGATGAATAATATTTATAAAGTTGCGCCTTAAAAATATCTGCATCAGAGAGAGGTTTCCCTCTATCATTCAAGGTTGAGAAAATTCTTAACGCCGTATTTTGTGATTCTGCCTCTATTGGTAAAAGGACACAGTTATTCAACACACGAGCCGGGAAATATGCAAAATAAGATGGATAATTACTTAGAAAAGCATCTATCTTTTCAACGAAAAAATTGAAATTCTTTGCGTAACGACTTTTTTTGCCAATTCCTTGTCCATCTTTCAATATTGCAATAAACTCTTCTTTATCTTCATCTGTAGCAACTTGTGAATTGATTTTCAGAGCAGATGTTTCAAACTCCCCAAATTCATTAGCTCTCCAAATACATTTTTCAATATCCTCCTTCATCCGTTTTGAGCGAGAGTCTTTCATACTACCTAGTTTATTATAAAAAGCCCTTAACAAAAGCATAAGTGTCGTTAAACGTTGCTGCCCATCAATTACCTCCATTTGGTTTCTATTCTTAAATGTTACTATGGGACCAAGAAAATACTCTTCATCGTCAACAAATTGGTCACAGTCATCATTTGGGAAAGAGAACGAAAACAAATCGTCCCATAAAGTTTTACACTCCATCTCACCCCACGCATATGGGCGTTGGTAATCAGGTATAAGGAAGTTGTATTTCGATTCTTGAAAAAGGCTTTTCACCTTTTTCTGTTCAATATTTAAGTTTGCCATCTTATTGCTTATTTTTATATTCTAATCAATTAAACTCAATAATAACATCAGAAAGGCTTGTATATTATTACCTATCTTTTTTATCAATTATTAAGTCCTTCAAATCTACCTGCAATATCTCTGCAATCTGTTGTAGAATATCCAAATTAGGCTGAATCCGATTACAAGCATAGGCATTTACCATGCTGAAACTCTTATCAAGCTGTTTCGCCAACCACGTCTGAGAGATACCTTTTTCCAAAAGAACCGCCTTTATTCTATTTAGCTTCACTGTTTGGTACGATTTTATAATGCAAATGTAGTGAATTATATTCAATATCTGGATTATTATTGTACTTTTGTAGCTATATGAATCCCCAACTTATGGCGTGAAAATCAAAAAGATGATAAGAATATGCACAACATAGTTCGTAAACATATAGAAGGAGAAATTTCAATGGACGAAGTTAGGCGATTGATTGACGAACTATAAAAAGAAGCAACATTAACTATCGAATTGTACAATTAAAAAAACAATGGAATTAGTCTATTAAAAAAAGATGAATCACAACGGCATATTCTCACTATCTTTTCCCGAAGCCAAGACAATTATTGTTTCTGGTGATATTCATGGAAACTTTAATCAGTTGGTGTTCAAACTCTGTATCCAATATCAGCTTACAGACACTTTGCTAATTGTAGCCGGGGATTGTGGCTTCGGCTTCGAAAAGAAAGAGTACTATGAGCAGATAGTTAGACGAAACGCCAAGCGAATGAACCAAGCCAACAATTGGATTGTGTTTGTGCGAGGCAATCATGATAATCCTGCTTATTTCGATGGCGCAATGCTCAACTTCAAACGCTTCGTTGCTGTTCCCGATTATTCCATTCTACAAGTTTGTAATCATACCATCCTTTGTGTAGGTGGAGCTATCTCTATTGACCGTATCTATCGCATAAATGAATGGAATAGAAACAAATACCGTGTTCATTCAAATGAGTCGCAAGAAAATGATATTTCTCGCAATTTATATTGGCAGAACGAAGTTCCTGTTTATGATCCAAATAAGATGAATGCCATCCCTGCTAGCTTCCTGATTGATACAGTTGTCACACACATACCGCACCTTCACATTGTGAACTATTCTCCAAAAACAACCTTAGCCAATGGACTATAAACGATCCTTCATTGATTGAGGATATACAATTTGGACGGGAAACGATGGATATGCTTCTGCACCATCTCAAAACCGACAACCATCCGATAAGCCATTGGTACTATGGTCATTTTCATCAAAGTTGGCATTCTGCCATTGACGGAATACTATATTAAATGCTCGACATTATGGAGTTCAGTCAAATCTATTGATTTATACCATTTCAGGTATAATATTGGTATAACAAACAGAATTATACCCGATAAGATATAATAGTTCTTGCCTGAATATAATTGTTCCTGTTAGAGCATACAAACATTTTCCATAGTGGACAAACGGAGGAAGTTACATTTTTCCAAACGAATAAATCTGATTTATTACACTTTTTCCAACGGCCAGCTCTACTCCTATACCTTTTCTTTCAGAGATGAGAAAAATAAACATCAACGACCTTTACTCATCCAAGGATACTTGGCAAGATACCATCAAATCAAAAGCTCAGAAGGACGGTATAGGGATTACACTTTATTCACAGAGTTCAATGAAGAGCAGTCCATGTTACAGAACATTTTCCACATTTCTGCTTTACTCCTAGCAACATCCCATTA
>OGII01000341.1_pt1 | contig 45803 bp, 42 predicted proteins | sample 1571701 | NCBI WGS metagenome assembly OGII01 (sample SAMEA2581950, study PRJEB24529) | metagenome | biome: Human gut stool | place: China | collected 2011
GGGGTCAGGTGTATAAATAAATCAAGTTCATATCTATCTAGAAATGGAGGTAGATATGAGTAGAAGGAGAACTTATGGGAATGGTGAGCTATATAACTCCAATGAATTCTACTCATTAGTGGCATTCTTTAGGTCAGATAATGGTAATGTAGATAATTACCTATGTTACTCGGAGGATGGGATAAATTTTCAACCGATTGAACTTCTAAATGAAGATTTTTCATACTCTAGTTATCCCCAACTTACCGATCTCAGTGTGTCAATGGATAGATTGGTATATGCATATGTTAAATGGAGTAGTGCATGGTCGGTTTACGAATATAATCCAGTCAGTAATTCCATAAAACAGGTAGTTATAACTGGGAATCCATGTATGCCTAATAATCCATTTAAATGTCATAGCTACGATTATTATTCTGGATATCTTAACATAGGAAGAACTCCATATAGTACTGATTACAAAGGAACTAGCTATAACAGTAGTGATCATTTTATATCTAATAATGATGGATACTATAAAATTACTATTACTACTAATTATACTGATAAACATAGAATTATTAATCTATATAAATGTGATGAAGGGAAGTATGAGAAGGTAGATGAAATAGATACAGGTCATACCTCAGGTTCATTTAACTATTTATATACTTGTGCAGGATTAATACGTATCTATCCATCAAATGTACATTTATATAAAGTAAAAGATGGAAAATTTAGTATTGTTGATCTAAATTTTAGTGTTCAATACTATAGTTACCTTAAGGTTATAGTAATTAATGAAAGAAGAGAGTTGCAGCTTATAGATACGTATAGTAACTCATTTAAAGTATGTGATTTTGATGGAAATACTATATTAGAAGGCACAATAATAGACTCAGTTGTAGATAAACTTTCTCGTCTACATAATATGGGTCATGATATAGATTACGGAAATTTTAAATCTCATTTTGTTTACTTATGGGGTAGCCCACTTTCAGGAGGTGAGTATGTATCTGAAATTGTAAGGGCTAGTGATAGAGATTATTTTAGGACAATAGAGACCTGTCATATGAATATACCTAGTGGTCATACTAAAAGATATCAAATGTACGCCATTACATGTTATGTACCTGACGCCTTATTTAGATTAAATATATAACTTATAAACCTCAACTGACCTTAGAGTCTACCCTTTGATGTGGAGTTGAGGTGCTAATTTAAAATATTAATTATAATGATTAAATTCAGATTATATAGCTCAGATCAATCGGAAAGTAAGATGGCTGAGATGATAAACAAATTATCTTCTGTAGCTCTTGGAAATTTCATATTTAAAGAGGAAGAAGGTGGTAGGAGTATCGAGTGCCTAGTATCAGATGACGTAAATGACTATGGATTTAGAAGATTAATTTTAGATGAAGATAATATATGGATGGTAAGTCGATATAGGCATAGACTTCCTGACTTTCCAGAGCCCACTAAGAGTTATCTACTAGCTTTAAGTGAACTGATAGACGCATTGGAAGGTAAAGGATATAGGGATGGAATAGAATTTATTAATAAATTATCTAAAAGTAAAAATAATGATTAAATTTAGAGAGAAGTCTTACTCCGAATATGATGCAATGCGAGAGCTATATAATGAATTAAATAATAGATATAGCTCAGGAGGAGATACTAGGAGATACGAAATTATAAGTAAATCATACCTCCCTGGAATATTGAAGGGAAATAGCGTAGTAGTGGAGAAATTTACGTCAGTAACTAAGGTATTCGGTAAGGATAGGTATAGGATGTACATAAGAGTTGGATCTAAGGCTAAAATGCCTGATGAAGTTAGGATGCCTAAAAGTTATCAAAGTCAGAGTATAGGTGGATTATCTATAGATTTTAAAGGGATGAACGTAGGCATTACATCTCCAAAGGACTCCAATGAGAGACAGTACTCCAATAAGAATAAGGGAAATAATAATAGTGGATTTAAGGTATCATTACAGGCTACTGTATCTAGATTACTAGGGGAGGCTATAACTTACAATAAGAAAGAGAGATTACTAGTATTAGAGTTAGATTCAGTTAAAGATGCAGCTCAGGCATTAACTGTACTTCCATTTGGATTAGGTTACAAAATTTACTTATTAGATTGATGACTATGAAACGTCAAGGACTATTCTCTGATGGACTTAATAAGAGAAAAGGATTGGGTCTATCTAAATTTAATAAGGGGAAGAATAAAATCTTAGATACTTCTGGAGGTTTATCTAACTTCAATAGGTCTAGAAAATATGATACAGATATGGATAGATTATCTAGACGATCATTTCAGAATGAATTATCCTCTAGTAATGTAAATATTACTAAGGAGATTAATAAAGGTATGAAAGAACTTAGATTATCATAATTATGGCAACTTATATATTAAAAAGAAAAAGATATGGATTAACTGATGCAGCTGGGAATGTTATTAAAGGGACAGTAGATACTGCTAGGAATGTAGCTGGAGGAACTGTAGCTGGAGTAGGAGGAGCTATTGACTCAGGTGGTAGTCAAGCTATAGTAGGAGGAGCTACTGGAGCTGCTACTGGACTAGCTGGTGCAGCTGGAGGAGGAACATTAGGTGCATTAGGTGGAGCAGCACTAGGCTCTGTAGTTCCAATAGTAGGAACTGGAATAGGAGCTGCCATTGGAGGTGCATTAGGAGCAACTTCAGGAGGTAAGGCTGGATTTGAAGCTGGAAATGCTATAGGTAAGTCAGTCACTCATGCAGTAGGATCAGGAATAGAAACTATAGGAAATTCGATTAAAGCTGATAAAAACTAATATGGGAACTTTTATATTGAAGAGAAAAAGGTATGGAATGCTAGGACCTGCAACTATAGTTACTGACTCCATATCTGAAAACTTAATCAATAGACCTGCTGAAGCTGCTGTAGATACTGTAAATGAAGTAGATACAGAAAGAGATCTAAAGAAAATGCAGCAGAAACAATACGGTGTAGCTCAGGCTGCAGGTCAAATATTGAAAGGAACTGGTAAAGGATCACTAGACTACGGAAAGAAAAATAAAGGCACTTTAACTGGATTAGCAAAATTTGGTGCAGTATTGGGAGCAGGATCTTATGGGATGAATAGACTTCAAAGACAAAAAGCTGAAATCGATGCAGGCGAGAGAGAAGCTACCGGCATGTCTACTGGAGGAAAAGCAGTAGCTGCTGGAACTGCATTAGGAACTGGAGCTTTAGTTGCTAACGCCACAGGGAAGTCTCATGATAAATCCATAGCTAAGACTACTGAAGCTATAGAAAAAGGTCGTAAACTTCAGGCTGAAGCTAATAGTAAAGGACTGACTAAGATAGCTGACAAAGCATCTAAAGATATAGTAAGTAATACTGAGAAGTTAGATAAACTGAATAGGACTAGAGTAGGTGGAGTATCTAATAAAGCATTTAAGATGGGCAGAAATGGTCTTATTGCAGGAGGTATAATGGCTGGAGCTGGATTACTAGCTAACTCTATGCTTAAACAAAAAAATAACTCATTAGCTGCAGTGGGTAAACTAGCTAAGAGAGCTCTAGGTGGAAAAACCGTAAATGAAGCTATAAAATCAGGTGATTGGAATAATCTAGCCAAGGCAGGAGGTACATATGTAACTCAAGGTGCTAAGTCGTTAGTTAAAGGTGCATCTAATTTCTTCACTCCAGGTAAAAATGGAGCTGGTGGACTTGTTAATAATATTAGGTCAGGATTATCTCAGCAAGGTGAATACGGAAAGAAAGCTGCTGACTTCATAGGAAAGCACAAAACTGCAGCTATGGCAGTTGGAGCTGGAACAGTTGGAGCTGGAGCATTTAATCTAGCTAATAAGGTAGGAGAAACTCCAGTTAACCTAGCTACCAGGTTAGATAAGAAGACATCTGACTTTGTAAAGAAACAACAGGAGGCATAAGTATGTATAAAGTAAAAAGATTCTCTAAGATGAATACTATCAAAGAGATAGGAAAGAATGCTAAAAGACAGGCTAAAGAGACTCCATTAACTGTTGCATCACTGGGGATTATGTCATTATCTGCAGCTAATAACCTATATAATACTGAGAGTTCCAGGAAGGCTAGAAAGAGAACCTTAGAGGAGTTGGAGAAGATGACTCCTAAGAATAAAAAGAAAATTATAGTGCAATGATTAAGTTTAGAGAAAAACAGTATGCATCCGAGCTATCAGTTAACGCAACTAAAGCTGCAGGTATAGGATCTGGAGTTGGAATAGCTCTAAATAAGATAGGAAATAAGGTGCTTCCAGTCATTAAGAAAACTGCTAGGGTGGATAGAAATGGAAACTCAGTATTTAATGATAGAGGAGAACAAATATTTAATACTGAGGTTATATCAACTGCCTCAGATAGATTAGGTGATATACTAGGAAATGCAAGGTCAAAAATTGACATTGGATTATCTAAAATAGGAACTATAGGTGAATACTTAAAAGGAGCCAATAGATTATTCTTTGAAAAGCTAGGTAAGATAGGGAAATGGATATTAGATAATCCTACTAAGGCATCGATAATAGGAGCATTAGTAGGTGCATCATTGGCAGTGGGATACTATCTTATTAAAAGGTCATATAATGGAGTGAGCAATAAGCTATCTAACTTTAGAGGGAAGATGATTGACCTAGTTGTCAATGACCTGAAGAAGTTAGGTTATAGGAGGGATACTGATTTCACTACTGACCCTGCTCAGGCGGACTACCTTAAAACTAAGGTATGTATTGTAGTTAGCTCTACTAAGGATGACTTAAGTTTAGTAATAAACTCTATAAACGATCCAAAGCTAGATAGCGTATCCAAATCAATTATAAAGACTCTTCCATCCTCAGCTAAATATAATAGGAAGGAGTCAGATAAAAACAATGAGTTATCATTAACTCTAATGTCATCGAATGGAGATCATGCATACATATCTAGTATAACTGAAATGTTTATTAAAAGGAAGTATCCAGTTTTCCTTATAGAAATTAATTAAATTAATATAATAAGATATGATTAAATTTAGGTTATATAGTAGATATGATGATACAGACGTAATCAAATCTAGTCAAGATAGCTCAATATTAAATAAAGAAGAGAAAGGAAAGACTAGTGATTCTACTAAGGTAGGTTTAGCTGCCGTAGCTGGAGGATTAATTGGAGCATCAGGGAAGTCTACTAAATTAGGAAAATTAGGTGGTGGAGCTAAAGGAGCTGCTATTGGTGCACTAGCAGGTATGGGAGTAAATGCCCTGAATAAAGCTAATAAGGAAAGAAAAGATAATAATTTCTATAATGCTAGACTGAGAGAAGCTAAGAGAGCTGCCACTAGACGAGAAAAATTGGATTGGAATGATAGAATCCATAATAGGCAAGGATATGAATAATTAATTCATAATCTAATATGGGAACTTTTATATTGAAGAGAAAAAACTACAATCTACCTTCAAATGAAGTTAAGGGTGAGAATGTAGGAGAAAATATAGGTAGAGGTACTGGAGCTTTAGCTGGAACTGCAGTGGGAGGCACTGTAGGTGCAGGGACTGGATTAGTGACTGGAGCTGCTATCGGAGCTAGAAGTGGACTTAAGAATGCTGCTGCAGGAACATCAAAGGTTAAGTCAGCACTGAGTAAAGGAGGAAAACTAGGACTCATAGGAGCTGGAATTGGATTAGCAGGTGGAGCACTACTAGGACATAATAAGGGAAAAGAAGCTGGAGGTCAGCTAGGAGTAAATGTAGGTGGAGCTGTAGGTGCTGGAGTAGACTCAGCTACTGGAACTAGGAGATATAGTGTCAGTAATATAACTAAGGGGATATATAAAGCTGCTAAACCATTAACCCCTAAATCTAAGAGGATAAGATTAGCTAGAACTGCAGTAAAATCAGATAAAGCTGTTAAAAATACAATATTTGAGGCAGCTACAAATCCAGGTTCAGTATCGAGTAAGGTTATAAATAAAGTGGCTGAAAATCCCGTAACTATGATGCCTGGAGGTCTATCAGTTGGTGGATCATTAGCTACTGCAATAAAGAAGAAACCATCTACTATTGATGATGTACTTAGAGATACTAAGATAGGAAAGCCTTTGTATAATGCTACGAGGGAGATAGGTAGGAAGGTAGGAAAGATATCTGAACCTATAGTAAATTCGGCATATCAAATGGCTAAAAGTATGTAATTTAAAAATATTTTAATATATGGCAAAATGGAATGAAACTAAGGAACCCTATGTAAAAGTCATAGAATCCGTAAAAGACACTCCTCTTAATATAGATGCAGGTGGGGATCTAATAATTGGAGGAGTAATTAGAACTACTGCAGGTCCATTGCAACCTACATTAATTGCAGGTAAAAGTTCATTCCTGGATACCTTTACAGTTAATGGAGAATTAACAGCTGATGATGACATAACTATGCTTAACGCATATAGATTAGTTGGATCTAATCAAATGTTATTATGTAGGGCATCTGGATTGAATGGATCTATATATTTAAGGGAGATTAAAGAGTCAGATCTAAATGAATACGTATATAAGCAGGGAGAGATTCTTAAGAAGGTAACCAGTGTAACTGTAACTATTACAGAACCATCAAAGAGCTGGAAAATTGAGATTGATGGGGTAGGAACTATGGGTAAAGACCCTACAGCTGATCTATATGTAGCTACATTATCTGCATTAGTTGAACAACTGAATGAAACTGATAAATTCCATATCCCTAGTGGATCATGGGAAATTGATGAGGAGCAGAAAACCCTCACTTTCTCAGATATATTCACTACATCAGAGCCTATAGTAGATAATTCTAAGTCAGAAGATGAAGGATTTAGGAATTGTGCAGTAGCTATCTCTAATAAATTTGCTATTAAGAATTATGTTATGAATATGAATTCTACGGCAGGTACATTAGATATAACTATTACTAAGGAGAAATCTGATGATGGATTGGAGAGAACTATATATAGAATTGATACAGTAGATGGAATTGAGGAACAAACTTTCATCATTGGTACTAACAAAGAGGATGGAGAAATCACACTAGAAGAATTTAATGAATTATATGGAGATGTAATTCAGATAGTATGTCCAGAAGGGTTAGATTCAATCTCGTTCCCCACAAATAGCTCAAATAAGGAGTCCATCCATATTGACCTGAAGATTCCCTCCACTTCAAATCTTCTAGCTACCTCCGATAGAGACTATCAGAAAGCCTGGGATTTAATACAAACTGATGAAAGGTATGTAGTTGAGGGATTCTGTGATTTAGGGGAGTGCGATACTGCTCAACAGAATTATATAGCTGCAGCAGCTAGGTCCCTAAATGCATTCTATCCTATTAGTCCGTGCAGAGCTACAAACTATATGGTTATAGCTAATCATTTTGGTAAAATAACATCAGGAGCTAATGATATGGTATTATATAAGATTGCTCCATGGGATGAAGATGACGGAACTTTAGGATTCAAGTATGATTGTAGTCCTGCAGTACTATATTGGGAAGCTGTAGCTAGGAATAAGGGGAATAACAACGAATTCGCTGCAGTTATGGGTGAGATAAGAGGAGTTGTTAATCCTGTAGGCTTAGCTACTGAATTTAATAGAAAAGAAAGACAGCTATTATTGTCTAAGAAAATTAATACAATCTTTAATGACATTGCATTAAACTCAGTATATATCAATGACTGTTATACTGCACAAGCTACTAAAAATATAATGTCTGAAGAAAATAACGTCAGACTGAAGATTAGGATTAGTAGAGCTATGCCTGTACTTCTTAGTCAATTTAGAGGACGTCAATCTAACGTTAAGACATGGAATGAGGTAGAGAGTGTAATCAGATATTGGTTTAAGAGCACTATTCTTCCAATGAATTATACCATTAAGTTTGCAGTGGCATAATAAGGAAACTTATTATGATAAAATCTCTTTAATTGCTGGAAACTCCTTAGAGCCTTAGGTACCAAAGTGTAATAATCCTAAGGATTGGACAATCAGCATCCAAGACTTAGAAATAAGTAAGGATCAACGACTATTTATGTAAGTTTAAGTAAACTGAAAGAGCAGAAATCCTAGGAATAGGGTTATGATATAGTCTATTCTATATAGAAATATATAGTAATTTATACAATGTATAACATAGTAGAATAACGACTTACTATGAATGAAAAGGACGCTTACCCAGTTGGAGTTGAATTTATTGAGGAGTAATAGAATTTTATTTAGAAATCTTTTGTTCATAATATACAATTTATAATCCTATATGAAGAGAGAATTAAATCTCTCTTCTAGGATTATTTATAATATGACAGGTAAAATGATAACCTTTATAAAAGAGCTATTTAAGATAATCTGGATGCTATTCTCTAGCAATCCAAGGGAATTTGATTCACTAGAATTAGTGAAAATGAAGTATTTTCCATTCTCAGGATCAAAATATATGTCATGGTGTGGTCATCTTATACATAAAATGGACGATATTGAGGAGTACATGAAGAGAGATGTATGGAAAACTGACTATAACCATGAGCTTATTCACCTATTTCAAGCTAAAGACTTTAGGTTTTGGATAACTTATTATGCATCATACCTATGGCAGTGGTTCAAATATAATCCATTCTCTAGGTCATCATATTATCTAGATATCTATGAAATAGAGGCTTATGCTAAAGATAAGGATTTAGAATATACCAAATCTTATCCTAATAATATGAGCTTATATGATATTAAGGGGAGAAAGAAAATCTGGAAAGATCTAGGTGGAACATCTAGAGCTTGGAAAGAATACATAAGAAATTTATATAAATAATTATTAACTATTTTGAGTATGAGTAGACCTAAACTCAAAAAAAAATAGAGTTATGTATAAAGTAAAAAGATTTAGTAAGTTAGGTAGGAATCTAACTTTAGCTGGAATTGGTACTGTAGCTGCAGGTGGAGTTATCGGTCATACATACGGTGCTATGAAGGATACTAAGAAGGAGTATAATGATGAAGTAAATAAAGTTGATAAGAAACTGAAAGATCTCGAACCTGAGCTTAATAGACTTGAGAAAATTAAGAAAAGTGGCAAATTGATAGGTTATGAAGATTTTAATTTTGATGAAGGTCATGACTGGAATAACTCTCAGGAACATTATGATTATGTCAAGTCAGATCATGATATGTACTCTAGAAAGTTGAAAGACTTAAAAGATAATCCTAAGAAGTATAGAAAGGAAATTCGAGATAGAAATATCAGGGATTATGAAGGAAAAGGTTTATTAATTGGTGCAGATGACGATGCCCTTTTCGCATTCGCCGGAGGCCACCAGCCGGGCCACCTTCTCGCCGTAAATGGGATAGTCCACGCTTTCGGTGGAGAAGCAGCCCACGTCCTCAAAGTCGATGTCGTGCTCCTCCATCCAGATGAGAATGTCCTGCTTCAGCAGATAGCCGCCGTGATCGCAGCCGATGGCAATTTTCATGATTCGTTCTCCTCTCGGGTGTTCACAGGGCCTGAAACCGCGGCTTGCCCTGTTCAAATGTGGTGAAATAGCGGAAGCCGCATTCCCGCAGCAGCTCCTGGCGCTGCCGGATGAAGCAGCCCACGTCCTCCGGCCGGTGGGCGTCGCTGCCCAGGGTGATGATCTCGCCGCCCAGACTGCGGTACAGCCGCAGAATATCCTCCCCCGGCAGGGGCTCGTTTCCCCGGTTGGTGTTGCACTCGATGCCCACCCCCTGGGGAATGATGGCGCGGAAGATCTCCTCCACCCGGTCCATGTGGCGGCGGAAGGTCATGTGCTCCCCGTGGTGCTCGTTGATATACCGCAGGGGCAGGGTCAGGTGGCCCAGCACCTGGAACCGGCCCCACCGGGCCAGGGCCAGCACATCGTCCAGATAGCTGTCGATGACACTATCATAATACGCTTCGCTGCCTTTTTCAATATAGTACAGGTCCATGTTGTCAAACTTTTTTCCGCTCAGGTGCACGGAGCCGATGACAAAGTCCAGCTCCTCCCCGGCCAGAAGCCGGTCCGCCCGGTCGAAGCTCAGCTGGGCCTCCCCCAGCTCCGCCCCCCGCCGCAGGGTGATCCGGTCCTCCCACAGCGCCTGGGCCTCATGGAACTGCCGCCGGGACTCCTCCCAGTCGAAGTCGTCCCGGGGAGCCAGGGTGCCCCAGTGGATGGTGTCCACATGGTCGGTGATGCACAGCTCCCGCAGGCCCTGCCGGACGGCAGCCTCCGCCGCCTGGGCCATGGTCTGGTGCCCGTCCGGGGAGCAGGTGGAATGGACGTGATAGTCTGCAAGATACATGGCTTACTTCTTCTTCCCGAAAAAGCTGCGGTGCTTTTCGTAGTTGCCTTCGCCCAGGGTCTCGCTGAATTTCTTCAGGGCCTCCTTCTGCTCCCGGTTCAGGTCCCGGGGCGTCTCGATGGTGACGGTGACGTACTGGTCGCCCCGGCCCCGGCCGTTGAGGACGGGAATGCCCTTGCCCCGCAGTCGGAACACGGTGCCGGTCTGGGTGCCCTCGGGGATGGTGTATTTCACCCGGCCGTCGATGGTGGGGATCTCCAGCTCCGCGCCCAGCACCGCCTGGGTGAAGGTGATGGGGGCCTCGCAGAACACGGAGGTGCCCTCCCGGCGGAAGATCTCGTGGGGCCGCACCATCACGGTAATCAGCAGGTCGCCGCTGGGGCCGCCGTTGGAGCCTGCGTGGCCCTGGCCCCGCAGGGAGATGGTCTGGCCGTTGTCGATACCGGCGGGGATGTTCACCTGAATGGTCCGGCGCTTGCGGATGCGGCCGCTGCCGTGACAGTCGGGGCAGGGCTGGTGAATGATCTTGCCGGTGCCCCGGCACTTCTGGCAGGGGCCCTGGCTCTGCATGACGCCGAAGGGCGTCCGCTGGGCCTGGGTCACGGTGCCGGTGCCGCGGCAGTCGGGGCACACCTCCGGCGTGGTGCCATGGGCGCAGCCGTTGCCTTTGCAGGTGGGGCAGGATTCGCTGCGGTCCACCGTCACGGATTTCTCGCAGCCGAAGGCGGCCTCCGTGAAGTCCACGGACACGCTGGCCCGGATGCTCTCGCCCCGGCGGGGTCCGTTGCGCCGCTGCTGGCCGCCGCCGAAGCCGCCGCCGAAGAAGCTGCCGAAAATGTCGCCCAGGTCGCCGAAGTCAAAGCCGCCTGCCCCGTATCCGCCGCCCTGGCCCGCGCCATAGTTGGGGTCCACCCCGGCGAAGCCGAACTGGTCATATTTCTGGCGCTTATCGGGATTGGACAGCACCTCGTTGGCCTCGTTGATCTCCTTGAACTTCTCCTCGGCCTCCTTGTCGCCGGGGTTCATGTCCGGGTGATACTTCCGGGCCAGCTTTTTGTATGCTCTTTTGATCTCGTCCTCGCTGGCGCCCTTTTCAACGCCCAGGACCTCGTAATAATCGCGTTTGTCTGCCATAAAGGCCCGCTCCCTTCTCTGGGTCTTCTATCCCTGAACACCACAGGAAGGGACAGGAAGCCCTGCCCCTTTCCGGTGGTATATTTTCACTTACTTATTCTTGTCGTCGTCATCCACGACCTTGTAGTCGGCGTCGTAATACTGGCCGCCCTGGTCACCCTGGGCGCCGCCCTGCTGACCGGCCTGGGTGGGGTCGCCCTGGGGCGCCTGCTGCTGATACAGCTTCTCGCTCATCTTGTAGAACAGCTGGGTCAGCTCCTCGGTGGCGGCCTTGATGGCGTCGGTGTCCTCGCCCTTCAGGGTCTCCTTCAGCTTGTCGATACCGGCCTGGATGGGGGCCTTCTCGCTTTCGGGCAGCTTGTCGCCCACCTCGCTGAGGGTCTTTTCGGACTGATAGACCATCTGGTCGGCCTGGTTGCGGACCTCCACCTTCTCCTTGATCTTGGCGTCCTCGGCGGCATACTGCTCGGCCTCCTTCACGGCCTTCTCGATGTCGTCCTTGCTCATGTTGGAGGAGGAGGTAATGGTGATGTGCTGCTCGGTGCCGGTGCCCAGGTCCTTGGCGGACACGTTGACGATGCCGTTGGCGTCGATGTCGAAGGTCACCTCGATCTGGGGCACGCCGCGGCGGGCCGGAGCGATGCCGTCCAGGTGGAAGCGGCCCAGGCTCTTGTTGGCGGCGGCCATCTCCCGCTCGCCCTGCAGCACGTTGACCTCTACGGAGGTCTGGTTGTCGGCGGCGGTGGAGAAGATCTGGCTCTTCTTCACGGGGATGGTGGTGTTGCGCTCGATCAGGCGGGTGCACACGCCGCCCATGGTCTCGATGCCCAGGGACAGGGGGGTCACGTCCAGCAGCAGCAGACCCTTGACGTCGCCGGTCAGCACGCCGGCCTGCAGGGCCGCGCCCATGGCCACGCACTCATCGGGGTTGATGCCCTTGAAGGGCTCGTTGCCGGTGAAGTTCTTCACGGCCTCCACCACGGCGGGGATACGGCTGGAGCCGCCCACCATCAGGACCTTGGACAGGTCGGAGGGCTTCAGACCGGCGTCGGACATGGCCTGGCGCACGGGGCCCATGGTGGCGTCCACCAGATGGCCGGTGAGCTCGTTGAACTTGGCCCGGGTCAGGGTCACGTCCAGGTGCTTGGGGCCGGTGGCGTCGGCGGTGATATAGGGGAGGTTGATGTTGCTGGTGGTCACGCCGGACAGCTCGATCTTGGCCTTCTCGGCGGCCTCCTTCAGGCGCTGCATGGCAACCTTGTCGCCGGACAGGTCGATGCCCTCGGTGCGCTTGAACTCGCTGACCAGGTACTTCATGATGCACTGGTCGAAGTCGTCGCCGCCCAGCCGGTTGTTGCCGGCGGTGGCCAGAACCTCGATGACGCCGTCGTCGATCTCCAGAATGGACACATCGAAGGTGCCGCCGCCCAGGTCATACACCATGATCTTCTGGGCCTGCTCCTTGTCCACGCCATAGGCCAGGGCCGCGGCGGTGGGCTCGTTGATGATACGCTTCACGTCCAGACCCGCGATCTTGCCGGCATCCTTGGTGGCCTGACGCTGGGCATCGGTGAAGTAGGCGGGGACGGTGATAACGGCCTCGGTGACGGTGCTGCCCAGATAGGCCTCGGCGTCGCTCTTGAGCTTCTGCAGGATCATGGCGCTGATCTCCTGGGGAGTGTAGGACTTGCCGTCGATGCTGACCCGGTGGTCGGAGCCCATCTCGCGCTTGATGGAGGAGATGGTGCGGTCGGGGTTGGTGATGGCCTGGCGCTTGGCCACCTGGCCCACCATGCGCTCGCCGGTCTTGGAGAAGGCCACCACGGACGGGGTGGTGCGGTTACCTTCCGCGTTGGGAATGACAACTGCCTCGCCGCCCTCCATGACGGCTACGCAGGAATTGGTGGTGCCAAGGTCGATACCGATAACTTTAGACATAATAATTGCCTCCTGAATATATGAAATAAAATTTGTTTACAAGGGTCAGTCCATCGGATACTCGGGGATCACGATGGCGGCGATGATATAGCCCAGCACGCCGCTGCCGCCCAGCAGGCTGAACAGCACCCAGGCCAGACGGATGATGGTGGGGTCCATATTGAAATACTCGGCAATCCCGGCGCACACGCCGGAGATCATCCGGTTATCCCGGCTTTTATAAAGTTTTTTTCCGTTCATAGCACATGCTCCTCTCAATTAGCAACCTTTACCATGGCGAACCGCAGGATCTTGTCGCCCAAAGCGTATCCCTGCTGGAATACCTCCACCACGGTGTTCTCCCCGGCCGACTCATCCTCCACATGCATCACGGCGTTGTGGCGGGCGGGGTCAAAGGGCTGGCCCAGGGCCTCAATCTGCTGTACGCCCAGCTTTTCCAGCACGGTCATGAACTGCTTGCAGATCATCTCCATACCCTGGCGGTGGGGGTCCCCCTCCTCGAACTGGGCCAGGCCCCGCTCCAGGTTGTCCAGCACCTCCAAAAAGGGCTTCACGGTGTCGGCCTTGGCGTCGCCGTACAGACTCTCCTTTTCCTTGGCGGTGCGTTTGCGGTAGTTGTCGTATTCCGCTGCCAGCCGCAGATATTTGTCGCTGGCGTCGGACACCATCTTGGCCAGCTGTTCCATTTTCTCCATCTGGTCCCGGGTGACGGTGAAGGTCTCCTCCGCCGTTTCCGGAGACGGCTCCTGCTGGGGCTGGGTCTCCGGGGTGTCCGTGTTTTCCTGTTCCTGCTTGTTTTCCTGATTCACATTCTCGCTCATGTTTCCTGGTCCTCCTTGGGGGGCAGCTGGTTCTTCCCGAACATGCGGCCCAGACTCTCGGCAAAGTAGCTCAGGCGCGCCGCCACGGTGGCGTAGTCCATCCGGGTGGGTCCGACCACGCCCACCAGTCCCCGCATATTGTCTCCGATGTCATAGCTGGCCACCACCACGCTGCTGTCCCGCAGGGCCTCGTTGAGATTTTCGGGGCCGATGAGGATCTGCACCGGGCCGCCCTCCGTGGGCGCGGGCAGCTGTTCTTTATTGTCCACCATAAAGGTCATCAGGTCGTGGGCCTTGTCCGCGTCCCGGTATTCCGGGAACCGCAGGAACTCCTTGGCCCCGCCGGTAAAGACCTCCTGGCTGTTGGCTTCCTTCAATAACCGTCCGGCATATTCCACCACCTGGTTCAGCGGCAGGAACCACTGGCCGGACACCTGCTCCGACAGGCTCATGAGCCGTCCGTTCATGTCCTCCGGCCCGATGCCGGTGAAATGGGTGTTCAGCAGGTGGCTCATGTCCGGCAGGCCCCCGTCGGCCACCGGCAATTGCAGGGGCAGCAGCTGGCTTTTCACCTGGCTGTCCGACAGCATCACCACGGCGATGAAGCTGCTCTGGTCCACGGGGATCAGCTCAAAGCGCCGCACGGTGGCGGCGGTTTTGTGGTCCGCCACGGTGTAGGCGGGATAGCCCACAAAGGACGAGACCATCTGGCCCGCCCGGGCCATGACCTGGTCCGTTCCCGCCAGCTTCTCGGCCAGGGAGGTGTTGAGCTTTTCCTCCTCCTCCCGGCTCAGGGACCGCCGCTCCATCAGCTCGTTGACGTACAGTCGGTAGCCCTTGGCGGAGGGGACCCGTCCGGCGGAGGTGTGGGGCTGTTCCAGATAGCCCATCTCCGTCAGGTCCGCCAGTTCGTTGCGGATGGTGGCGGAGCTGATCTTGCCGGGCATCCTCTGGGCGATGGCCTTGGAGCCCACCGGCTCCGCCGCCGCCACATATTCCTCCACCACGATCTTCAGTATCTGTCTTTTTCGATCGGTCAATTCCATATCGTTTTCTCCGTTAGCACTCCAACTTCCTGAGTGCTAAACGCAGTTTACCACCCCCCGCCGCCCTTGTCAAGTGGAAGCCTTTGAATTATTTGTAAACAAAGCCGGTTTTCCGCCGGGGAAATCGCCGAAGCGCCGCCGGTGGCGGATGAAGCGAGGCGATTTCGAGGAAGTGCCCCGGCTGGCGGGCATGACACAATGCCTGCCAGTCGGCTGGCACGATGGTGGGCAGACGCGGGCCCCGCCCTACAGGAACGGGAAGGCCGGCAGGCCGTCCGTAGGGCCCGCTGCCCTCAGCGGGCCGCGTCACCCTCGGAACAGGGCGATTTCTCCCTTGTGGTGTCACGGCAGGGATACTTTTTGACAAGCAAAAGAGGAACGGCGCAGCCGTTCCTCTTTTGCTATTTGTATTATTATATGCGAATATTACGCTCCGTATCAGAAACTGACGTTCTCCGGGTCCGGCTTCTGGCAGGGCTTCACGCCGGTGACGTACAGCACCGGGCCCTCACCGTCATAGGCCTGGCATTTCTCCTTCTTCACGGTGGCCTGGATCTCCACCCACTGGCGGTTCTTGAACTTCTCCAGCTCCTGGCCCTTGCACACCAGGGCCAGGAACTGCATGTCGTTGTTGCAGCACACCATGGCGAAGCGGCCGGGGCAGTGGATCCCCGGGAACTTCTTGGAGTGGCACATCAGCGCCTTATACCGCACGGTGACGCCGTCGTAGCGCTGGGGGTTGTCCATCATGTCCACATACCAGATGCCGTAGTCGTTGTCCGGCACGTCCAGGTGGCCGCCGGACAGGTCAAAGGGGGACATATCGTCGGTGACGTAGTCCTCGCTGGTGCCGTCGGTGTTCTCCAGATAGATGTCCGCCCGGCGGTTCACCATCCGCAGGTTCCGGCCCCGCAGGGCCTTGCGCAGCTCCTCATTGCAGCGGTTGAAGATGATCATGTCCGCGTTGAGAATTTTTTCCATCATCAGCTGGCCCATGTTCCGCAGATACGGCTCAAAGGTGGTGGCGTCCACCAGGCACATGATCTGATACAGGATCCAGTTGGCGGGCAGGCCCTCCCGGTACAGGGGCTCGAAGCTCCACATGCCGTTGAACTCGATGATCACCTGCTTAGGGCGGTACTGCTTTTCCAGCTTCTTGAAGAACTCCGGCGTCAGCTGGGCGGGGTCGTCCACGGTGTAGGTGAAGACGTTGAACAGGGATTTGGGGTCGTACTCCGTCTCCCCTTCCTCGCAGCACAGCAGCAGCGTCCGGTCCTCGGCGGCGAAGCCGTCCTTCAGGATGCCGTTGATGAAGTCGGTTTTTCCGGCGTCCAGAAAACCGGTGATGAGATATACAGGAATGTCCATAGGCGTCTCCTTACAGGCCGAACAGGGTCTTCAGGCCGTCCTCCTTCAGCTGGGAGCCGATGACGCACAGGCGGCCGGTGTAGTCGGCGGCACCATAGCGCACCTCGTGCTCCTGGGGCACATAGTCAAAGTGCAGCCACTGGCCGTCGGCGGCGGGCACAATGCCCTTGGCCCGCAGGATGGCGCCGTATTCGCCGGAATCCAGGGCCGTCAGAATGCGGTCGATATCCGCCTGGGTGAACTGCTTGGGGGTCTCCGCGCCCCAGCTGGTGAACACCTCGTCGGCGTGGTGGTGATGGTGGTGGCAGGCGCACTCCGGATCGTCGCACTCGCCCTCGCCGTGATGATGGTGGTGATGCTCGTGCTCGTCGTGGTCATGGTCATGCTCATGATCATGGTCGTGATGATGGTGCTCGTGCTCGTCCTCATCCTCGTCATGATCATGATCGTGATGATGGTGATGCTCATGCGCATCCTCGTCATGCTCGTCGTGGTCATGATGATGGTGATGATGCTCAGCCTCCTCGGCCTCGTGCTCGGCCCGCATCTTCTCCAGCAGCTCGTCGGCCAGGGACACCTTCTCCACGGCGGCCAGAATGGTCTTGCCGTCCAGCTGGTCCCAGGGGGTGGTCAGGATGGCGGCGGTGGGGTTCTTCTCCCGCAGCAGGGCCGCGGCGGCCTCCAGCTTCTCCTGGGTCAGCTTCTGGGTCCGGGACAGGATGATGGTGCCGGCGGACTCGATCTGGTTGTTATAGAACTCGCCGAAGTTCTTCATATACACCTTCACCTTGCCGGCGTCGGCCACGGTGACAAAGGAGTTCAGCTTCATATCCGGAATATCCGCCACGGTGTTCTCCACCGCCACGATGACGTCGCTGAGCTTGCCCACGCCGGAGGGCTCGATGAGGATGCGGTCCGGCTGGAACTGCTCCTTCACCTCCCGCAGGGCCTTGCCGAAGTCGCCCACCAGGGAGCAGCAGATGCAGCCCGAGGACATTTCGGAGATCTGGATACCGGCGTCCTTCAAAAAGCCGCCGTCGATGCTGATCTCGCCGAACTCGTTTTCGATCAGCACCAGCTTCTCGCCCTGATATGCCTCCTTCACCATCTTCTTGATGAGGGTGGTCTTACCTGCGCCCAGGAAACCGGACACGATGTCAATTTTTGTCATAACAGTACCTTCTTTTCTTCTCCCGCCGGGCGGGACATATTCTTTCTCCTATATCATAGCCTATTTTTTCAAAATTGCAAGGGGAGGGGAAAAAATTCACATTTCCGTCCGCATCACCGGCGGTTTGTCCCGCTTTTGCCGGGTTTTGTCCCGATTTTTCGGCGGGACAGGCCGGGACAGAAACAAAAGGGTAGCCATCCGGCGAAAAATACGGTATAATGGGGGAAAATCCAAAAAGTGAGGTATTTCCCCTATGTCCGTGAATCAGCAGCAGACCGGCGAATGGGCCCCCGATTGGGCTCCGGAAGGAGAGCCGGAATACACCCCCCGGCCCCGGCGCAGCCGGAAGCAGCGCCGCCCCAAGTGGCCCGGCGTGGTCCTGGCCCTGGTGTGCCTGGCCACCATTGCCGCCCTGGTGTGGCACTTCACCCGGCAGCAGGCAAAGCCCCTGGAGACGGCGGCGGGCTATATCGCCTCGGCGTCGGAAACGGCCCCCCTGTACGATGAGGAGGGCGCCGTTCTGGAGCAGCTGATCCGAGGCAGTCAGGTGAACTATGTGGTGGAGGAGGCCAGTGATGACCACCCGGACCAGGTTCGGGTGCCCCGGGAGGACGGCAGCTTCGGCTGGCTGGACCGGGCCAACCTCACCAGCGACGTCAACGCCGTGGTGACGCTGGAGACGGTGTATGTCCGCCGGGCCCAGAACCTGACGGACGGGGACGGGAACCCCACCGGGCCCCTGGTGCTCCGGGGCCAGGCCCTGACCGTTACCGGCTACCGAGGGCTGGCGGAGGACGGCAGCGTGGCCTATTACCAGGCGGAGGGGGGGTGCATCCCCGCCCGGTATGTCCGGCTGACGGAGGAGGAGGCCGCCGCAGCCTATGATGCGGATATGGCCCGGCTCCACGCCGACCGGGGCGACAGCTATGGCGGCGGCGACGCGGCGGGGCTGGACTATGACGCCTATGAAAAGCCCAAGTTCGAGAACAACGTCATGCCCGGCACCGTGAAGGCCCTGTATCTGAACAACGAGGCCATCCGGAATCCGGAGGCCTACATCGCCGTGGCCGACAGCTGCGGCATCAACGCCTTTGTGGTGGACGTGATGGACGGCGGGGCCATTGGCTACGCCTCCCCGGTGATGCAGCAGTATTCCCCCAGCGCCTATGCGGATGCCTACAACACCTTAGAGGACTATCAGGCGGCGGTGCGGAAGCTGAAGGACGCCGGGTACTATGTCATCGGCCGGATCACCGCCTTCAACGATCCCAACCTGGCCACGGATCACCCGGAGTGCGTGGTGGCGGACCTGGACGGCAATCCGCTGAAGATCGGCGGCATGTACTGGCCCAGCGTGTATAACCGCCGCGTGTGGCAGTATAAGGTGGACCTGGCCCTGGAGGCCGCCCAGACCATGGGCTTCAACGAGATTCAGTTCGACTATGTCCGCTTCCCGGACGGCACCTGGGGCTATGACGAGGCGGGCACCATCGACTACCGCAACATCAATGACGAGAGCAGGGCCCAGGCGGTGCAGCGGTTTTTGCAGTATGCCGCCGACCGGCTCCATGAGGCGGGGGTGTATGTCTCGGCAGACGTGTTCGGCGAGTGCGCCGAGAAATACGTCACCGCCTATGGCCAGTACTGGGCCGCCATCAGCGGCGTGGTGGACGCCATCAGCGCCATGCCGTACCCGGACCATTACGCCGCCTCCGGCAGCTGGCTGCCCTGGGAGCATCCCTATGAGACCATGAAAACCTTCGGCGAAAAGGCCGCCGCCCGCCAGCAGGAGACCCCCTCCCCTGCCGCCGTGCGCACCTGGATCCAGTGCTACAACGCCATCCAGGAGCCGTACAACACCTATGGCCCCGATGAGATCGCCGCCCAAATCCGGGCCCTGACCGAAACCGGCAACACCGGCGGCTACATGACCTGGAATGCTGCGTCCAGCCTGGATAAGTACCGCTATGTCAGCGGCGCGTTTGAATAAGGGCGGAAAAGCGAAATTTGTCTGACAGGAGAGATCAAATTTTGCAAAAAATAATAGAGAATATGTCTGCACAGCCCGCCACGTGCGTAATCGCTTCTGTGCTGCTCTTTTTCTTCGCTGCGCTTGAGAACTATATATTAATGGATGGCCTGCTGGAAATGCACAGAAGTAAATCGGCCCTGAAAAAATTACAGAAACAATATACATTTTTTCAAAAAATACGGCTTCTGCATTTCAAGGGCAATTGTCGTCATGCAGTCAAATTTTGTAACGGCATGATAATATATCAAAAGATTGGCTGGCTTTGCTTTGCAGTTTATCTGCTTGCAGGCTTACTTTATGCCTTTGATTTTTTCCCTGCCGCTGTCATTTCATGGCTCAGTATAGCAATCTTTTTTTGTTTTGATTTACCTTCAATTGTTATTAGTTGGGCTTTGTCAAGACCTCTGCTGTTCAGTCGGTCCAAGAAATTCAGTTTTGAGAAGTATCATAATACCGACAATCATGAAAGCCTTTTCTAAATGCGAGTGTCAGAAGCCACAGCCCGCCAAATTCAAGTTTGCCGGTTATCTTCAACCGGGCGTTTGAATAAGGAAGAAAATGGAATTTGATGGAGGTGCTTGGCGTGGAGATATCCGAAATTTCAAAAAACTATCAGGTGCGGAGGCTGGGCCGGGATGACGTGGACGCCATCTATGAGCTGTGCCGCGAAAACCGGATTTTTTACCGGTATCATGAGCCCTTTGTGACAAAAGAAAGCATACTGGACGACATGGAGGCCCTGCCGCCGGGAAAAAGCCGCGAGGACAAATATTACATCGGCTTTTTTGACGGCGGGTCCCTGGCGGCCATTATGGACCTGATCCTGGGCTATCCCGAAAAAAACACCGCCTTCATTGGCCTGTTCATGACCGACGTGCGGTATCAGCACCGGGGCGTGGGTTCACAGATCATCAGCGGGCTTGCGGCGTATCTTTCCTCCTGCGGCTGCGAAAAAATACGTCTGGGGGTGGACAAGGGCAATCCCCAGAGCCATGCTTTCTGGAGGAAAAATCGTTTCCAGACCATAGGCGAGGCCCGGTACATTGTCATGGAGCGGGAGATATGACGCACAGGCGGGAGAGTCGGAAACAGGATGAGAAAAGATGCTGCTGAAAATCACAGACGGTCAGGCGCTGGACGAGAGAAAGCTGATGGATGTCTACGCCGAAAGCAACCTGGAAAACACGGACTTTTTCTGCCCGGAGGAGCCGGACAAGGAGGCAGCCGTCCGCATGGTGGAGTCCGGATTTCTGGACTTTCTGAAAAACGAGTTCTTCAAGGAGCCGGAGGCCATTTGCTGGGTCCTTGAGGAGGACGGCGTGTGGGTCAGCGCCCTGAGGACCTGTAAGATTCCGGAGGGGCCGTATTACCTGGAGGCCCTGGAGACGCGCCCGGACCGGAGACGGCAGGGATACGGCGTCCGGCTCCTTTCGGAGGTCCTGGACGCAATGAAGGCGGAGGGGCCGTTCCGGCTCTGCGACTGCGTGGGCAAAAAGAACGCTGCGTCCCTGAAGGCCCACGAAAAATGCGGCTTCCGGATCGTGTCGGAGCAGGGCTGCGATTACCTGCATCAGGAGGCGGATGACCGGGATTTCGGGCTGGAATACCGCTATGAAAGGCCGTGACGGCTTTGAACAACAAAAGCACCAGGCAGGGGCAGGCCCTGTCTGGTGCTTTTACTATGCAATCAGCCGTGCATGGGGCAGCCGTGGGAGGTGGGGCCCCGGCGCTGGGCCCGGACCTGGATCATCTCACCGGCGATGCTGACGGCGATCTCCTCCGGCGTCACCGCCAGGATAGGGGTGCCGATGGGGGTGTGCACCAGGTCGATGGAGGACTGGTGGATGCCCGCCTCCAGCAGCCGCTGATTCACCGATGCGGTTTTCCGCCGGGAGCCGATGACCCCCACATAGGCGAAGGGGCCCCGAAGGGTCTGCTCCTCCACCTGGAAGTCCCGGACATGGCCGCTGGTCATGATGACCACAAAGTCCTCGTCGGTGATGGTCAGATAGTCGGAAATGCGGGTGAAATCCCCGCAGATCACCTGCTCCGCCGTGGGGAACAGCCGGGTATTGGCCAGCTCCGGCCGGTCGTCGAACACCACCGGGCGGAAGCCGATGGTGGTCAGCAGGGGGCACAGGGCCTGGGAGATATGGCCCGCGCCGAACAGCAGGGCCCGCTGGCCGATGGGCAGGGGCAGGGAGATATACCCCGCCGCCATGGAGAAGCCCGGGGTCCGCAGGGCCTGGGCGGTATCCTCCGGCAGGCTGCCGGAAACCACGCTCTCCCGGTCCAGCAGCGCCGGGGCGGAGCCGTCCTCCGCCAGCACCAGCCAGCCGGCGGTGTGGCGGTTCAGCAGGGCCAGGGCCCGGCTGGCGGTCTCGCTCCACAGGGGGTCCTCCGCCGGGATAAACTGAAAATGGGCGGTAACGTCGCCGCCGCAGACCATGCCGATGTCCCGCTCCGGGGCCTGGTGCAGGGGGAACTCCCGGATGCAGGAGCGGCGCTGGGCCAGCAGCTGCTGGCTCAGCTGGATGCTGCGGCCTTCCACCGCGCCGCCGCCGATGGTGCCCACCAGGCGGCCCTCCGCCCCCACCAGCATCTGTGCCCCGGCCTTCCGGGGGGCGCTGCCCCGGTCGGCGATGAGGGTCACCAGCACCGTGTCCCGGTGCTTTTCCACCTCGTAAAACAGCTGGGAGAAAATCTGCTCCATGGGGTCAGCTCTCCTTCCAGGCCCGGGTCTCCTCCAGCAGCCACTGACGCCAGGCATCCACGCCCAGGCCGGACTTGGCGGAGATGGGGAAAATCTTCAGATTGGGGTTGCGGCGGTGGGCGTACTCCACCACCTTGTCCATGTCGAAGTCGAAATAGGGCAGCACGTCGATCTTGTTGATGATCAGAGCGTCGCACACCGTGAAGATCAGGGGGTATTTCAGGGGCTTGTCGTGGCCCTCCGGCACGGAGAGGATCATGGCGTTCTTCACGGCGCCGGTGTCGAACTCCGCCGGGCACACCAGATTTCCCACATTCTCCAGCACCACCAGGTCCAGGTCCTCCGTCCCCAGCTCCTGCAGGCCCTGCTCCGTCATGCCGGCGTCCAGGTGGCACATGCCGCCGGTGTGCAGCTGGATGGAGCGGACCCCTGCGCCCGCCATAGCGGCGGCGTCCACGTCGGAGTCGATGTCGGCCTCCATAACGCCGATGCGCAGCTGATCCTTCAGCCCCTCCACGGTGCGCAGCAGGGTGGTGGTCTTGCCGCTGCCGGGGGAGGACATCAGATTCAGCAGAAAGGTCCCCTGGCCCTTCAGCTGTTGGCGGACCCGGTCCGCCTCCCGGTCATTATCGGCGAAAACGCTTTCCTTTACCTGGATGATCTTGTATTGGTCCATAAGAGCACCTCATTTCTGTGGATTTTTCAGCAGTATAGCATATTCATCATGAATATGCAAATGTTCCGACAGAAAATGTGGAAATTTACCAAAAAAGGTTTGCCTTACCCACCGGTTTGGGGGTATAATGGAGGGACACGAAGGAGGCAGATAGCATGATCTCGACAAAAGGGCGGTATTCCATCCGGATCCTTTTGGACCTGGCGGAGCATCGCAACGGCGGTTACATCCCCATGAAGGAGGTCGCTGCAAGGCAGGACATCTCGCTGAAATATATTGAGAAGCTGATGCCCGCCCTGAAGGCCGCCGGTTTCATTGAGAGCGTTCACGGCATCGGGGGTGGGTATCGCCTGGCCCGGGAGCCGGAGACGTACACCCTGTGGGACATTCTGCTGCGGTCCGAGGGCGATCTGGCCCCGGTGAGCTGCCTGAAGGACGGGGCCGGCGCCTGTGCCCGGGCGGCCGACTGCCGGACGCTGCCGGTGTGGGAGGGGTATTACCGGGTGACCCGGGAATACTTCTCCGGCGTGACCCTGGCAGACCTGATGTCCCTGCCCCAGGGGGACAACTACGTCATCTGAACCTGCGCCGCCCGGCCCGGGACTGCCCATCCCCGGCCGGGCGGCGCAGTTTTCCCGGTTCCGACAAAAAAAGCGGTTGCAAAACCGCCGGGAGTCTGCTATAATCAGCAGGTAGCGGTTCGCAGGGTTAGTACATCGGTAGTACATCGGCTTCCCAAGCCGAGGAGGCGGGTTCGATTCCCGTACCCTGCTCCAAAAAGAAATCACCATCCCTCAGGATGGTGATTTCTTTTTGTGACATTGGTTTTGCCGCTCCCGGATAGTAGTATATCCGGCGGCTGCCGGAGACGGTCTCCCGGGTGCAGTAGTCGATCCAGGCCACGGCGGCGGAAAGGTCCCGGTCCCGGATGTGGCGGCACAGGCGGACGCTGGTCTCATAGAGCATGGAAACGCCGTTGAGGGCGCAGAACCGCTCCCACAGCACCAGCACCGAGGAATAGAAGGACCGGAAGATCAGGGGCAGCAGGGTGTTGCCCGACTGCATGGCCAGCTCATGCTGGAAGGCAAAGGCCGCCTCCGCCGCATGGCGGTTGTCCCCGGCCTCCCGGATGGCCTCCGCCGCCCGGAACAGGGCAGCGATGTCCTCCTCCGAGGCGCAGGCGATGATCCCCGCCGCCGCCAGCTTGTCCAGGGCGTCCCGGATCTCCAGAATGGAGCGGATCTCCTCGTTGCGCAGGCGGCCCCGGTTATAGGTCATGATGGATTTCAGGGTGTCCAGGGTCCCGGCCCGGCGATAGTCCGTGACGAAGGTGCCCACCCGGGGCCGGACCTCTAAAAATCCCCGGCGCTCCAGCTCCGCCACGCCGCTGTTGACCACCGCCCGGCTGACGCCCATGGACTGGGCCAGCTGGCGCTCCGGCGGCAGCTGCTGCCCCACCGGCAGCTCCCCGGAAAGGATCATGGCCTCGATGTGGGTGATGAACAGGTCCTTCAGCGATGGGGACACCAGCTTTTCAAACTCCATACGCGCTTCCTCCTCTGGCTGTGGTATGGCCACATACCACAGCCGATTTCAGTTCCATTATGCCCGCTTTTTCTGGCTTTTTCAACACTTTTTTCCGTGTGACAGTTGACTTTTTAAGGAAACCTGTGCTATATTGGCGGCATGGCCGATGGTCCGGGCTTCTCTGGCTGGACCAGGCGGCTGAGCTTAGGAGACAGAAAATTTTTTAGGAGGAATGGACATGTTATTCCAGATCTATGGCGAGACCGCCCTGTACCAGCTGCTGGGCTTTGTGCTGGTGTTTACCGGGCTGGTGCTGGCCAACGAGTTCGCCCGCCGCACCAAGACCGGCGGCATCATCTGCTTTCTGGTGCTGCCCGCCGCGCTGACGGTGTATTTCATCGCCATTGCCATCGGCGCACGGGCCGGCGCGGAATGGGCCCTGAACAACCAGACCTATACCAACATGAACAGCTGGTTCCACTATGCCAAGCTGTACGCCGCCACCGCCGGGTGCATCGGCTTCATGATGCTCAAGTATAAGTGGAGCATCGGCAAGACGGAGTGGTTCAAGGTGTTCCCCTTTGCCATTGTGGCCATCAACATTCTCATCGCCGTGGCCAGCGACTTCGAGTCCGGCATCCGGGGCGCCATGGCCCTGAAGGAGTTCGGCGACCGCTGGTGGCTGTCCTCCGAGAACGTGTGGCTGTACGGCGGCTGGTGGAACTGGGTCAACGGCATCGCCGGTATCGTCAACATCTTCTGTATGACCGCCTGGTGGGGCATTTACTCCTCCAAGGATCAGAAGGACATGCTGTGGCCCGACATGACCTGGTGCTATATCCTGGCCTATGACCTGTGGAACTTCGAGTATACCTACAACTGCCTGCCCACCCACTCCTGGTACTGCGGCCTGGCCCTGCTGCTGGCCCCCACCTTTGCCAACCACTTCTGGAACAAGGGCGGCTGGATCCAGAACCGGGCCAACACCCTGGCCCTGTGGTGCATGTTTGCCCAGGTGTTCCCCCTGTTCCAGGATGACAGCGTGTTCAGCACCATCACCTCCGTCTATGCCAACGGCTTCATGGATCCCGCCGTCCGGCCCACGGCGGCCAATCCCACGGCCCAAGGCGTGATCTCCATCGTGGCGCTGGTGGTGAACGTGGTGATCCTGGCCAGCATCATCAAGCGGGCCAAGGCACAGAAGAAGAACCCCTACAAGCAGGAGATCTTCACCGACCAGAGAGACTTCCGGGAGGCCATGGAGAGAGCCTGAAGATGAATCCGGCTGTTGGGACCCTCTTTCAGCCGAAGATTTATACGAGAAAAGCACGGCTTGCGCCGTGCTTTTCTTGATACTGTCAAAAATGGGCTTCGCCCATTTTTGACAAAAGGCTTGCAGTCTGCGAGGCTTTTTTGCCCCGCCCTGCGGAGGGACGGCGGTAGGGTCAGCGGATGGCGGTGACGGTGTAGCCCTTGTCCTCCACGGTGCGGCGCAGGACGTCGTCCTCCACCGGGGCAGTGAGGGTCACCACGGCGGTGCCGCTTTCGTGGCTGACCTGAGCGGCCTGCACCTGGGGCATGGCCTCCAGGGTGGTGCGGACGGTGGCCTCGCAGTGGGGGCACATCATGCCCTTGATCTCCAGTGTCTTTTCCATAGTTTGTTCCTCCTTGTTCTCGTTGTTCAGATGATTGGTTCGTTTATGATCGTGCCGGTTATCCCGGAGCTTGAACAGATTCAGCCGCAGGGCGTTGGACACCACGCAGAAGCTGGAAAGGCTCATGGCGGCGGCGCCGAACATGGGGTTCAGGGTCAGGCCCAGGGGGATGAACACCCCGGCGGCCAGAGGAATGCCGATGGCGTTGTAGAAAAACGCCCAGAACAGGTTTTCGTGGATGTTCCGCAAGGTGGCCCGGCTGAGCCGAATGGCGGCGGGCACGTCCAGCAGACTGCTGTTCATCAGTACCACGTCCGCCGCGTCGATGGCCACGTCGGCTCCCGCGCCGATGGCGATGCCGGTGTCGGCCCGGGTCAGGGCCGGGGCGTCGTTGATGCCGTCGCCTACCATGGCCACCTTGCCCCGCTGCATCAGCCGGCGGATGGCGGCCTCCTTGCCCTCCGGCAGCACCCCGGCGATGACCTGATCCACCCCCGCCTGGGCCCCGATGGCCTGAGCGGTGCGCCGGTTATCGCCGGTGAGCATCACCACGCGGATGCCCATATTCCGCAGCTCCCGGACCGCCCGGGGGCTGTCCTCCTTGATGACGTCCGCCACGGCAATGACGCCCAGGAGCCGGTCCTCCGCCCCGAAGAACAGGGGCGTTTTCCCCTGCCGGGACAGCTCCTCGGTCTTAGCCTGCAGGTCCGGAGATACGGCGGCGCGCTTCTCTGTAAAGGCGGCGCTGCCGCCCCAGAGGGCCTTCCCCTCCAGCACAGCCGTCAGGCCGTTGCCGGGCAGAGCCTGAAAGTCCGACACCTCCGGAGCCGTAAGCCCCGCCGCCCGGTCCAGCACAGCCCGGGCCAGGGGGTGCTCACTTTTCTGCTCCAGGGCCAGGGCATGGGTCAGCAGCTCCTGCTCCGTGACGCCCTCCGCCGGGAGGATGTCCGTCACCCGGGGCTGGCCGCTGGTGATGGTGCCGGTTTTGTCCAGGGCCACGATCTGCACCCGGCCCGTCTCCTCCAGGGAGGCGGCGGTTTTGAACAGGATGCCGTTTTTGGCCCCTAGGCCGCTGCCTACCATAATGGCCACAGGAGTGGCCAGGCCCAGGGCACAGGGGCAGCTGATCACCAGAACGGAGATGCCCCGGGCCAGGGCGTAACCCACCGGGTGGCCCAGCAGCAGCCACACCGCCGTGGTCACGGCGGCAATGGAGATCACCGCCGGAACGAACACGCCGGAGACCTTATCGGCGATCTTGGCGATGGGGGCCTTGGTGGCGGCAGCGTCGCTGACCATGCGGATGATCTGGGACAGGGTGGTATCCTGGCCCACCCGGGTGGCCCGGCAGCGGAGATAGCCGGACTGATTCACCGTGGCGGCGGACACGCCGTCGCCGGGGGCCTTGTCCACGGGGATACTCTCGCCGGTCAGGGCGGACTCATTGACGGCGCTGGAGCCCTCCAGCACCACGCCGTCCACGGGGATGCTCTCCCCGGGCCGGACGGCGAACTCGTCCCCCTGCTGCACCTGCTCCACCGGCACCTCCACCTCCCGGCCGTCCCGGAGCACAGAGGCGGTTCTGGGAGCCAGGCTCATGAGGCTTTTCAGGGCGTCGGTGGTTTTGCCCTTGGACCGGGCCTCCAGCATCTTGCCCACGGTGATCAGGGTCAGGATCATGGCGGCGGACTCAAAATAGAAGTCCATCATATAGGTCATGACGGCGGCTTCATCGCCCCGGACCTGGGCCGCCGTCATGGCGAACAGGGCATAGGTGCTGTAGCCGAAGGCCGCCGTGGCCCCCAGGGCCACCAGGGTGTCCATATTGGGGGCCCGGTGCCACAGGGCCTTATAGCCGCTGATGAAGAACTTCTGGTTGATGACCATGATGATCCCCGTCAGCAGCAGCTGGGTCAGCCCCATGGCCACATGGTTGTTGTCGTAAAACGGCGGCAGGGGCCAGCCCCACATCATGTGGCCCATGGAAAAGTACATCAGCACCAGCAGAAAGCCCACGGACCAGATAAGCCGCCGCCGGATACGGGGCGTCTCGTGGTCCTCCAGCTGCTGCTCGTCGGCGCTGGGAGACGACTGGGCCGCGCCCTTTTCCGACGCGCCGTACCCCGCCGCCTCCACGGCGGCAATGATGGCGGAGGGCTCCGCCGTGCCCTCCACGCCCATGGAGTTGGTCAGCAGGCTCACGGAGCAGGCCGTGACCCCCGGGACCTTCCCCACCGCCTTTTCCACCCGGGCCGAGCAGGCGGCGCAGCTCATGCCCGTGACATTGTATTGCTTCATTGGGTCCACTCCTATTTCATCAGCTTTTGCAGGGTGGTCACCAGCTCGTCGATGACCTGATCCTTGCCGTCCCGGATGTCCTGGGCCACACAGGTGCGGATGTGACTGGCCAGCAGCTCCTTGTTGAAGGCGTTGATGGCCGCGTTCACCGCCGCCGCCTGGACCAGGATGTCGGGACAGTAGGCCCCGGCCTCCACCATGCCCCGGATGCCCCGGATCTGGCCCTCGATGCGGTTGAGCCGGTGGATCAGGCGCTTGTATTCCTCCGGCGAGCGCTCCTTTTTCCGCTGGGAGCAGCGGCAGCAGTTGTGTTCTTCCATAGTTTCCCCGCCTCGCTTCGTTTCATGATACCCCGTGGGGGTATCTATAGTTATATACCCCTCCCGGGTATTTGTCAAGCACAAAAAATCTCCCCGGGCGGGGAGATTTTTGTGTTATTGATAGTCCGACAGCAGGAACATGGGCTTCACGGCCACCACCTCGTCATACTCCCACTGCTCCACCTGGACATCGGCGGTCAGGGCCTTCAGGTCCCGCTTCACCACGTCCAGGGCCTCGTCGGCGGTCTGGGCCCGGCCCTCCCGCAGAACGCGGATCATCCGGGTCAGCACCACCGGGTGGGCATAGCGGGCAGGCAGGGGGAAATCCTTCGGCAGCACTGCAGCCAGATCCGCCTGGGCCTGCTCCCACTCCCGGGTCAGGGCCGTTTTGTTGTTGCGGGCGGTGGGCAGCACATGGGCCCCGGAGAACAGGAACACCGCCGCCAGGCCGAACAGGGCAAAGTAGATGCCCACGCTGTTGGCGCCCCGGATCATGGACACCACGCCGTATACCAGGGCGACGAGTCCGGCGATGACGATGGCCAGGGCCACCCACTTATAGCTGGGGTTGGAGCGGTCGTTGACCCGCTTGGCCTTGGCCGCCTGGGACAGGCGGCGGGTCAGGTTGGTGTGATCCTCCAGGAAGGTGCGGGCCTGCTCCAGGCGCTCCCTTTCGGCCTGGGCCTGGGGCGTCAGCTCCTTGAGATAGCGGCGGGCGTTCTCGGCCCGCTGCTGGGCCATGTGCTGCTCCACCTTGCGGCTTTGCAGCGGCAGGTCCGGGCAGAGCTTGGAGAGGTAGGCCAACAGGTTGTCCACGTCCTCCTCGTGCTTGAAATTGCACTGCTTTTCGCCGCCGTCGTACTCCACCACCAGGTAAGGGATGGAGCCGAAGGCCCCCTTGCCGGTGAAGCCGCCCTTGCTCATGGCCACACGCTTGAACACGCGGCGCACCGAGGACAGCGCCACATAATAGTGCCGGTCGATGAAAAAGCTGTTGAGATACAGGGCCTTTTCGCCCACGCCGCAGGGGCCGAAGCGGCGGCAGCCCTTCTTATCCGCCGCCAGGGTCTCGTTGTCCAGCGTGACGCTGCCAAGGCGTGCAGGTGCAAAGATCATAGCAGTTCCTCCCATAGGGGCAAAGCGGCAGGAGGGGCCTGCCGCTTTGCGAAGTTTTGAAAAAGGGGCGAATTACTTGCCCAGCGTCTCGTAGTGAGGCTGGGTATGGCGCTTCTTGATGGTGTACAGGAAGATACCCAGGAACAGGACGGCCACGGCGATGCCGATGGGGTAAGCCACGGCGGTGTTGTACACGGTGACGCCCTCGGCGGTCTTGTGGTTGATGAACTGGCCCAGGCACTCGTTGCCCAGCAGGAAGTAGGTGGCGGAAACGGCGCTCATGAAGGTGGCAGGCACGGCGGTGATCCAGTAGTTCTTCTTCTCATAGTACAGATACATGGAAGCGGCCCACAGGACGATCATGGCCAGAGTCTGGTTGGTCCAGCTGAAGTAACGCCAGATAACGGTGTAGTCGATGAAGCCCAGGGCATTGCCCACGCCCAGGACAGCGCCCACGCCCAGAACGGGCACGCACAGCAGCAGACGGTTCTTCCACTTCTTCTGGTCGATCTTGAACCAGTCGGACAGCACCAGACGGGCGCTGCGGAAGGCGGTGTCGCCGGAGGTGATGGGGCAGGCAATCACGCCCAGCATAGCCAGGGCCACGCCCACCTTGCCCATGGTCTTGACGCAGACATCATAGATGGCGGCAGACTGACCATTGGCCAGGATCTCGGCCAGGCCGGTGTTCAGGCCGCCGGTGACCTCATACAGAGCGCAGCCGGCAGCGGCCCACACCAGGGCGATGACGCCCTCGGAAACCATGGCGCCGTAGAACACGAAGCGGCCCTGCTTCTCGCTCTTCATGCAGCGGGCCATCAGGGGACTCTGGGTGGAGTGGAAGCCGGAGATAGCGCCGCAGGCCACGGTGATGAACATGAAGCTCCACACGGGAGTTCCCTTGGGATGCATGGAACCGAAGTGATCCCAGATCTCGGGAATGGTGTACTCAGGCTTGACAAAGATGCCCACGGCCACGCCGACGGCCATGACGATCAGGCAGATACCAAAGATAGGATAAATCTTACCGATGATCTTGTCAATGGAAATAAAGGTGGCGATGAAATAATACACCAGGACGATGATCAGCCAGAACAGAGTGGTGGTGACAATGCCGGTGGAGCCGCCGTTCTTGAACAGGGTGACGATCAGGCCGGCAGGACCCACGGCGAACACGGTGCCCACCATGATCAGCAGCACCACGCTGAACACGCGCATGACGTTCTTCATGAAGCCGCCCAGGTAGATACCGGAGATCTCGGAGATGGAAGCGCCGTTGTTGCGCTCGCTCATCATGCCGGAGAAATAGTCATGCACAGCACCGGCAAAGATCGTACCAAAGGTGATCCACAGGAACACGATGGGGCCCCACAGAGCGCCCTGCATAGCGCCGAAGATGGGACCAAGGCCCGCGATGTTCAGCAGTTGGATCATGAACAGCTTCCACTGGGGGAGGACCACATAGTCCACGCCGTCGTTGATCTTCACAGCGGGGGTCTCGCGGTCGTCCGGCCCGAAGGTGTTTTCCACCACCTTGCCATAGACGAAATAACCGCCGATGAGCAAGGCCAGGCAAATCAGAAAGCTAACCATTTTTCTCCTCCTCTATTCATACATCATAATGTTTTGGAGCAAAAGGACGCAACTCCTCTTGCATTCCGTCCAATATGATAATTATTTTGCAGAAAAAATCAATTCTCACTTTGTACAAAAATTCTTTACATTTTCGTTACGATGTTCACGGAAAATTCGCGGATTCTTTATTGCGTTGAAATAATTTGCAGGAGTTCGCACGAGGACGGCGCAGATTTTTGAAAGACGATACATCGTGTGGAGGTCAATGCGGTAACGTTTACGGTCGTTAATTCGTTTTGGAGGCATGAAAGAAATCCTGCACGGCGTGAGCCGCGCAGGATTTCTTGAGACTGTCGAAAAACTCGGAAATCTTCCGCCATCGGAAAGGAAGATAGTTACGAAAGAAACCCATCAGGGGTGTCTTTCGTTTGCAATCACAGGTTTTTCAGAACTTAAAAAGTTCTGAAAAACCGCACACAGCTTGTCAAAAAAGGCTTTTTTGACAAGCTGCGAAATCCTGCACGGCGTAAGCCGCGCAGGATTTCTTGAGACTTCTATTGCTCCCGCTTCAGGAGGCGAATGTCCTGGCCGGTGAAGGGCAGAAGCTCAAACTCCCCCTCCAGCCGGGACATGATCTGGGCCGAATAGCGGCGGCCGATCTGGTCGGGGTCCAGGTTGGTGCTGATGATGGTGCTCTTTCCCGCCAGCAGGCGGCCGTTGAGCAGCTGGTACAGGGCGCTCTGGACAAAGGCGGTGGTCATCTCGGTGCCCAGGTCGTCCAGGATCAGCAGGTCGCAGGCCATGCAGCGCTCCACGCTTTCGTCCGGCTCGTCCACGTCGTCCCGGCGGAACTTGGCCGCCTCGAACTGGGAGAAAATATGCCCCGCCGTGTCGTACACCACGGAGAAGCCGTCCTCGCTGACCACCCGGGCGATGCAGGCGGACAGAAACGTCTTGCCCAGGCCCGGCGCGCCGAACAGCAGCAGATTCTGCTTCCCGGGGCGGAAGTCCCGGGCGAAGGACTGGCAGATCTCCAGATTCCGCTGGGCCGCCTCCCGGGGGGAGCGGGGCAGGCCGCCCCGGTCCGTGGAATAGTAGTCCAGGCGGAAGGTGTCGAAGCTCTGGGAGCCGATGTCCAGCATGTGGGACAGCTCCGCGATCTGCTCCCGGGCGTAGTAGCTGCGCAGGCAGGCGCACATGGAGCCGTCCGGCAGGAACCCGACGTCGCCGCACCGGGCGCACCGGGGCTTCTCCTCCAGATAGTCGGCAGGATAGCCCAGAGCCGTAAGGAGCTCCCCCCGGCGGCGCTGGAGGGCCAGATTCTCGTCCCGGATGGCGTGGATGGCAGGCACCGGGTCCCGGCCCCCCTTCAGGGCCCTGGTGATGATCTGGCTCATGGTGCCGCGCAGGCGGCGGTCGATGTCCGCCAGCTCCGGCTCCCGGGCAAACAGCTGCTGCTGACGCTCCCGGAACTGCCGGGCCCGGCGCTGCTTATCCTCGTCAAAGCGGGCCATGGCCCGGCTGAGAATTTTTCCATCGTAGGGCATGGGGTTCCCTCCTTTACCGCTTTATATTACCACTTCATGTATTTTTCCATGCGGGAGTTGTCCTGATCCGGCTTGTCCGGCTTCGGGGACGGCTGGGCGGGCTTTCCGGCGTCGCCCTGCTGGACCTCCTCCGGGGTGTGCCAGCCGTTTTCGTGCCAGCGGCGGAGGATGCCGTTGAGATACCGCCACTCTAACTGCTTCTTATAGAATATGGTCTTGTCGTAGGCCAGGGCCACCGTTTCCGGCGGGAAGCCCTTGTCCATCCAATCGGAGATGTACTTTTCCTCGCTGGCCACCGGGCGGCGCTGGCCCAGGCCCAGCACCTGCATATAGGCGGACTGGCCCTGCTGTCTGTCCCGCCAGGTTTTCAGATAGCGGGCGGCGCTGTCCTGGTCGAACAGGCCCTGGCGGGCCCAGTAGTAGCCCTCCTTCTCGATCTGGCGCAGGGTGGGGCGGCGGCCGGGGCCGTAGCGCTCCTCGGACCGGGTGATGCAGTGGTTCACCAGCAGATAGATCACGTCCGCCGGCATGCCCAGGTCGTCATACAGCCCCGCCAGCACCTGCAGGTCGGCGGTTTTCAGCTTGCGGCCCAGCTTCTCCTCCACCTGGGGGATCAGCATCCGGAAGGAGCGGTCGTCCTCCAGAAGGGCCGCCAGGTCCTGGGCGCTGTATACCGGGCGCTCCTCCGCCGGGGCCGGAGGCGGCGTCTCCGCCGGGCGCTGGATCAGGCCCAGCCGCTGCAGGCCCGTTTCCGCCGCATTCAGCCGCAGCTGGCTCCAGCGCAGCCGGGACTGCAGCTCCTGCTCGGTGATGCCCCGGTCCGCCCGCATCAGAAGCAGGTATAAAAGCGCGGCGTCGCCGTCGCCGTTTTTCACCAGGCGGTCCACCTGGTCCGCCGTCAGCACGATGCTGGGGTCATTTTCCCGCAGGATATAGCCGCTCATAGCCGCGCCCTCCCTTCTGTTTCCTTCGGAACCCCTTTATTTTACACGAAATCCCCCGGTTCGTAAAGCCGCCCAGGCAGGTTTTTCACAAAATTATCCTTTTCGGCAGAAAAGGCTTTTCCCGGCGGGATTTTGTGGTATAATGGATTCTGTATCGGTATGACTCTTTTTGCGGTTTACATAAATAGGAGGATGACATGGCAAATAAGGTGACAATGAACATCTGCGGCCAGGAGTATACCCTGGTGGCAGACGAGAGCGCGGCATATATGGAGAAGGTAGGCGCACTGGTGGACGAGAGGATGCGCCAGGTGCTGGATGCCCTGCATGTGAGCCAGACGGACGCGGCGGTGCTGGCGGCGGTGAACCTGGCGGATGAGCTGCTGAAAAATCAGGCGGCGGCGGAGAATCTGCGCCGCCAGGTGAAAAACTATCTGGACGAGGCCACCCAGGCCAAGAACGAGGCCTCGGAGCTGAAGCGCCAGCTGTTCAAGGCCCAGCAGGGCCGGGGCCAATGATGGAGCTGCTGAGCCCCGCCGGGGGCTGGGAGGCCATGGTGGCCGCCGTGCAGAACGGGGCAGACGCCGTGTACATGGGCTTCGGCGGGCTCAACGCCCGGCGCAGCGCCCGGAATTTCACGGACGAGGAGTTCCGGGAGGCCGTGGCCTACTGCCATCTGCGGGGGGTGAAGGTGTATCTGACCCTGAACACCCTGGTGACGGACCGGGAGCTGCCTGCCGCCGCCGAGGCCCTGAAAAAAGCCTCGGACATGGGGGTGGACGCCATTCTCATCCAGGACTGGGGCATCTGGCGGCTGGCCCGGGAAATTGCGCCCGATGTTCCCCTCCACGCCAGCACTCAGATGAGCCTGCACACCCTGGGCGGGGCGTGCCGGGCGGCGGAGCTGGGCCTGGAGCGGGTGGTGCTGGCCCGGGAGCTGAGCCGCCGGGACATCCACACCATAACCCGGGGCTGTCCCGCGGAAATCGAGGTGTTCGGGCACGGGGCCCTGTGCATGTGCTACTCGGGTCAGTGCGAAATGAGCGCCGTGATCGGCGGACGCAGCGGCAACCGGGGAGCCTGCGCCCAGCCCTGCCGCCTGCCCTACGGCGTCAACGAAAAGGCCGCCGGAGGCCATCCCCTGAGCCTGAAGGACGCCAACCTGGCGGACTATGTGCAGGAGCTGGAACAGATGGGCGTGGCGTGCCTGAAGCTGGAGGGCCGCATGAAGCGGCCGGAATATGTGGCGGTGATCACAGGGATCTATCGCCGTCTGCTGGATGAGAAGCGGGGACCCAGCCGGGAGGAGTCCCGGCAGCTGGAGGCCGCCTTCTCCCGCAGCGGCTTCACCGACGGATACTATAAGGGGCGCACCGGGCCGGAGATGTTCGGCACCCGGCCGGAGAACGCCCCGGAGCCCAAGGAGCTGTTTGCCCGGGCCAAGGCCGGGTACAGCAGGGAGGACAGCCGCCGGGTGCCGGTGGACATGGTCTGCACTCTGCGGGCCGGGGAGCCGGTATCCCTGACGGCCAGCGCCGGGGGACACGTCGTCCGGGCGGAGGGTCCCACCCCGGAGGAGGCCCGGAACCGGGCCCTGACGGCGGAGGAATTGCAATCCCGGCTGGAGAAAACCGGCGGCACCGTGTTCCGGCCCCGGGAAACCCGGGTGGAACTGGAGGAGGGGCTGATGCTGCCGGCCAGCGCCGTGAACGCCCTGCGGCGGCAGGCCCTGGAGGGCCTGGAAGCCGCCCTGGCCCAGCCGCCGGTGCGGCGGACGGGTACCCCCTCTCCCCTGCCCCAGGCCCAGCCGGGGCCTGACGCGCCGGTGCTGACCTGCTCCATTATGCGGCCGGAGCAGCTGACGGAGCCCCTGGCCCAGTGCGAGACGGTGTATGTTCCGGCGGAGCTTCTGGAAAAGCTCGACCTGAACCGCTGGGCGGAAATGACCCACATCTGCGCCGTTCTGCCCCGGATTTTTCGGACGGAGGACCAGGCGGCGCTGCGGGCGCTTTTGCAGCAGCACCGGGAGCACCTGTCCGCCGTGGCCATCGGCAATCTGGGACACCTGCCCATTGCCGAGAGTCTGGGTCTGCCCCTGTGGGGGGACCTGGGGCTGAATCTTTTCAACAGTGAGTCCCTGCTTTTCTGGAAGGAGCTGGGGCTGGAAGCTGCCGCCGTGTCCATGGAGCTGCGGTGGCAGCAGCTCCGGGACCTGCGGAAGGTTCTGCCCTGCGAGGCGGTGGTATACGGCCGCCTGCCGCTGATGATTATGGAAAACTGCGTCATCCGCAATGAGCTGGGCTGCCGGGACGCCGGGCGGGACTATGCGGACCGCTCCCCTGCCTGCCGGTGCGGCCAGGAGAATGTCCTGGTGGACCGCACCGGGGCGCAGTTCCCCCTGGTGGGCCAGTGGGGCCACCGGTGCGAGATCGAGAACAGTAAAGTGCTGTTCCTGGCGGATAAGCCGGAGTGGCGGCAGCTGGGGCTGACCCGGGCGCGGCTGCGGTTTACCACGGAGCCGCCGGAGGAGTGCGTCCGGGTGCTGCGGGCCTATCAGGGCCGCAGCGACTACCGGCCGGACCAGCTGACCCGGGGCCTGTTCTACCGGGGCGTGGAATAAATACGCCCGGTTATCAACCTTTACAATCTTTTCACAGTTTGTTTTCATATTCAATAGGAGCAAGTGGTACAATGGAGCTTAAAATCAAGGCGGTGTCGCCGAAAATAGGCCGGGAGTTCCCGCTGCCCCAGTATAAGACGGCGGGAGCGGCGGCCATGGACCTGTGCGCGTGCATGGAGGAGGACGTGACCCTGGCCCCGGGCCAGCGGATGGGCATCCCCACGGGAATTGCCATTGCCCTGCCCTCCCCGGACTATGTGGCCCTGGTGTTTGTGCGCAGCGGCATGGGCTTCAGGAACGGAATCGGCCTGAGCAACGGCGTGGGCGTTATCGACAGCGACTATCGGGGGGAGATCTCTGTGGGGCTGGTGAATCTGTCCGGGGAGGACTATACCATCCGGCCCGGGGACCGCATCGCCCAGCTGATGGTGGTGCCGGTGGTGCGGCCTGTTCTGGTGCAGGCGGAGGAGCTGGATGAGACGGACCGGGGCGCAGGCGGCTTCGGCTCCACCGGGAGGTGAGGCCATGGCAAGGATCGTGCTGGCCTCCGGTTCCCCCCGGCGGCAGGAGCTGCTGACCCGGATCGGCATCCGGGATTTCACCGTGCGGGTGCCTCAGGTAGAGGAGTGGTATCCCCAGGGCCTGACGCCCCCGGAGATCGTGTCGTATATCAGCCGGGAGAAATCCCAGGCGGTGCCGTCGGAGGAGGACGAGATCGTCATCACCGCCGACACCATGGTGTTTCTGGACCAACAGCGGCTGGGAAAGCCCAAGGATGAGGCGGACGCCCTGCGGATGCTGACGGACCTGGCGGGGCGGCGGCACACGGTGTGCACCGGGGTTACCCTGCGGCAGGGACAGCGGTCCCTGACCCGGGCCCAGTCCACGGACGTGTATTTCCGGCCCGCCGGCCGGGAGGAGCTGACGGCCTATATCCGGGGCGGCGAGCCCATGGACAAGGCCGGGGCCTACGGCGTGCAGGGCCAGGGGGCCCTGCTGGTGGAGCGCATCGACGGGGACTTTTTCAACGTGATGGGTCTGCCGGTGCTGCTGCTGAGCCGGATGCTGGCGGAGTTCGGCGTGACGCTGCTGTGACCAGTTTATCAAAAAAGGCTTTTTTGATAAACTCGACGATAAGGAATACGCTATGAAACGATTTTTTCAGAAAAACGGCATTATGATGCTGGCCGCTGTGGTGGTGGTGGCGGTGGGGCTGTGTATCGCCAGCGCCGTCAGCAACCAGACGGGCTTTTTGCAGAACGCCGCCGGGGTGGTCACCTATCCCTTCCGGGCGGCGGGTTCCGCCGTGGCCGGATGGTTCCAGAACATCGGCCAGCGGTTCGAGACGGTGGAAGCCCTGCGCCAGGAGATCGAGGAGCTGCGCAAGGAAAACGCCCAGCTGAAGGAGGATGCGCGCCAGGCCAAGACCGACAGCGAGGAGAACCAGCGGCTGCGGGACCTGAACGGTCTGCGGCAGCAGCGGCGGGACTTCACCTTTGAGGCGGCCCGGGTCATCGAGCGCAGCACCTCCAACTGGTCCAGGACCCTGACCCTGAACAAGGGCACCGGCCTGGGCGTGGCCATCGGCGACTGCGTGGTGGATCAGTACGGCTATCTGGTGGGTGTGGTCACCGAGGCGGGCGCCAACTGGTGCACCGTGACCACCATCCTGGACACGGATTCCCAGCTGGGGGCCCTGGTGTTCCGCACCGGCGAGGTGACGGTGGCCATGGGCGACCTGGCCCTGATGGGGCAGGGAAAACTGAAGCTGTCGTACCTGGAGGGGGAATCCAGCCTCATCAACGGCGACATGATCGTCACCTCCGGCCTGGGAGGCTACTATCCCTCGGGACTGGTCATCGGCTCCGTGGAGGAGATCAAAACCGATGACAACGGCTTGACCCGCTACGCCACCATCATCCCCAAAACCGATATCACCCAGCTGGTGGAGGTGTTCGTGATCACGGACTTCACCATCGTGGATTGAGAGGAGCGGCCATGAATCAATCCATGAACCAACGGGATATGTTCTTCAAATGGCTGTACTACGCCGGGGCGGTGCTGCTGCTGGTGCTGGTGCAGTCCCTGGTGCTCAACCGCATCTCCGTGTGGGCGGTGCACCCGTTTCTGCCGCCGGTGATCGCCGGGATCATGGCCATGCTGGAGGGTCCCGCCGAGGGGGCCGTGTTCGGCGGCATCTTCGGCCTGCTGTGCGACCTGACCATGCCGGGGGTCATTCCGTGCTTCTATACCCTGGCGTTTCTGGCGGCGGCGCTGCCGGCGGCGATGATCGCCAAGCGGCTTCTGAGCCAAGGATTCCTGTGCGCCGTTCTGTGCGCGGCTCTGGCTCTGGTGATCACGGACCTGCTGCACACGGTGCTGCTGACCTTCCGGCAGGGGGTGGAGCTGAGCGCCGCCCTGTCGCTGACGGGGCGGGAGCTGGCCGTGACGGTGGTGCTGTCGCCGCTGGTGTATCTGCTGCTGCGCAGCGTGCACAACCGGATCCTGAGATAGGAGGCGTGCCATGAAGAAAAACGCATTTGACCCGGTGCGGGCCCGCATCTGGGCGCTGACGGGGCTGATGGGCCTGTGCCTGCTGGCCTTCGCCGGGGTGATGTACTATACCCAGATCCTTCACGGGGAGGAAAACCGGGCCAAGTCCCTGGCCAGCAACGCCGCCAGCGAGACGGTGGAGGCCTCCCGGGGGATCATCACCGACCGCAACGGCAAGGTGCTGGTGTCCAACCGGCTGACCTATACCCTGATCTTCTCCGCCAAGGATTTTGAGAATGACCAGGACCTGAACGCCGCCATCCTGCGGCTGACGGACCTGTGCACCGAGAACAACACCGTTTGGAACGATACCCTGCCCCTGAGCAAAACCGCGCCCTACAGCTATACCGACGCCCAGGACAGCGAGGGCTTCGCCCTGTTCCTGAAGAACAAGAGCATCCCCTATTCCAAGCTGTCCCAGGTGACCCCCACCCTGCAGCCGGACCGGTTCATGGCCAAGCTGCGGGAGCTGTTCAAAATCGACAGCAGCTATACCGACGACCAGGCCCGGACCATCGCCGGGGTGCGGTATGAGCTGGCGGTGAAGAGTCTGACGGACGCACAGTACGTCTTTGCCGACGACGTGTCCGTGGAGCTCATCAGCCAGACGGCGGACGGCCAGTATCAGGGGGTATCCACCGGTACCTCCTCCGCCCGGGTATATAACACCGAATATGCCGCCCATGTGCTGGGGCGGCTGAGCCCCATCTACTACGAGGACTGGGTGGGCGACCCGGAAAACGGCGTCACCGGCTATCGGGACATGGAGGGCTACTCCATGAACTCCCTGGTGGGCCGGGAGGGCGCGGAGAAGGCCTTTGAGTCCTATCTCCACGGCACCAAGGGCACCCGGATCATCACCACCAACGAGGAGGGGAAGATCACCGGCGAGCTTTACACCAAGGAGCCTCAGCCCGGCGGCACCGTGGCCCTGACCCTGGACATCGATGTGCAGGAGGACACGGAGAAGTCCCTGGCCCAGACCATTGAGGCCATGACCGCCAAGGACGGCATCGTCCGGGGCGGCGCGGCGGTGGTGGTGGGGGTTGGCTCCGGCGAGGTGCTGGCCATGGCCAGCTATCCCACCTATAACCTGTCCACCTTTGACCAGGATTACAGCAAGCTGGTCAGCGACACCGTGGGCACTCCCCTGCTGAACCGGGCCATCGGCGGCGCATACGCCCCGGGCTCCACCTTCAAGCCCTGTACCGCCGTGGCGGCCCTGGAGTCGGGGATCATCACCCCCTCCTCCACCATTGTGGACCGGGGCGTGTATGACTACTACAAATCTCCCCAGCCCCGGTGCTGGATCTATAACGAGTACGGCGGCACCCACGGACGGGTCAACGTGTCCCAGGCCATCACCGTGTCCTGCAACTATTTCTTCTATGAGGTGGGCCGGTTGACGGGTATCAAGACCCTGGCGGACTACGCCAGGCAGTTCGGTCTGGGCGAGTATACCGGCATCGAGATCGGCGGGGCGGGAAGTGCCGAGGCCAAGGGCTCCATGGCCACCCCGGAGTTTGCCGAACGCAACGGTCTGGAGTGGACCGACGGCCAGACCCTGACCGCCGCCATCGGCCAGAGCTATGACCTGTTCACGCCCCTGCAGCTGGCCAACTACATCGCCACCCTGGTGGGCAGCGGCCAGCACTATGAGGCCCATCTGCTGAAAAACGTGAAATCCTACGACAACTCCTCGGTGATCTACGCCTATGACAAGGCGCCGCTGAACACCGTGGAGATGAGCGACAGCACCGTGCAGGCGGTGAAGGAGGGCATGCACAACCTGACCACCGGGAGCCTGTCCTACTACTTCTCCAATTGCGTGGTGTCCGCCGGCGCCAAGACCGGTACCGCAGAAACCGGTATCGCCAATACCAACAACGGCGTGTTCGTGTGCTTCGCCCCCTATGACGATCCCCAGATCGCCGTGGCCGTGGTCATCGAGAAGGGCGGCTCCGGTGCGGCCCTGGCCTCCACCGCCGTGGACATTGTGAACTCCTATTTCTCCCAGGAGGAGATCGGCGCCGTGGTCATCGGCGAAAATACCCTGCTGAAATGAGGCATTCCATGAGCAAGATCTTTGACTCCCGCGATACGGAATATAAGTCCCCCTTTGGCGCCGCCGTGTGCGGCGCCACTGTCCGTTTCGCGGTTCGACCGGGGGATGAAAACGTTACCGGCGTGACGCTGCTCCTGCGGCGGGAATTTGCGGGTACGGAGCAGGAGGTGGCCCTGTCCCCCGGCGATGACGGCCGGTGGCAGGGGGTATACACCGCCCCGGAGGAGCCGGAGCTGGTGTGGTACGCCTTCCGGTTTTCGTATCCGGAGGGGCAAAGGCTATACGGCCTTCACGGCTTCGACGACCAGGCCCGGTGGCAGCTGACGATTTATGACGACAGCCGCCCTACCCCCGCCTGGTTTGGCCGGGGGATCACCTATCAGATCTTCCCGGACCGGTTCTGCCGCACCCGGGTGCCGGACCCCGCCGGGATGGTGGGGGACCGGGTGGTCCATCGGGATTGGGACGACACCCCGGTTTGGCGGCCCGACGCCCAGGGGATCATCCGCAACAACGATTTCTTCGGCGGCAGTCTGGCGGGGATCACCTCCCGATTAGACTACCTACAGAGTATGGGAGTAGGTACGTTGTACCTGTGCCCGATTTTTGAGTCCGACAGCAACCACCGGTACGACACGGCGGACTACCGGCGGATTGACCCCATGCTGGGCACCGAGGAGGACTTCCGCACCCTGTGCCGGGAGGCCGGGTGCCGGGGCATCCGGGTGATGCTGGACGGGGTGTTCAACCACACCGGCAGCAACAGCCGGTATTTCAACGCCCAGGGATTCTATCCGGAGCTGGGGGCGGCCCAGAGCCGGGAGTCCCAGTATTATAATTGGTACTCCTTCCACCCCTGGCCGGAGGATTACGATGCCTGGTGGGGCATCAAGACCCTGCCGGCGGTGCAGGAGTCCGCGGACAGCTATCGCCGGTTCATCATCCGGGACGGAGACTCCGTGGTGCGGCACTGGCTGCGGCAGGGGGCCTCCGGCTGGCGGCTGGACGTGGCCGATGAGCTGCCGGACGACTTCATTGCCGAAATTCGCAGCGCCATGGACCAGGAAAAGCCCGACAGTTTCCTGCTGGGTGAGGTGTGGGAGGACGGCAGCAACAAGATCGCCTACAGCCAGCGCAGGCGGTATCTGCTGGGCAGCGAGACCAACGGGCTGATGAACTATCCCTTTCGGACGGCAGCCCTGGACTGGCTGCGGGGCGGCGACGCCGCCTGCTTCCGGGGCACCATGGAGGTCATCCGGGAGCACTATCCCCGGCCCGCCTTCTACAGCGCCCTGAACATTCTGGGTACCCACGACACGCCCCGGATCCTGACCCTGCTGGGAGCGGAGGATGTGCCGGATACCAAGGACGGACGGGCGGCATACCGCCTCTCCCCTGCCCAGCGGCAGAAGGGCCAGGCCCGGCTGCGGGTGGGCGAGATGCTGCTGTACTGCTTCCCCGGCTCCCCTACGGTGTACTACGGCGACGAGGCCGGGATGGAGGGCTTTGAGGACCCCCTGAACCGGGGGACCTATCCCTGGGGCCGGGAGGACCAGGAGCTGCTGGCCTTCTTCCGCCAGCTGGGGCAGCTGCGCCGGGAGCGCCTGTCCCTGCAGGAGGGGGACCTGACCTATCTCCATGCCCGGGGCGGCGTTCTGGTGCTGCGGCGGCAGCTGAGAGACGAGATCACCGTGGCAGCCCTGAACGCAGGCGAGGACGCCGCAGAGGTAGCCATCCCCTGGCCCCGGGAGCTGGCCCGGGAGGCCCTGACCTTCCAGCAGTTCTATGCCCCCGGCGGGAAGCTGCGGCTGCGGCTGCCGCCGGTTTCGGGGATGATCCTGATATGACCCACGGGGTGGATGTTTCACGTGAAACATCCACCCTTTTTGCGTGTTGGTTTCGCTGTTTCACGTGAAACATTTTTCTCAAGTTTTTTCTCATTTTGCAGATTTTCTATTGAAACCGACCGAAAATGTGATATACTAAAATAAAGACCGACAGAAAGCGAGTGTGGACAAAGTGGCGAAAATCGTGGCGATCGTGAATCAAAAAGGCGGCGTTGGGAAGACCACCACCTGTGTCAACCTGGCTGCGGCCCTGAAATACCTGGGGAAGCGGGTGCTTTTGTGCGACTTTGACCCCCAGGCCAACGCCACCTCCGGCATGGGGGTGGACAAATCCGTGTCCAACGGCGTGTATGACGTGCTCATCAACGGCGTGGAGACCCGGAAGGCCATCGTCACCACCCCCTATGGCGACGTGCTGCCCAGCAGCAAGGCCCTGGCCGGGGGCGGCGTGGAGATGATCGAAATGGCGGACCGGCAGTTCCTGCTGCGCAGCGCCCTGGACGCCGTCCGGGAGGATTATGACTATATCTTTGTGGACTGTCCCCCCTCCCTGGAGCTGCTGACCCTGAACGCTCTGTGCGCGGCGGACTCCCTGCTGGTACCGCTTCAGGGGGAGTACTACGCCCTGGAGGGCCTCAGCGACCTGATGAACACCGTGCGCATCGTCCGGCGGAACATGAATCCCCGGCTCCAGATCGAGGGCGTGCTGCTGACCATGTTCGACGGGCGCACCAACCTGGCCATTCAGGTGGCCCAGGAGGTCAAGCGGTTCTTCCCCGGGAAGGTGTATGCCACGGTGATCCCCCGGAACATCCGCTTGTCCGAGGCGCCCAGCCACGGAAAGCCCATCACGGCCTATGACCGGGGCTGCCGGGGCGCGGAGGCCTATCTGGCTCTGGCCAACGAATTTCTCAAGAAAAATACCTGATTCTGTGCGGAAAGGAGCGTTTCAGCAATGGCCAACAACCCAAAAGGGCTGGGCAAAGGCCTGGCCGCCCTGTTGGGAGACGACGTGATCGACTCTCAGGAGGAAAAGAGCAGTCTGTTTCTGCCGATTTCTCAGGTGGAAAGCTGCGCATCCCAACCCCGCAAGCAATTTGATCCGGAGTCACTGGCGGACTTAGCCGACTCCATCCGGGAGCACGGCATCATCCAGCCGCTGACGGTGCGGAAGCTGCAGTCCGGCTATTACCAGATCATCGCCGGTGAGCGGCGCTGGCGGGCCGCCCGCATGGCGGGACTGACCCAGGTGCCGGCCATCGTCATCGAGGCCGACGACCGCAAGGCCATGGAGCTGGCCATGATCGAAAACCTCCAGCGGGAGGACCTGAACCCCATCGAGGAAGCCGAGGGCTATCAGGTGCTGATGAGCCAGTACAGCATGACCCAGGAGGAAACCGCCCAGCGGGTGGGCAAGTCCCGGTCCGCCGTGGCCAACGCCCTGCGTCTGCTGAACCTGTGTCCTCCAGTGCGGGCCATGGTGGAGGACGGACGGCTGACCAACGGCCACGCCCGGGCGCTGCTGCCCCTGTCCCCTGCCCTGCAGGAGACCACGGCGGCCACCATCCTGAAAAATGACCTGTCCGTCCGGCAGACGGAGCAGCTGGTGAAGAAACTCACCGCCGGAAAGAAGGAGAAGCCCTCCCCTGCCGGTCTGATCGTGGACTATGCCCAGGAGGCCGCCCGGGATCTGGGGAACACCCTGGGCCGGGGATGCCGCATTGTCTCCGGCAAGAAGAAAGGGCGCATTGAGTTGGAATATTACGGTGTGGACGACCTGAACGAGCTGTTGGAAGCCCTGCACACCATCAAAAAACCATGATGTTTCACGTGAAACACGGAAAGGTGCGATAAAAGCCATGCTTGATATCAAATTTGTCCGGGACAATCCGGAAGCTGTTAAAGAAAACATCCGCAAGAAGTTCCAGAACGCCAAGCTCCCCCTGGTGGACGAGGTCATTGCCCTGGACGCCGAGAAGCGGGCCGCCATGAACGAGGCCAACGACCTGCGGGCCCAGCGGAACCAGCTGTCCAAGCGGGTGGGTATGCTGATGGGTCAGGCCAAGAAGGACCCCAGTAAGCTGGCGGAGGCCGAGGAGGCCAAGGCCCAGGTGAAAGCCAACGCCGACCGGCTGGCCCAGCTGGAGGAGATGGAGGGCCGTCTGACCCAGCAGATCACCAAGATCATGATGGTCATCCCCCAGATGATCGACCCCTCCGTGCCCATCGGCCCCGATGACTCCCACAATGTGGAGGTCCAGCGCTTCGGCGAGGCCAAGCTGCCGGAGTTCGATATCCCCTATCACACGGAGATCATGGAGCGCTTCGACGGCATCGACATGGACGCCGCCGGGCGGGTGTCCGGCAACGGATTTTACTATCTGATGGGCGATATTGCCCGGCTCCACGAGGCCGTGCTGGCCTATGGCCGGGATTTCATGATCGACAAGGGCTTCACCTATTGCATTCCCCCGTTTATGATCCACGGCAACGTGGTGGAGGGCGTCATGAGCCAGACCGACATGGACGCCATGATGT
>OGII01000372.1_pt1 | contig 43992 bp, 46 predicted proteins | sample 1571701 | NCBI WGS metagenome assembly OGII01 (sample SAMEA2581950, study PRJEB24529) | metagenome | biome: Human gut stool | place: China | collected 2011
ACCTGTTAAAAAGCTTGAAAAGCTTTTTATAGCACCGAAGGTGCGTCAGGTTTTGCATGAGACGTCACAGCGTGTTTCCGCACGCTGTGCGTGCGCGTAGCGCACGGGATTATTGATTAAATCTTTTAATCAATAATCAGTATCAGATGGGTGCAGAAAGGGCTACTTATGATAAATCATATACGGAGTTTATCATAAGTAGCCCTGCCTGTCAAGCCTTAGTTTCAAAGAAGTGCGGGCTTATTCCGCCACCGGGACGGAGCCGATCACCCGCAGATTGCGGCACACCAGAACAGAACAGCCCTCCGGCAGCTCCAGCCGGACCGGGAGCGTCTGCTCCTTCTCGGCGTCTGCGTAGCCGCAGTTATGACACCGGATGGTCATCTGCCAGTGCCGGGTCTGCAGCCGGGGGCCGTCGTCCGTGTACCAGACAGCGGTGGATGCGTAATAGTCGTGGGGACAATAGACGGCGGAAGCGGGGACGATCAGGGACAGGGACATGGCCGCCGCCAGGGCCAGGCCCAGAAGGGTCTTGCTGCATTTTTTCATGGCGGGTCGCTCCTTTCGGGCGCGTATCAGATTCATCTGCGCCTTTCTGCTATAATAACGAAACAGATCCCCAGAATCTTACAACAAAAATCGGCAAAATTTTCAATTTGTGGAATTGCACAAAGAAACACTCTCTGCCATGGCAATTATGACGGATTCATCGGCAACCGCCGCAAGGGTAAACTCGATATTGCTGGCAGTGTCTCTCCAGGTGACAGACGAGAAATTGCCCTCCATCGACGAGACGATCAGCGTGGCGGGTATGCCATTCACCTGCGTGTCCGTCATGGTGTCGCCATTGTCCAGCTCAAAACCGCTGACCACGCCATCGCTCATGTACAGATAGCTGAGAAGGATCATATCTCCATCGGCGTTTGTATATTTCACATCTCCTGCGGCATACGATGCCGCCCGCTCCGTTTCCGTATAGCCCTCCGGCAGGGCGGCGATCCGGTATTGGGGCAGAGCCTGGGCGGGGCCGTCGCCGTGATAGCGGAACTCCACCCGGCGGCCATCCTGTTCCATGGTCCAGCGGACGATATCCGCCCGGGCCTTGGGGCTGACGGCCAGCACCATGGCCGCCGACAGCGACAGCATCAGCAGCACCACCGCCGCCCGCCGGGCCACGGTGCGCCAGGGGTAGGGGTTTCGCAGCCGGAACCACAGCAGTGGGTCCCGCAGCATCTCCCGCATACGGCGGCGGTGCCCCTCGGACAGCGGCACTTCCGTCTCCGGCGGCGTCTGCGCCTCCTGGTCCGCCGCGTCCAGCAGAGCCCGGCGCAGCATCCGGTCCAGTTCCTGATCGGTCATGGTTCGATCCCCTCCTCCTCAAAAATTTTCCGCAGCAGCGCCCGCCCCCGGGACAGCCGGGTGTTCACGGCGCTCTCCGTCAGGCCCAGCCGCCGGGCGATCTCCGCCGTGGACCAGCCCAGCACCAGCTTCATCTCCAGGGCGGCCCGATAAGTGTCCGGCAGCCGGGCGAACAGCTGCACCATGGACGAATACGCCGGCAGGTCCCGGCTTTGCCCGGCAAAATCCGCCCAGCCCTCCTCCAGCGGCAGGTGGCAGCGCCGCCTGCGCAGAATGGTGATGGCCTCGTTCCTCACTATAATAACGAGCCAGCCCCCCAAATCCTTACAAGGAATTTTATCAATTCTTGAAAAATTTTCAATCACCCGCAGAAACGCCTCCTGCACGGCCTCCTCCGCGTCGTGGGGGTCATGCAGCACGGCCAGGGCTGTCCGCTCCATCACCCGGTGATACCGGCGGTACAGCTCCCGGAACTGTTTCTTGTCCCCGTCGCTTTCCAGCGCGGCCAGATATAGCGAAAGCACGGCGTCCGTCACCCCCCTTGCCCGTGTCCGGGCCGGTTTTTCCGCCTATTATACCACATTCCGCCTCCGTACTCAATCCCCCGCCCGGCGGCCTACACCGCGTCAAAAAAGCCGCTGCGGACCCGCAGCGGCATAAGCGATCTCTGATATGGATATAAAATAAGTCGGAGCAAGCGATACAGAAGATTACTCCGACATAGTGCCGGCGGCGACACAGAAACGATACGGCAAAAGAAAGAAAAAACCCAAATCGAAGCCCAGCGCAGCGGGTTCGATTTGGAAAGGAGGAGCAGCGGCATGAGCGCGCTCTGACTTATGAAATAAGTCGGAGCAAGCGATATAGAGCTTGCTCCGACGTGGTGCCGGTGGTGGGACTCGAACCCACACGGAGTCGCCCCCGGCGGATTTTGAATCCGCTACGTCTACCATTCCATCACACCGGCATGTGACCCGAGTATTATACCGTATTTTCATTCCAAATGCAAGACAAAAATTGCGGCCCCGCCGGGGGCCGCAATTTGGCTTGTCAGAACGGACTTACTGCTTCGTCCACTGGACGGGCAGCTCTACATGGAGGTCGTCCAGATTATCAAAGAGCTCATAGCTGCCGCCGGTCCACTGCATGGTGCCGCCGGACAGGGTGTATTCGGCGCAGCTGTCATCGCTGAAGGTGTCTGCCTTATCGCTGAGATACAGCTTGCCCTTGGCTGCCCGGAAATAGCCGGACTCATTTTCATCCGCCAGGCCGTCCATCATCTGGTCCACGTCTATCGAGGCGTCCATCATCTGCTGCACATATTCCTCCACGGTGACGCCCTCGGCCGCCATGGCCTCGTCAATGTCGGCCCGGTTCATGCCCTGATCCTCCAGCTGCTGATAGATCATCTCCACCGCCGCAGGGATCAGCGCGTCAATGTAGGTCTGGAGGGAGGTTTTCAGGGCGTCCCGATCCACGTTCAGCGTATAGGTGCCGTCCTCGTTCAGCTTCAGCACAAACACCATCTCCATGGTGGCGTCCGTGGCCAGGTCCATCCCGGCCCCCTGGTTGACGCCCTCCTGGAACATCTCCGTCATGTCGCAATTCCATTTCCAGGTGCCCGCCACCTGGGCGTTGTCGTCGCCGCTGCACGCCGTCAGGCTCAGGGCCATCATCAGCGTCAGCAGCACAGCAATGATGCGTTTCATACTCTTTCTCCTTTATTCATCTTTCTTCCTGGCCGTTCAGACCATGTCCAGTTTACACAATTTTAACTGTTATGTCAATCATATTTTTCCTGTTTTCCATTAAAATCAAAAAAACCGGGGGAGAACGGCCCTCTATTGGAAGAATCTGCCGGAAAAGCCAAATTACCTATTGACTTGGTAGTTAATTTCGGTTATACTCCAATTACAAACCAAACCGATAGGTAATTCAAGCCTGAAACAGGGAGGAATATACAAATGACTGTTTACGCAGATAACGCGGCCACCACCAGGATGAGCCGGACGGCCCTGGACGCCATGCTCCCCGCCATGGAGGAGAACTACGGCAACCCCTCCAGCCTGCACAGCGTGGGCCAGCGGGCGGCGGAGCTGCTGATGAAGAGCCGCGAGACCGTGGCCCGGTGCCTGAACTGCCAGCCCCGTGAGATCATCTTCACCTCCGGCGGCAGCGAGGCCGACAACCAGGCCCTGCTTTCCGCCGCCGCCATCGGCCGCCGCAAGGGCAAGATGCACATCATCTCCACCGCCTTCGAGCACCACGCCATTCTCCACACCCTGAAGAAGCTGGAGAAGGAGGGCTTCCAGGTGGAGCTGCTGCCGGTTCACGAAAACGGCATGGTCTCCGCCCGGCAGGTGGCCGACGCCATCCGGGAGGACACCTGCCTGGTGACCGTCATGTTCGCCAACAACGAGATCGGCAGCATCCTGCCCATTGAGGAGATCGGCGCCGTATGCCGGGAAAAGGGCGTGCTGTTCCACACCGACGCCGTTCAGGCGGCGGGTCACCTGCCCATCGACGTCCAGGCCCAGCACATTGATATGCTGAGCCTCTCCGGCCACAAGTTCCACGGCCCCAAGGGCGTGGGCGCCCTGTATGTCCGGGGCGGCATCCCCCTGGTGAACGTCATCGAGGGCGGCGCCCAGGAGCGGGGCAAGCGGGCCGGTACGGAGAATGTCCCCGGCATCGCCGGTATGGCCGCCGCCCTGGAGGATGCCTGCGCCCACATGGAGGAAAACCGCGTGAAGGTCACGGCCCTGCGGGACCGGCTGATCCAGGGCCTGTCCAAGATTCCCCACAGCGCCGTCAACGGCGACCTGGAGCACCGTCTGCCCGGCAACGTGAACCTCTGCTTCGAGGGCATCGAGGGCGAGTCCCTGCTTCTGCTGCTGGACGCCGCAGGCATCTGCGCCTCCTCCGGCTCCGCCTGCACCTCCGGCTCCCTGGACCCCAGCCATGTGCTGCTGGCCATCGGCCGGCCCCACGAGGTGGCCCACGGCTCCCTGCGGCTGAGCCTGTGCGAGTGGAACACCCAGGAGGAGGTGGACCACATCCTGCGGGAGGTTCCCCGGGTGGTGGAGTACCTGCGGTCCATGTCCCCGGTGTGGAAGGACCTGGAATCCGGTAAGAAAGCATTCATGCTGTGACAACGAAAGGAGCGTTTTGAATATGGCACTGTATAGCGATATCGTGATGGATCATTTCATGCACCCCCGCAACGTGGGTGAGATCGAGAACCCCGACGGCGTGGGCCAGGTGGGTAACGCCAAGTGCGGCGACATTATGAAGATGTACCTGAAAATCCGGGACAACGTCATCCAGGACGTGAAGTTCGAGACCTTCGGCTGCGGCAGCGCCATCGCCTCGTCCTCCATGGCCACCGAGATGATCAAGGGCAAGACCATCGACGAGGCCCTGGCCGTTACCAACCGCCAGGTGGTGGACGCCCTGGGCGGTCTGCCCGCTCACAAGCTCCACTGCTCCGTGCTGGCGGAGGAGTCCATCAAGTCCGCCATCAAGGACTACTATGACCGCCACGGCATCGAGTATGACCACAGCAAGTTCCCGGAGGACTGCGGCTCCTGCGAAAGCTGCCGGATGGTGTAACATGGTCATTTCCAGCAAGGGCCGCTATGCCCTGCGGGTGATGGTGGACCTGGCGGAGCACGGCGGCGACGGCTACGTCTCCATGCGGGACGTGGCCCGGCGTCAGGAGATCTCCGACAAATACGCCGGCCAGATCATGACCCTGCTGAGCCGGGCGGGACTGGTGGACGGCGTCACCGGCAAGGGCGGCGGCTATCGCCTGACCCGCAGGCCGGAGGAGTACCCCCTGGGGGAGATTCTCCGCCTGACGGAGGGCTCCCTGGCCCCGGTGGCCTGCCTGGAGGAGGGGGCCCACCCCTGTGACCGGGCGGCCCGCTGCCGGACCCTGCCGGTGTGGAACCGCCTGGGCCAGCTCATCGGCGACTATCTGGACAGCGTGACCCTGCGGGACCTTCTGATACCACAGGAATCCCAAGAATAACCCCCGCGCCGGACCTTTGGCTTGCCAAAGGTCCGGCGCGTATGCTATACTGGATAAAAATCCCGCCGCAACCTGAGGTTTCCTGCCGTTTTCCGGGGAAATGCCCCGGCGCAACCTGAGGTTGGTGGATTTTATCCCCGGCGGGGCGTACAATGGGACCATACAGACGGGGCATCCCCCGAAAAAAGGAGGCACGCGCCATGTTCGACAGCTTTTTCTCCGGCGACGGATTCATTTCCATCTTCTTCCTGCTTTTCATCGTGGCCTTTGTGGCGATCCTGGGCATGATCCTGGTGACGTTTGTCCGGGAGCTGTCCCAGCGGAACAGGAACAACCATTCCCCCCGGCTGACGGTGGAGGCCACAGTGGTGGCCAAGCGCCAGAGCTTCTCCTCCCACCGCAGCGGCGGTGAGATGCACACCACCACCTCCACCCGGTATTTCGCCACCTTCCAGGTGGAAAGCGGCGACCGCATGGAGCTGCAGATGAGCGGCCAGGACTACGGTATGCTGGTGGAGGGGGACCGGGGCCGCCTGACCTTCCAGGGGACTCGGTATCTGGATTTTCAGCGGATGTGATATAAAGGAGGACACGCCATGGCAACGGTACACTGCAAGGCCTGCGGAAAGAGCTATAACTACGAGAAAAACGGCTGCTGCCCGGAGTGCGGGGCCTATAACCGCCCGCCCCGGCGGGAGCGGGTAGACGCCGACGGCACGGTGCACCACCTGACGGGGCAGGAGCGCCGTTCCGTCCCCCGTGGGGGCAAGGTGTGCTTCGAGAAGAAGGAGTGCCACGAGAAGAAGGTCTGCTTTGAGGATGAGGCCCGCCAGGTCCGGGAAAAGCTGAATAACCTCAGCGGCCCGGCCCGTCAGGTGAGCCTGGTGGGGGTGCTGGTGGCGGGGCTGATCATCCTGTCCCTGGTCAGCTCCATCGTCTCCAGCTGTCAGGTCCGCCACACGGATTATTCCGTCGACCCGGTCACCCCCGCCACCCAGGAACCGGCGGTGGCCCGGGAATGGCTGGACTGGGATACCTGGCAGGGAGGCCGGGTGGGCCTGTTGGGCGCGTCCTATGAGGACGGCGTCCTCCAGGTGGAGCTGGAGATCCACCGGGACCCCGGGGACGTGCTGCTGGACGACCTCCAGCTTTACTGCGTGGACGAGGATGGCCAGGAGCTGACCCTGCCGCCCTTCAAGGGCAGCTGCCAGGAACGGTACTGGACCCTGCATTTTGACCTGTCCGCCGACTGGTACGACAACCTTCAGTATGTGGAGCTGCGGCTGCTGAATCCGGACGGGACCCAGGATGGATTTCTCCTTCTGCTATACCAGGACACGAACGTTTTGACAGGCTGAATGGGCTGACCCGGCCCGCTGAGGGCAGCGGGCCCTACGAAGCGCCTGTCGATAGAACACCCGTAGGGCGGGGCCCGTGTGCTCCGCCTTTTTGCGCCCCGGGCCACCGGGGACGTCGGCCCCTACTTGGCTCTCCCTCCGGGAGAGCTGTCACCGAAGGTGACTGAGAGGGCCTGTAGGGACGTGATATGGCGCTTTCGTAGGGCGGGGCCCGTGTCTGCCCACCGTCGTGCTAGCCGACTGGCAGGCATTGTCATGCCCGCCAGCCGGGGCACTTCCTCGAAATCGCCTCGCTTCATCCGCCACCGGCGGCGCTTCGGCGATTTCCCCGCCTTTTTGTGCCCCGGGCCGCCGGGCCTCCGACTGCATCAAGTGCGGCAAGTGCGAAAAGGCCTGTCCCCAGCACCTGCCCATCCGCCAGCTGCTGGAGCAGGTGTCCCAGGAGTTCGACAAGGCCCGATAAACCCCATCTCTGAAAAAAGACTGCGGCTCACCGCCGCAGTCTTTTTCTGTGGAATTCTGCGGATTGCCCGCCCGACAGGATGTCCTGCCGTTAACGCTCCGCAGGGGCGCGGGCTCCGCCCCGCCCACCGGTCCGTTGCTTTTGGGCCGGGTAAAACCCGGCCCCTACAGGCAAACTGTCGATAGAACATTCGTAGGGGCGGACGACTCTGTCTGCCCCTTATTTGGCCCCGCCTGCACACGCCGGACTTTCGTACAGCTTCCCGTGCACGAAATAGTTATACGACCGGCACCCCCCGGCGCACCATGGTCCCATCCGGCACCGGGCGCAGGTTCCCGTCAGCATCTCCCGCCGGAACTGCCGGTTGTACGCAAAGGCCCCTGGGTCCTCCCAGATGTCCCGCAGCCTCCGCTGCCGCAGATTCCCCTCGTTGAACCGCTCATCGTACAGCGACTCGCACCCCCGCACGTTGCCCGCGCTGTCGATGCCTATGGCGGAGATACCCGCCCTGCACCCCTGGAAGCAGGCCCCATCGGCCCCCCGCAGGCGCAGCTCCTCATCCGTAAAATACCCCACGTTGTCGGCCGCCCCCAGCATAAACGGCGCTTCCGCCCGGTGCCGCATCACGAAAGCGATGACCTCCGCCGGGTCGATGCGCCAGTCCAGCCCCCGGGCGGCGTTGCCCATAGGCGAGCACGCCTGCAGCTGCCACGCCCCTATGCCGGAGCCTTCCAGCACCCGGTACAGCTCCTCCAGCCGCCCCATGCAGTCCCGCCGCAGCGTGGAGATCACCGACGCCGGCATCCCCGCCGCCGTCAGCGCCCCCACGGCCTCCATGGCCCGCTTGAAACTCCCGGCCTGCCGCCCGGCATCATGCACGTCCTCCGGCCCGTCGATGGACACCGCCACCGACGACACCCCCGCCTGCTTCAGCTGTTCCAGCACCTCCGGCGACATCAGGTACCCGTTGGTGATCACGTCCACCCGGACGCCCAGCCCAGTCAGCCGCCCGGCGATCTGCGCCCAGTCCCGCCGCAGGAACACCTCGCCCCCGATCAGCGACACCCTCCGGCAGCCCAGGTCCGCCAGCTGCTCCGCCGCGTCCATGCACTCCGCCGTGGACAGCTCGTCCGCCCTGGCCCGCCCCCCGGCGGACCCGCAGTACCTGCACCCGAAGCAGCACGCCAGCGTCAGCTCCCACACGCAGCTCTCCAGCCGGAACCCGCTCATTTCTTCTCCATAATCTCCGGCGCGGCATACACCGCCATGATGGGCGGCTCCTTCCGGTCCTTGCCTCCCGGCCTTTTCAGCGGCTTATCCTGCATCAGCCGCTCCAGCTCCGCCCTGGGGTCCTCCTGGGGATACCCGTTCTGTTTCTTCTCATCCATGGCCAAAAACCTCCCCGTCTGTCAAGTTGCTTCACATTGTATCACGCCTGCCCCCATGTGTCCAGACACATTTCTATATTACTTTGAAAAAACACTTGAAATCGACAGCGGTTTGTGATAAAATATCAAGCAAACAATATAGATTCTTAACAGAGCTAGACCGGGGGTTGAAAACGATACCGCCATGTTGTATGATAACTTCCCCTGCCCGGAGAGATATCCTGCTCCGGAAAGCAAACATCGTTGATCGGGCCTGCCCGGGCCTGAGAAATATGCGCACCGCGCAAATAAACGCAATGGGAGGAACGAGGATATGAGAAAATGGAAACAGGCGCTGGCCCTTGTGCTGGCGCTGGTCATGGCCCTGTCCCTGGTGGCCCTGCCGTCCTTCGCGGCGGATGAGGACAGCACGGGGACCGGGACGGCTGTCACCGGAGGCAGCACCAACACACCCGGTCTGGAGCTGCGGAAGATCTATGATCCCAGCACGGGTCTGCTGACCCTGGAGGCCTACGCCACCGGCTCGACAACAACCACCACGTCCACAGCGCCTGTGGACATCGTCCTGGTCCTGGACGTTTCCGGCTCCATGGACGATCCTATTAACGGATATGACTCGCAGGATAAGATTGACGCTCTGAAAGACGCCGTCAATGGCTTCATTGACAAAGTGGCGGAGAAGTCCCCCAACAGCAACATCGCCATCGTGAAGTTTGGCGGTAAGATCAACAATCGGATTGGTAATGACAAGTATTGGTTCAGTACTGGTCCTATTAGTGGCGAGTATATTAACTACACGCAGACCGTGAAGGCTCTTACCCCTGCATCCAATACTACGGAACTCAATGCGGCGGTTGATGCTCTTTGGGCTGGCGGTTATACGCCCGCCCACTTGGGCCTGCAGCTGGCCAAGGGGATTATCGAGAATGATCCCAACACGGACCGCCAGAAGGTTGTGGTCCTGTTCACCGATGGCGAGCCTAATGGCGTGGAGAGTACAAACGGTTTTGAGACTTCGGCTGCCAACAGCGCCATCAGCAACAGCAAGTCCATCAAGGATGCCGGAGCCACCGTCTACACCATCGGTTGCTTTGGCACCACGCCCTCGGACAACAGCAATACCGGCAAGTATATGAACCGCGTGTCCTCCAACTATCCCGATGCCACTAACATGAACAATGGTACCCGGGGAGTCGGTGACTACTACAAGACCGTCAGCAGCGCTTCGGAACTGGAGAGCATCTTCACGGAGATCGCCCACACCGCCGGCGGCGCGACCCTGACCCTGGGCAGCCAGACGGTTCTGAAGGACGTGGTGTCTGAGTATTTTGACCTGCCCGAAAACGCTGCGGACAACATCACCGCCCAGAGCTACAGCTGCACCGGCTTCGATGCGGACGGCCACCCCACTTGGTCTAATACGCCGGATGCCGCAAGCTACGCGGTCAAGGTGGACGGCAAGAACGTCTCCGTCACCGGCTTCGACTACTCTGCCAACTGGGTGGGCAAGGACACCACCACCGGCGTAATGCATACCCCCGGCAAGAAGCTGGTGGTGACCATCCCCATCGAGGACAACGGCACCGGCATGGGCACGGTTCCCACCAACGGCACGGACTCCGCCGTCTACGACAAGGACGGCAAGCAGGTCTGTCCCTTCGCTCAGCCCACCGCTTACTTCCCCTACTTCACCGTTACCCATATCCAGAGCAATGTGGACGATAGCGGCAAGAATTACGGCAAAAACGACCATTTCACCAAGCACCGCATCCCCAAGAACGGCGAGAAGTTCAACCTCACCTCCGTTGTTACCAAGAATTACCTCTACGGCGGCTCCTTCACCGGTGAGAACTGCGACACCGTCCAGCCCTACGGCAACGGCGAGAACCCCATGGCCTTCACCCCCGTGGACCAGGCCACCTACTATATCTGGGAGGTTCCCAACACCTATCTGACCCCCAGAAACTACAACGTCTGGCGTCACCTGCCGGAAAACAATGGCCAGAAGACCGTGGTCCGCCTGTATCCGCTTACTGCCGCCGACCGCACCCTGTATCAGCAGGTTGGCTTCGTCATCGACGGCCAGGACTATGTCTCCGGCTGCGGTGAATTCGGTACTGCGATCAGCAACGCCGCCCCCACGCTGTATCAGACGGCTGTGGCCATGAAGAATGGCCAGCATTATCAGACCCTGTACCTCAGCAAGGGTGCCATCCACGCCAGCGGTACGGCGATTGATGAAAGTGGCCTGGTAAACGGCCAGCACATTGACGATGGCTGCCTGGCCGGTATCCGTTTGGATGCCAATGGCATGGCCAAGTTCCAGAGCAACAGTGGCGTGACCTTCCGGCCTTACTGGATCACCCTGGACAACGTCAAGGTCTACGGCACCACCGCCAGAACCTGCACCTATCTGGCAGATTCGGAGACTGCCCAGGTTACCAAGGACACCACTACTCTGCCCTGCGAATATGTGGGCGATACGGTTACCACCCAGGCCATGAGCTTTGCCAGGTCCTTCACCATGGACGACTCTCAGCCTGTGGTGGACGAGAGCCTGACCGTCACCGTGGTGGATGGCTCCAACACCACCCAGGTGAAGGTGGCCCCCAACGGCAGCATCCGCGACCAGGTGGCCTACCAGGCCCCCGCCGGCAAGATCTTCGCCGGTTGGTTCGCCGACCAGGCTTACACCATTCCCGCTGATCTGGACCAGGTCACGGAGGACACCACCATCTACGCCAAGTACGTCAGCGACTCCTATCTGGACCTGTCTTACAGCCGCACCGGCCTGTTCCGCCTCCGGGGCGTCACCCTGATCTCCGCCGTGGATAACCCTGCCAACTACCAGAGCTCCGGCATCATCGTCAATGGTGATAAGCTCAACGTGTCCTACGCCAGCCGTTATCGGATCTTCAAGACCCCGGCTTCTCTGTTCGGTGCTGCCCGAAACGCCAAGCTCATGCTGGCTGATAAGAGCCTCGGCGGCACCGGCACTCTGGAGGTCACCCCCTATTGGGTCACCCTGGACGGCACCCAGGTGCTGGGCCAGACCCACACCCTGCATTACAACACCCGCACCATTTGGGAGTGAGGAAAGGAGAACAGCATGAATTTTATGGATCCTCAGCTCCGCCCGGTTCTGGATAAGAATTCAATTGAAATTCCCGGCTCCGGCGGCGGCAACCTCCAGAGCATCGGCGATGGCCGCTATGCCGTGACTCTGCCTGACGGCAGCCAGGTCATCGTGGACCAGTACGGCAACATCATCGGCTGAGCAAAAACCCCAAGCGGGGGGATGGCATCCCATCCCCCCGCTTTCTTCCATCCCCCCGCCGGAAATCTCTCGTCACCCCCGTAGGGGCGGACGCCTCTGTCCGCCCCCACCAACCACCCAAACCCCAAAAATAACGCTTATGAAATTTCGTCTCAACCTGGCTGGCGTCCCTGTGGACGTCACCACCCAATATGATGAATACTATCCGTATTTTTTGCCCTACCTGGAAAAAAATACCGGGACATCCCGCCTTGTCCCGCCTTGTCCCGCCAATGACCGGGACATTCCCGCCGTGGAAATTTCCCCCCGGCGGCTTCAGACAGCTTCCAGAATTTACCCGCCGGATTCCGCCGCATATTATGTGGAATATATGGAACTCTGTCCCGCCATCTCCTCTGCCATCACGGTTTTCAACCGCATCGTGTTCCACGCGGTTTCCTTTATCTGGAAGGACCTGGCCTGGCTGGTCACCGCCCCCAGCGGCACCGGCAAGTCCACCCACTATTGTCTCTGGAAACTCCTCTGTCCCGATGAAATTCAGATCATAAATGGGGATAAACCCATTGTATATATAGAAAATGACGAAGCATTCGTCACTTCTTCTCCCTGGACAGGCAAAGAGAACATGTCTCAGCGCCTGACCGCTAAATTAGGCGGGATTATTATCTTGGAACAGTCCAAATCCAACGAAATCAGACGATTAACCGTCCACGAATCCGCCGGAAAAGTCTTTTCTCAGTTCTTGTTTGACTGCAATACCGAACAGGAAGCAAAAACCGCCTGTCGTATCGCAGAAATAATGCTGAAAACACCGGTTTGGCTCCTGAAAAACCGCGGCGATATCGAATCTGCCAAATTGTGCCGGAAAACTCTGGAAACCTATCTGGAATCCTCCGCTTCCCATTGATTGCATATAAATGCAAAATAGTTCTAAAAAATGGTGATTTATTATGAAATATACCGTTATTCCCGGCGTAATTCTTACGAAAATCTGCGATGAAGATTTCCTGGTGGCCACCGGCCCCGCCCGCGGCCGCGTCCCGTATGTCGAGGGAATCAATTCCACCGGTGCTTACTTTTTCTCAAAAATTCTTGATGGGCTTTCCACAGAAGAAATTATAGAAGACGCTGTAAAATTATATGAAACGCCGAAAGAGGTTATTGCGCCCTCCTTTGAGCGCTTTATAGAGTCCCTCCTCCGCTCCGGCTATCTCGAAAAAAGTGAATTGTGAAATAATAATCATTCCTTGACGGGAAAATAAATATTTGATACAATAATAAAGCTTCAAATCAAATATTTATACAAAAAGGAGAAGAATCATGGAACGCGAAAAGCTGGGGTCCCGCCTGGGCTTCATCCTGCTGTCCGCCGGGTGCGCCATTGGCTGCGGAAATGTCTGGAAATTCCCCTGGATGTGCGGCCAATACGGTGGCGGCGGCTTCGTTTTGCTCTATTTTTTCTGCCTGGTGATTTTGGGCCTGCCGATCATGATTATGGAGTTCAGCGTGGGCCGGGCGGCACAGGCGAGCCCCATCAAAATGTATCAAAAACTGGAGAAAAAGGGCCAGAAATGGCACATTCATGGGTATGTTTCGTTCTTTGGGAGCGTGGCCCTGATGGCGTTTTACACGGTGGTCACCGGGTGGATCGTGTATTATTTTGTGCGGTTTCTGACGGGAAATATCCAGGATCTGGGATTTTCGTCCATGATTACAAACCCGGGGGTCAACGTGACCTATCTGGCGGTGACGGTGGTGCTGGCCTTCGGCATCCTGTGCTTCGGGCTGCAGGGCGGCCTGGAGCGGGTCACCAAATATATGATGATGCTGCTTCTGGTGCTGATGCTGGTGCTGGCGGTGCACAGCTTCACCCTGTCCGGTGCGGCGGAGGGGCTGCGGTTCTATCTGGTGCCGGACCTGTCCAAAATCAACGGCAGCGTGGTGGTGGGGGCCATGAACCAGGCCTTCTTCACCCTATCCGTGGGCATGGGTGCCATGGCTATTTTCGGCAGCTACATCGGAAAAGAGCGCTCCCTGATGGGGGAGTCGGTGCACATCATCGTGCTGGACACCTTTGTGGCGGTGGTGGCGGGACTGATCATGTTCCCGGCCTGCTTCACCTATGGGGTGGAGGTCAATGCCGGCCCCAGCCTGCTGTTTGACACCATGGCCACCGTGTTCAACCACATGGAGGGCGGACGCTGGTGGGGAACCCTGTTCTTCCTGTTTATGGTGTTCGCGGCCCTGTCCACGGTGCTGGCGGTGTGCGAGGAGATACTGGCCATGGTGCGGGATCTTACCGGATGGAGCCGCCCGGTAGGGTGCCTGGTCTGCGGCGGGGGGATCTTTCTGGTGGCGCTGACCACGGCCCTGGGTTACAGCGTGCTGCACTTCCAGCCCTTTGCAGAGGGCACCGCCTGGTTGGACCTGTGGGATTTCCTGGTGTCCAACAATATTCTGCCCCTGGGATCCCTGGTGCTTGCCCTGTTCTGCTGCAACAAGTTCGGCTGGGGATGGGACAGCTTCCTGCTGGAGGCCAACGCCGGCCGGGGCCTGAAGGTCCGCCCGTGGATGAAGCCGCTGTTCCGGTATGTGGTCCCGGCGGCCATCCTGTTCATCTACGTCTATGGCATGGCGACTTTCCAGTGGAAGTGACGTGAGCATAAGAAAAGGAGAGGCAAGTGCGGGTGGTCGTAAGACAGTTTCAGTCCCGGCAGTAATGTCTGCTGGGCTTGTTCTTGCATATATTAAAGCCAGATGATAGAATTAAACAAATCAATAAGTCGGAATAATAAGGTGGGTAAGGTCTAACATGCCAACAATTCAGTTAAAGACGATGACGCGAGAACTATGTCACGAACTGTACAAGCATTGGACGAATGATGCGTCTATCTATATGGATATGCACCTGTTTCAGCCCTATGTATATGACGAAGCTGCGGTAAATCGATATTTTGATATGAAGGGGCAGGATGCTTCACGCAGACTGTTTGCGATCATGCTTGGAGATAAGGTGATCGGGGAATTGCAATTGAAGCAGATCGACCATGATAAAAAAGAATGTTCCCTGAGTATCCATATGCAAAACGACGCAGTGAAGGGAAGGGGATACGGAACGCAGGCAGAACGTTTGGCGGTAAAAACCGCCTTTGACGAGTTGGGAATGGCTGCGGTAAACGCAGATACCATCAGGAAAAATACCCGGAGTCAGCATGTGCTGGAAAAGGTAGGCTTTCGCTTTGTTGGAGAAGATGAAACATTCAAATACTACCGTATCGAGCAGTAAACTCCAATTTGCCGAACTGATAAAGGGCGCACTTCTACACCTTTCGGTGTACCGTGCGAGCATCCCTTGCCTCTCCCCTTGGGAGAGGTGGCCGAGCGTAGCGAGGACGGAGAGGGCAACCAATGACCATACCAAAAGACAATGCTCAATTAGAAAATGCCCGGCGGCTTCGCAGGGAGATGACACCCCACGAACGGAAGCTCTGGTACCTTTTTCTGCGCAAATATCCAGCAAAAATTTACAAACAGCGGATTATCGGCAGATTCATCGTGGACTTTTACTGCGCTTCGGCCAGACTGGTCATTGAATTGGATGGCTCGCAACATTATGAACCTCAGGGGCTTGCTTATGATGCGGAACGTTCTCAATTCCTGATGTCTCTTGGGTTGGAGATTCTGCGATTCTCCAACCGGGATATAGACAGGGATTTTCGTGGTGTGTGCACAAATTGATCTTATCATTCGAAAAAGGCTGCAAGACCCTCTCAGTCACCTGCGGTGACAGCTCTCCCAAAGGGAGAGCCAAGGGGCTGCGCCCCATTACATAGTATGTTGACATGAGAAATGGAGCGTATCTGTATCGATACGCTCCATTGACTGTTTTATGAACACCCACCTAAATCCGCGGAGGGTGCTTTTACAAGATTTGCTCACACGATAAAATGCTCTAAGATCAGCACTGTCACGCAGCAGATGAGCGAGACGGGGAGAAGTCCCAGTCCGCACCAGGCGGCGACGATGCCGATGACCATGGCCGCCGCGCCCGCGATGGGCGACTGCGTGGCGTTCATGATGGCGGGGAACGTCATCACCGCGAGCGTGACGTAGGGCACGTAGAAGAGAAACGAGCGCAGGAAGGGATTCTGGATCGGCTTGCGGATCAGCGTGAGCGGCAGGACGCGGATGAGATAGGTCGTGGCCGCCATGACGAAAAGATATAAATACGTTTTCATGCGACGAGATCATCCTCCTTGTGCGGGAACAGAATGGCGGCGGCAGCAGAGATCACGATGGTCAAGACCAGGATGCGCATGCCCTCGGACAGCTCGCGCGTGAACGGCAAAACGCTTGCAAGAAGCGAGCAGAGAAAGCTCACGCCGATGCAGCCGAGCACGATGCGGTTCTGCTTGCCGACGGGGATGATGATGGCGAGAAACATGCCAAACAGCATCACGGAGCAACCGCTGACGGCCCAGACGGGCATGAGATTCCCCATCAGCACGCCGAGCACGGTGCCGATGCTCCAGCCCGGCATGGCCGCGCACATGGTGCCGAAGTAATACCACACCTCAAGATACCCAGGCTGCGCGATGGCGAGGCCGAAGATCTCATCCGTCAGGTCATAGGCGATGAGGAGCCGCCAGGGAAGCGGCGTATCGGGCGAGAGACGCTGGCTGAGCGCACAGCTCATCAGAAGATAGCGCGCGTTGACGACCAGCATCATCAGCGCCATGGCCCAGAGGCCGGAGTCGGCGGCGATGATGGTGATGCCGCCGTATTCACCCGACGAGGCGTTGTTCAAAAAGCTCAGCAAGAAACCCTGAAAAATGCTCAGGTGCGCGTTGTGCGCGCTGATGCCGATGCCGAAGCTGACAGCAAAATAACCAAGCCCAATGGGGATGCCGTCGCGCAGTCCCCGCAGGAAATGTTTTTTTGACATAATTCTGATGTTCCTTTACTTCCAATCATCCGTGCGCAAGGCGCGTGAGTGCCATTATACGACTGAAACCGGCAGAAGTAAAGAGAAATTGCATAACGAGCGTTAAAAAATTGACGATGAAATTAGGGAAAAGTGCTAAGGAAGAGAAAAGCACGGAGAGGATCAAAAATTTCTCTTGCAATTTGACACAAAGCGTGGTAATATCCTATATGGCTTTTTTAGAAAAGTACATTTGGATCAGAAAGAGGTGAACACGAGCAATGAAGGAAGGAATCCATCCCAATTATCAGCAGACTACTATTACTTGCGCCTGCGGTAATGTGATTGAGACAGGTTCCACCAAGCAGAATATCAAGGTGGAAGTGTGCTCTAAGTGTCACCCCTTCTTCACTGGTAAGCAGAAGCTGGTCGATACCGGCGGCCGCGTTGCCAAGTTCAACAAGAAGTTCGGCCTGAACTAATTCAATCACAAAAGCAGCTCTGCTACGGCAGAGCTGCTTTTTTCTGCTTTTTTGGAACGCTCAGTTTTGCCCGTCAGGGAATTCGACGATGAAGGGGAGCGGCTCACTGAGACTTTGGTCGAGGTAGTTTATCTCCTCGTAGCTGTCGCCGCCTGCAATGGCGCGCACCTGGAAGAGGCGGACGCGCAGTACGGTGTCGTCCGCAAGGTTGACGACAAGCTCGCAGACGAGCGGCGTTGCCCCGAGCGGGAGCGTGAAAGCCTCCGATTCGCTGCTGGAGGCATAGGCGAGGTCATAGTACGACACGCCCTCTATGACGGATGCGCCCACGGCTTCGGCGCTGTCATCGCCGACATAGGTGACGGCGCTGCCATCGCTGTACGATGCTTCGAGCGGCACGCGCCTGAGCAGCTGATTGGCGCACGTGTATTCAAGACACGCGCTGCGGATGGACACATCGGACAGCGCGCCGAGCGAGATGGTGCCGAGCGGGATGCCGGCATTGCCCGGCGTGAACTGGTACTGCCATTTGCTGCCGGCCTGACGCCCGTAGGAGATGGGGGATAGAAAGCTTTTGAGCTGCGGCTGATACTGGGATTTGAGATCATAGATCGTATCGAGCTCCTCTGACTGTGTCTCACCGTCGTGCTTGAAGTTGACACCAACGCCGAGCTCGTCGCTCAGAGGGACGGTTACACTGCCGTGCAGATACCCGAAGCCATCCTGTGTAAGGTCGGCAGAGTAGCCCGGCCGATAGCTGTCGAGCGGCGAGGAATTGCCATGGTCGGTCACGCCGATGATGACAGTCGTTCCCTCGCTGATTGTCTTTGGCAGCAGGGAAAACGCGATGGTGCATTCCTGCTTTTTAAAATCGACGTTTGTGATCTCGTAATTATACTGCGAAATCAGGCTCGACTCGCGCGTCAAAATGTCCGAGACGTTATTGCTGATGCCGTCGATCTGGCTGGAGAGATTGTTCTGCACGTTGTAGAGCTGGCTGCGAAGGTCATTTACTTGCGTGCTGAGCGTGTTGATGCGGTTGTTGTAATGCACGCCGACGGCGATGAGCGCGGCGAGCGCCACGGCCGCCACGGCCGCACCGCCGATGATCTTCTTGTGCTGTACGCAGAAATCGCGGAAGCTCAGCTTTTCCGCGGGAGCTTTTTCGGCGTTGCTTTGAACCGACGATTCGGCGGCATCCTGCTCGGGTTTGGCATGCTCCAGACTGAGCAGCTCGTCGACGGAAACGGAGTAGAGCTTAGAGAGTTCGATGAGCTTGCTAAGCTCCGGCTGCGTGGCGCCGCTCTCCCATTTGGAAACGGCCTGACGCGAAACGCCGAGCTTCTCCGCCAGCTCCTCCTGCGACATGCCGCTCGCGCGGCGCAGTTCGTAGAGCTTTTCATATAGTTCCATGAAAGGTTCCTCCTTGGGGAAATGTTGCTGCGTTCGACGCCGTGCACTGCGCCTTTGCAGGAAAAGCATAGCAGGAAAACGGGAGAAAACACCACCAACCGGGCGTTTCTTTTTGTCAACCTGAGGTTGCGTCCACCCTATTTTCACATGAAAGGGGCGGAAATGTCAATGAAAAGCGTTTTTGCCTTTTCTTTTGGCGGAAAATACACTATAATAAAAATGATTTGTACAGCGCCGATTTCGGCGCGATAAGGAGAATCTATGGAAGAATTGAAAGAGAACAACGCGCCGCGCGACAGGGCGATTTTAGTCGGCCTTTCGTCGCCGCGGCTCGATCGAAAAGAGAATGCCGACGAGGAGAGCCTTGAAGAACTCGGTGCGCTCGTCGAAACGGCGGGCGGCGTCAGCGTCGGCGTGGTTTTACAAACGCTGCCGTCGCCGAACCCGCACACATTCATCGGCGAGGGCAAGGTGGACGAGATCCGCGAGCTGGTAAAGTCGCAGGAGGCGACAATGGTCATCTTCGACAATGACCTCTCGCCCTCGCAGATGCGCGTTCTGTGCGAAGAATTCGGCGTGCAGGTGCTCGACCGCAGCGGCCTCATTCTCGATATCTTCGCCCAGCGGGCGAAGACAAAAGAGGGCCGGCTTCAGGTCGAGCTCGCGCAGTATCAGTATCTGCTGCCGCGCCTGATCGGTATGTGGACGCATCTGGAGCGCCAGGCGGGCACGTCGGGCAAGGGCCCCATCGGCTCGAAGGGCCCCGGCGAAACGCAGCTTGAGACCGACCGCCGCCACATCCACAGAAAGATCGACAAGCTGAAGGCGGACCTTGAAGAGGTGCGCCGCGTGCGCGCCACGCAGCGCGACCGCCGCAGCAAGAATGAAATTCCCGTCGTCGCCATCGTCGGATACACGAACGCGGGCAAGTCGACGCTTTTGAACGCGCTGACCGGCGCGGGCATTCCCGCGAATAACCGCCTGTTTGACACGCTGGACACGACGACGCGCCTTCTCACGGTGTCCGACACGCTGGATGTCGTGATCTCCGACACGGTCGGCTTTATCCGCAAGCTGCCGCACCAGCTGGTCGAGGCCTTCAAGGCAACGCTTGAAGAGCTCGAATACGCCGATCTTCTGCTGCACGTCATCGACATTTCCGACCCGCACTGGCTCGAGCAGGCGCAGATCGTGGACGAGCTCATCGAAGAGCTCGGCGCGCAGCAAATTCCCTGCCTGCGCGTTTACAACAAGTCCGACCTCTACTTCGGCGATATCCGCCCGCACGGGGAGGACAGCGTCAACATCAGCGCCAAGACCGGCGAGGGCGTGGATGAGCTGCTTGCGCGCATCGACAAGCTCCTCGACAAGGGCACGCGCCGCGTGACGATCCACCTGCCCTATGACAAGGGCGGGCTTCTCGATATGCTCTACCGCGAGGCGAAGGTCGAATCCGTCGAATATGGCGAGACCATCGACATCGTGGCCACCTGCGTGCCGCGCGTCATCGGCCAGGTCAAGGACTATATCGAGGGCTACCGCGAGCCGAAGGAGGACTGGGAGGAATGACGTTTGAAACGACGCGCCTTCTCCTGCGTCCGTGGTGCGAGAGCGACGCGGAGAGCTGCTATCGATACGCGAGGGATCCGTTTGTCGGCCCTGCCGCAGGCTGGCCGGCGCATACGAGCGTGGAGAACTCCCGCGAGATCATCCGAACCGTCCTCTCGGAGCCGGACACGTTTGCAGTCATTTTGAAGGAACGGCCAGACGAGCCTGTCGGCTCCATCGGCGTGTTTCCGACGGAAGCGCCAGAAATCGGGAGTGAGCCGGAAATCGGCTATTGGATCGGCCGCCCGCTCTGGGGTCAGGGGCTTATCCCCGAAGCCGTGCGAGAGCTGCTGAGGTACTGCTTTGAGGATAAAGGCGCACAGCGGGTCTGGTGTTCGCACTATGCCGGCAACGAGAAGTCAAAGCGCGTGATCGAAAAGTGCGGCTTTTCTTATCAGCTGACCTGTGAAAGGCCGGCGCTTGTGGACGATGCGCTGCGGCCGACGCTTTTTTACGTTCTCACGAAAGAAAAGTGGGAGAAAACCCGCTGAAAGGAACATTGAAACCATGACAGAGTACCTTGTCCCATACGAGAGCGCGGAGAGCGAGTTTGAAGAAAAGCGCTCGCGCTTCATCAGCCACGTTTTCCTTGTGGAGAGCGAGGCGGAGGCCCGCGCGCGCATCGACGAGATGAAGAAGAAATACTACGACGCGCGCCACAATTGCTGGTGCTTCGTCCTGCACGACTGCACCGTCCGCTACGGCGACGACGGCGAGCCGCAGGGCACGGCAGGCCAGCCGATGCTGAACGTCTTCCAGCGCGAAAACGTCGAAAACGTCGTGTGCATCGTGACGCGCTACTTCGGCGGGATTCTGCTCGGTGCGGGCGGGTTGACGCGCGCCTATGCCAAGGCGGCGAAGGACGCACTTGACAATGCGGGCAAGGCGCGGATGCAGCCGTTTTCCGTGCTGCTGCTCGAATGCCCGTACCCGATGTTCGAGCGCATAAAGCTGCTGATCGAGGGACACGAGGGCAGGATCGAGTCGAGCGATTACGGCGCTGCCGTGACGCTCACATTTCTTCTGCCCGTGCAGAAGACGGCGGACTTTTCCGCCGCGCTCACGGAGCTCTCCGGCGGACAGCTGAGCGCGGAAGAGGTCGAGCAGCGCTTTCTGCCCGGCGCAAGGGAGTGACGGCATGAGTTTGCGAAGAAAAATCTACGAGGTCATCGAGGTCGCGGACAAGGACGACCGCGACAGTCTCATTTACGACCGCTTCATGCTCGTGTGCATCGCGGCGAGCATCGTGCCGCTGTGCTTCAAGGAGACGAACTTGCTGTTCGTCTGGCTCGACCGCGCGACGGTCACGGTGTTCATCGCGGACTATCTGCTGCGCTGGTGGACGGCGGACTTAAAGTACGAAAAGAGCGGGAAATGGGCGTTTTTGCGCTATCCGTTCAGCTTTTTCGGTATTGTAGACCTGCTGTCCATCCTGCCGTCGCTGACGATGCTGTCGTCGGGGTTCAAGCTGTTTAGGCTTTTCCGCCTCAACAAAGCGCTCAAGGCGCTCAAATTCCTGCGCTACTCGCACAGCTTTGAACTTATTTTGAACGTTATCAAGCGCGAGAAACGAGCGCTCGCGGCGGTGTGTGTGCTGGCGGGCGGGTATATCGCGCTGTCGGCGCTCATCATGTTCCAGGTGGAGCCCGACAGCTTTGACACGTTTTTCGACGCCATCTACTGGGCGGTCGTCACGCTGACGACCGTCGGCTATGGCGACATCTATCCGACGAGCGAGATTGGCCGCATCGTGAGCATGATGTCGTCGTTCATGGGAATCGCCATCGTTGCGCTGCCCACCGGTATCATTACGGCTGGCTACATGCGCGAGCTCAGCCGTGAAAAGTGGGACTAAATAGAGAGGGCAGAACCATGGAGATCAGAACAGCAACGATGAACGATCTGGACGCGGTCGCGGCGGTGGAAGCCGAGTGCTTTCCCGTGGCCGAGGCAGCGACAAAAGAGGAATTCGCCGAGCGAATCAAATATTACGGCGACCACTTCTGGCTGATGTTCGAGGGCGACAAGCTCATCGCGTTTCTCGACGGCTTTGTGACGGACGAGCCAGACCTGACCGACGAAATGTACGCGAAAGCATCCATGCACGACGAAAATGGCGCGTGGCAGATGCTCTTCGGTCTGAACACCTTGCCGGAGTACCGGAAAAACGGCTACGCGGGCGAACTGCTCCACCGTGCCGTTGAGGATGCGAGAAAGCAGGGGAGAAAGGGTGCAGTCCTGACCTGCAAACAGCGGCTCGTCGACTACTACGCGAAGTTCTGCTTTGTCGACGAGGGCGTGACAGACAAGTCCGTGCACGGCGGCGTTGTCTGGCACCAGATGCGCATCACATTTTGATCGAGACTGACAGAAAAAGGGAGCACGCGCAAGCGTGCTCCCTTTTTGCGATTTTTATTGCTTTCCCGCGAGGTAGTAGTCGCTTTGGCCCGGATGGTAGAACGGACAGGCGGTCAGCTTGCCGCGCAGGAACGACGCCATCTCGTCCTCATCGAGTTGCTCGTCACAGTAGTAGCTGTCGGACTCTTCATCGTAGCTGTAATAAACGCAGTCCTCGCATAGGCTGATGGACATGAGATCATCTCCCGAAAGAAATTAGTGCTGATACTCGAATTCGAGCTCGTACATGCTGACGATGTCGCCGTCCTTGATGCCAAGGTCCTCAAGCTGCTGGAAAACGCCGTTTTCTCGCAGCATCTTATCAAAGAACATCCGGCTCTCGTAGTCACCGAAGTTGACGTTGCTCATAAGGCGTTCAAGCCACTTGCCCTCGACAATGTAGGTGTTGTCCTCGACGGTGATCTTGAGCGGCTCGCTCGCGTCGATCTTCACGGGCTTGGGAACGTACTCGGGCTCATAGACCGTGACGGGCGGGAGTGTGGAGAGCTTTTCGGCGATCTTGAGCACGAGCTCGCGCGTGCCGGTGTGCGACGCGGCGGACAGGGCGAAGAGGGGATAGCCGAGCGGCTCGACATGCGCGCGCAGCTTTTCGAGCAGGCTCTCGTCCTCCATGATGTCGGTCTTGTTCGCGACGACGATCTGCGGGCGGGTGGCAAGGTTGGGGGAATACTGCGAGAGCTCTGCGTTGATGGCGTCAAAGTCCTCGACCGGGTCGCGGCCCTCGCTGCCCGACACGTCGACGACATGAACGAGCAGGCGGCAGCGATCGATATGGCGCAGGAAGTCGTGACCAAGGCCCGCGCCCTCGGCTGCGCCCTCGATGATGCCGGGGATGTCGGCCATGACGAACGAAACGCCCTCGTCGACGTACACGACGCCGAGGTTGGGGTAGAGCGTGGTGAAGTGGTAGTTTGCGATCTTGGGGCGCGCCTTCGACACAACGGAAAGAAGCGTCGACTTGCCGACATTCGGGAAGCCGATGAGGCCGACGTCGGCCAGCAGCTTCAGCTCGAGCACGACATCGTGCTCCTCGCCCTCAAGACCTGATTTGGCAAAACGGGGCGCCTGACGCGTCGGCGTTGCGAAATGCGCGTTGCCCCAGCCGCCCTTGCCGCCGCGGCAGAGGATGAACGGCTCGGAGTCGGACATATCCTTGATGATCTCGTTTGATTCCGCGTCGCGCACGACGGTGCCGCGCGGCACGCGGATCGTGAGATCCTTGCCCTGCTTGCCGAACTTGCGCGCGCCCTGACCGTCCATGCCGTTGTCGGCGACGTATTTGCGCTTGTAGCGAAAGTCCATCAGCGTGGACATGTTGTCGTCGACAACGAGGACGATGTTGCCGCCGTTGCCGCCGTCGCCGCCGTCGGGGCCGCCCGCGGAGACGTACTTTTCGCGGTGGAACGCCACCGCGCCATTGCCGCCCTTGCCCGCGCGGCAGAAGATGCGCGCCTTATCAATAAAAGATGCTGCCATGTTGGCACCTCCTTGAATTCTTGTTATTCCTGAACAAATAGTTTATCCGTTTTTTGACGATTCGTCAAGAAAAATGGAACGTTTCACAAAAAAGAAAAAATCGTAAAAAGTTGGGAACTTTTTTGTGCTCCCTTTCGTCAAAGGAAAAGACACAACGGGAAAGGAAGCGGAAACCTTGAAAAGACTGCTTGCATTGATGATGGTCGTCGCCGTAACGGCGGCGCTTTTGGCCTGCACGAAGGGCGGGCGCGATAACGAAGACGGAAATGACACGCCCAATCCTGAGCCGCAGTACGCCGGCGCGGACACGATGACGCTGCGCGTCGTGGGCGACGGTGAAAACGGTACGCTCATTTTAGCGGGAGAGACGGAGGTCTACGCCCTGCCGCTCGAAGGCGTGACGCTGTACTTAGACGGCGGCAGTGTGTCTGCTTCCGAGATCGAAAGCGGCATGAGCGCCGAGGTCTGGTACACCGGCGGCGTGCAGGAGACATATCCTGCGAAGTTTTCACAGGTGGAGGCCGTGTCGCTTTCGCGCGAGGCGGACCCGAGGTATGACCTCTGCGGCCTCTATTTGCAGGTACTGGAGGATCTGTGGAGCGCGGACGACGGACTCAACGGCGGCGCGGAGCTCGTGAGCGTTGACCTGAGCAAAGCACCCGGCGGGCTGACCGCCGGCGAAAAGGCGGCGATCGCCTATGTGTTTGCGCAGAAGCACGATGTGCAGGGTCTGACGATGACCTTCGACGAGTTGCGCGAGGAGGGCTACCTCACGGGCGAAAAGCTGGAGGGCGGCAGCACGGCCTATTCGTTCACGAACGGCCTGCTCTTCACCATCACGCCGGAGGAGACGCAGGACAACGGCGCGTCCGTCTGCTTCAGCGCCGGAAAGTGGCGCTCGCCGCTCGGCGCGTACTACTTTACAAAGTGTACGGCCTCCCGCGGGGAGGGAAGTTGGGAGTACAGCGTCGGCGCGGAATTGATTTCCTGAGCTACAGCAGATTCTTTAATTCAGACAGCGATTCGACGATCTGGTCGGCCTCGCAGCGCTCCGGAACGGGGCGGTGCGTGTGGTTGTACCAGATCGTTTTCATGCCCGCGTTTTTGCCGCCGGTGATGTCGGCGGTCAGCGAGTCGCCGATCATCATGCACTCGTCCGCGGCAACATCGGGAAGAAAAGCGCGGCAGGCATCGAAAAACGCCTTTTCGGGCTTGCGGTAGCCAAGTGACTCTGAAACGAACACATGGTCAAAATAGGGGAGAAGTCCCGCCATTTCAAGCCGGTTGAGCTGCTGGTCGTGGAAGGCGTTGCTCGCCGCGCAGAGGATATATTTTTCCTTGAGGTAGCGGCAGATCTCGTCCGCGCCGTCGACTGGGATGGCCGTCTCGCAGAGGAGGTCCAAAAACCGCTTTTCAAACGCGGCGCCGTCGGCCTGGATGCCGAGGGCCTCGAAGATGCGGTTCCAGCGGAATTCAAAAAGCTGCTGCGTCGTGAGCTCGCCGCGCTCGATCATGAGCCAGAGGCCGTCATTGATGCGCGTGAACGTCGCGTAAGTGGAATCGTCATAGGGGAGACCCCATTCGGCAAAGCCGATGCGCATGGCCTGCTCGGCGCATTTGCCGAAGTCGAGCAGCGTGTCGTCGATATCCATCAAAACTGCCTTGAGCATGAAAAGTGACCTCCTGCGGAAAAGATAAAGAAAAGAGCCCCGAGCATTCGCTCGAGGCTCTTCATTGTGCAATTACTCAGCGGGGTAAACAGAAGCCTGCTTACGATCCTTGCCGAGACGCTCGAAACGGAGCACGCCGCTCTCCTTGGCGTAGAGAGTATCGTCAGAGCCGATACCGACGTTGACGCCCGGATGGATGTGGGTGCCGCGCTGGCGCACAAGAATGTTGCCGGCGAGAACGAACTGACCGTCAGCGCGCTTGGGGCCAAGGCGCTTGGCGTTAGAGTCGCGGCCGTTCTTCGTGGAGCCGCCGCCCTTCTTGTGGGCGAAAAACTGAAGACCGATGTTCAGCATGGTGATTTGCCATCCTTTCTGTAAGATGATCGGAACAGGGGGCTTACGCCTCCATGACTTCGATATTGTCCGGATATTCGCTGTGCAGCTCGGAAAAGAGCAGCATCAAACCCGTTAAAAGAGCCTGACAGGTGCTCTCGTTCGTGGCGGACAGACCGCCGGGGAGCCGGAATTCCACAGCGCCGGAGCGTTCATGGACCTTGACGGAAGCGGCGAGGCCTAAAACATCGTTCACGGTGCTTTCCACAAGGCGGACCGCACTTGTGACTGCCGCGCAGACGATATCGCTGCCCTCTTCACTGTAACCGCTGTGGCCCTTAGCATCAAAACCGATGATGCGCTTCCCCTCAGTGAGGAATGTAACAGTGGTCATGCCTTAGACGGAGATCTTGCCGATCTCAACCTTGGTATAAGGCTGACGATGACCCTGACGCTTGTGATAGCCCTTCTTGGCCTTGTACTTGTAGACACGGACCTTCTTGCCCTTGCCGTTCTTAACGACAGTGGCATCCACCTTCGCGCCCTCCACCACGGGAGTGCCGAACTTGGTGTTTTCGCCGTCAACGATCGCCAAAACCTGATCGAAGGTAACGGCGTCGCCCGCCTCGACGGGGAGCTTCTCAATGAACAGGGTGTCGCCCTCGTTCACAACATACTGCTTACCGCCGGTAACGATGATCGCTTGCATTACTTGCACCTCTTTCCTTAATTACGGACTCGCTGTCGGGGGCGTTCGAAAAGTCTCGAAACCTTCCGAAACTTTAAGCCCATTCAAAGCGGCTGTTCAAGTATAACTTCTGACTTTGAAAAAGTCAATAGGTTTTTGAAAAATTCTCTGTGCAGTTTTGCTCAGGTGCAAAGTGAGTCGCGGCACGTGTGCCGCGAGGAAGCAGCGCCAAAGGCGCTGCACGGGTCAAAGGGGATATTCTCTTTCGAAAAAGAGAATATCCCCTTTGGAACCCCAAGAGAAAGACTTTGTATTGTCAGATTGCGGCTTGAAGAACTGCACGCGCTGCGCAATCAGGTGCCTGCTTGATGATGTATCTAAACGATTTGACTTTCTTCTATCTTCGCTGTCGCTTTGCCTGCGTGTCGGAGGTCTTACGCAATTTCCGTCTACTTTGGATTTTATCAATTCTGTTGTTGCCTGCCAAGGCGGCATTGCTGTGCTCGCCGCGATATGCGCACTATCGGTAGACGGCGATTAGGCTGCACTCCTACAAGATCAGCAGAGCGGCAGCGGATAGTAGAAGTAGAGGCAAATCATATAGCAAAAGCAATGGCGGCGAGCGTTAGCAATGCCGCCACGCAGGTGCTTCCATTCCGGAGGCATAAAGGTCATTCAAGCCCGAGACTGCCAATCAGAACCTTTCTCTTGGGGGTTCAAGGGGGCCATTCTCTTTTGTGAAAGAGAATGGCCCCCTTGTCCGCGTCCCCCCTGCGCGGCGCGGGGAACACAGAGCAGCGCATCGCGCTGCAAGAACTGCAATTTTGCATATAATTGCCCACAATACAAACAATAACTCCGCAAGTTTTATTTGGAAGGAGAGCATTTCAATATGGAAAAGCGAAAAGAATTCTGGCGCGCGCTGCCGTTTGTGATGGCGCTGTTGTTGCTTACCCTCGTGCCGATGCAGAGTGCGTCGGCGCTGTTCGGCAAGGGAAAAGAGGAGGCGAAAGCTGTCGACGGCGCGCCGGTGGCAGAGAACATGGAGATCAAGGTCTACCGCGGCGTCGCGTATGAGGGCGAATTCCGCGCGGTGGACAACGAGGGCGATGAGGTGACCTTTGCCATCGCGCAGGAGCCGAAAAAGGGCATGGTCGCGCTGACGGAGGACGGCCTCGGCTTTGTCTACACGCCTGGCGGCAAGCTGGGAACGGACAGCTTCACCTACACGGCGATCGACGCCTACGGCAACATCTCGCTGCCCGCGACGGTGAGCATCACGATCGAAAAGGCAAATAGCGGCGTCTGCTACGCTGATATGGGCGGCAGCCGTGCGCATACGGCGGCGGTCGATCTTGCCGAGCACGGTGTGTTTGTGGGCGCGAAGATCGGGGACAGCTATTTCTTTGAGCCCGAGCGCACGCTTTCACGTGGTGAATTTGTCGCGATGGCGCTCGCGGCAATGGACGTGAGCGCGGAGGATGTGCAGATGACCGGCTTCTGCGACGATGCGAGCATACCGACCTGGGCGAAGGGCTACGCCGTGAGCGCGCTGAATGCGGGCGTTGTGTCCGGCGTCAGCACGGCGGAGGGCGTTGCCTTTCGCGCGAATGACGCCATTACGCTCAATGAGGCCGCGGTCGTGCTGAACCGGCTGCTTCGCGTGACGGACGTGGACCTCTCGGACTACGACGTGCAGGACGCGGACAACGCCTGGTGCGCACAGGCGGTGGCGAATTTGCAGTCCGTCAGCGTGATCGAGAGCGGGCGTTTTTCCACTGACGAGATGCGCTCGGGCGTGACACGTGCGCAGGCGGCAGAGATCCTCAGCGCGGCGATGACGCTCAAGGACGGACGCGCGGGAAAGGGCGGACTGCTCTCCGGCATTTTCGGCTAAGGGCAAAAAGTGAGAAAAGCGAACAAAAGAGAGCGGTTTTCACGCCGCTCTCTTTTGCTTGTATTTGGGAAAAAGCTGTGGTAAAGTATAGATTAGTATAGTATGGATAAACGGGGACGGCGACGTTCCTTTCAAAAATAAGGAGGAAAACGGTATGCGTATCGTTGTTTTAGCAGGCGGCCTGAGTATGGAGCGCAATGTGTCGCTCTCGAGCGGCAACAAGATCTGCCGCGCGCTGAGAGCGCGCGGGCATCAGGCCATTCTGGTGGATATGTTCATGGGCTTTGGGGACTACGATGGTAAGCTCGAAGATGTTTTCGACGCACCGGACGGCTTCTGCGGCGACTATTCCGTCGCCGAGGCGGAGCCCGACCTCGCCGCCGTGCGCGCGAGCCGCAAGGACCAGAGCAAGAGCCTTTTCGGTCCCGGCGTGCTCGATGTGTGCGCCAAGGCGGACGTCGTATTTCTGGCGCTGCACGGCACCTGCGGCGAGGATGGCCGCGTGCAGGCGGCGTTCGACCTGCTCGGCATCCCCTATACCGGCGCGGGCTACTTATCGAGCGCCATTGCGATGGATAAGGACCTGACGAAGCGTCTTGTGTCGGAATATGTCATCACGCCGCAGTGGCGCACCGTGCGCTACACGGAAGGCGACATCGCGCGCCTTGTGTCGGAAACGAAGCTCCCTTGCGTCGTCAAGCCGGTCGCCAACGGCTCGTCTGTCGGCGTCTCCATCGCGCATACGGGCGCGGAGCTCAAAAAAGCGCTTGAAGAGTGCTTACAGTTCGGCGCGCAGGTCGTGCTCGAACAGTACATCTCCGGCCGCGAGATCCAGGTTGGTATCATCGCGGGCAAGGCACTGCCCTCCATCGAAATTATCCCGAAGACGGGCTTTTATGACTACGCGAACAAGTATCAGGCCGGCGCGGCGGAGGAGATCTGCCCCTCGCCAATCCCCGAGGACTGGGAGATGCGCGTGCGCACCGCGACCGAGACGGTCTACCGCCTGATCGGCCTGAGCGTCTACTCCCGCGCGGACTTCATCGTCACGCCCGACGGTACGCCGTACTTCCTTGAGATCAACACGCTGCCCGGCATGACGAAGACGAGCCTTCTTCCGCAGGAGGCGGCGGCGGTCGGCATCGGCTACGAGGAACTGTGCGAAAAGATCGTCGAAGAGTCGCTGAAGCAGAAAAGAGGGCTGTAAATGGAGGCCATCACGGTAAAGGAGCTGCTCGCGGCGGTGCACGGTGAGCTCTTGCAGGGAGATGAGACAGCGCAGATCCTCGGCGTGAACACCGACAGCCGCACCGTCAAAGCGGGTGAAGTTTTCGTGCCGCTCGTCGGCGAGCGCTTCGACGGGCATGACTATATCGAAAAGGCGATTTCCGCGGGCGCGGAGGGCTGTCTGTGCGCCCGCGTGCCGGAAACGCTGCTGCCCGGAAAGTTTTACATCAAGGTGCCTGACACGCTGCTTGCGCTCAAGGACTTGGCCGCGTGGTACCGTGCGCAGTTTTCTATTCCCTTTGTGCAGGTGACGGGCAGCGTCGGCAAGACGACAACAAAGGAAATGATCGCCTCGGTACTGGGCGTGAAGTTCCATACGCTCAAGACCGCGGCCAACTATAATAATGAGATCGGCACGCCGCAGACGTTGCTGGGCCTCTCCCACGCGCATCAGGCGGCGGTGATCGAGACGGGCATGGACCGCGCGGGGCAGATCCGGTATCTTGGCGAGATGGTGAAGCCCGATATCGCCGTCATCACGAACGTCGGCGACATGCACATTGAATACCTCGGATCGCGCGAGAACATTCTGAAGGCCAAGTGCGAGATATTTGAAAACCTCAAAAAAGACGGCCTCGCCGTCTTAAACGGCGACGACGAGCTTTTGAACACCGTCTCTCTGCCGCAGAAAACGTTGCGCTGCGGCCTGTCCGAGCACTGCGATGTCCGCGTCAGCGAGGTCGAAGACCTTGGCATCGACGGCATTCGCTGCACCGTGACGACGGAGAAGGAGCGTTACGCGCTCTCCATCCCCGTGCCGGGAAAGCACATGGTCTACTCCGCGGCGATGGCCGCGGCCATCGGTGAGTACCTTGGCGAGACCAAAGAGGAGATCGAGCGCGGCGCTGCGGCTTATGAGCCTGCGGGCTCACGCATGCACGTCATCACGTTCTCTGAAAACCGCCGCCTGCTCGACGACTGCTACAACGCGGGTCCGCAGTCGATGGCGGCGTCGCTGCGCGTATTGGGCGCGAGCGGCGGCAAAAAGGCCGCCGTCATCGGCGATATGGCGGAGCTCGGAGACCTTACCGAGCGTGCGCATAAGGAAATCGGAGAACTCACCAAAGAGCTCGGCATCGACACTGTCATCGCAATCGGCGCACGGGCAAAATACTTTACAGAAGGGAACCCCTCTGCACAGTGGTTCGGGAGCGTGGACGAGGCGATGGGCGCCGTCAAGGCGGCGTTCACGGCGGAGACGGCGATGCTCGTCAAGGCCTCGCACTCCATGTACTTTGAGAAGATCGTAGAGGAACTGACCAAAGCATGATCGACATCAGTGTTACGGGACTCATCAAGTCCTTTGACCTCGAAAAGAAAATACTGGACGGTATCACCTTTCAGATCGACACGGGCGAGCGCGTGGGTCTTCTCGGCAAAAACGGCGCGGGCAAGACGACGCTCTTCCGCATCCTGACGGGCGAGCTCGACTACGACGCGGGCGAGGTGAGCATCGCCTCGGGCCGCAGGCTCGGTCTCATCTCACAAATTCCTGTGTATCCCGAGGGCTACACGGTCGAAGACGTGCTCAAGAGTGCGTTTTCGCGCATGCAGAGGATGGAGGACGAGATGAACGCCCTCTCCCAGCAGATGGCAGGCGGCGACGAGAGCGAAGAGACGCTGCGCCGCTACGGCGAGCTTTCGGCCAAGTTCGAGGGTCTCGGCGGCTACGACACCGAGACGCCCATCAACAAGGTTGCCAACGGCCTTTCCATCCCGCCGGAGATGCGCGAGCGCCTGTTTGACACGCTCTCGGGCGGCGAAAAGACGCGCGTGAACCTCGGCCGCCTCATTCTGGAGGATACGGACATTCTGCTGCTCGACGAGCCGACGAACCATTTGGACCTGCACGCCATCGAATGGCTGGAGCAGTATTTGTCAACGTTCAAGGGCACGGTCGTCGCCATCTCGCATGACCGATACTTCTTAGACCGCACCATCACCCGCGTCATCGAGGTGCTCGACGGCAAGGCGGAGTTTTACAGCGGCAACTACAGCTTCTACGCGGTGGAAAAAGAGCGCCGCTATTTGGAAAAGATGCGCCAATACGAAAAGGAGCAGGCCAAGATTGCCCAGCTTGAAAAGAGCGCCGAGCAGCTGCGCATGTTTGCCTTCAAGGGCATGGACAAGACGTACCGCCGCGCGCTGTCGATGGAAAAGCGCATCGAGCGTATGCGCACGACGGACAAGCCGACGAAGGAACGGGCACTGAGCGCGCAGTTCAAGTCGCAGGAATTCTACGGCGACGAGGTGTTCGCGCTCAAAAAGCTCAAAAAGAGCTTCGGCGACCGTGTGCTGTTCCACGACGTGGACTTGCAGGTGCGCGGCGGCGAGCGCATCGCGCTCATTGGCGACAACGGCACGGGCAAGTCGACGCTCATCAAGATGCTGATGGAAGAGGAATATCCCGACGAGGGCAAGATCAAGTTCGGCCCGTCGGTGCGCATCGCGTACCTGCCGCAGATCGTCGAATTCGACGTGCCGGAACGGAACCTGGTCGACACGATGCTCTACTCCAAGCGCAGCATCACGCCGCAGAGCGCGCGCAACCGCCTGGCCGCGTTCCACTTCACGGGCGAGGACGTTTTTAAGAGCGTCAGCGTGCTCTCGGGCGGCGAGCTTTCGCGCCTCAAGCTCTGCATCCTGATGGATGAGGAAGTGAATCTCCTGATCCTCGACGAGCCGACGAACCACCTCGATATCGCGTCGCGCGAGTGGATCGAAGAGGCGGTGGAGAGCTACGACGGGACGCTCCTGTTCGTGAGCCACGACCGCTATTTCATCAACCGCTTTGCAACGCGTGTGTGGGAGCTTGAAAACGGCGTCATCACCGACTATCCGATGGGCTTTGCGCGCTACCGGCAGGTCAAGGCACTGGAGGCGCAGAACAAGATCGACCACACGCCAAAGGCTGTAAAGGAAAAGACGGTTACAGAAAAACCAAAGCCGAACCGCTCTGCCCAGCAGGCGCGGCGGCAGCTCACCATCTGTGAAAAGGAAATTTCCGCGCAGGAGACAGCCATCGCCGAGATCGAGCAGCGCCTCGAAGAGGCGGGCGGCGACTACGAGCGCTACAGCGAAATTTATAAGGAGAAGGAAGCCGCCGAGCAGAAGCTCAGCGAGCTGATGGAAAAGTGGGAAACGCTCGCCGAGCAGGCGGGCGAATGAGGAACATACCATGAAGAGACAGAAAAGACTGTGGACAGCGGCAGCAGCCTGTGCCGTGCTCGGCGCGACGTGCCGGGCCGTCCCGGGTGTGCGCTTTGCAGGACTGCTGTTCTGGTGCCTGACGGCGCTTTTGATCGTCTTTGCGATGCTCGAGCAGTACAAAGAGCATGCGTGGGCAAAGTGGGGAAAACGCGTTCTGCTCGCGCTCGTGTGCTTGGGCCTTGTCGCATTCGGGTATCTTGAATCGCTCGTTATTCGCGGCGCGCACACGGACGGGCGCGCGGAAGACGCGCAGTGCGTGGTTATTTTGGGCGCGGGCGTGAACGGCACGACGCCGTCGCTGATGCTCTCGTCGCGGCTGCAGGCGGCGCTTGACTTCATCGCGGACAAGCCGGACATCCCCATCATCTGCTCAGGCGGTCAGGGGCCGGGGGAGGATATCTCCGAGGCCGACTGCATGGCCGACTGGCTCATCGCCCACGGCGTGGACGAGAGCCGCATCTACCGCGAGGACCGATCGACCAGTACGCAGGAGAACTTTGCTTACAGCGAAGAGATCATGGCGGAGCTGGGGCTTGATGCGGGCGACATGTTCGCCTTTGTCACGAACGACTACCATATTTTTAGGGCGGGGCGCATCGCCGGAACAGATGCGGCCTGCGGCGTGGCGGCGACGCTGCCGCGCAGCGCCTATTACGATGCCTTACAGCTCAACTACTATGTGCGGGAGGCCTTTGCCACCGGTTGGCTCCTGCTGAGAGGAAACTGAGTATGAACGATAACATTTTATGCATTTACTATTCCCGCACGGGAAACACGAAAAAAGCCATGGAGGAGGTCGCCGAGGCGCTGGACTGCGAATGTCTCGAAATTCGCGACAAGGTCGATCGCAGCGGCACGATGGGCTACCTTCGCTGCTGCTTTGACGCGATGCACAAGCGCACGAGTGCGGTTTCGCGCCCGAAATGCCAGAAGCCGCTGTCGGACTACAAGCTCGTCATCCTCGGCACGCCCGTGTGGGCGGGCCGCTGTTCGAGCGTTATTCGCGGCTTTTTGAAGCGCCGCGGCTATGAGATCCAGAACGCGGCGTATCTCATCACGCACAAGAGCGAGCAGGACTATAAGGACGTCTTCCGCCAGATGGACCTCTATTTGCAGACGCCGCACGTGGCGGAGGTCTCGCTCTGCCCCGATTCCGCGGGCTACCACTTCTGGCGAGACCAGTTCGTCAAGGCCTGCTCTGACTTCATTGCGGAGGACAAGGCCTGATGTGGGAAAAGCTCAAACAGCTCGCGCGCCGCTATGACGAGATCGGCGAGCTGCTCGAAGTGCCGGAAATTTACGCTGACCCAAAGAAGCTGCGCGCGCTCACGCGCGAGCAGAAGGAGCTTTCCGCCGTGGTGGAGACCTACCGCGCGTACCAGAAGTGCGAGGACGACATCGTGCAGGCGCTGGAGCTTGTATCCGATCCCGAGCTCAAGGACATGGCGCAGGAGGAATTGAACACTGCCAAGGCGGAAAAAGAGCGCCTTTTTGACGAGCTGCGCGTGCTGCTCCTGCCGCGCGACCCGAACGACGACAAAAACGTCATCGTCGAGATCCGCGGCGGCGTGGGCGGGGAGGAGAGCGCGCTTTTTGCCGCCGACCTCTACCGCATGTATGCGATGTACGCGGAAAAGCGGGGGTACCGCGTGGAGCTGCTCAACTACAACGATACGGAGTTGGGCGGCGTTAAGGAAGCTGACTTTATCGTCAGCGGCGATGGGGCGTATTCGAGATTCAAGTTTGAATCCGGCGTCCACCGCGTCCAGCGCGTGCCGGAGACGGAGTCCGGCGGGCGCGTGCACACCTCGACCGCGACGGTCGCCGTGCTGCCGGAGATGGAGGAGGTCGACGTCGACCTCCGGCCCGAAGACATTGAGATGCAGGTCTACCGCGCTTCCGGCGCAGGCGGCCAGCACGTCAACAAGACGAGCTCTGCCGTGCGCCTCATCCACAAGCCGACGGGCATCGTCGTTTCGTGCCAGGAGGAGCGCTCCCAGCTCCAGAACCGCGCCAAGTGCATGGCGATGCTCGCGAGCAAGCTCTACGAGGCTGAGCGCGAGCGCGTGGAGGGTGCGATCACGAGCGAGCGCCGCGCGCAGGTCGGCAGCGGCATGCGCAACGAGCGCATCCGCACCTATAACTTCCCGCAAAACCGCGTGACTGACCACCGCCTGACGGGCGAGAACAAGAATTTCAACATCGACGCCGTGATGAACGGCGATTTAGACCCCATCATCGACGCGCTCACGATGCAGGAGCAGGCCGAAAAGCTGCGCGAGAGCACCGAAGCTTAAGAAAGAAGAGAGAGCATTGGAAACAAAATGGTTTGACCTGCGCACCGCAGAAGATGCGGAGCGCATCGCGCAGGCGGCGGACATTCTGCGCCGCGGCGGGCTTCTGGCCATCCCGACGGAGACGGTCTACGGCCTCGGCGCGGACGGCCTTGACGAGACCGCCGTGCTGCACATTTTCGAGGCCAAGGGCCGCCCGCAGGACAACCCGCTCATCCTGCACATTCCAGATGCAAGCTGGCTTACGCGCTACTGCGAGGATGTGCCGGACGCGGCCTACAAGCTGGCCGAGCGCTTCTGGCCCGGCCCGCTGACGATGATTTTAAAGAAAAAGCCCTGCGTGCCGCTGCGCACGACCGGCGGGCTCGAGACCGTCGGCATGAGATGCCCCGACCATGCCGTGACGCGCGCCATCATCGAAGCATCCGGCGTGCCCGTCGCCGCGCCGAGCGCGAACACCTCGGGCCGCCCAAGCTGCACGACGGCAGAGCACGTGCGCGAGGACATGTGGGGCAAGATCGACGGTATCGTCGACGGCGGCCCCTGTCAGGTGGGCGTGGAGTCGACGATCATCGACCTGACGGTCACGCCGCCGCAGCTGCTGCGCCCGGGCGGACTGCCGCTTGAGAGCCTGCGCGATGCGCTGGGCGAGGTGACGGTCGACAAGGCAGTGACGCAGAAGATGAATGACGGCGAAAAGCCGCGCGCCCCGGGCATGAAGTACCGCCACTATGCGCCTAAGGCCCCCGTCACGGTCGTGACCGGCGGGGCGAAGGCGAGCGCGCGCTATCTGCTCACACACGCGCTCGAGAAGTCCGGCATCATCTGCTTTGACGAGTTCACGCGGCTCTTCGACGGGCACATCGTCCACCCCCTCGGTGCGAGCGACGATAAGCGCGCGCAGGCGCAGCACGTCTTCGACGCGCTGCGGACGTTCGACGAGACGAATGTGGGCGAGATCTGGGCACAGTGTCCGGACAGTAAAGGCCTTGGCCTTGCCATCGGCAACCGCCTCAAAAAGGCCGCGGGCTTCCATGTGGAGGACGCGGACGACGGCAAGATCGTCATCGGCATCACCGGCGGCACGGGCGCGGGGAAGACGAGCCTTCTGCGCGCGCTTGAAAGAAAGGGCGCATGCGTGCTCGACTGTGACGCGGTCTATCACGAGATGTTAAAAGATGACGAGCCGCTGCTGCGCGCGCTGCGCGAGGCGTTCGGCGATGTCATTTTTCGGCAGGACGGCAGCGTGGACGTCCACGCCATCGGCCTGATCGTCTTCAAGGACAGAAAAAAGCTCGCCGAGCTCGACGCCATCGTGCACGAGCGCATCCCGCGCGCGCTGGCGCAGAAAATGGCGGCGACGAACGCGGAGATCATCGGCCTCGATGCTATCAAGCTCATCGAGAGCGGCCTTGGCGCGATCTGCGACGCGACCGTCGCCGTAACGGCGCCTGAAGAGGTGCGGGTCAAGCGCATCATGGCGCGCGACAGCATCACCGAGGAGTATGCAAGGTCGCGCATCGCGGCACAGAAGGACGCGGACTATTTCCGCGCGCAGTGCGATTATGAATTTGTGAACGATCTGCTGACCGCTGAAAAGGCGGAACACGCGGCAGAGGTCTATATCAACACGATCATCAACAATTTGAAGGAGGAAACTGAGAGATGAGTGAAAAGAACAAGCTCGCTGAAAAACTGCTCTACGCCCCCAAGAATGGCTATGACCGCCTGAGCGCAGAGGATGAAAAAGCGATGGAGGCCTATTGCGAGGACTACAAGAAGTTCCTCAACAACGGCAAGACCGAGCGCCTTTGCGTGGAGTACTGCATCGAGTTGGCGGAAAAGAAGGGCTTCAAGGCCTACGAAGCGGGTATGAAGCTGAGCGCCGGCGACAAGGTCTACTTCAATAACCGCGGCAAGGGCATCATGCTCGCCGTCATCGGCAGCGAGGACTTGAGCCACGGCGCGAACATTGGCGCGGCGCATACCGACTCCCCGCGCCTTGACTTAAAGCCCCGCCCGCTCTACGAGGAGGCCGAGATGGCCTACTTCAAGACCCACCACTACGGCGGCATCCGCAAGTACCAGTGGGTGACGATCCCCCTCGAGCTGCACGGCGTGGTCGTGCTGCGCGACGGCTCGAAGGTCGACGTCCACATCGGCGGCAAGGAGGACGATCCCCAGTTCATCATCAACGACCTTTTACCGCACCTTGGCCGCGAGCAGGGCAAAAAGCCGCTCAACGAGGCCATCCCGAGCGAGAGCTTGAACGTGCTGCTCGGCGGAAAGCCGTTTGAAGATGAGGACTGCTCCGAGCGCTTCAAGCTCGGCGTTCTCCAGTATTTGAACGCGCAGTACGGCATTACGGAGGAGGACTTCATCTCCGCCGAGCTCGAAGTCGTCCCCGCCGGCAAGGCGCGCGACATCGGCTTTGACCGCAGCTTCATCGCGTCCTACGGTCACGACGACCGCGTCTGCGCGTATGCAGAGCTTGCAGGTATTTTTGACGCTGTGTCCCCGAAGAAGACCGCGGTCTGCATCTTCGCGGACAAGGAGGAGATCGGCTCCGAGGGCGTGTCCGGTATGCTGTCTCAGGCGTTTGAGTGGTTCATGGGCGACATGTGCCGCACGCAGGGCGTCGCGCTTTCTGACTGCTTTGCCAACTCCTTCTGCCTGAGCGCAGATGTGACGGCGGCCTATGACCCGAACTTTGCCGACGTGTACGACAAGCGCAACTCCGCCTTCGTCAATTACGGCGTGGCGCTGTGCAAGTATACCGGCTCCGGCGGCAAGGGCGGCGCGAGCGACGCAAGCGCCGAGGTCGTCGGCAAGGTGCGCAGGCTGATGAACGACAACGGCGTCTTCTGGCAGATGGCCGAGATGGGCAAGACCGACGCAGGCGGCGGCGGTACGGTCGCCAAGTTCATGGCCCAGCGCAACATCGACACGCTCGACGCGGGCGTGCCCGTGCTCTCGATGCACGCACCGTATGAAACGGTCGCCAAGCTCGACTGCTATATGACCTACAAGTGTATGAAGGCCATCTTTGAGCAGGCGTAAGAAAATATTCTGAGATTCCGAGAAGCGCTCTCCCACGTGCCGTGGGAGGGCGTTTTCTGCCAAAAAGTCATACAATGTTGAACAAATTGTAAAGTTTCCTGCGGTTTTGCTTGCATAAGCGAGCGTGGCGTGATATTCTGTCAAAATACCAAAGGATCAGGAAGGGAAGAGAGTCATGCTCCAGTTATTCACCGATACGTCCGCGAACCTGCCAGTCGCGCTGACGAAACAACACCACATCACCGTCGTGCCGTTTTCCTACACGGTGGATGGAAAGGAGACGGACTATCCCGATGATGTGGATTTCGACGGCGCGGCGTTCTACGGCGCGATGCGCCGCGGCGCGGTCGTCAAGACCTCAATGGTCAATCCCGACCTGATGGCGAACTACTTTGAGCGTGCGCTCTCTCAGGGCGACGATGTGCTCTACGTCGGCATGTCCGGCGGCATCAGCGGCACGGCGCAGGCCGCGGTCATCGCCGCGGGCGAGCTGACGGAAAAATACCCCGCGCGGAAGATCGTCACGATCGACACCTACGCTGCCTCCCTTGGCGAGGGGTTGCAGGTGCTCGAGGCCGCGCGCATGATCGAAGAGGGGAAGAGCTTAGACGAGATCAAGGCGCATTTGCTCGCGAGAAGACCGCACATGTGCCAGTTTTTCACGGTCGACGACCTTGCGTACTTAAAGCGCGGCGGCCGCATTTCGAGCGCGACGGCGCTGATCGGCACGGTGCTGAGCATCAAGCCGATTTTGCGCGGTGACGAGACGGGACACATCGTCTCCTGCGGCAAGGTGCGCGGCATGAAGCGCGCGTATCAGGAGCTTGCGAATTACTACGACGGCCGCGCGCTCGACAAGAGCGAGATGCTCGGCATCGCCCACGCGGACAATGAAGAGGGCGCGCAGGCGCTCATCGCGCTGCTGCGGGACAAGGGCTTCACCGGCGAATGCCTGAACGTGGTCTACGAGCCCGTCACCGGCGCCCACGTCGGCCCGGGAACGGTGGCGCTGTTCTTCTACGGAACAGAAAAGTGAACATAAGGAGCGCCCGAAGGGAAACCTTCGGGCGCTTTTTCTATGGTAGACTTTGCGCAAAAGGTCTGATATGATGACAGAAGAGAGATTTTGAGAGAAAATGGGAGGGTTTTATGAAAAAAACGTGTCTCATCAGAGCGTTGCTGCTCGCTGCGTACTGCGTACCGTTTGCCTACCTTTCTGTGAAGGGTGACGTTACTTCGGGGACGATGCTATATTACGGCGTGATGATCGTCAGCTTTGTGATTTTGTACCGGTGCGCGCTGAAAACAAATAACGTTCCCATCATTTTTATCGGGAATATACTGAGCTTTATGTCCTCCTATTTGACGGCAAAGCTGTCGCAGTTAGACCCGATGGAATGGTACTGTAAGCCGTTCACATCCCACTCCCAGATCGTCGCGATATCGGTCGCGTCCCTCATCATCCATGCGATCATCGTATGGAGAAGAGGCAGAAAGCAGAGGAACGCACAGGGGTGTGACAGAACATGAAGAAACGCAAAAAAGCGATGATCGCACTGCTGATCGTAGCCCTGTTCGGTATGATATTGGCCTGCATTTCTTCCCATCCTTTTGTTTCACGCAGGTGCGAGGTGCCGGAGGAGTATGTCGCTGAGATCTGCGCGCAGTCGATGGGAGTTTACTCAAAGAAAGTGCCCTTGCTGCCGATTTACATTTCCATCGAGCAGTTTTCAGCGGGACGGGCCTATTATACGGTTCACTATTTCCCGTTTGGAACGCTTGGCATGTCCTATAGTTTGACCGACGGATTTTGCCAGGAAAATCCGCTGACGGGCCTGCAATAAGATGAATCGGCAGAACCGGCTGTTTTTCCACTGGATTTTTGCGCACGCTTCTGTTATGATAAACGCCAAAGAAACGCCATGGATCGGCATTGTGTTCAAACCGTCAGCAAAGGAGAAACGAATATGAAAACGATACAGGCCATCAGAAGCAGAAGAAGCATCCGTAAGTACCAGCCAAAACCCGTTCCGCACGAGGTCATCGAGCAGATCGTCGCGGACGCGGCCTACGCCCCCTCGTGGAAGAATACGCAGATCGCGCGCTATGTGCTCGTCGAGGACCGCACGACGATCGATAAAATGGCGGAGGAGATGGTGCTTGATTTCAAGCTGAACGAGAAGACGCTCAAAAACTGCCCCGCCGTTATGGTGCTTACCTATGTGACCGGCCGCTCGGGCTACGAGCGCGACGGCTCGTTCTCGACGCCGAAGGAGGCGGGCTTTGAGATGTTCGACGCGGGCATCGCCGCGCAGACATTTTGTCTTGCCGCGTGGGAGCGCGGCGTCGGCACCGTCATCACGGGGTACTTCGACGAAGAGAAGATCACGAGACTTTTGAACCTGCCGGAGAATCAGAAGGTCGGCTGTGTTATCGGTCTTGGCTATCCCGATGAGGAGCCCGCCGCGCCGAAGCGCAAGAGCGTGGAAGATTTGCTGACGTACAAATAAAAAGCTGCAAGCGCCCGAGGAAAACGCCCTCGGGCGCTTTTTCGCTTGATTCGGACAATGCTTTCTGGTAAAATAAGCAGTATAAAAATATAGAAAAATGAGAGATATGGAGGCCATAAGATGAAAAAATACAGCTTATCGGTTATTTGCATAGTGCTTTTTGCCCTGCTGGCTGGATGCGGCAACAAGGAAACGTCAAACATAACGGTCGATTATGGCGATTCGGCTGTCTACACAGAACAGGATATGGATGATGCGATAAAGGTGATCGAAGAGATGATCGGTTCGTGGGAAGGCTGCGAATTACATAGCATTTCATATTCGTCAGATGACGTCTGCACGGATGAAAAGAACCTTTCGTGGATGAATGATTTGGAAAAGGCAAATGACAACGATCTGGCTTTTACACAATGCATCATGTTCGACAGCAGCTTTCGCTCTCCGAAAGAGGGCGGCGGAGCTTGGGAGCCGGACACGGAATACACATGGTCCTGGTGGTTGGCTCGCAGCGATGGCGGGGAATGGAAACTGATGACTTGGGGATATTAAAGTGCTTCCCGGTTTGAGGCTCGTATTTCCGACGGCACAAAGGGTATGCTTTTCGCGCTTTCTGCAAATCCTACCGGAAATGACTTTCGGGAGGACTTTGCGATGAGAAGCGAAACGAAACCCTCGCAGGACGAGGAGAAAAACGGGCAGGAGCCGTTGCTGCCGCCCATTCAGCCGGTCATCGACTTCGGCTCGGTCGTCATCAAAAATAGCCGCGCGGCCATCCACTGCCTGACGATCGCCGGACAGATCGAGGGCCACATGCAGCTGCCGAACACGCAGAAGGCGACGAAATACGAGCATGTGCTGCCGCTGCTGGCGTATCTGGAGGAGAGCGAGGACATCGACGGCGTTTTGTTCCTGCTCAACACCGTCGGCGGCGATGTGGAGGCGGGGCTTGCCATCGCCGAGCTCATCTCAGGGATGAAAAAGCCAACGGTCTCGCTCGTGCTCGGCGGGGGACACTCCATCGGCGTGCCGCTTGCTGTCGCGCCGATGGTGACGATGATCGCGCCGTCGGCGTCGATGACCATCCATCCCGTGCGCACGAGCGGCACGATCATCGCCGCGCCCCAGACGTACCAATATTTTGAGCGCTTGCAGGAGCGCATTGTGCGCTTTGTGACGAAAAACTCACGCATCGGGCGCGACGAGTTTTTGCGCCTGATGATGGACACGCAGGACCTCGCCTCTGACGTCGGCAGCGTGCTCTACGGGGAAGAAGCAGTGGCCTGCGGCCTCATCCAGCGCATCGGCAGCCTCTCCGACGCGCTCGACGCGCTGTATGTGCTCATTGACGAAAAGAAGAAGTAAAAAGCCTCGCAGAGTTTGCCGACGGAAGTCGGCAAATAGAGTTAAATCATTTTCTGTCGGGGCGTGTACCTGACAGAAAATACAACTCAGGCTGCAAGTGTGCGAATTGTTCGCCTACGGCGAACAATTCGTGCGCGCAGCAGACTGAAAAAGTTTGTCGGAAAAACCCGTTAGGGGTTTTTCGACAGTTTTAGACGCCTTCGGGCGTCTTTTTGCGCTTTGTTCATCGAATCCACTTGAAAAGACGGCGGAAAAATGGTATATAGTATTAGTCAAAATGTGTCATTATACCCTTATCGTGGGGGATGACGCCTTTTTCCAAGGAGGATATCGCTCGTGTACTTAAAGGCATTGGAGATCCAAGGGTTCAAGAGCTTTCCGGACAAGACGGTGCTCAACTTCGGTGAGGATATCACCGCCATCGTTGGCCCGAACGGAAGCGGTAAATCGAATATTTCGGACGCCATCCGCTGGGTCATGGGCGAGCAGTCGAGCAAATCGCTGCGCGGCGCGAAGATGGAGGATGTCATTTTCGGCGGCACGGAAACGCGCAACCAGATGGGCTTTGCGCAGGTGACGCTCGTGCTCGACAACACCGAGCACATCTTCCCCAGTATGGAGGAGACCGAGGTCGCCGTCACGCGCCGGTACTACCGCAGCGGCGAATCGGAATACTACATCAACAAGCAGTCCGTGCGCCTGCGCGATGTGAACGAGCTGTTCATGGACACCGGCATGGGCCGCGAGGGCTATTCCATCATCGGTCAGGGCCGCATCGACGAAATACTCTCGCAGAAGAGCGGCGACCGCCGCGAGATCTTTGAAGAGGCGGCGGGCATTTCGCGCTTCCGCTACCGCAAGGAGGAGTCGGAACGTAAATTGGAGCGCACGGAAGAAAACTTAGTGCGCATCAACGATAAGATCGCCGAGCTGGAATTGCAGGTCGAACCCCTGCGTGCGCAGGCAGAGACGGCGAAGCAGTATCTTATCTACCGCGACGAACTGCGCCTTTTGGAAATTTCCGCGTGGCTTGAAAATCTGGAAACGCTCAAGACAAACGCCATCAAGCTCGACACCGACCTGTCGCTCGCGCGCGAGGAGCTCAAAAAGGCGAACGCGGACTTAGAGGCGCTGTACGCTGCGTCCGAGCAGTTCTCCGCGCGCATCCACGAGAACGACATCGCGCAGGAGGAAAAGCGCGCGCAGCTCTCGGAGCTCGACGCGCAGGTTAAAGAGCAGGAATCTGCCGTCGCGGTGCTGCAAACGGGCATCGCGCACAACGAAGAGAACATCGCGCGCGTGGAGGAGGAACTCAGAAGCCAGTCTGACCGCGTGGGATCGATGGATGCGCAGATCGCGCAGCAGCGAGCGCGTATCGAAGAGCTGGAACGGAGCAAAAACGAAGTCGAAACGGCGCTCTCCGAGCTTTTGAAGCAGGCGGAGGAGCTGTCGAGAAACGCGGGCGAGGCCGCGAGCGAGGCC
>OGII01000377.1_pt1 | contig 43443 bp, 29 predicted proteins | sample 1571701 | NCBI WGS metagenome assembly OGII01 (sample SAMEA2581950, study PRJEB24529) | metagenome | biome: Human gut stool | place: China | collected 2011
CCATAAGCCACTTATCGTAGTCTTTTGGAAACCACGCCTGATGGCGTAGGAAACGAAGACTTCAGACGTGGTAATTCATGCCACTGTTATACCATACACAATCCCATCCTGGCATATTATTAGCCGTTTTCGCGTAGGACGCTTTATCCAAATATACTTTCTCATGCGTAATATTAGTATAATAATAGGGCTTATCTGTATCCCTCCCCAAAATAGTAGGAATACTCGATGTCAGAGAATATGTCACTTTTCCAATACATTCATCCGGCTCAAATGAACCTGTCGCTTTGCATGTTTTTGTAGAATAGTTATGAACCGTACATTTGACTGGATCATCCACTTTATTATACGGTGTCATTTCAAAAGAAATATATTTTATTGTTTTTCCAGAATTGTTCCTAAACAGAATTCCGGGTGTAACTCCACCCACACTGTTTACTGTAAATCCTCCACTGATTACATCCACCGGATATACCAGATTTGAAAAAGCTTCATCTTGATTTTGGGTTTCCTGCGTATCTGTCGATTCAGATTCTGCTTGTGCATTACTCTGTTCGGAGCTTTCTTGCTGATTCTGCTCGTTCTCTCCATTCGGATTTGTCCATCTAGGCACGTTTGGATTCCATAGTCCATTTTCATCAACCCAATAACCATCGAGCTTGATTGTTTGTCCTTCTGCACGCTTTCCATCTGGTAAACGATACTTCCAACTTCCATCTTCCTGATACCATTCACCACCACTCTGATCCCACTGTGGTGTTTCACTGTTCACTGCCAATACTGGTTGTGTACACCCCAGCGCCAGCAGAAGTGACATCATTGCTAATACTTTTCGCTTTTTCATCGTTCGTCCCTCTTTCCCCTTGTATTTATTTGTATTTCTGTTTTCTTGCATGGCAGGTATACCAAATTTTTTAATGCAAATGGTCGCCCTCAAGGTGACATTTTTCCTATAAAAACCGCCCGATCATCTGTGGGGCATCTCCCCTCTCCAAATGACCGGGCGCTCTAAAACCATTATCTACTCAATTTCATCGAATTCTCTCATACAATTTTTTATTCAGTTCATCATAAGAATCCCACGCGCCCGCAGGAATCTGAATCTTTGTATAAGTGAAAACTTCTTTTATCCTGTCCATAATTTGTCTGCTATGCAATCCTGTCTTTTGAAAAATAATCTCATCGGTAACAGAAATAATTTCATGCGCAGTAAGATTCCGAATTGTTTTTTCTACGGTCCGAAGATCGTCCGTAATTTTTACAAGGCGAACCTCTTTTTTCAGGTAATAATCAATCAAGACTTTCAAGTGAATCGAATAAATATTTCCACATCGAAAATCCCCCTGAAATCCACGGTTAAGGCAATCGAGCATCTCCGTTCCGCGGAGTCTCTTTATACTCCACATTCTTCCAAATGCTCCATCCTCACAATATTCACTCAAATCGATATGTTTCTGGTTTCTCAATACCATCTCAAATAAATCCACAATCAGAGGTGTGATTCCTCGAATAAAATCTGCATACTCTCCTCGCTTCACTTTTATGTCAAGATTTAATGCATACTCAAAACATTTTCTGCCATTTCCACTCCGAACAGGCAGACAGTCAAAATCCAGATCCCGTAAAATTCTGTCCACACTCTTAAAATCAAGAAGCTGGCGATAGTATGCCATTTGAAGCAGTTGCAGATAAGATTCTGTTTCTGATACTGGCAGAGTTCTTGCAACATCAATTCCCGCCTGATAATTGTAAACGGATATGTGTCGTCTTATGATCTCTATCTTTTTCAGTGCAGTAAGAGACGGGCACTGAATAATCCTGCAACGATTCTTCACATCTGGCTCATTGTCCTCATTCAACTCCCATAAAAGCTGTACTTCATAACCTTTATGAAGATGTTCATTCATCTTCCTCTCCGGAGTCGACACCTGAACCAGTTCCGCCCGGTATTCTCCCATCGTCTGCAAAACGAGAAGCCCACTTTTCATCGATGGAGTCCCAGAAGAGATATTCAAAAGCAAACGATCTGTATCATCCAGCTCTTTTGATAACCGGTGAATAATCCGTCTAAATTCTTCGTAGAAATAGTCAAAATCCTGAACTTCCACCAAATCAGGACGCTCAATCATTTCATACGTCATTTTGCGATGTTGTAACTCTGCCAGTTTTTCAAGACAGTAGAGATAGCGGTTATCTTTTTTGTGATTGTCTAAGATTTCTTTTGACATATACAAGACCACTTTGTCTGGTCTGAAAAATCGACAGATATGAATCAGAGATCCATCTCGATAATTTGACATAGAGATCGGATCTGTCCCCCCAACCGGTGAAAACAAAATTACTTTTCCCATATTTACTTTTCTTTTCCATCTCCCATCAAAGTAAACGATCACCCTCTGACAACATTCTTATCAGATAATAATTACTTCCTCGTTTTGAATTTTTTCATTCACCCCAAACAAAGTAACCTCTCCATATCCGGTAATTCTGTAAATCCGCACACTATCCTCACCTTCATGGATCAGTCTAGGCACTTCTGCAACCAGATTATGATATAATTTTTCGGAAATCATTGCTTCAAATGCCGACTTTTGTACACGAAATCCATAACCATTCATTTTCTTTGCAAATGCATTTCTCCGTTTGTTGCTGACAATATCGTAGATAACCAGAATATATATCTTTTTCTCAACCGTTGTCTCTGTATTCCAAAAATAATTTTCCATTCCATCACCTATTTATTACCGAATCATCACAGGAACGTATTCGGACGGATCTCCTGTTTCTAATGCTTTCACAAGTTGCCCCACTTGTAAATCCAACGCACGCCGAAAACTCACACTATAATTGATATACGACAGATATTTGTTTTGTGTTCTAAACTTTGTCTCCAACTTCTGCATATATGCTTTAAATCCCTCTTTATCCAAAAAAATTCCCGGCATATCTTCTTCTGTGTGGAAATTCTCTTTCATGATTTCATGACCATTTATCATACTCAGTGCCGTTGAATCAATCAGAACTGCCCGCCATTCTTCCATCAAATCACTCGCCAGTGTCGGATGCTTCTCTCTGTCCTTATGCATGATTCCAAAGTAAGGATTGAGTCCCTTCCCCTCTAATTTTCCATAAATCTCATTCAATATGATGGAATATCCAAGACTGATCATCGAATTAAATGGATCAAGCGGTGGTCTTTTGGATCGCCCTGTAAATGCAAATTCCGGATCAATCAATTTTCCCAATGTCTTGAAATATATCTTTGCCGAATGTCCTTCATATCCCATCAATTGTTCAATATCTTCCGCTGAATCCACCTTTTTCTTCATGTACATCATTTCATCGATTGCTCTGGAAGTCTCGATGTTTTTATGTCGTCCATATCGTCTCAAAATAACGGACTGATTATGAATTTTCGCTGAAATAATTCTCTTAGAAAACGCAAGATTAAATGCATCATCCTGCCCCAGTTCTGCCTGTCTTCTCTGGCGCTGTGTATTTACATGAGAAGTCGACACCAGTCTTCCAAAATACGATCCATGAGTTGAATAAAAGATAACCGTCACACCACGTTTCAGACATTCTGCCATACACTGCGTAGTCAGCTGCACTTTACCAAACACTTCAATTACTTCCAGAACTTCAAGTGGAATACTTTTTAACATTCCGTCCTTATATTTCACCTGAAATCTGTTCTCCGCCACTCCAATAACTGCTCCCTGCTCACAAACATACAAGTAGCTCATTCACATTCCTCCGATCAACGTACCATGTACTTGCGTACCTCTGCAATGATTTCTGAGTTCCTGTAAAATTCTGTTTTCCTCCTTTGCAAATTATTTTGATTATAGTCCCCTGACGGGGCTTGGTTTGGTTCAATCGACAGAAGACAAAATTAACGGAACGTAGGAAAGATAGTTTTCGTCCCCTATCGGGGTCTCTTTAATTTCAATGAACAGCAGAAGGTGATCGAGGAACTTCAACCGTTTTCGTCCCCTATCGGCGTCTCTTTACTTTAAATGATGAAGACGTAAAGCGTTACGTTGAGAAAGCAACGTTTTCGTCCCCTATCGGGGTCTCTTTAATTTCAATGGTCAAGAAAGTTGTTAAAGCGGAGAAAAAGGAGTTTTCGTCCCCTATCGGGGTCTCTTTAATTTCAATGCGAATATAAAACCACCCTTGTGGTGGAAGTGGTGTAGTTTTCGTCCCCTATCGGGATCTCTTTAATTTCAATCTTAAAAAGCAGGTAGAAGAAACAAAAAAGAAACGTTTTCGTCCCCTATCGGGGTCTCTTTAATTTCAATGAAACTTGAACGGATGACAACAGTAAGGGGAGCAAGCGTTTTCGTCCCCTATCGGGGTCTCTTTAATTTCAATGGAATCCGTCAACGAATAAGTGGGGAACCGCTTTGATGTTTTCGTCCCCTATCGGGGTCTCTTTAATTTCAATTTGATGGGGCTTGTGTACTGTATGTAGGCAACGCAAGTTTTCGTCCCCTATCGGGGTCTCTTTAATTTCAATAAGTCGTAAGGGTATACTTGAAATATCCTAGCTTACGTTTTCGTCCCCTATCGGGGTCTCTTTAATTTCAATTATTGTTAATGGGTTCTTTGGTTTCGGGTGTTTCACGTTTTCGTCCCCTATCGGGGTCTCTTTAATTTCAATAGAGTATGCTGTACAAGATTGATGATGTGATCGTTTTCGTCCCCTATCGGGGTCTCTTTAATTTCAATTAGTCATCCGATGAGGGAAGCCCCATTTAAGGGGGCTGAAGTTTTCGTCCCCTATCGGGGTCTCTTTAATTTCAATTTTGCAAGCAACATGGAAGCAACTACCGTGGACGGAGTTTTCGTCCCCTATCGGGGTCTCTTTAATTTCAATTAAATTCAGGAGGGAATTGTTATGAATTCAATTCAGTTTTCGTCCCCTATCGGGGTCTCTTTAATTTCAATGAAAAGTTCATCGGTTGTAAGAGCGAGAGTTTCAGCATGAGTTTTCGTCCCCTATCGGGGTCTCTTTAATTTCAATCGTCGCACGATGATTCTATCACATTATCTAAACTGGTTTTCGTCCCCTATCGGGGTCTCTTTAATTTCAATGGAGAATCGATTGGACTAAAAAGGAAATGATATTAAGGTTTTCGTCCCCTATCGGGGTCTCTTTAATTTCAATTTTGAAGCAGGTAAAGATTTCAACTTGCTCAAAAATGAGTTTTCGTCCCCTATCGGGGTCTTTTTAATTTCAATGCATCTGCTGAAGATACATGTAATCCTGCACTACCGTTTTCGTCCCCTATCGGGGTCTTTTTAATTTCAATACTTACTACCACGTACATTGAATGTACAATGTGATGTTTTCGTCCCCTATCGGGGTCTTTTTAATTTCAATTGATTAATCCGATCACGCACGAGTTACATAAATGTTTTCGTCCCCTATCGGGGTCTTTTTAATTTCAATGCTGTCTGGAACTCAAATCCTCTAAATGTCCACGTTTTCGTCCCCTATCGGGGTCTTTTTAATTTCAATCCTCTCCCTTGAATTCCTTATGGATTCTGGGCTTTAAGTGCGGTTTACGGCGCAAATACAATTTCTTGTATTTTTGCCGTTCTCCGCAACATCAAATTCACCGCAAATCCTTATTTTAAGCCTTACGGCGCAAAATGCTTATTTTACTACTTCAATTTGTCCGAGTCCCATATCATATAACTTTCCATGGTATCGGGTACACTTACAAATATGAGGAGATACACCCAGTCGAGTATCCTGATTATGTTTATGAATCTGATAATTCTTCGCTAAGGTATTTCTAAAAATCTTATCGGTTATCATCAGACCATCTTCCTCGAATAAAGAGTATATCACAGTTTTAGATAAAAATCCACACCCGCTTCCAAGCCATACACAGTTTTCTCTCTGCTCTCCTCTTCTAAACTTTGAATAAAAATGCTTCTGGCAAATCTCCTGAAAGTAATTAAGTGCCTTAAAAATATCCTCGATCGAATACGGACACTCACTGCTGTCCAGAGAAATGTCAAAATAAATATCCGTTCCCGGAATCAGCGCTTCTCTGAAAATCGGCAGAACTTTCTCTTCTCGCTTCATCGTATAATCTACTTTTTGTGCAAGCATCATAGAATCTTTATTTAAAGGTTCACTGTCACTTACAATTAAACCTGACAGATTACAGTTGACCGCATCCCGATCCGCTGTTCCCTCTCTCTTGAGTGTGTGAAACGCAATTGTTTCTAATTTTTGAGTCTCTGCACCCAGGAACTTATCTCGCCGTACCATTCCTGCTCCTGTTGTCCGAACAGTGTTGTAAATTTCCTGACGAATCTGTCCATATCTGCGCTCATTCGTTCCACATTCCCAGGCAAGCAGTGCCGTGCGAATCATCCCTTTTAAAGTGCTTCCCGGAACATACGGCATTCCATAAGCATCCTTTATAAAAGCAAGAATCTCTCGCGGTGATCCGCTCTTTCCCTGAGCTTCAAACATCGCATCTCTTGCGTCTAATTCATAACGACTCCATTTTTTATAATCGTTCTCTGAAAATCCCTGCTCCTTCAGCCATTTTCCAAGATCTCTGGCATTCTTGTCCAGCATATAGCGCAGATAACTCTCTCCCAACCCTTTTCGGCAAAGATCTGCATACATTTTCTCAATATCTGGCACAAGTGCTCTCTTTTTTGCTGGAAGATAAATATACTCTTTTTTTCCAATCTTTTCACCAGATCCCACTGCCACCGGACTAAGTGTATGGATTTTTAATCTGTAATGTTTCAAAAAATTATTCATTTAATTTTTCTATACCTCCAGAAATAATGCCTTCGCATATCGATAAACTGGATGTTTTCCTCCCTGAGATACGTCAAAGACTCCGCCCTCAAACGTATTCTTGAAGCAGGAACCCGCTGAGAAAACATACAGATCCCGTTTTTTCCGGAATTCTTCTGCATAAGTTTCCGATGCCACAAATCCTGAACGCTTTTCCATCTGATATACAGCATTTTGCAAAGTATGATCAAGCTCCTGATCCTCCGGCAGTGCGACAGAAAGAAGCATATGCGAATTTCCTGACTTTTTCTGCAACAGCTCCATGAGTTTTTCTGTCTTTTTTCCGAAGCAAAACTCAAACTTTCCAAGTCCTTCCGACCGCTTTCCACCGATTCCGGTATAGGACAATGCTTCCAGAAGTTCCTCCATCAACACTTTCTCTTTTGGAGATTCCGTCGCCGTAACAATATACAATCCACAGTGATCAGAGAAACGATACGTTCCCACATGATATGGCAGTGTATCTGCCTTTTCTCCGGCTTCCTCATAGAGACGCACCGATGCCAGAACACGCTGGTACGAAACACCAAAATCCTCCATCGGATTGTTTTCCAGATTCAAATTTCCAGAAAGATATTCCTCCAATTTTTCCACAGGCAAAAACTGCATTTTTCTAACCGTTCTCTTTTCTGAGTATGTCTGCGATCCATCTCCCTCGACATACAACAACGGCTTTGGGATCAGATAAGTGTCATCAACAAACGGAAATGCATCCGAAAACAGTAATCTTCCCTGCTCGACTGCACTCAAAAGTTCATTTTCTCTCCCCAGTCGCATTGCCTCCATATAGAGTGCAGAGAACAAGGTGTCTGCATGAAACGTCATTGCACTGTCATTGAGCAGTCCTGTCCCAAGATGGACATCCGTTAAAAACTTGAATTTATAGACTGAATATTCCACTTCAATCATTCCTCCACCTTTATACTTCGTCCAAAATTGCCTGACAGAGATCCATAATCTCCCCCGGCACATCGCCCACTACCACATCTGCCTGAAGATCATGGAAACGCACCTTTCCATATCCGCGGGAACCATTTCCGCCAAGATAATCATATTCCAAAAGCTGAAATCCCTCTTTCAGGATCTCAAAATCTCTCTCCATCTCTTTCTCCGCATTGTCCCCATATGCCTCGTAGATAATATCGAGCGGGAACTCTGCTCCTCTAATGACTCTCTCAATCTGTCTCGGGTTTGCGACAGCAGTCGTTCTCTTGATGCTATTCTCAAACTTGACTTCTGTCTTGCTGGTAACGCCCTGCTTTTTCAGTTCTTCCCAGTTGCTCAGAATCATATCGGAAAAAAGCACCTTGCTTGTCTTGATTTTTCCCTTTGAACATCCGAAAAGATTCGTCAGACATTCTGCATCATCATCCGGTGTCGGCGCAAGCGTTGTATTGTAACGCTTTGCAAGCAGAGATCTCATCTTTCCTTTCAGACTGCTTCCCGGAATCATCGGATGACCGCTCTTGACATCCTTGATCACCGGAGAGTCCACAGCACCAATCGCAGAAAATGCACTTGAACCACCAATATGCATTCCTGTCACTACCTCAATCGTTCCTGTAATCTGTACTTTCGCAAACATTTTTCTCCTCCTTAGCAGTTCCCTGATTATTCTTCTCGCTCTTTTCTGATCGCCTTAATCTCTTAATCGCTTAATCTCTTCCACCATTGTAACGATGAAATGCTACCAGTGCCTCCATATATCGACTGAAATACAGAAACTTCTCCTTGCTTCCCGATATATGATCAAGATAGAAACGCAACTTTGCCTTCTCTGCAAAATCCTTCACATCTGGATTTCGTCCCTCCTCATAGACAATTCGCACTTTCAGATAATTGATTCTTCCAATGATCTCCGGTGTCAGTTTATCGCCCTTAATCTCCATCACATCACCGTAAATATCCGAAGACATCGCCAAAATATTGCGAATCTGAGAAGTACTGAGCTTAATGTTTCCTCTTTTATCCCGCTCCAAACTCTCGATCACCTGTTCTGCCTGATCCACATAGTTTTCCTCATTCAAGACAACAAACTCCGCTTTTTCCTGTCTCATTTTTCCTCTTCCTCTCTGTTAAAATAAACATAAATATAGATTGCTGTGACGAGCTCCCGCCGATTCTCTCCCTCGATCCAACCATACATCTTATTTGCAAATTTCTTATATGCCTCTCTCTGCTCCGGCGAAGTATCCTCTTCCGGCTCCATTCTCGACAACAGATACACATATCTTGCGCGATTGATTGTCTCCGTCCCTCTGAGCAATTCTAATAACTTATAAAGGAACGCCTTGCCATATCCATCCGTCTGCCGGAAAAACTGCTGAATTGCGCTATACTTTTCATTTATAACACAATCCATATATACTCTCCACGGATATACGCCAGACTTCTCAAACAGAGTAATTCCATCCTTCTCCTTTAACTGCTTTGCAATCTTCTCAAGCTCTTCGACTTCCCTTGCCATAATATTAATCGGATATCCCGCATGGTAGATTCCAACTCCGGCGGATATTGTGAGAGTCCTCTGAGTAAATTTCGCAAATGCCACTCGAATATCCTTGTAGCCATTCAAAACATCGTTCCAGGCTCCTGCGAGGAAAATATCGTCTCCACCAGAGTACACAATCATTACGTCACGCTTCTTGTCTCTCAGAATCTTGTTTATGTAAAACTTAAAGAACAGGGATAACTGTCTGGACAAGGTTGCCGTACGCGAAATCGTTATATAACGTCCTGCAACATCCTTTCTATAAAAACCATTGATCAATGTCTGTCCGAGATTGTCCACATCCGCACGAAGGATTCCAATTCGCTTGATTCCCTTCGCCTTCTGCGCCAGCTCCTCAAAAGAATCTTCCGTCGTGTAATCTCCGACCCACAATTTTGTTGCAACATGCTTACCTGTAAAAATCTTATTCTTGGAATATGCCCGCACATACTGCTCAGACTCCATCAGTTCAGTCAAACCATCCTGTGAACATCCCGACAAATATCTCTCACCCGGAAGGGGAAGACTATCCTCAAACTCCGATTTTGTGACAACAAAAAAATCCTGATGAATCACGTCGGAGGAAATCTTCTCCAACCGGTCACAGATCTTACACTTTCCTGCGGAATTTACTTTTCCGGTTCGTCTGCAAATGATACATTCTCTCTCACCATCACGCTTTCTGCTGTTCAGATAGCGAATCTGCCCTGCATCATAGCGATGTGTCTTCTTTGAGGCGATCGTCCTGGAAATCGTGCGATAGAGTCCGGAATAGCTCCCCTCCGGAACATTTTGCAAGTTGTTTAAACTACACGGCACATAGGCACTTGCGACATACAAATCCGTGTCAAACGTCTGTAAAAACCACTGATTTACCTTTTGTTCCTGCTCCTCTATGATCATTCGCGTCTCACAGGTGTTCGGGAGAATCATATAGCAGTGACCACCGCCCGTATAAATCAGATTTGCTCTCGAGAGTGACAATGCCGTCAAAAGCTCATCCGCCATGTGTTCCATCAGAATTTCCAGATAGAAGCTCCTTGCTCGAAGTCCTTTCAATGCCCCGGAACTGTTGATCGTATAAATGAATTTCTGAATTCCCGATATATCCATCGAATACAGGAGAAACATATTTTCATTTTCACACGCTTTTGCTTTCGCGTACAATTTTTTCTTATAGCTGGGTTCTTTCTGTTCCTCCAAGTACTGCTGAATACACTGGGCAACTCCTGCGGTTATTTTCACATGGTCAAAAAGCGAAATGTCTTCAACTTCTTTTACCGCTGTGGAAGATGGAACGTAAGATAAGTTTGCTTCAAGCACTGCCAAAAGAGAATTCAGATACTCTTCTGTAAATGCAATTCCTCTCAGATTTTCTGTGATGTTTGCCAGAACTTTTTTATAAAATTCTTTCGTCATCTTGATCTGCTGTTGCTGAGGATAATTGATCGTTCCCTCATCATCTAAAATCTGCTCTGCATAATGGTAAACAGACTGATTTCCATTCAAAAGATTAAAGACACTGCTCAGTGGAACATTTCGATCAAACATTCCACCCTCCGGCAATTCCTCTTTCTCTCTGCGGTCTGTCGCAGATGCAACGTTATCTGCATAATACGTCAGATACGCCAGCGATTTTTCTGAGATTTTCGCCTGATTTAGTTCCTTTGCGTGATGGTAACGAACACAGTTTAAAATCTCTTCATCTTCGATTCCAATCACATCTCTCAGATATTCATAGCCACTCTGACTGTGAGTTTTCATATTACCTGTGCGGAAAATCACTTTTCCAATATCATGAAGCAGGCTTCCAATCACAAGTTTTATCTGCTTTTCCTGCATGTTTACTTTATCCTCCCCTCTTTTACAAGCTCATACGCTCCCATTCCAAGCCCTGTCTTGATTCCGATTCCCGAATACGTTCCAAACTCAAACAGCATATTCGCGAAATTTGCCATCGTCTGTGTTCCTGTCAACCGAAGTGTCAGGCTTCCGAGAAATGCCGGAACTCGTATTCCCTCCATATCAAACCGAACACTCCTCAAATCATATTTTACAAGTCTGGTATCCTGACAAAGCTGATCCAGAGTGTCCGCATCCATCATGACATTCTCTTCCACAGATGCATCATACTTGTTCATCAGGCTCTGGTAGATACAGCGAATGTCCGGATAAAAAATATATTGCCCCTGCTGTTTAAATGCTGTCGGTGTCAGAAATTGTAAGGATACAAACTTGTCTGCATCTTCTTTATAAAATTGTTGCATCATCTCAGAAAGTGTTTTTTTCTGAAATTCCTTTTCCTTTATCTGAACTGTGATTTCATTTCTCTTCAAATAAAAATCAGATAAATTTTCCAGAGTCTGATGCAAAATAATGTCTTCTGCTTCCTGATTCAATGTATTTACAATCCAATACCATTCTTTATTTTTTACTTTCAGATACTGAGAAAAGGGATGAAGGCGCGATTGATGAAGAATCTCCGCATACTCTTCCGGAATTAATTCCATCAATACTCCGTGAAAAAGGGATGACATTCTGTGATTCAGAGTCCCTGAACTTTCTAATTTCATGATTAATTGTGCTGGCATTTTCTGTCCTTTTCATTTAAATTTCTGTACTTGTTTTTCTTTTTATTATAAAACAACCTCATTGCTTTTACAATGGCAATTCCTGTTTTCTTTCTCAATGAGTATATCAAATTTCATATTTAAAATGGTCGCCCTCAAGGTGACATTTTCCCTATAAAAAGCCGCCCGATCATCTGTGGGGCATCTCTTCCCTCCAAATGACCGGACGGTCTGAAAGTTGTTATTGACAGATTCTGTATTTATCACAGCATCACCACAAGTGCGATTGTAATCAACACAATGCTGATCAGAATCGAGAGGGAGTTGACCGCACTCGACAGTCCGAAATCTCCTTTGAGTTCTGCGGTAAACGCCGGAGCGATGCTTGCGATCGGTGCAAGGAAGGTAATCACAAGCGCCTGACGGTACTCAAGCGGAAATGGCAGGGAAAAGTAGGATGCCAGAGCGAAAAGAATTCCCACGAAATAGCGAGTCGAGAGAATTTTCACAATATCTCCGATCTGCTCCCGATCCCCGCTCAGATGAAATCCGACACCGATCATCAGCATTGCCATAAAGACATTCGCATTTCCGATGATTCCCGCATACTCGATAATCGGCTGAGGCAGGGACATATGGCAGAATGCCAGAATCGTCATGAACACATAGGTTAAGAGCGGAATGCTCTTGGACAGTCTCCGGATAATCGAGCGGATGTCAAATTTTCCATTTCCGGACTTTACCATATCTGCGACACTGCACGATCCGCCCATACAGATGAAGCTGTTTCCGCAGTCAAACAGGCTAACTGCCATGACTCCGACCGGTCCGAGAAATCCCTGTGCAAACGGCATCGCAAAGTTTCCAATGTTGCATCCGGAAATATTCAGGATCGCAAACGACTGATGCTCGCGTCCCCGCTTTCGGTAAAGGACTGCGCCGACTCCGATCATGAACACACCGAATAGAAAACCCATCACCATCAGAAGCAACATCGAGGTCTCCATCTCTCTTCCCGAGAAGTTTGTGATAATCGCCGCTGTCAGGGTAATCTTGACCACGATCTTACTCAAGACATGGAAATCATCCTCCGCAAAAAAACCGATGTTTCGCAGAACATATCCAAGAAGAATGATTCCCACAAAACAGCCTGCATGAACCAGTATCTCTCCCATAACCTTTTTCTCCCTCTTCCTTTTCTCTTCACTCTTTCTCTTTTTTCTTTGTACTTCTTTCTTTATTATTGCTTTCAAGTTGACGCAAGCATCGACTTGGCGCATCACATATAACATACCATTTTTTACAGCAAAAAATCCCGCAAGCGGGATTTTCTGTTTTTAATCTGTATACTCTCTATACTTTTGTCTTTCATGCATACACTTTGCGGTCCCCATCCACAAGAGCGAATGACATTCCCTCTAAGTCATCTTATGAATACATCATCATCTGCGAGATCGCCGGCTTGAGTCGTCCTGCTACAACCACCGCAAGTACGCAGAGAATATAGTCCGGTGCCATCGTGCCTACACAGTACACGACAAAGATTTCTTTCCAGCCGATCGGATTGGCAAGCAGGAAGTTCGCGATCATGTAAAAATAGATCAGACCCATTCCATAATATACCACAAATCCTGCTGTCGCCGGAATCATCATTGGAAGTGCGCGCATCGTGTGCATTCTCTCATTCAGGAATCCCATCACCCACGCAGCAAACGCAAAGCCCAAAAGAAATCCGAATGTCGGCTTCAACAGATATGCCGGACCACCGCCGGACGCAAACACCGGAATTCCGATCAGACCAACGATCAGATATGTCGCCACACTCATGAATGCCTGATTGGACGAGAGCAGAAGTCCCGCAAGCAAGACAAAAAACCACTGCATTGTGAAATGCATGTCCGTCAACGGCATCGGAATCGTAATCTTGATAAATGCACCTGCCGCAATCAGTGCTGCAAACAATCCACAAACCGCAAGGCTCATGGACGCCCCCCTCTTTTGTTTAATCAACTCAGTATCTCCTTCCCTGTTCTGTATTTAACAATCTCATTATAACAGGTTTTTCTCTCTTATTCCATTACAATCACTATTTTTCTGTCACTATTTTGCCATAAAGAAAAGCACCTCCCTAGGAAGGTGCTTTTCTTGTATGTCTCACTTTATTTTTCTCAAATCGGCCACATCGATCTGAGAATTTTTTTATAAGTAAATGGGCGCTCAATTACATGCGCTCCGGAGCCTCGAAACCGAGAACGTGGATACAGGTCGTCAGAACGTCCTTCGTCAGCGTGATCAGCTGAATCCAGCTTGCCTGACGAGCCTTGTCTTCCTCCGCAAGGATTCGATTGTCATGGTAGAAGCTGTTGAATGCATTGGACAGCTCGTAGATATACTGGCAGATCTTATGCGGTGCGGTCTCTGCAAATGCATTCTCCATCACATCATTGAAGCGTGCAAGGCGAAGCATCAGATCCTTCTCTGCATTTCCCACTGCCGGAAGAATCTTTGCGTCTGCCGGTGCAGTCTCTGCCTGAGTTTCCTGATACTTGTTCAGAATCGACTTGATACGAACGATTGTGTACAGGATGTAAGGACCGGTATTTCCTTCGAAGGAGATGAAGCGGTCAAGGTCGAAGACATAATCCTTGGATGCCTGGTTCGTCAGATCGCCGTACTTCAGCGCAGCAAGTCCAACGGTCTTTGCAGTCTCCTTTGCCTCCTCCTCAGATACGGTGCGGTTCTCCATGATACGATCATAAACAGCAGAATCAATGTCAGCGATCAGACGCTCGAGACGCATGACTCCGCCCTCTCTCGTCTTAAACGGCTTGCCGTCCTTTCCGTTCATCGTACCGAATCCGATATGAATCATCTCGGTCTCCGGCTTCACATAGCCTGCCTTTCTCGCAACACGGAAGACCTGAACGAAATGAAGCTCCTGACGCTTATCGGTGATGTAGATGTATTTAACCGGCTGGAAGTCCTTCTCACGCTCGATGATTGTTCCGAGATCAGAGGTCGCATACAATGCAGCACCGTCAGACTTGCGGACGATACACGGCGGAAGCTCCTTGCTGTCGGTCGGCTCTGCAATGTCGACAACGAGAGCACCATCACTCTCATGTGCAAGTCCCTTGTCCTGAAGATCCTGAATCAGCCACGGAATATATTTCTGAGCGTCGCTCTCGCCCTTCCAGAGCTCGAAGTGAACATCCAGATTGCCGTAGTTCTTCTTCAGATCTGCGAGGGAAACGGACATGATGTGCTTCCAGATTGCGGTAAACGGTGCATAGCCATTCTGCAATTTGAAGGTTGCAGTCTGCGCGCGCTCCTTGAATGCCGGGTCCTCTTTTGCCTTTCCGCTTGCGGTCGGATAGATATCCTCAAGCTCGCTGATCGTAAACGGAGCCTCTGCCGGATACTCTCCGGTGTAGGACTCATCAAAGTATACGAGATCCGGCTTGCGATCGCGCAGTTCCTCAATAATCAGTCCCATCTGAAGACCCCAGTCTCCGAGATGAACATCACCGATCATATTGTAACCGAGGAATTTACCCATGCGCTTCACAGCCTCACCGATAACTGCGGAACGCAGATGACCGACATGAAGCGGTTTTGCTACATTTGCACCACCGTAATCGACGATGATCGTCTCACCGTGTCCGGTCTCCTCAAGACCCAGTTTTTCTTCCTTCTGCATACCGCCAAGGTAATCTGCAAGGTACTGCGGATTTAAACGGATGTTGATGAATCCCGGCATCACTGCAGTAATTTCGGAAAACATCTCGTCTCCGGTCAGATTCTCCACTACTGCCGTTGCAATGTCAATCGGTTTTTTCTTGTATGCTTTTGCTGCTGCCATTGCACCGTTGCACTGGTACTCACACAGGTCCGGGCGGTTTGACAGCACGATTCTTGCGTAAGAGGCTTCGTAGCCACAGGTCTCAAACGCTGTGCGCATCTTTTCTTCGATCAGATTCAGAATCTTCTTCACGTTCTCAAACTCTCCTTTTTTCTTCAATGTTCTTCAGATTTCTTCAGACTGATTTCTTATTATAATGGATTTCACGGGAAAATACAACCCGCTTCTCTCAGGTTTGTCCTGACAGACAACCCTCTCGTTACTGTTCACGCTTTGCGCAAACAGCACTTTTTATACATGAAGGATTTTGCGGATCAGAGAAAAGATGACTCCCGCAGTGCTCACAAGCATCAGCTGACGACGCTCCTCCTGCACGGCTATCACAATCGCACTGACCGCCTTTGCCATTCCGTGCCACATCTCGCCATCCTCCGGCACCAACCCGGACAGGCGGGTCACAACACAAACTGCACCCAGGCACAGAAGAAACGGCAGAAATCCCCGTCCTGTGTCGTAAGTCTTCATGCGCACCTCTCCGCCTGCTCCCTTTCGGCTCATAATCCAGAGCGTCCAGATCATCCCGAAGAAGACCACAGCTCCGGCTGACGCGAGATAGAGCGCAAGCGCATAGTTTCGCTCATCGAGAATCGTCATAATTCCTCCGAGTCCCTCCCGGTGTTGCCAGAATGAAAATACACTCATCACCGTCAAAAGTGCCATCAGAACTGCTGATGCGAGCTGGAGCAGGCGGGAAAATCCCACAACCGCAAGAACGGATGGCTTTATTTTTTCCTTCGCTCTCTCCTGGTGGCTCTGTGCTTTTTCCTGAAATTTATCTTGGCGACTCTGTTCTTTTTCCTGACGTTTCCGCTCCCGCTCTAAATCTTCGTGCTCCTGCTGGCGCACCCTCAAATCCTCAAGCTCTGACTGCATCGCCCGAATTCGCTTATCTTTCTTTTCCTTTTGTTTTTCTCTTTGTCTCTCTTTTTGCTTTTTTTCCTTTCGCTCACTGCGATCTGCATCTGCATTGCGCCAAGACCGCTTTTGTGTCGTTGTCGCCTTTTTTCGCGAACGCCCGCGCCCGCTCTGTGCCTCTTTCATCTCCTCCTCTCCATTTTCCCGACTTTCGTTTTTCCGTTTTTCTTCGTTTCCCCGGTTTTCTCTATCTTCTCTATTTTCTCTATGTTCCTGATTCTCCAAAATCGGATCTAAAATCCCATTCTTTGCACGTTCCTGCTCTTCTCGGATCTTTTCCTCAAGCTCTCTCCTGTAATCCTCTTCCGGGATCTCAGCGCTATACTTATCATAATCTTTGATCGAATACTCGGACAAATTTCGCCCACTCCGACACCAGACACATATTTTTCCAGATGATTTTCGTCCACATCTCGGACAAACCATAATGATCGGCTCCTTTTTCTAAGTTCTTCGTTCAAGAACGGTTCAAGAACGAATTTGGTTCAATATATCGCGCATTTCATCAAATGTCAAGAAACGTTCACCTGAAAAAACACTCACGAAATTATTTTTGTTTTCTCCCTATAAATCTTTCAGATTTCCTATGGAAGTTGTCTCAATTATATAGTACAATCTAAAGGTCTGTTTTTAAAGACCCTGATTTTTTTAATTTGAAACTTTAAGAGGTACGGTTCTCACACTGTGCTGACCTTGCCTTTTTAAGAAAGGACATGATGAAACCACTCCATACCTTTTTTTCTGCTCTTCTCCTCTCGATTTCCGTCCTCACCCCCGCTTACGGGGCGGATACCGATGCAACCGCTGTTCCGACCTCACCGGTCATCACGAGCAGTCGCGGAATTCTGAAACCGAAAGACATCCTGAGCACATCCACTTCCATTCCGGAGACTGTCTACCGACCGGGAATCTACCAGGTCGGAACAGATCTTCCTGCCGGAGAATACATGATCTTCACGCTGACAAACGGAATCAAAGGTTCCTACTCAATTCTGTCTGACCTGAGTGACGAGGCTCAGGTACTTGATCACGCCTCATTTCCGTACAACTCAATCGTGACGCTGAGCGAGGGGCAGGTGCTCAAGCTCACGCGATGCAGTGCCTCCCCGATCGCTGAGGTTCCGCAGATCGATCATTTTTACGGAAATATGTACAAGATCGGTTACCACATTCCGGCGGGCACTTACCGGCTCAAGCGTGCGAAAAATGCACAGGCAGGTGTTGCGTTCACACTCGCATGGCCGAGCAACACCTACGATTGCGTGATCGATTACATGGAAGTGAAAGACAATGCGGTGATTACGGTTCACGAGGGAGAATATCTCCAGCTTGAGGACTGCCTGCTCGCTTCGACCGCCTCTGCGGAAGACATCAAGCGCTACCGCATTCCAACCGCCTCAGAGACCGCAATTGCCGAGGAGGAAGCGCTGAAACGCCAGCAGACCTCTCCGATTCTTGTATCGGGTGATCTCGTTGCCGGACTTTCGACCTCAACCTCCAAACCGGAGACGATCTATCCTGCCGATACCTACCTCGTCGGTTCCGACCTCCCTGCCGGAGAGTACGTTCTGCTCTCCACCGGAGAAGAACCTGGTGTCTATATGATTTCTGACAAGGCAGATCCAGACAAACATCAGGATCTGATTGACTATGGCGGAATCCAGACAGACGCGATTGTAGCGGTCAAGGAGGGGGAATATCTGACTTTTGAAAATGCCACTGCCTCCCCGATTGAGGAGGTTCCGAATCTCGACTATCGCAGTGCAACCGAATTCAAAGTCGGTGTTCACATTCCGGCAGGCACCTGGTATTTCGTGACGGATGACCCGGACAACACCGGAATCGTTTTCGTGATGTCCGCGACGCGACGTCAATACAAAGATATGATTTCCATGAAATACATTGACACAACCCCAGTCCCGATCACGCTGGAGAAGGGACAGTACCTGCTGATGATGAACTGCCGGTTCACCGCCCAGACCTCATCGGCCAGCGGACCAGGAGCTGACCTCGCGAGCGGAGTCAACTCCGCAATCCAGACACTCCTCGACGCGATCAAACAGTTCGGAGCCTAAACCTCAAAACACCACTGGAACGCAGAAATAACATCTGTCGAAAAATCATTGAATTTCTGCACTCCTGCGACATCGTTCGACTGCTGATTAATGATGCTCTCAAAGGTGTCCGTGTCCAGTAACCTTTCCGCGGTCTCAATGAACGATCGCTATCAGAGATAACGAGCACAAAAAATCCGGATGAAAACACCAGATTTCTGGCACTTTCAACCGGATTTTCTGTCTCATTCTTTCTTTTCTGATTTTTCTTTTTAATTCGTTTTTCTTATTCGTTTTTCTTATTTATTTTTCTTATCGATCTCTTCTTTTACGCTTTTCTTTCACTCTCCTGCTCTGCACTCTTAGTCTGCTCCTGTTTTTTCTCCTCCCCGTCCATTTTTTCTTTATCATCTTTTTTTGTCTTCTTTGCCCATGGCTCCTCATCCGATGCCTTGAAATTGTAGACCGGCTTCAACACCTCGATCACATTGACAGACTCTCCAATCACATCGATGATATCATAAAGTGACTTATATGCCATCGGCGCCTCGTCGATCGTCGCCTCGTTGACCGAAGTCGTGTAGATTCCTCTCATTGACTCCCGGTATGCCTCAATATCCAGAGACTCCTTCGCCTTTTTTCTCGACATTACGCGCCCTGCTCCGTGCGGTGCAGAGTCATTCCACTCTGGATTTCCTTTCCCGATTGCAAGAATCGACCCATCCCTCATATTGATCGGAATCAGCACCTTCTCGCCCTTATGTGCGCCAATTGCTCCCTTTCGCAAAATCCGCTCCTGCACATCAATGTAATTATGAATCGTGTGAAAACTCTCCTCACCCGTCATTCCCGTCCGCTTGAGAATGATTTCCGCCATCTTCTCACGATTCCGGCGCGCAAACTGCTGACAGATCTCTATATCTTGAAGATAATCGTCGAGAAATGTCCCATAGAGCCAACAGATATCCTCCGGCACAAGCAGGGCGTGCACCTGATAATCTCGCTTGAGTTTTCCGAGTGCAGACTGAATCTCCGACCGTCTCCCCGCTTCCTTGTAAGTGCGGATGATCTCCTCCCTCTCTTTGAAGTACTCCTCTTTTCCCATATGAAGATCAATCGCAAGTTGCTGGTAGTACTCCGCCACCTGCTTTCCAAGATTTCGGCTTCCGGAATGAATCACGAGATAGTTCGTTCCATCCTTTGCGCGGTCGATCTCGACAAAATGATTTCCACCACCCAGGGTTCCAAGCGAACGCTCAAGACGCCTTGAATCTCTGAGTGCACGGTAACAGCAGAGTTCTGTCAGCGGAAATCTCTCGATTCTCCCCTCCCAGACATTCATTCCAGACGGAATAAAATGACAGGCTTCATCAATCTTCTCGAAATCAATCTCCGTTTCCTTCAGGCGCACCGTGTACATCCCACATCCAATGTCGACTCCGACGATATTCGGGCAAACCTTGTCGGTGACCGTCATCGTCGTCCCGATCGTACATCCCTTCCCGGCATGGACATCCGGCATGATTCTCACCCGGCTTCCGCGCGTCAGCTCATAATCACACATCCGACGGATCTGTTCAATCGCCTCATCCTCAATCTCCTTCGCATAACAGATCGCCGTATTGACTTTTCCTTTAATTTCAAGCATGTTCCGCTCCTTTTCTACTTTGATTTCATTCAAACGTTCTTCTCTGTCAAATTTTTCAGGAAACAATGTTTCTGCCGGATCAAACGCTTACGAATCAGATCGACAAAAACTTCTGGCGCAGTGACCCGGATCATCGGTCCAAACGAGAGCACCCGAATCACAAGTTCCGTCTCATCGTCCTTGTCATATCTCACTCTGATGCGATAGCGGTTTCTTTCTATCCTCTCTGCCTCTTTCTCAAAGTGAGCAAAGTGGAGAAGCGCCCGCTCAAGCGCATTTCTCTGATCGACAAGCTCAAACTCGATCATTTGATTTCCGGAACTATTTCTTTTCGTTGTCTTTTTCCAGCTCTCACCACTCAGCTTCTTTTTCCCGTCTTCTTTTGAATTCTTCGGATTTTTTTCTCCATCTTCCTTCCACATTCCATCCTCTTCGCAGACCTTACAGCTGATGATTCTTGCGAGGTTGATCATTCCGCCGTAACGGCTTCCCGTGCCGACCAGACGACACTTATCATCTTTTTCAGAGTACTCGAGGTATTCCGGAACCACAGTCTCCGTCCGAATTCGCCCTTTCCGATTCATGCTGTCGACGACGATCGAACTGTGTGTTCTGCACGCTGAGAGTACTGTGCGAAAATTTCTCTGATAAACCGGGTTCTCATAGGGATCGCCATCATCATATCGATCAAACACCCGGATATCCTCCGGCGAAAACAGCGGTTCCACATCCGATAAATCAAGCACTTCGATCAACTCACCAGCATCCGCGATTTTAATAAAATCAGGAATTGCATCGCAACCCGCATCCATAAAAAGTTGAATTCTCGGGTCCATCAAAATCGCCTTGAGCCAACGCTTTTCAAGCAGAGTGAGTGGGCAAGTTGGCTTCTTTCGGATCGGAGTCGTGCCATCCTTTCGGATCAACTGCCACCTCTCCTCCCGCAGAGCACTCTCAATATTCCATTCACTCTCCCCAAACGCATGCCCTGTGATGATTTCTTTTAGTTCATTCGGCGCAAGCGGATGATCGACTGCCGTTCTCAGCACACGGGCGACTGTCTGATAATAGCTTCCATAAATTTCATGAAACATCATCGCCCCTCACCTTCTCTCTCCAAATATTCCCCTATCTTGGGGCACACACAATTTCCTTCTCTCCGCTCCGTATCCATCATCTCTGTCTGATCACGCCAATAATCTCGTGTTTCCTTATCCCCTTCCTCAAGCCCATAAAGACGGTACATCTCCTCGATATCCCGCTTAAACTGCGCCTCGAGACGCGGATCAGAAAAATGGATCTGCGTGATCCGGCAGAGAAACGTCCGAATCCACGGAATCAGCTCGCTCGCGTCATAGACATCCGCTGAAAAATGACTCGTGTGCTCATCGAGTTTTCTCACCGTTCCGCATCGCTTCTCCCGCTCAAGTCTCCGGTGAATGTGTTGCTCGCCCTCACCGTAACAGACCGTAAACTCCACATGCTCCAAGCGCTGACCGGATCTTCCCTGTGTGCTGACGCCCCACATGTGAGGTTGCATCGCGCGAAGTCGTTCACGCAGTTCCTCAAAGCGAGAATTTCTGTCATTGATTTTAACCGACACAATCGAGTCAATCCGCACCGAAGCGATCCTCTTGAGCCTCGGCATATATGCCATCAGGTACTGGCGACCACTCTGAACGCTGATCATGATCTGAAGCGGAACAACGTGATTTTCCGCAATCCTATCCCGATTCCGATTAATCGTCTCAAGCGTAATATTCTTTTTTTCCCGCATCGCAAGAAACAATTCGCCGAGGATCTCGCTGTCCATCGCAGATGTGATATAGTGATGTTTGAACACGAAATGTTCGACATGGCTATCGTTGCCCCTGTTCCCGTTTTTCTCCGACTCCCCGTCCCTTTCCCCGCATTCCTTTCGCTCCCTTATGTTCGCACTCGAACTGCACTCCCGATTTTCCTCAGCGCGATCAATCAGATAAGAACCGATGACACCACACGGCGCTACCTCCGAGAAGAAATCTAGCAAATCCAGATACTCCTGAGTTCCTTTCACAAAATCCCCTGACGGACTTTCCACCGATAAGCTTTCTGTCAAACATTTCTCCATCACACAACTCTGTGCCAAACGATAATAGACCAATTTACCTTTCTTTCGGGAACTGACAATCCCCTCTTTTTCGTAATCCTTGAGCTTTTTACGAAGCGTCGATTTATCAAAAAGGCGTGGAGTCTCAAATTCCGCGAGATACGCATCAACTTTCGTAGTGATCTGTGCAAGCGACAACTTCTCCTCTGCACACGCAAGAATATCCATCAGAATAAAATGCATGGTAATCTCTCCATCCGTAAAGCTCTTCATCTTCCATGCGCGGTAAAACGGATTGTGGCGGGACTGACGGCTGTCGATTGAGAGAAAAACATTTTTTCCATCTGCAGTCTGGCGAAATCCCATATAATCTCCGAGCCATGCCTCAATGCGCCTACGCTCATCGTCATAGGAGCGCGCACTCTTTCTCGTATACTCTTCCCTGCTCTTAAATCCATATATATAAAACTCCCGCATATAATCGCGAGTCCGGTTGAATTTCTTAATCAGCTCATTATATGCCATCCTTCCACCTCAGCCCTCTATCGCTTTATCTGTACTCTTTCCTGTTACCAAAATGATAGCATCGCACACCTGCTTTGTCATGGAAAAAAAGATGCGAAGATATGGTTTCTCTATCAAAAACGTAAACTCTCAGACTTAACGACACAAAAAACAGCGATCTTTTTCTTTTAATGCAGTAACTTATCGGATTCACAAAATATATGAAATAAAAAATAAATGATATAAAGACATCCAGAACTTAAAACCAGATTAAAAACTTCAAATAAGCTTCCCGGAGAACGAGTTTGCGTGACTTTGTTCGCCAGGGAAGCCCCTTTTTTCTCTTATTATTTTCAAATTTCTTATCCCGTTTATAACCCAGAGTGAATGCACAGTAATTTTGATGGGAAGGTGTCAGCAGAGCTGACCAAAATCACGCGACAAGTCTCCGTGAGCATCGACTTGAATTCTAACTCTTCTAGCATTTCCTGCGTCATGCGCCTCACGCTTTTCAGCGAAAATATTTCTCCTCTACCTCATGCGCCGGCATCTCTTTTCCAGTATACAATTTGAACGCCTCTGCGCCCTGCCACAAGAGCATACCAATTCCCGGCACGATCTTGCATCCAGCTTTCTCGGCATCCTCAAGCAATTTCGTCTTCCGCGGATTGTATACAACATCCGATACAACAAGACCCGGATGGAACATTGCCGGATCATCAATCAAGGTCTGATCCTCATGCGGTTTCATTCCGACACTCGTCGCATTCGTGAAAATATCACTGTCCGCAATCTCTCTCGCAAACACCTCCCGATCCGCAATATCATACAGATTAACCTTGCACTCCTCAACCGCACTGCGAATCTTCTCAACTGTGTGCTTCGCATTTGCAAAAGAAGCCGATGATTTTCTTGCAAAAATCGTGAGTTCTCTGAGTCCCTCCAGCGCAGATGTAATCTCGATCGAGGTTGCCGCACCGCCAGAACCCGCGATCGTCATCTTCTTTCCGTGAATATCGACTCCCGCTTCCTTGAGACTTCTGACCCAACCGCGTCCGTCCGTGTTGTAACCGATCAGTTTTCCATCCTCATTTACAACCGTATTAACTGCGCCGATCAGCTCTGCCTCTTTTGAGAGTTCATCACAGCATGCCAGAGCCTTCGTCTTGCACGGCATCGTGATATTGAATCCTCTGACATTCAAAAGACGAAGCGCATCAATCGCCTTCTTTGTCTCATCCTCCTTGACATCAAATGCGAGATATGCGTAATCCAATCCGCATTTTTCAAAACTGTAGTTGTACATTGCCGGAGATCCGGAATGTCCCACAGGACTTCCAATCAGGCAAAGCATCCGAGTGTGTCCGTTGATTTCCATGTGTCACTGCTCCTTCATCTTTTTCCATCTTTTTTCACGCCACAAAACATCTGAAATCCAGTTCAGCCCTGCACACATATTTGCGCACAGGGCTGTCCTTTTAATCGATCCCGAGATCCTTTGATTTGATTAATAACTTAAATTACTATCTTAATAATCTAATCCTTAATAATCTAATTTTATAATCTCGTTTTCGCTTTATTTTATTGTAGCTTATCCTGCATTGCCCTGCAAACACTTTATTCCACTTATTCCACTTTATTTGCAGGTTATTTTGCAAGCATCATCATAATCTCATTACTTCGGCTGATGAAGTTCGTCATACGCTCCGGAGACAGAGTTCCGTGGCTTAAAAGTGCCAGATCATAGAGCTGTTCGCAGATCTTTGAGGTATTCTCCTCATCGCCGTGCTCCATCACATACTGAACCAGCTTGTTGTTCGCATTGAGCACAAGCGTCTCACCGGCACCGCCGAACATCGACGGGTCCATTCCGTACATGTTGTACATCTTCATCATATCCTGCATACGACGGCTCTCCTCAGATACCGTCAGCATCGAGGCAATCCCCTCATTTTTGAGCTTCTCAACCTTGATCTCAAGCTTGTCATTTCCAAGTGCCTTCTTAAAGACAGCGGTCAGAGTCTCCGCATTCTTCTTGAATACCTCATCATCTTCCTTCACTTCTTCCTTGAAGGTATCATTCAGATCTGCATCGATACGAAGGAACTTGAGTCCCTCATTCTTCTGCTCAAGATGTCCGATAAACGGAGAATCAATGCTGTGCGGAAGAATCACTGCGTCCAGACCAGCCTCCTTGAACATGTTGATGTACTGACTCTGCTCCTTCTCGTCGGTTACATAGAAGACCTTGTTCTCATGCTTCTCCTTATTCTCCTCAAGGCAATCCTTCAGGGTCAGGTACTTGCCATCAAGATTCTTGAACAGGATGTAATCGTTCATCTTCTCGGCAAACTTCTCATCCTTCAGGCAACCGAATTTGATGAACGGAGCGATGTCATCCCAGTATTTCTCATAATTCTCACGGTCCGTCTTACACATACCGGTCAGCTTGTCAGCAACCTTCTTCGTGATGTAATCCGAAATCTTCTTGACGAATCCATCGTTCTGAAGTGCACTTCTCGATACGTTCAACGGCAGATCCGGGCAATCAATGACACCCTTCAACAGCATCAAAAACTCCGGAATAACTTCCTTGATGTTATCTGCGATAAATACCTGGTTGTTGTACAGTTTGATCGTTCCCTCAATGGAATCGTACTCCGTGTTGATCTTCGGGAAGTACAGGATTCCCTTTAAATTGAACGGGTAATCCATGTTCAGATGAATCCAGAACAGCGGTTCCTTGTAATCGTGGAAGACCCTGCGGTAGAAGTCACGGTAGTCGTCATCCTTACACTCATTCGGATGCTTGTTCCACAGCGGATTCGTGTCGTTGACCGGAACCGGACGTCTCAGAATCTTGTAGCGCTCCTTTGCCGGCTCTACCTCAACTGTCTCCTTCTCGCCGTTCTCATTTTCCTTCTCCTCGGTCTTTGCCGGCTCGAGTACCGTCTCAATCACGGTATCCTTGTCCGTCAGCTGGTCCTTGTCGATCGTGTCGTACTCCGGCTCTGCCTTCTCATTCTTTAAATAAATCGGAACCGGCATGAACGAACAATACTTCTCCAGCACCTCTCTTGCGCGATACTCGTTGGAAAACTCATAGCTATCCTCGTTTAAATACAGCGTGATCGAAGTTCCCTGCTCTGCTTTGTCGCCATCCTTCATCTCAAACGTCAGACCGCCCTCAGACTCCCAGTGTACCGGGGTGCTTCCCTCCTTGTAGGAGCGGGTATCGATCGTCACCTTGTCAGCTACCATGAATGCGGAGTAGAATCCCAGTCCGAAATGACCGATGATCTGATCCTCATTTGCCTTGTCCTTATACTTCTGGAGGAAATCCTGTGCGCCGGAAAATGCGATCTGGTTGATATACTCCTCAACCTCATCAGCAGTCATACCAAGACCATTATCGGTCACGGTGATCGTCTTGTCATCCGGGTTCACACTGACCTGAACCTTGTACTCAAGATCCTCCGGCTTCGTGTACTCTCCCATCAGCTCCAGTTTTTTCAGTTTTGTAATTGCATCGCAGCCGTTGGAAACCAGCTCACGATAGAAAATATCATGGTCGGAATACAGCCATTTCTTGATAATCGGGAATATGTTCTCACTGTTAATAGATAAATTGCCACTCTTACTGCTCATCAATCTCACTCCTTATCGAATTTTCATTCTTTAATAAGCCACTAAAGGGTATTTTAATACAGCAGAATTCAAATGTCAATAAAAAATTAGCACTCATTTCAAATGAGTGCTAATAAAATATCGCAGTTCAAAAAAATTTATCATTCTCAATTCTCTTCCGTAAACGGAATCTGCTTCGCCTTAAAGTAACGGCGCACTGCCTCATCCCACGCATACTCCGCCTGCTTATCCAACGTAAAAATATTCATCGAAAGACCCGTCACACAAATAAGCTCGCGGTTCTCATAGCGGATGTTTAAGCAGAGACTTCCGATCTGATCTGCGGTAAATCCAATTCCGGAACTCTTTAAGAAATCTTCCGTCTGATCCGGCGCAAGCTGAAGTGTGATCCGAAAACTCTCCGGCAAACGCTTCCCGCGAATCAACGAATAGCAGAACGGGCGCAGACTGCTCCAGAGCGAGTATGACCTGATCTTTTGCTCCCTGCGCTCCTCCTCCGAGTAGTATGCGGGACGAATCCGCCCGTCGATCGTGAACGTGTTAAACGTCACAATCGAGACATCACGAACCTGCCAGTGATCAAATGCCTCCCCGGCAAAGAGCTGACCGGTAAAATGTTTGAGATCCTCTATCTTCAGTGCAATCATATCTCCCGCTCCCTTCTCCTCGTCTTTCTCCTGCTATCCTTGTTATCCCTGCTATCCCTTGTCGTTTCCCATATTTCTCGTTGTTCAAAGCTCTGGCTTTTGATATCTTCGTCTTCTAGTTTTCTCCATCCATCATCTGACGGTATTGCTCAAAGAAATTGTCCGTCTGTGAATCCGTTCCCTCCTTCAAAGAGAGTTTCTCCCAGAAACTTCCATTTGACTCTACCTGATGCTCCTTAGCAAAACTGTCATAAATCTGGCGAAATGCCTGATTCTTCCGATCAAGTGCCATCTTCTGCTTCCGATCAAGTGTCGCATTCTCATCATAGTCGTTGACGCATTTCACGACATACCAGAGGTCACCGTCCTGAAAGACTGGACTGATCTGCCCACTCTCAAGCGCAAATACTGCATCCTCATACGCCTTCGAGCGTTCTCCATGTCCGACCGATTTCTCGGCCCTTCCCTCTAAATTGCGCTCCTTGACTGCTGTGGAAAAGTCCACGCCATCCTCCGTCACGCGATTTAAAAACGCCTGTGCCTCACTCTCCTGGGAAAACGAAGCCTCACAAACCGTAATCACTCTCGCCTCACTGTCGCTGACCTCGAGATTGACATTCTGAGTCAATGCATCAACGAGACGATTGGCGCGATGGTACGCCTCATACATCGTGTAGACATCATCCCGCGTCGCACCTGTGTAAGCACGATCCGCGTCGCTCATCGACTCGTAGTAGGAATCTGCAAGCGCATTCAGCTCCTCTTTCTCCCGCGCAGAGAGTGCGATCTGACGCTCATCTGCAAGCAGATTCATGACCTTCAGTTCTCTCAAAAACTTCTGGATCTCTTCTAACAGATACGTCTGAAAGGTCGTCCCCGCATCATCCACCACGGTGTCCCAGATCTGATCGGTATAAATCTTCTGACAACGGTTCCGCTCCGATGCCACAATCAGCATCATCTGCGCATCGGAAAATCCCTCCGTTCCCATACTCTCTGAGACAATAGAAGAAATCTTTCCGTTGCATCCCGACACACCTCCCGCCAGCATCACTGCCACCGCCACTGCCAGAAGAATCCGCTTTCTTGTTCCTGCTCTTCTCATTCTTTTCTTTCTCTCCGGTCTCCTCTCTACCCGTCTACGCAAAACAAATGTCTACTGTCTATCTGCCTGCACAAAATACATCACATCTATTTACATAATCCATCTATATAATCTATCTATATAATCTATAATCCATCTATACAAGAAATTTCAAGATTTTGAGAACGCCATCCTGCACATTGGAATCCGTCTCAAACCGCGCGGCTTCCTTCACCTCCGGACGTGCATTTGCGACTGCAAAACTGTAATATGCCTGCTTTAACATCTCAATATCGTTGAGCTGATCTCCGAACGTCATCGTCTCCTCCGGCTTGATCGACAGGCTGTCCTGAAGCAGTTTGACTGCTGCACCCTTGTTGACGCCGGTCTTCATACAGTCCATCCACATGTCGCCGGAGATCGTGATCTTCATTTTATCGTTATACTTCTCGCGGATCGCCGTTGTCGCCGGTTCAATCCCGAACTTTTTATATGCAGAAATCTTGATACACGGATCATCCACCTTGAGCACATCCTCGACTCTCTGGACACGAAACTTGTATCCGTTGACCAGCCAGTCATAAAAATCCTCATCAGGATCGTCCAAGTAGACCATATCAGGTCCACTGTACATCGCAATCAAACCAGCAGAACGGATATCCTGAATCACATCGACAACGAGATGACGATCAATCGGATTTACGATAAGGCGACGACCACAGCATCCCACATAAGCGCCATTGTCCGACAGATAAAAAATCTTTTCCTTGATCGGATCAAATACCTGCTCAATGCTCGCCCACTGTCTGCCACTCGCCGCCGCAAACTGCATCCCCGCCTTGCGCAGTTTTAAAATAACCTCGTACAGTTCCGGATTCATGTCATGTCCGCCGTCCGGCAAAAGGGTTCCGTCAATATCCGACACTACTAATTTGATCATTCCGCGCCTCCTCTTTTCCTTGAAAATACCTGCCTGTTTTTTTATCATAATATATGATGTGGAAGCAACTGTAGTCCTTACGTACTTGATGGTGCATTACTTGTTCTGCATGTGAAATAGCCACTTTACGAAAACTTTCATCACCCGTCACTTTGGAGGCATGGAATAATAGTTCTAGATTCATCATATTGTCGATGATAACAGGAAAATCATATACTTTGTCACCGTGCCAACTGCGAAATCCATTCCATGATTGAATGACTTTTGCTTGAGGGCGGAAACGTGTACAGAGTGAACGTGCCGATTCTACTAATATGTCCTCATATTCGTCTTTTGGTGCGAAGCGATTGGCATTACCATAGCTGCAATACATCATGAATCCAATATCATGATTGTCTGTGAAGGTCTTTGCGGGTTCCATTTGATGTGTATAAACTAAGGCAGAGTCTTGCAAAGCTTTGTCACCTGTGTAGTTTGATAGATACCATAATGTACCAGGGAAAAAGCCTGCTGTCCAAAGGTAAATACTTCCTTTGCTGGGAGTACCGTCTTTGCGCATACTGTGTGGCATGATAGCTTTTCCATTTTTTCCTTGTGCAGGGGTTTGCATCATCAAACTATATTGTTTGGTGGCGAATTCCATATTCTCTTTGATAAATGCTTTTTCTGCTTGGAGTGTTTGCGCCTGTGTCGTTGTTAGTGAACACGCCAATGCAGTAAGTACAATCCATCTTTGGGGGATTGCCGGATTCTTCTTTATAAATTTAATCATGTTATTAGATATTATATGTTAGATGTTTTTATGCTGCAAAGTTATTCCTATATAAAATAGGTAGGGGGATATTCCGTCCATTCGAAGGGGAGTTTGTGTTTTCACTTTTGTTTTTAACGTTTTGTCCGGTAAGAAGCTTTTTTAGGAAAGAAATCGTTAATCCTCTCTCTGTTGTGTTAAAATAGATTTTTTTCATGGAGAAGACAAATTCAGTACCTGAAATAGATGAAATATCCTCTTTATTTGAATGGAATTATTCACTTTTGTGTCGGTAAATAATTAACCCTTTATCTAAAATAAAACTTTTATTATGAAAACAAAAAACTCTTTATTATTATGAAAAAGAAAAGTGGCATAATTCTTAGTGCGCTTCCTTTGTTGACTTTAGGTCTTTGTTTCATTTCGAATTCTTCATTCGCAAATGGAGTAAATGGAAATGAGGTGATTTTAGTTAATTCTATGGGAGCACAACAAAAAACGGGCGAAATCCGAGGTGTTGTTTTGGATGGAAAAACGAGTGAACCAGTTATTGGTGCTGCTGTCAAAGTAAAAGGAACTACTGTTGGTACTACTACCAATCTTGATGGTGAATTTATTTTGAAAGCATCAAAAGGAGATGTGCTTATCATTTCTTATTTGGGGTATGAGAGCAAAGAAATCAGTATAAGTCATTTGAAGACTTATACAGTTGAGTTGAGTGAAGCTACTGAATCATTGGATGAAGTGGTTGTGACTGCTTTTGGCGTAGGACAAAAGAAAGAAAGTTTGGTTGGTGCTGTGACGCAGGTGAGACCTGCTGAATTAAAGGTACCTTCTTCTCGTTTGTCTACTTCATTTGCCGGACGTCTTTCGGGTGTCATTGCTGTACAACGTAGTGGTGAACCGGGTGCCGATGGGGCCAGTTTCTGGATTCGCGGTAAATCTACCTTTAGTGGCGCAACTGGTGCACTTATTATTTTGGATGGTGTGGAAATCAGCAGTACTGAATTGAATTCACTCGATGCTGAAGCTATCGAGAGTTTCTCTATCTTGAAAGATGCTACTGCTACTGCGCTATATGGTACACGCGGCGCCAATGGTGTAATGATTATTACTACCAAAAGTGGTAAAGATCTTGACAAGCCTATTATTAACTTTCGCTTAGAGGGAGCCTTGACCTCGCTAACCAAAGTTCCTGAAATGGCTGATGGTGTAACCTATATGGAAGCTTATAATGAAGGAGCCGCTCGCCCCACTTCGGCTGCTACTCCCTATAGTAGGGAAAAGATAGAAGGAACACGTGCCGGACTCAATCCCTATCTTTATCCTAATGTAGATTGGTATGATGAGATGTTCAAAAAAAATGCTTTTGCCCAGCGTGCCAACTTCAATATTCGTGGAGGTAACAAAAAAATGGACTACTTTATGAGTGTGGGTGTGAAACACAGCGATGGTAACTTGAACTCGTTGAGCGAGAAATATGGTTTCAGCTATAATAATAACATCAATGTAACCAACTACGATTTTATTAATAACTTGAATGTACAAGCGACTCCTACTACTAAACTGTCATTGGGTTTGAATGCCTCTATTAAAGATTGGAAAGGACCGAATGCTAGTACAAGTTCTTTATTTGCATCTACTATGGAACACAATCCTGTAGACTATCCTGTTTCTTTTCCTGCTGGTTATGGATATGATACCGAAGATATTATGTGGGGGGATAAAAGTGGGGGCCCATTTGCTACCGGTGGATATATGAATCCTGTAGCTGACTACGTGACCGGATACAAAACAAACCATACCAGTATTATTACTGCCAATTTTAAGTTGCAGCAGGATTTGGGTATGTTTATAAAAGGATTGACATTCAATGGATTATTCTCTTACAAAAACAATTCAAGCAGTAATGCCACTCGTGTGAGTGACTATAATGCTTTTGAGGTCGCTTCTCAAAATGACGAAACCGGTGAATATACTCTTCGTAGAACGGGCAATGAACGTGGTACTGCTATTAAAACCTCGGGCTCGCATAGCGGTAACCGTAAACTCTATCTGCAAGCTACTTTAGACTATAAACATACCTTTGGCGGTGTACACGATGTGAATGCCATGTTTTTGTTTAATCGTCAGCAGTACAATACAAATAATGTGACTGACCTTTTTTCCTCACTGCCTGAGCGCAAACAGGGTATTGCCGGACGTGTGTCGTATGCTTACGATGGTCGCTATATGGCTGAAGCTAACTTTGGTTACAATGGTTCGGAAAACTTTGCATCAGGTAACCGCTATGGTTTCTTCCCATCTATCGCTGTAGGATACAACATATCAAATGAGAAATTTTGGGATAATATTCGTCCTGTGATTTCCAACTTAAAACTGCGTGGATCGTGGGGATTGGTAGGTAATGATAATACCGGAGCCGGACGATTTACTTATCTTGAAGATATTGATTTGGGTGGTAGTCCTGGATACACTACAGGTGTCGGTGGAAACAGGGTAACTTACAAGGGACCTAAATGGTCTCGTTTCTTTAATCCAAATTTGGGATGGGAAATAGGAGAAAAGATAAATGTAGGCATTGATCTTCAACTTTATAATAGTTTTAATCTGACAGTCGAAGCATTCAAAGAGACTCGTAGAGACATCTTCTTGAGTCGAGGTAGTACAATCCCCGATTTCTTGGGTTTGAGCGGAGCAACGGTATATGCTAACTTAGGTAAGATGAAAAATATAGGTATGGATTTGTCGATAGATTATAACAAACAGGTGAACAAAGATCTTTTTCTCTCTTTCAAGGGAACATTCACCTATGCGCACAATACCATTTTGGAACGAGATGAGCCTCCTTTCCAAGAATATCCTAACTTGTCATCGGTAGGGCATTCATTAGGGCAATATTTGCTCTATATTGACAACGGATTATTCCCCGATGAAAAGACCATCCATAATAACCCCGATCAAAAAGCTTTGGGATACACTCCACAACCTGGGGATATTTGGTATCATAATCTTCCTAACTACCGTGGTGAATATGATAATGTGATTGATGGCAATGACCGACGTTATGTGGGCAATCCGCAAGACCCGGAAATAGTATATGGTTTTGGTCCTTCTATCAAATTCAAGAAATGGGATTTCTCTTTCTTCTTTCAAGGAGTAGCTAAGACTTCAATTTTGATGAGTGGTATCCATCCTTTTGGTGAGGCACGTATCCGCGGCTTGTTTAAATACATAGCCGATGACCACTGGACTACTGAAAACCAAAATATTGATGCCAAATATCCGCGTTTGACATTGGAAAACAATGGCAATAATACACAAAACTCAACCTATTGGTTACGTAATGGTTCGTTTTTGAAACTGAAAAATGCCGAAGTGGGTTATACTTTCAAAGGCTGGCGCTTCTACTTAAGCGGACAGAATCTGCTGACATTTTCCCCTTTCGATTATTGGGATCCTGAAATGGGGAGCGGTAGTGGTATGAAGTACCCCACTCAACGTATCATCAATTTTGGTATTCAAGTAACCTTTAATAATAAATAAGAATTCTATATGAAAAAGATAGCAAAATTTTTAATCGTATTGGGAATGATGGGGCAACTTAGTTCTTGCGATTATCTAGACATTGTCCCCGATGAACGTGCACAAGAATCGGATACTTGGAAGACGGAAGGTGCGGTAAGAGGATATCTCTATTCTTGTTATGGCTATTTACCAGCTAACAGAACTTTCGGTAACAGTTATTGGCTTGCGGAAGAACTCACAGCTGTTACCAAAGAATTGTTTACCACTTTCAAATACGGTTATTATAGTCCTGTCAGTTTGGGATTTACTAGTAATACATGGTCTACTATTTGGAATGGTATTCATCAATGCTACATGTTCCAAGAAAGCTTGAAACAAGTGTCCAACGAATATGTAACAGACGAAATGAAAAAACAATATTTGGCAGAGTCTAATTTTTTGATAGCTTATTATCATTTCTTGTCTATGCGTTCGTATGGTCCGACCATGATTATTCGCAGTGTTATAGATTTAGAAACACCCATTAGTGGTTTTCCCGAACGTAGTAGTATAGACGAAGTAGTGGCCTTTATTAACGAAAAATTGGATGAAGCAATGTCTGAAGGCGGACTACCTACTACATGGAGTGGAAAAGATTATGGTCGTGCCACACGTCTTGCAGCATTAGCATTGAAATCCAGAGTTTACCTCTATGCCGCTTCACCGCTCTATAATGGAAACACAGAAATGTATGCCGATTTCCGTAGTCCGTTAGATGGACGTCAGTTAATAGCTCAAGAGAAAAGTCAAGCAAAATGGGAAATAAGTGCTACCCAAACAAAGTATGCAATTGATGAAGTGGAAAAAGCTAAATTCCATCTCTATCACGATGCGGATGCCGGTGAACCAAGTGATGCTAAACCGGGACTTCCCAATAAAGCACAACGAAGATTGAGATATACCAATATCGACAATCAGACAGGGAATAATCCGGAAATTATTTGGGCTGACACACGTAATGATGACTATTATGGAATACAGCGTCGCTGTCCGCCTCGTCAGACGCTCGGTGGTAAGTTTGCTGGTATCAGTATGACTAACTGTCCTACTTTGCAAACCATTGAAGCATTTTACACTAAAAACGGGCTTCCAATAAATAAGGATAAAACGTTCGACTATGACGAACGTTACGAATATATTAATGCTCCGGAAAATTGTGATGGAAACAATTATGAGGATCTTGTGAAATATGCTAATTTTACTCCTAGTAGTGATAAGGTAATGCGTCTTTGCACCGATCGTGAGCCCCGATTTTATGCGTGGACTACCTATCATAATGGATATTTTGAATTTGGTAAATATAACAATGAAGAAATTAGTGCTGATCCGGCTAAGCGTGCTATCAGAATCCATTTGTTGAGAGATGATCCTCATGGTCGTGGTAATCGTACCGATCAGGAGTATTCTATTTCTGGATTTGGAAATAAAAAGGGGGTTGTACCGTCCGCTGAATGGAATGTAATAGAATATCCATTTCCGTTATTCCGTCTTGCAGAGCTTTATTTAAACTATGCTGAAGCTTTAGTTGAGTTGGATCGTTTATCCGAAGCTAAAGTATATTTGGATAAAGTACGCGAACGTGCCGGTATTCCTAGTGTAGATGAGGCTTGGGATAAGTATTCTACTAATCCTGGTTACCAAAACACTCAAGAGGGGATGCGAGAGATTGTACGTGCAGAACGTATGAACGAGTTATATTTAGAAGGTCATAAATTCTTCGATATTCGTCGTTGGAAAATAGCAGAGCAACATTGTGGAATGCCCGATCGCGGACTGAATACTAATGCTACTAAGGTGGAAGATTTTACTCCGATGGATCTTCCATTACCGCGAAATTTCCATAAGGGACAATATCTAATGCCAATTCCTTATCAGGAAATTAACAAATGCCCGCATATTGTGCAAAACCCTTACTATAATTAAAGAAAAAACTTTCTCTCTCATGTCTATTAGGGATGAGGGGGAAGGCAAATAAAGTATCTAATACAGAAAGAAAATATACTATGAAGAGTAATTTATTAAAAAAAATAGCTGGTTGGGTTATAATGGTGTTCTTTGGGATGACTATATTAACTGGCTGTGACGATTATAATTTTGATATACCGCTCACTCCGTTTTTGCTCTTAGATAGCTACAATGTGAACTTTGACCAAAACAGTGGAGAACGGATACTGGAGGTTCGTTGTAACGAAGAATGGACTGTAGAATTGAGCAAAGAACTACAAGGCTGGTGTAGTGTGACTCGTAATGAAGATGACAATCTGATTGTAAGTGTTATTTTGAGTGAAGACAAATATGTGCGTAGAGGTGAATTTTATGTAAAGGCATTTTCTCAAACAGATACTGTACGTGTAGCGCAGTTAGGTTACCAGCAAGCTATTTTGGTATCTCCTCAGAACATGAATATCGATGCTGCCGGAGATAAAGTATTGGTGGAAGTAACTTCGAATGTAGACTATATTATTACCCTCCCCGATTGGATAATAAAAGAGACTCAACCTGATACCCGTGCTCCGCAGGAAACTGTTACCAAACAATACCTCTTAAAAATAGAGAGTAACAAGGGAGTAAAACGTATGGGTGAAATTGTGTTTGCCGATAGTGATGAAATGTCTGACTTGGAGCCAACCGTTATTAATGTGGTGCAAAAAGGATTGGATGTTTACGAACCTGTTGCACCTGAAGAAGGCAACGATATTCAACTGTTTCCCAACAGTGCGGAAGGTGATGGTGGTGTGCCCGGTGGAAATTATGATGCAACTTTCGATAATGATTTGACTACCGAATGGCAAGCGAATTGGAAAGCTCCAATAGGATTGGTATATCCTCAGTATATTGAATATACTTTTGATGAACCGGTAGATTTGGACTACATCATTTATCATTGTACCTATTCTGCTAATCGTTTTAAAGATGTGAAGATTGAAGTGTTGACCGATGTTAATAAAACACGTAGTGCAGAATATGTGAAAGTATACGAAGGGACATTTGATAACGCCAACTCTACACGTGCAGACTTCAATGCTTCCCAAAGCAATGTGACAAAGGTAAAATTTACTATCAGTACTTGCTATAATATGAGCAAACCATTGCGGTGTCAAGAAATGCAGTTCTTCCAAAAAGATCCCAATGCTTTCAAATATGATGAACTGTTTACTGATATCGCTTGCACTGACTTGAAGCCTACCGTTACCGAAGAGGATATTTTGAATTGTAAGAGTTCATTTTACAAGACTTTAGCTTGGTTTATGTATAATAATGAATACCAACGTGAGTTCCGTATTGCCAACTATAAGGCTTATCCGCATCCTGATATCGATGCTGCTGTTAATAAAACAGCTAAATATAGTTTACTTGATAATCCAACAGGAATCTTTGTTCCTGCCGGAGAGAACTTGGTAGTAATGGCCGATTTGAATGGATTGGATAAAGTGAATATCCGTGTACAGAATCTCGACAAACCAGGACAAGATGGATTTGGAGGAACGGAATATACCATTGTAAACGGTGTTAATACTATTAGCATTAAAGAGAAAGGACTTGTGTATGTGATGTATCACAAAGATGATTATGAAAATGCCCCTGAAATCACTCTGCATTTTGCATCGGGTAAGGTAAATGGATATTACGATAGTCAAAATCCAAAACTGAAAGGACGTTGGAAAGAGTTACTCAATAATAGTGTAGATACTCACTTTGATGTGATAGGTAAATATGTGCATCTTACGTTTACTACGCGCAGTTTCTTGAATTATACTAAGGATGTAGATAACCTGATTAACCTTTATGATGATATGATTTATCGTCAGCAAGAGTTCTTGGGATTGGAAAAGTATGATCGTATGTTTCATAATCGTAGTTATTTCCATGTCCATTATAATAGTGGCTCATTTATGTATGCTACCGATTATCATACAGCCTACATTGAAAGTAGTTTGAACTATCTGGCTGATGAGACCCAAATGGCGGCCAATTGTTGGGGACCTGCACACGAATTGGGACATATTCATCAAACTCGTCCGGGCTTGAAATGGCATGGCATGACAGAGGTAACAAACAACATTACTGCCATTTATGTACAAACTAAGGTCTACAACGAGCCGTCACGTTTGACTGTTCAGGATCGCTATGTGTCGGCTTTCAATAACATTATGGCAGGGCAAAAGGCACATAATGCCGAAAGCGATGTATTCAACAAGTTAGTTCCGTTCTGGCAATTGGAACTCTACTTTGGCGAAGTGAAAGGAAATACTCCGATGAAACGGACCGATCACGGAGGTTTCTATGCAGACATCTATGAGAAAGTACGTACCACAGCCAATCCGACAACCGATGGTTTGTGCCAACTCGAATTTGTTTATAACAGTTGCGTATCGGCTGGTATGGACTTGACTGACTTCTTTGAGAAGTGGGGATTCTTATCACCCATCGATATGATGATTGGTGATTATACCAACAAGCAATTCACCATCACTGAAACAGAGATAGCCAATGTAAGAAACCGTATCGCTACCTTGGGATTGCCTAAATGTACAGATCCTGTAGAATATATTGTAGATAGCACCGTAGATATCTTCAAGGATCAGAAGAATGTTATAGCCGGTATAGCTTCACATCAAGAAGATACTAACGATGAAGGAATCACCACTTCTACCATTACCGTTAATAACTGGCAAAATGTAGTAGCTTTCGAAGTGCTCAATGCCGACAATAAACTTATTTGTGTATTTGAAGGTAGTAAGAAATCCTATAAGATGAATACTGCTTGGGAAAATGGATATAAGTTGATGGCCGTACAATATGATGGTAGTCGTATAGCCGCTTCTATTAAATAAAATAGAGGCGCTATTTGAAATGAAGGCTGCTTATTTTAGCACAACCTGTTAGAATAGGCGGTCTTTTATTTATCTTTGCATATAAATTAATCTTTATTACGTTATAAATATGAAACAACTTCGCAAGTGGACAGTGGCTGCCTTTTGTAGTTTGGCGGGGGTACTCTACGCGCAAACACCCTCTTACTCCACCTATCAAGTAAACAAGGACCTTACTAACTTTACTGATTGGACAGCATCATCTCTGTCTAAGAACTTTAAAGACAAACATTTGAAAGGCATGGAATCCCAGCTAATGAAGCAATTGGCCGAGAAAATGCTGAGAGGTGATTATAACTCGGCCTACTTGTTACAGAGTTATAAGCCTATACCCTCAAATAAGGTACTGGAGCAACAACTCAAACTCACCAACGGATACAGTCGTTACGAAAACATTACCGGGGTCTATTTGGAAGCTGGAGAAAATGTAGTATTGGTGGGTGACCTTCACGGACGCACCGTAGGACTGCTCATTCCAGACTGGATGCGTCAACCGACTCTAGGCTATCAACCGACAAAAGACCCCGAAGGATGGGGACTGAAAAAACAAGAGATACTGTTACACGAAGGTGTGAACGTAATCAATGTGAAGAAAGCTGGCAATGTGTATGTAGACTATTTCGCGGATGACCCCGACACTGCACCGGCAGTTACCATTCACTTTGTAACCGGGAAGGTAAATGGGTACTTTGACGCTACTGTACAGAGTAACGAAGACTGGAACCGTCTATTAGATAATGCGGTCAGCCCTGTTATGGATGTGAAGGGGAAATATATTCAACTAGCATACCCTGTGGAGCAATTAAAAAAGTTGGCTTATGGCAAAGGCAAGGAACTGGCTGAGAATTATGACAAGATAATGCAGGTACAATATGATTTCTCGGGTGCTACAAAATATAATCGTATTCCTAAGAAACGTATTTTGGCCCGTGTTAACTTTAACTATTTTATGTTTCGTGATGGTGACGGTGTAGCTTTTGAGGGTACAGATGGCACTATGAAGGCAGCGATAGGTCCGGAAGTGACAACTAACTGGGGCATTCATCATGAGATAGGACACGTGATGCAGATGCGTCCCTGGCTTACTTGGGGAGGAATGACAGAAGTGAGCAATAATCTTTTCTCCATGTATGGCACTATGAGTTTGGGTGATTCCAGTCGTTTGAGTAAGCGTCATATTTATGAGGCTGCTTTTAGTAAAGTACTTAATGCGCCAGAAAAGCAGTTTATTATGTGTGTGAAGGATCCTTTCCATAAATTGATACCCTTCTGGCAAATTCAAATCTATGCCGATAAGATTGGTTATAAGGATTTCTATGCCGACCTGATGGAGCATTTACGTAACCAACCTCATAAAGGGGCGGGTAATGCATCTATTCATAATATGTATGAGTATATTAAGCTTTGCTGTGATTTCCTGAAAACAGATCTTACGGACTTCTTCGATGCGTGGGGGTTCTTTCAGACCGGAAAATTTCACGTAGGCGATTATGGTAACTATGATTTTGAGGTCACTCCCAAGATGATTGAGGAAACAAAGCACTACATTGCTTCTAAAAACTATCCGAAACCGAGTATGGATGTGACAAAATTGACAGATTAGTTTTTGTATGACATAAAAACAATTCACGGGAGTTGCATTTAATTCTTTCAATATGAGAAATCTATTTTTTAATTCGATTGCAAATATGGGCAGATGCACTGTTGTTGTATTCATGTTGCTTTTTGTTTGCAATATGTATGGTCAGCAACGCTTTCTTTCCAATCACCCTCGCTTGCTGTTCACTGGTGCAGAAGAAGCTGCTGTGAAGCAGTTGATACAAAACAATCAGCTTGCCGGTGAGTTGGCAGAGTTCTTGAAAGCGAAAGCGGATACATTGGCGATTACTCCGCAGAAACCTTATTTAAAGGATAAATATGGTAATATATTGTGGACATCCCGATCCTATGTGAACCGCTTGGGTACGCTTGCATTAGCTTACCGTCTCTACGGTGAGCGGAAATACTTGGATGCCGCCAACGAGGCTTTATTGTGGGTGTGTAACTATCCCGACTGGGATCCACCTCACTATTTGGATACTGCGGAAATGGCAACTGCCGTAGCTATTGCTTATGACTGGTTGTATGATGCGCTGCCTATTTCGACTAAAGACTTGGTAAAGAAATGTTTGTACGAACGTGCCATTGTTCGTGTGTTGCGTGAATACGAAAAGGGTAGCTTGGGAAGTTGGGCGAAACGAGAAACCAATTGGAACGTGGTATGTAACACTGGTATGGTGCTGGCCGCTTTGGGTATTGCAGAAGATTATCCGAAAGAGGCCGCTGTCATTCTTGATAATGCTGCCAAGTATATGCCCAACTGCCTGAAACATTTTGCTCCGGATGGCGTATGCTATGAGGGCCCTGCTTATTGGGGATATACTACCAGTTATTTAACTCTCTACCTAAAGGCGGTGGCTGATAATGACAATGGAAAGGGAGGTATAGCACAACTACCCGGCTTGGAGCGCACGGCGCTTTATCAAAAACGGACACTTACTCCGTCCGGTCGTCTTTTTAATTTCGGTAATGCGGGGGCTGATGCTCAAAATTCTCCAGCATTTTTCTTATTCAGCCGTATGTATAACCAACCTGAAGTGGCTGAATGGTATCGGGAAAAGTTAAAATTGACCATGCAGGATAATTTACTTCTACATCAGCTTTTCTTTCTGTCACTTCCTTGGTTTGACAATGCTTCACCTAAAAAAGTGGAGAAAATACCTGCCTTAGAAATATACCACAACACAATTAATGATATAATAGTTTTCAATGGGAATAGAAATAAGAAAGGTTCTCTATTTTTGATAGCCAAGGGTGGAGAACCTCGTCAAGCGCATCAACATTTGGATGGAGGTACATTCATTGTTGAAAGCAATGGGGTTTGTTGGACAGAGGATCTGGGAGCTGATGATTATGCCCTACCGGGATTTTGGGACGGACGTCCTGACGGACAACGTTGGAAGTATTTCCGTAATAACAATTTTTCCCATAATACGTTGAGTATCGACCATAAGATTCAGTATGCCAATGGCGAGGCATTTGTTTGCGAAGAGCATACAGATGCGAAGCAGCCTTCTGTAAAGCTGGATATGACTACTCTATACAAAGATCAGGCTTCTTCTGTATTCCGCACGTTCAAATTGTTAAATGATTACACAATAGAGATAACGGATGAAGTGGACTTACTCAGCCCGCAGTCTATAGTCTCATGGATAGCTTCCACCAAGGCACAAGTGGAAGTAAAAGAGAACCGGGTACGCTTGACGCATGAAGGCAAACATTTTTATATGGAAATCATCGCTCCGGCAGGAGCTACCTTTAAAACTTATCCGGCAAAGAATACCTATAAGGGTGAATATCCCATTGAAGGTTACAATATGTTGGAGGCAGAATGTGGATTGGAAGGTGGTAAAGGAAAGGTTGTGGTGCGTATGAGCAGTAAAAGAAATATGAGATAGCCTACTAAGAATAATTTAATTAATAATTACGTATGAAAATAACAAATTTTTTAGCATTGGGCATATGCCTCTTGTTTGGTTCATGTACAATGCAGAAATCTACTGTACAAGTCAACGACAAGGGTACGGAATGGGAGTGGAATAAAGGAACAATTGTAGTGAAAACTCCCGAACGACCTGCCGGACAAGAGAGTGTCATCGGGCTGGCTCTTCCTAAGATGGAAGTAGTTCGTGTGGGATTTGTAGGGTTAGGTATGCGTGGGCCGGGTGCTGTGTCACGTTTCACTTACATTCCTGGCACACAGATTGTAGCACTGTGCGACTATGAAAAGGAGCGTGCTGAGAAGTGTCAAAAGTATCTGAAAGAAGCTTCTTTACCAAAAGCGGCTGTTTACTCGGGTGATAAAGGTTACGAAGAATTGTGTAAACGCGATGATATTGATCTGGTTTATATTGCAACCGACTGGTTGCATCATTTTCCTGTGGCGAAATGCGCATTGGAGAATGGCAAAAACGTAGCGATTGAAGTTCCTTCGGCTATGAACCTGAAAGAATGTTGGGAACTGGTTGATCTTAGTGAGAAGAACCGTAAGCACTGCATGATTTTGGAGAACTGTTGTTATGACTGGTTTGAGATGAATACCTTAAATATGGCACAACATGGAGTGTTTGGTGAGGTAATTCGCGCGCAGGGTGCCTATATTCATAATCTTGCTCCTTTCTGGAAGCATTATTGGAAGAAAGGTGAGGATGACAAATTGGGCTGGCGTTTGGATTATAATATGCGTCATCGTGGCGATGTATATGCTACTCATGGTCTTGGTCCGGTGGCGCAGGCCCTCAATATTCATCGTGGTGACCGTATGGAGACTTTAGTAGCAATGGATACCAAATCGGTCGTAGGTAAGGACTTGGTGAAAGAAAATGCCGATTCTGTTTGTAATAGTTTCCGTAATGGTGACCACACTACTACTTTGATTCGTACCGCTAATGGTAAGGTCATCGAAATCCAGCATAACGTGATGACTCCGCAACCCTACAACCGCCTTTATCAACTGACGGGTACTAAGGGTTTTGCCAATAAATATCCTACTCAAGGGTACGCCCTTGATGCAGAGCAGTTGAAGGCTTCCGGCGTTCAGCCTAAGGTGGACGACTTGAACTCACATGGCTTCATGCCGAGAGAGGAGATGGTAGCTTTAGTAGAGAAGTATCAACATCCTATCCTGAAAAAGTATGGTGAGATGGCGAAAGAGGTAGGCGGCCATGGTGGTATGGATTTCATCATGGACAGCCGTTTGGTTTACTGCTTGCAGAATGGTCTTCCGTTGGATATGGACGTTTATGATTTGGCTGAATGGTGCTGCTTGGCAGAATTGGGTGAACTCTCTATGGACAATGGTT